>OGXP01000234.1_pt1 | contig 66863 bp, 65 predicted proteins | sample 1576351 | NCBI WGS metagenome assembly OGXP01 (sample SAMEA3541517, study PRJEB24748) | human gut metagenome | biome: human gut; feature: human-associated habitat; material: faeces | place: China | collected 2012
TGGCCCCATGGTCAAGCGGTTAAGACATCGCCCTTTCACGGCGGTAACACGAGTTCGAATCTCGTTGGGGTCATTTATGGCGACATAGCCAAGTGGTAAGGCGTGGGTCTGCAACACCCTGATCACCAGTTCAAATCTGGTTGTCGCCTCTAAAGAGTCCTTGATTTTTGAGGACTCTTTTTATTTTTCAATGTATGCAAATGTATGCAGCCCTTGCTATGCAAGGGCTTTTAGATAAGTTTCGGTTGTTTGTTGTGTTGAAACAATATTTCTTAAATAGTGTTGGGTCATAGTTAAAGTAGTATGTCCCAATAATTTTTGTAATTCCACATCTGCCATTCCACTCATATGAGCAACAGAAGCAGTTGAAAATCTTATTTTGTGAGAAGAACGATAATTAATACCGAGTTCTTCACAATACTTTTTAAGACGCCGGTTGAAAGTAATGGTAGTAAGATTTTTTCCGCCTTTGATAAATACATACTCACTATTAGGATTTAGTTCTTTAGCTAGTGAGATTACTTCTAAGGCTGTATCGGTAAGTGGTAGCCACCGGATTCCTTCGTCGGCACCGCCTTTGATATGGTTATGGATTTGGTGCTTATCATCCATAAACCGTTGTACCTTAATAAGCCGTTCATTTTTATCTGAGAATTTTAGCGCTTTTAATTCTCCAATTCGTATTGTGAGCTGAAAATCTAATATAATAGCTAAATCATATAAATCCATTGTATTTGATTTGATATGATTGATAAGTTTCGAGCGCTCCTCTTTGGTATACGGAGATATTTGCGTATTGCTTGCTTTAAACTTGAATTGTTTAATGTTAATTGCAGAAATGGGATTATTTTGTATATACTCTTTTTCAAGAGCGTATTTCATAATTCCATTGAGTACAGAGCGAATATCTTTAAAGCGCTGCTTTGTAATAGCTTTATGTTTTGTGATTGTTCTAAAAAATTCTAAGAAATCAATTGTTTTCAACTCTTTGATATCTTTGTCCACTATTTTTTCATTTTGGAGTTGGTTATTCCATATATGCCGGTGTTCCCGTATAGTCTTTTCACTGTTGGAGAGAGAGTCTTTACAATAATCCTCCCAGTCTGGATATAGAGAACGCAGAGTTCTACACTGCTCCAATGAATCATAAAGCTTTTCAATTAATGCACGCTCATCATGTGCAATGATTTGCTTTCTGTTTATGTATATATAAACACGGCCGTCTTTTCTCATTTTTATTTTATTGAGGTTAAAGGTTTGCTTTACAGTATTAACTTTCTGAAGATAAGTCATGTCATACTCTGAGAGCTTAATTATATTGTCAATGTGCATATCTATATTATCATTACTTTTAATAAAAGTCATCTTCTTTCAATTTATTTTCTAGATATTAAGTGCTTCGCAGATGTCTCCGGGTTGATAGTGTTTTAGCATATAATCTGCGCGAACGTATTTTTCTATTTCTTTTATGTTCCCTTTCAATTCTTTGTAAACATTTTTTGGAATAGTAGTTCGATAAAATTCACAGGATTGTCCATTCCGGTCTTTTTTGGTACCGCTTTCACGGTTTACCCGATAACAATATGTCAAGTCTGTAATTCGTCCCATCAGCTGGCTGATTGGGTCATCATCTTGCTCAGACGAGTCAATCATCTTTGCATAGACTTGTTCTGGTGTCTTGATAGTGGTAATGTAAATATCATTCCACAGACCTAGAATATTGGCGTAGCGTGCCGGAATTTGCTTTTTATATCCTTCAAGGATGCCCAGCAATATTGCATAGGGAAGCTGTCCACGAAACTCGTCAAGAATTAGGATGGGCTCTCCAGCGTATATATCAAATCCATTTTTATAGTCAGACACCAGATAGATCTGTTCTTCTCCCAATTCCTTTATTAAATCCAGCGTAATTCCTGTTTTTCCGCTTCCGCTGGCTCCAAAACACCAGTGTACCCTTACCTCTCGTTTAAATGGTGTTTCCAGATTTCGCTTGTCAAAATACATATTTTTAATTATAGTGGTCATTCTGGTATCAAAAAATTCATCTTTCAGCCTGCGAACCTCCCGCCATGTCATACCTGCGTCGATGGCTTCTCGTATTAGCGCAATATCAGAGCGTTTTCCCTGACGGCCAATCAGTTCTCCTTCCTGAGCTTTTGCGATAATCGTTTCGCCTTTTTCTTCATATACTCCCGTCTTATTAATGTAGGCTTCCACCTGTTTCTTTGTTCCTATTGTTATTTCAATATGGGCTTTATTGCCTATAAACTTTTTGATAGTAGAGAATCTTACACCATTTATTGAGCACAGAACAATATGCAGATGAATCATCCCTACTTTAGAAATGCAGTACAGGCAGGCGGCCTGTTTGGTTGCGCTTGCCCATTGTGTGACTACAAAATCACAAATTTCCTGTGGAGTCATGCCCTCCAAATCTTTTGCAGTTAATCCACAGATACCGTTAGCAAGAATGTTTGGGCAAACAATGAACCAAGAACGAAAACGGGCATCAGGATCAGGAATCGTATTTTTCTTTTTTGCCATACTCGTCGGCCTCCTTATATTCTCCTAATATAGATTTAATAAATGCAGTTGGTGCAATCCCTCGTTTTGAGGAAACTGCTTTTACATATTCGGCCATACTAGGCGTGAGTCTGATAGTATAGCGGTCGTATTTATATGTTTTCATAAACACCTCTTAAGAATAAAACATTGTTTTTGGTGGCAAAAATAGTATGTGAGATTGGAGATAAATGGTAAAAATTTTTTTGTGAATTTTTTGTGAACAAATTTTTGGCACAGTAGAAGGTAGTTTGGCACAATTAATCTGTTCCAGATTTTATGGCTGAAAAGCTTTAAAGACAGGCTTTTTGAAATATTGGCACATAACACAGAAGTCCGAGGTAATACTATCCTCGGACTTCTTTATACGGATGTGAATAAACGGCAATAAAAAAGAGACTGTTTCTAGTCTCTTAGTTTTCTAGTAATTCTTCATAAGTAGTTTGAAGTGCTTCCTTTACAGCTCTTAATTGTGATACCTTAATATGCTGAACACCTCTTTCAATTTTTACGAGAGTTTCTCTTGTCATGTCAACGCCGGATAGCTGTATCATTCGTACAAGTTCTGTCTGCCCAATACCTTTCTCTTTCCTAATGCGGCGAATATTATTTCCAATACACGTTTGATTATCGTTCCTTATGATATCCATACTCCCTCAAAATGGACTTGTTTTAGTCCTTTTTGTATTTATAATATCCATTTCCCATGATATAATGGGACTAAAACGAGTCCAGAAAGGAGCAGATATATGGAAAGATATGATTATTCTGGAGTAATAGGGCAGTCAGACAAATTGATTTCGCTTGTTGACACTTTGAATGGGACGGAAATTGAAGCGGCAATACAGGCAATTTCAGAGACAAAACAAATTAGCTTAAAAAAAAGCGAGGAACAGATTCCTCAATGGTTTGACGCGGCTATTCTGCCAATTTTAAAGGAGTTTGCCGAAATGACTTCTTCCGTTTTGGAAATAGAACGCCCTCAGAGTACTTATTTTATAGCAACATTAGCACATTCTCAGGGATTTGATATCACAGAAAGTTGCAGAGCTATGCGTTTTATGCTTGCATTTAGTAATCATATAGGAATCAACAGCACAGATGGAATTACAACCTTAACGCTTATATTTGACTTAGCTAGATTAGACAGATAAGGCAGTAGCTTTCGGCTAGTAAAAAAGAGGGAAATTTCTCCCTCTTTTTTACCGCTCGATGTCCGCACCTTGTAATTGGTTATAATATTCTTCCTCGAATCGTTCTTTAACCCGTTCAAATTCTTCTGCATTATAATCTACAATGATCTGCTGCATATACTCGTCAAAGGATAGATTGTGCCTGCGTTCATACTCTTCATGGAATTCTCGATATACAGGTTCCATTTTTTTAATTAGTTCTCTGGCAGTTTCTAAATCTCCCATGCTTATGGCAACATTCTCATTGTAGAGGTTCCACTCATCTTCTAGCATTATAACAACTTTTTTCCCTCTTCGCCGTTTTGAAATGGTCTTAGGCATGTAAGGATAATCTTCGGTGCGTAAGTCAAAAAGCATCCGCCGTATAGCTGAAACTTTTTGATATATAAGTTCCTGTAATTCTTGGTCTTCTATAACGATTTCAGTTTTTCTTTGAATCAAGTCAATTCCTCCTAATTTTAACGGCTTCTAAACCGTTCTTCATGGTGCAAATGTTGTGTAGGTTCATTTTGGTTTCCGAGTGCAATGTTTATGGCCTTTGATACGTCGGAAATTAAAGAGGGTTTTTGTTTAATTGTATTAGCAAGTTCTGATATAGATTGATGTTTAATTTGTTTTAACGAAGAAATTTCTGATACTCTGCGTGTTAGTTCTTTTTGGCTGTCTTGAAGCTTTAGCTCTGTTATACTTTTGTTTCCACCGATGGTAGTGCCATTTAGTATGCCGATATCATAACCAAAAATATGTTCCATATAGCGAGCCATATCCTTATGGATAGTTTGCAGTTCACGCCTTGTCAAAACTTCTTTTGCTGATACCTTTTCAATTCCTTTCTTTTTATCAATCGCAACAGGGATAAAACAAAAATGTAAGTGCGGCTGTCCGGCTTCGTCTTTATGAACCCATGCAGATACCATGTTCTTTTCTCCATAACGCTCAGCCAAAAAGTTATAAGCAGATTGGAAAAACAGCTGTTCTTGTTCTTTTGTAAAATCTTTTTTAGGAAGTGTAATAATCCAGTCACAAAGTGCTTTTACATCTGCCCTGTTCTGACACTTGACTTGTGAAATCCGCTTCTTGTAATAGGAAAGGTCAGATTCCTCCCGCTTACATAAGTTATAATTAAATTTCGTTTTATCAGCATATATATCCTGATTGCTGATATGGTTGGCTGTCCGATTATAATGCCGAAGCAGATGGCCAACAGCCGATTTTGTATATTTTTCAACGTGCATAACATCACCTCAATTATAGTATGAAAGAAGTACTTCCCATTTTAGCCGAAATGGTATAGCCAGTTATACCATTTTCCCAAATGGTTCCACTGGCTCTCATACGCCGAGGGCTTTAAGCGGCCACAGTATACAGAAAGTAAACAAGGCGGAACAGATAAAACTGTTCCACCCAGCCACTATTGTGTGCTACGTTTATGTCAAGGGTAAAATGAACGGCGTAGCCGCCCTTGACAACACTTCGCGACAACAGATGTAACATTGAAATGTATGCAAAGTGTATGCAGACAATAATTAAACTCTCAGAAACCTCCTTTCTACAAGGCTTTTTGATATGTTTAGATACTTCAAATCTGGTTGTCGCCTCTAAAGAGTCCTTGATTTTTGAGGACTCTTTTTTATTTCTCAATGTATGCTAGCTTTTGACAGTGATTTTTCCGCAGGGAGGAAATTCTTATGGGCAGCGGACGTACTCAGAGGCAGCGATCTGAGCTTAGGACAGCGGCCAGATGCGCCTTTCCGCATACGCTTCCTATTTTAGCAGGCTTTTTATTTTTGGGAATGACGTATGGAATTTATATGAACGTGTCGGGATTCAGCTTTTGGTATCCTATGTTTATGAGTATGACCATTTTCGCCGGATCGGTGGAATTTGTGGCAGTTAATCTGCTTTTGGGGGCGTTTGATCCTCTTCAGGCTCTGCTGATGACGCTGATGTTAAACGCCCGCCATTTATTTTACGGCATCTCAATGCTGGATAAGTACAGAGGAACTGGATTTAAAAAGGTGTTTCTGATTTTCGGCATGTGCGACGAGAGTTTTTCTATCAACTATACAGCGGATATTCCAAAGGATGTGGACAGGGGATGGTTTATGTTTTTTGTCACTCTGTTCAATTATCTGTACTGGGTAGTGGGAGCGTCTCTTGGCGGAATGTTCGGTTCTCTGATTCATTTTAATACAGAGGGTTTGGATTTTGTTATGACAGCGATGTTTGCCGTAATTTTTATTGAGCAGTGGACAAAGGAAAAGAGACATGCAGGAGCTCTCCTGGGACTGGGAGCGCCTCTTGTGTGCCTGTCTGTATTTGGATCCGATCGTTTTATGATTCCGGCTATGGCGGCGATTCTGGCTCTTTTAACGCTGTTTAAAAGTCAGATAGAACAGGAAGAATAGAAATAGAAGAACAAAAATAGAAGAATAAAAAGAGGAGGGAACAGATGACTCTGACGGAGCAGATTATTACAATCGGAATGGTGGTGTTGGGAACGATGATTACACGTTTTCTGCCGTTTTTTTGTTCCCAGCAGGGAAACCTGTGCCTAAGTATGTCCAGTATCTGGGAAAGGCTTTGCCGTCTGCCGTATTCGGGCTGCTGGTTATCTACTGCCTGAAGAACGTAAATCTGATGCAGGGCAGTCACGGAATCCCAGAGCTTTTGTCTCTGGCTGCTGTGGCTGCTCTGCATTTGTGGAAACGGCAGATGCTTCTCTCGATTGCAGGAGGCACAGTTTTCTATATGGCACTGGTTCAGCGGATATTTTAATGTCTGACGGACGGCCAGACTGCAATGCAGATTTACAGACTCTTGTGGAGCAGTTCCAGCACAACGGATAAATCCTGTACGTCCATTTGGCCTGGAGCGGAAGCCTTTCCGGCAGATCCAAAGGTCATGGCGGATCCGAACACCTCGCCGCAGAGGCGGCTGATCACTCCGGCGCCGGACATGGACATGGTGATAATGGGGCAGTCCAGAAGGGAGGAGGCCGTTTCTGTGGCTTTCAGAAGAACCAGGACGTCTTTCTGGCTCTGAGGCATCACTGCGATTTTCGGCAGGTCTGCGCCGATTTTTCTCATAGCGCAGAGGCGGTCGATTAAAACCTCTTCGTCAGGCGTTTGATGGAAATCGTGGCTGGAGACGACGACCTTAACACCGCGCTTATGGAGTTCTTCAATAAAAGCTTCCGCTGCGTCTCCGGAAGTGAAAAGCTCTACGTCCGCCAGATCTGCCAGTCCCTCGCCGGAAGCGGCCAGATTGAGGGCTTTGTAGCTCTGGAAATCAATGTCTCTTTCGCCGCCTTCTGCGGCGGTGCGGAAGGTGAAAAGCAGAGGCATATTGCCTAGAACGGCTCGCAGCTGTCTTAAAATATCTGTGACAGCAGTCAGGTTTGGCGTTCCGTTTTCATTCAGGATATCGGAACACCAGTCGGCTCTCCACTCTGCCACATGAGCGGGCGTTTCCTTTAGAGCGGCGGCGGCAGCCAGAATTTCGGCTCGATTGACGCCCACAATGGGAACGCAGATTTTAGGGCTTCCTTCCCCAAAAACAACAGTTCTGATTTTCAATGGATTCATATTGGACACCTCGTTTTCAGATTTCTCTTTTTTCCTGTTTACTTTTAATGTTTATCTACACTGCCTGTTCGGTCATATCGTCTAACAGCCGCCTGCACAAACCGTCCCAGGAGAGGTTCTGCAGACTGGCATCCAGGTTTTCCGGCAGAGAGAAAGCGGCCTGGGCCGCCTGGGCCACGGCTGCCGCCAGTTCTGCCTCAAAGGCCGGGAGAGAGGCGGCGTCCGGTTCGTCTTCATTTTCCATGACAGGCGGTTTTACGAAGAGAATACCATGGCCCGACACGTTTTCATCCATCCAGGGGCGGATGCCGGGGAGATCGGTGCATATAGGTCTGAGACCGCAGGCCAGGGCTTCGATAAGAACCAGGGGAAGGCCTTCATAAAAGGAGGGAAGGATAAACAGATCCGACTGGTTCATCTGCCTGGCCAGTTCTGTCTGGGACAGTCTTCCAGGAAAATCTACCGGACAGGGACAGCCACAGCTCTGGTCTGCCAGCTGTCTGATTTCCTGAAATTCCTGCTCATTTCCCCAGCCGCCTGCCAGAGTAAGAGTCAGCCGCTTTGCCAGATCAGGAGGCAGAAGACGGAGAGACCAGAGCAGACTTTTTACGCCCTTTTTTTCGGAAAGTTTTCCGGCAAATATCAGGCGGATGGGGCCTGAATCGGAGGAAAGCACAGGGCTGTTTTTTGGAAGCTCTTCCTTTTTTGGGGCTTTTTCAGCCGTCTTTTTAAAGATTTGGCTGTTGTAGCCAGTTCCAAGAATTTTAACCTTTTCAGGGCTGCACTGGAACAGACGCAAAATCTCCTGTTTCTGTTCTTGGTGGAGACACCAGATGGTGTCCAGGTTTCGGATCTGCTCTCTGATGTAATCGCGTGCCAGGGGATTTTTCTTAAACTGGCGCAGATCGGAGCCGTGGCAGATACCGGCCACTTTGGGGCGGAAATCAGAAGATTCATTAGAACTGGAAGCAAGCGTCGTTTCCACGGCCAGGGCAGTCAGCAGGTACAGGTGATGGCAGAGAATCAAATCTGGCTGGAATTCTGCCAGGGCGCGGTTCAGAGAGGCCCTGAAGGCAGTGAAAAACTGCTCTGTCATTTCAGGGGTCAGATCCTGGTACCGCGTGCTTTTGTAGGGCATTTCATCGGACATTCCGCAGATGGGAAAGGGAAGCTGCTCTGACTGGTAATAAACGGGATAAAAAGAAACGCTGTCTGGGAAGCATACAGAATCATCCCGGCAGATGCCGGCCAGAACGGCCTGACGGCAGCCTTTGCGGTGAAAAGCCTGAACCAGCTCGGTCAGATATACGCCGCTGCCAGTGCTGTGGGGCTTCTGGGCAGTGATGCTCAATATTTTTAAAGGGCCTGAAACAGGCGGAAGTTCTTGACTCATAATAATACTCCTGTAAAATGAAAAATAATTCTAAGGCTATCATACAGGAAAAACGAAAGGTCTGCCACAAGAAAAAAATTTTATTGACATTTCTTTAACAGATGTTATACAATAAGAGATGAACAAGAAGAACTTCTGAATACAGAGTTAAAAGGGAGTAGTTATCTTCGTACAGTCAACAATTCCCGGCTGTCCGGCCGGTGGCTGTATGATTTCTGTATACGGCTTTGCTTTTTTACAGGAAGACAAGACTTTTAGCATATGAAACATATGCTGAGAGTCTTTTTCTTTTTCAAAGGACGTGCGCGGAATTCTTTAAATTCCTTTTTTGGGGAATACTAGAGAATAACTGTTTCTCATCCGGCCAAAAGGCTGGGGAGGGCCGGAGTTTTGTATGAGGCGTGTTGTTCCTTGTACCCTGACGCTAAACAGAAGTTCAAATACAGAGAGAAAGGATGGAAGGACGTATGAGTGAAAACAGGAAAGAATACCTTCTGAACTATGAAGAGGTGATGAAGGGCCTGGATGTAACAGAAAGCGGACTTACGCGTGAGGAAGCAGACAAGCGGCTTTCGGAGCACGGTCCTAACAAGCTGAAGGAAGGCAAAAAAGAAAGTCTTCTGCACAAGTTTTTGTCAGAGCTGATGGATCCGATGATTCTGGTGCTGATAGCTGCGGCTGTTGTGTCTGGAATCACGGCGATTCACCAGGGAGAGAGCTTTGCAGATACCATTATCATCATGCTGGTAGTCGTGATCAACGCGGTTCTGGGCGTGTACCAGGAATCCAAGGCTGAGGCGGCCATTGAGGCGCTGCAGCAGATAGCGGCGGCTACATCCAAGGTGATCCGGGGCGGTCATCAGATGACAGTAAAATCAGAGGAACTGGTTCCAGGCGATATTGTAATTCTGGAAGCCGGAGATTCTGTTCCGGCAGATGCGAGAATTATTGAATGTGCTTCTATGAAGGTGGAGGAGGCCGCTCTGACTGGAGAGTCTGTGGCAGTGGAGAAGACGGAGTCCCCGGTTTCTGCCGCTGAAAACGGAGACGTGCCGTTAGGCGACCGGAAAAACATGGTGTACATGGGATCCATTGTAGTCTACGGACGAGGCAAGGCAGTTGTCTGCGCTACAGGAATGGATACGGAAATGGGCAAGATTGCCGACGCGATAGCAAACGCCAAGGAGGAGGAGACGCCTCTTCAGATTAAGTTAAACCAGCTTTCCAAGATTCTGACCATCATGGTATTGGGCATCTGTGTTCTGGTATTTGGTGTAAATATTGCCAGAAGCATCATGAGCGGAGCTGGCGCAGACAGCGGCCTGGTGCTCAACACATTTATGATAGCAGTATCCCTGGCTGTAGCGGCAATTCCGGAGGGACTGGCTGCCGTAGTGACGATTCTGTTATCCATCGGCGTTACAAAAATGTCGAAAAATCATGCGATTATCAGAAAGCTGACGGCAGTGGAGACGCTGGGCTGTACTCAGATTATCTGTTCTGATAAGACGGGAACGCTCACACAGAATAAGATGACCGTGGTGGAACATTCCTCATCAGATGAAGCTTTTCTGATCAAGGCAATGGCTCTCTGCTGCGACGCGGAGCTGGAAAACGGAGAGGCTGTGGGAGAGCCGACAGAGTGCGCTCTTGTAAACGACGCCTTAAAGGCGGGAATGCCGAAGGATCAGCTCAAGAAAGCGTATGAAAGAACAGGGGAAGCGCCTTTTGACTCCATGAGAAAGATGATGTCCACTATCCACACAAATCCGGACGGCGGTCTGATTCAGTTTACAAAAGGAGCGCCGGACGAGGTATTAAAGCTCTGTACCAGGGCCTATGTGGACGGACGGGAAGTGCCTATGACTGAGGATGTGAAAAAACACATCCTGGAGGAAAATAAGAAGCTGGCAGATCAGGCCCTGCGCGTGCTCTGCGCCGCTTATAAGACTTATGACACCATGCCGGAAGATACGGCTCCGGCGGCGATTGAGAAGGATTTAATCTATCTGGGATTGTCTGGAATGATTGATCCAATCCGCCCGGAGGTAAAGGCTGCTATTGCCGAGTGCCGCAGCGCTGGAATCAGACCGATTATGATTACGGGCGACCACAGAGATACGGCGGTAGCGATTGCGAAGCAGCTGGGAATCCTGGATGAGGGCCAGAAGGCCATTACAGGCGCTGAATTAAACGGAATTTCAGATGAGGAGCTGGCTCAGACCATTCAGAACTATTCGGTTTACGCCAGAGTCCAGCCGGAGCACAAGGTGCGGATTGTAAAGGCCTGGAAGAAGCTGGGCAAGATTACGGCCATGACAGGAGACGGCGTCAACGACGCTCCGTCTATCAAATCTGCAGATATCGGCGTTGGCATGGGAATTACGGGAACTGACGTTACGAAAAATGTGGCCGACATGGTTCTGGCTGACGACAATTTTGCTACAATCGTATCGGCTGTGGCAGAAGGAAGAAGGATTTACGACAATATCCGTAAGGCGATTCAGTTCCTGCTTTCCGCAAACCTGGCGGAGGTAATTTCCGTATTTGCGGCGACGCTGATGGGCTTTACTATTTTAAAACCAGTTCATCTGCTCTGGATCAACCTGATTACAGACTGCTTCCCGGCGATTTCCCTGGGAATGGAGGAAGCGGAGAAGGATACCATGCAGAGACCTCCAAGAGATTCCAGGGATGGTATTTTTGCAAATGGAATGGGATTTGACATTGTATTCCAGGGAGTTGTCATTACGATTCTCACAATGGCAGCTTACTTCTTAGGACATTACATGGAGGCAGGCGTGTGGGAGATTACAGAGTCTCCTGACGGCATGACGATGGCGTTCCTGACGCTTTCTATGGTGGAGATTTTCCACTCCTTCAACATGCGTTCCAGAAGACATTCTATCTTTGCACTTCCAAGGCAGAACAAATATCTGGTATGGTCCTTTATCGCCTCCCTGGTATGCACCACGGTGGTGATTTACGTGCCTGCTCTCAGGGAAGCCTTTGAGTTTGAGCATATTTCTCTGATGGAGTACGGCGCTGCGCTGTTCCTGTCCGTCATGATCATCCCGATTATGGAGATTGAGAAGGCCATCGAGAGGGCGATTGAGAAGAAACACGGCGTTTGCCTGAATTAGTGGAGGGGAAAAATTTTACAGAGTCCTGTGTGGCAGATTCTTAAGGGAATCTGCTGTGCAGGGCTTTTTGTGTTTTAACAGAAGGCCAAGAATTTTAACAGATATACTGGTTGCCGTGTGTTTTTAAAAATGATATCATAGATGTCAAAATGCTGCGAAGCACAAGAGAAAGCAGAAAGAAAACGAGGAACATATGCCATGGAAAAGGAGAAGATAGAAAAACAGAGTGCAGAGAGTTCTGCCGGCCTGCACCAGAATCTGGGCCTGCCCACAGCAATTTCCACAGTAGTGGGCTGCGTGATTGGTTCCGGCATCTTTTTTAAGCCTCAGGCGATCTATACGGTGACCGGAGGAGCGCCAGGGCTTGGAATGCTGGCCTGGGTGATTACAGGGCTGGTGAGCATAGCGGCGGCTCTTACCTTTGCGGAGATTGCCGTTTTATTTCCGGAGACAGGAGGAATTCCAACTTATCTAAGCCGTGTCTACGGGCCTAAGGCAGGCTTTCTGGCAGGCTGGGTGCAGGTTGTTTTGTTTTATCCGGCCATGGTTTCGGCCCTGGCCGTGGCCTGCGCTCAGCAGGCGGCGCTGTTTATCGGGGACGGTTTTGTGGTTCCCTGCGCGGTAGGCGTAATTCTTTTGATTGTCTTTTTGAATACGTTAGGTTCCAGGGTGGGCGGAGGCGTTCAGGTGGTATTTACCATCTGTAAGATGATTCCTCTGATCCTTCTCATGGTATTTGGTTTTCTGTGGGGGAAGGGACATTATCCGGCCTTTTCTCCTTTGCTGGGAGAGGGAGTGAACCCGGTGAGCGCCGTGGGACAGCTGATGGTGGCAGTGCTGTTTGCCTTTGAGGGATGGACCGCTGTGGGAGCTATTTCCGGGGAAATGAAAAATACAAAGAGAGATTTGCCAAGAGCGATTATCGGCGGCGTTTCCATTATCACAGCCGTTTATTTTGTGATGAATCTGGCATATCTGCAGGTGCTTCCGGCGGAGGAGATGGCGAAGCTTCCGGCTCCGGCCTCCGCGGTGGCTGTCGCTCTGTTTGGGGAGGCCGGCGGAAAGCTGGTATCCGCAGGCATTGTGATATCCGTGTTCGGCGCGTGCAACGGGTTTGTATTTTCCGGTTCCAGGGTGGCCTATTTTATGGCTTCTCAGGGACTGTTTCCAGGCAGCAGGAGTCTTTCAAGGCTCAATAAAAACCGCGTTCCGGGAAACTGCATTCTGCTGATAGGAGCGCTAGGAAGCCTTCTCTCCATGACCGGGCAGTTTAATCTTTTAACGGATCTGGCGGTATTTTCCAGCTGGACCTTCTATACGCTTACCTTCATGGCGGTGATACGCTATCGCAATATGAGGCCGGATGTGAAGAGAAGCTACCGGGTTCCAGGCTATCCGCTGACGCCGGCCATCGCCATTGGAAGCGGCGTATTTGTGATTGTCAATCAGCTGTGTCTGGCGGGGATCCGGGCGTCCCTTATGTCTCTGGGCAGTATCGCCGTCATGGCGGCCGGTTTGGCAGTGTATGAGGGAATGAGAAAGAGGGAAAGAAAAGCTGGAATATAATGCCAGATAGCTCAGCTGGCAGAGCAGGCATGTCAATACAGCACATAAGCATGCATAAACATAACATACAGAAAAAAGCGGGGCTGTGCCGATGGGTGCACAGTCCCGCTTTTTTGAGACTTTTTATGCTATTTGGCTACTTCTTTGTAGGAGGCGTGCTGTTCCAGAGCTTCCGACATTCTGGCCATCTGGGACAGATCTCCGATGAGAATGACGCCGCACAGACGGTTGTTCAGGAAGTAGAATTTTCTGTACTGCTCCTTGCCCATATCTTTAAATTCTACGGTCTTATAGAGGAGATTCGGATTCTTTCCATTGTCTCCGGCAGCGTAGAGGGAGGTGTTCATGCCGTTAAAGGTAAGAGCGGAGGAAACCGGGCGGTATTCCAGATCGTCGCCTGCCGCGTTGGCTCCGGCGACGCGGCCCTGCTCGGAGGCCTCCGGCCAGATGGCGAAGTTAGCCCCCTTGTATTCAGCGCAGTCTCCGCAGGCGTAGATGTGTTTCATTCCCGTCTCCATCCGGCTGTTTACAACTACTGCCTTCTCTGTTTTAAGGCCCATTTCCTGAGCCAGGCCTGTGTTGGCGCGGACACCGGCAGATACGATGACAAGATCGGCCGGGAACGTCTCTCCTGATGAAAGAGAAACGCCGCTTACAGCGCCTGACTCGTCTCCGTCGATAGAAGAGATGGAGACGCCGGTATGGATGGCAATGCCGTTTTTCCGGCTGATTTCCTCCAGAATCGATCCTGCCGTGGCGTCCAGCTGGCGTCCCATCAGCATGGGGGCAGCTTCCAGAACCGTGACGGAAAGTCCTGCCTTTTTAAGCTCCCAGGCCGCCTCCAGGCCCAGCACGCCGCCGCCGATGACAACGGCATTTTTAGAGCGTTTTAACAGTCCGGATATCTTTTCTACATCGCTGATGCGGCGGACGGCGATGACCTGCTCTCTGCCGCTTCCAGGAATCGGCGGAATGAAGCATTCGCTGCCCAGGGCGTAAATCAGGCGGGTGAAGTGGATCTGGCTTCCGTCGTCCAGGATCACCTCAGATTTTTCTGTATCGACAGAGACCACGGTTCTGCCAAGTATCTGGCAGATATCGTTTTCCTCATACCAGCTCTCAGGCTCCACGGCAATCTGCTCTGCAGTCAGGGAAGCCAGCATGGTTTTCGTCAGCATAGGACGATTGTAGGAGGCGCAGGACTCGTTGGAGATCATGACAACGGTTCCCGTCTTATCCCGTTCCCGGATGGCCTTGGCCGCGTTCAGGCCGGCGATACCGTTTCCAAGGATAACGTAGTATTCCTTCGTGTTGTTGGAGAAGGAATTCTCCTCTATGTCAGCCGGAACGAAGTTCTCCTTGCCGACGCCGCATACAGGGCAGATCTCCAGGGAAGAATCAAAGATTTCGCCGCAGACGAGACATTTCACCAGAGTTCTGGCGCCTGTTTTTTTCGGCTTGCAGGCTTCGATATTCAGTACGCGGCAGCCAAACTGGTAGCCATACTCGTAGGCGCCCACCAGATCGGAACGGCTTGGCTTAAAGCGTACCCGGAATCCCTCGTCCACCTTCATGCGGAGCTGTTTTAAGCGCTCTAAAATGTGGGGAACTCCCTCGCCGCTCCAGCCGTAGCTTCCGAAGGCTCCGGCAAATTTGCCGCCGTGGGTTCCTGCAAACATAGAGAGAGTCAGCTCCCAGATAGGAGCCAGAGCCTCGCCGAGAATGGTAGGCGTACCGAACAGGATACCGTCGGCAAAGAGAAGCTCCTGTTCCACAGCGGCCTTGTCCGCCTCCACCATATCGTAGGAGCGCACGTCAATATCGCCGCTGTCCTTCACTCCCTCTGCAATTTTCTCCGCCAGCTCTTTCGTATAGCCGTAGGCGCTTACATAGGGGATGATAACCGTTTTTTTAGGATTGGGATTGATTACAGTGGACCACTCCTCGTATTTCTGCATGATCGTTTTAATGGAGTCTGTCGTGTCGAGAACCGGGCCATGTCCAGTGCAGATCATGGAAATATCCATGGTTTTCACCCGGTTTAAGGCCTTCAGCATAAAGGGTTTAAACGGTCCGATAATGCAGTCATAATAATACTTGGCAGCCTTCAGGTAGTCCTCCTGGCTGGGAACCGTGCTGGCCAGCACGCCGGCATGGGCGTAGTGGGATCCGAAGGAATCGCAGGTTACTAAGATCTGTTCCTCCTCAATAAAGGTATACATGGTATCCGGCCAGTGGAGATTCGGAACGATCAGAAACTGCAGAGTTTTATTTCCAATCTCCATTCGCTGGTGATCCTTGACAGGAATGCTGACAAAATCGCGGTTTACAATTTCCTTTAAAAAGCCGATGGCGCAGCCCGTAGCCAGAATTTTCATCTGCGGGCTTAAATCCAGCAGCTTTTCAACGCTTCCCGCATGATCCGGCTCCGTATGGCTGACTACCAGATAGTCGATGCTGTGAACGTCCACGATTTCCTTCAGCTTTTCAACGTAGTCCTCAAAAAACTTCGCCTTGGCAGTCTCGAACAGGATCGTCTTGTCGCCGGCTTTCAGAACGTAGGAGTTGTAGGTGGTTCCAAACTCTGTGTACATGATGATGTCAAAGACACGGAGATTCTCGTCTGTGACGCCGGTCCAGTAGAAATCGTCTCTCAGTTTTACCATATGCATAAGTAAATTCTCCTTTTTTCGCAGTCAAGAACCGTTTGGAGCGTTCTTGAATCATATAGTTAAAAAAATGTCAATCTATAATAAAAATGATTACTGATATTATTATACTCTAAAATCGACGCATGGTAAAGAGCTTTTTTATATTGTGGTAAGAAAACCGCCAAATATGCAAAAAGTTCTTTGGAAGAGGGAAGATTCCTGTTTTCTGTATCCAGACAGATCGTGTATAATGGACTTATATAGGCCTGGTCTGCTGTGGCCATGGCTTGAAGAAAGAGAGGATACGGGGATGAGAAGAGACAAAATAACGGCGGCAGCTTTTGCGGCAGCGGCGGTTCTGATGTTCAGCGGCTGCTCGGGCAGGCAGGAAGAGACGGCGGTGGAGACAGCAGAGGAAACTGCGGCAGAAACAGAGGCTGTGGAGAGTTCAGGGGAGGCGGAGGCTGAGAGCGCCAAGGAGAGCGGGCCTGAGGAACTTGTTATTTATGACGATACGGAGCAGGCGGATGACGGTCTGACCTTTGACGATCTGAAAAATATTCAGTTTGTATTTTCCAGCGGAGCCGGGGGATGGTCTACGCTTTTAGATATCCGGCCGGACGGAAGCTTTGAGGGAGAATACTTTGATTCTGATATGGGCAGCACGGGAGAGGGATATCCCAACGGAACGGTTTATCTCTGCGATTTTAAAGGGCGGTTTACTGAGCCTGAAAAGATAGACGAACACACCTATGCCGTAAAAATTGCTTCCATGGAATATAAGCAGGAGGCGGGGACCAGAGAAATAAAAGACAGTATTTTGTACGAGTATACGGACGTTTACGGCCTGGACGGGGCGGACAGGATTCTCATTCATCTGCCTGGAACGCCTCTGGAATCTCTGTCAGAGGAGCTCAGAAGCTGGATTGGATATTATGACTTGTCGGCGGCGGAGGAAACAGAATTATCCTTCTATGTGCTGGACAATGAAAAGGAGCAGTTAGGATTCAGAGGCTGGGACAGCTTTCAGGGCGTCAGAGACTTTATTGAAAATACGGAAAAGTGGACGTCAAAGCTGGAGGAGGAGCTGGAGACAGACAGTTCCCTGACGCAGACAGATCTAAACAGCAAGAGCCAGGAGATCTATGAATTGTGGGATTCTGCCCTGAATCAGCTGTGGGATGTTTTGGAGAAGTCGAAAACCAGCCAGGAAATGGAAAAACTGCTCAGCGAACAGAGACAGTGGATTAAGCAGAAGGAAGCGGCGGCGGAAGACGCCGGAGCGGCCTATGAGGGAGGAACCCTGCAGTCTATGGCAGTCAGCCAGAAGGCGGCGGAGCTTACGAAGGAACGAGTATATGAGCTTTTGGAATATCTGGATTAGCTGACAGCAGGAAACAGAAAGAGGCAGAGGAGAGGGACAAAAGGAAAAGCGAAGGGAGAAGGATGGGATGGAAGCGAGAAAGCTGATAGAAATTCTGAAAACGGCAGAGAGGCTGAAGGATACTGCGCGCCATTGCTATACGTCTAAGGGGCGCCGGGAGAGCGTGGCGGAACACAGCTGGATGATGACTCTGATGGCCTTTTTCATGCGGGATGAATTTCCAGACGCAGATATGGACAAGGTGGCGGCTATGTGCGTGATTCATGATCTGGGGGAAGCCTTTACCGGAGATATACCGGCTTTCGAAAAGACGGAGGCAGATGAGGAGAGGGAGGAGAGACTTCTTATGGAATGGGTTTCTTCCCTGCCTGATCCATACGCAGAAAAAATGAAGTCTCTTTATGAGGAGATGGCGGATCGCAGCACGCTGGAAGCTAAGATTTATAAGGCCATTGACAGTCTGGAGGCTGTGCTGCAGCACAATCTGTCTGATTTAAGTACCTGGCTTCCCATGGAATATGAGCTGAATCAGACCTATGGGGAGGACAAGACAGCTTTTTCCGAATATATGCGGGAGCTCCGCAGGGAGGCCAGAGAGGATACGGTGAGGAAAATACGGGAGGGAAAATAGATGGATACCTTAAAGCAGGACGAGCTGTTCTTTTTTGAACAGCACAGAGAGGCATACTCCTTGTATGAAGCGCTTGAAGAGGAACTGATTCGGCGTTTTCCGGAGACGAGGATACGGGTACAGAAGACTCAGATTACGTTTTCCAACCGCCATGTCTACGCCTGCGTCTCATTTATGCGGGTAAAAAAGAAGGCGGAGCTGCCGGAGCCGTATTTGGTGCTGACTTTGGGACTTTCCTATCCTCTGGAATCCGACCGCGCCGCAGTGCGGACAGAGCCGTATCCCGGCCGCTGGACGACGCATTTTGTTCTGAGCAGCCAGTCAGAGCTTGACGAGGAGCTGTTTGGCTGGGTGCGAGAGGCGTGGGACTTTGCGGCGGAAAAATGAGAAGAACAGACGAAAACACTGGGAGAAAGCGCATGAAAATAGAACATATCGCCATGTATGTCAATGATTTAGAGCAGGCGAGACAATTTTTTGAAAAATATTTCGGGGGACGTTCCAATGATCTGTACTGCAGCAAAAAGACGGATTTCCGCTCTTATTTTATCAGCTTCGAGGACGGAGCCAGACTGGAGATCATGACGAAGCCGGGACTTGAGGACGAAGAAAAGAAGCTGGCCAGAACCGGGTATATCCACCTGGCGTTCAGCGTGGGAAGCAGAGAGGCAGTGGATCAGCTGACAGAGAGGCTGAGAGGAGACGGCTGCCAGGTTCTAAGCGGCCCCAGAACCACAGGAGACGGATATTATGAAAGCTGCGTTGTGGGGATTGAGGGCTGCCAGATCGAGATTACGGTGTAAAAAAATTTAAAAAAATTAGCACTTACCTCTTGTTAGTGGAGGGATGCTACTGTACCTATCTATCACTGTCTGTCAGTATTGAAAATGCGTTGTTTTCTAATAAGTGAAAAACTGTCAGGAACGGTGTGAAACTGTCTAAGTCTAAGAAAATTGGATAAAAAATTGGATAAAATGAAAGTTGAAAAGGATATTCCTACAGTGTGGGGATGTCCTTTTTTTGTAGAGAAAAGGAGGTTACGACAATGAAGAAAAAACAGGGAGTATTGATTTATGATGAGGGAGCAGTGCGCTATAACATCCGCTTTGATTTAAACGATTATTATGGTGGCCTACACTGCGGAGAATGCATGGACGTAAAGGTGCGGGGAAAATGGATACCTACCCGTATAGAATATGACCGTGGATGGTATCTAGTTGGTGTTGATACAGATATATTAGATGGCTTAATGGTGCGGATATGATAATGCGATATCACGCTCCCATACGTTCCCCACCCTATTATGAATAATCAAGGAAAGATAATATACTGAAAGGATGCGGAAAATGTCATATTTAGGTGCAGTTATACGCTCAAATGGTAACTATTGTATACGGTATAGTCGCTCATTATACGGCTTCCCTCTCAAAAAAGATACGAAGCTGCAAGTACGCACAAGTACCGGAGGATGGGAAGATGGCATACTGCAATATAATCCAGATGCAGATAAATGGTATTTGGAAGGAATTAACTGTAATAGTTTAGAAGGCTTAATTGTTAGAATGGAGGAAATTACATGAAACGAATTGGGAGCATTGTATACAACGAATACAGGGACTGTTGTATGGTGCGCTATAATGGTGATGTTTTTTTACCGATACCGGAAGGTGCAGAATTATATATCTTGCATGGTAATGTATGGATGCGTAGTCGGTTGATACGTTCTCCATGGGGATACTGGACAGTGTGTGGCTCTGGCTATTCAAGCGACATAACAGGACTATGCGTGTTGATAGATATTGATGATACTGGCAAATATATACCACACATAATCCCCAGCTTGTATTGAGTGAAAGGAAACCAGCTATGAAAATTGTAAAATATAAAAGACCGATATCAGACTGTGTATTATGCTATGTACGCATTATTGCGTATACCTCTATGCTGGCAGTGATTTTGCCTGTTATCTATTTCGCATTAACCCATTGCGGAAAAGTAACATTGCGGGAACGTATACAGTCGGCATTATGTCAGTTGGACAAGCTGATACATATCTGATTTTCCACTGACTATCATTGCCGGATAATCATTATCCCGCACAGTTATTATCAATAAAAAAATAGTATTTGGCAGGCGTAGGTATGTTGCACCCTGCTCGGACTGGGTTCTGCCCTCTACGGGCATCACCCAGTCTTCCCAGACTGCAAAGCAGGGGCTGAAAATGGACGTTCTGACATGCCAATACAGTACGCCCCTGCATAGGCAAGATACGCCCGTTGTAATACAACGGACATCTTGCCAAGGGCGGAGTACCGCCCTATGGAACCCACCCTACGCCTGCCAAAGTTATCATCGAAGGAGGGAAGAAAGTGAAAAAATCAGTCATGTACAGTGTCCGTTTAACTCCACTGGAATACGAAGCGTTAAAGAGTAAATGCGAAAAATCAGGCGTGGAAGTTTCCGAGTTTGTCCGTTCTGCCATGAAAGGAAAAAATGTATCCGTCATAGAAGGGATTCCGGAAATGATAGTTGCATTAAACCGTATCGGAAACAATATCAACCAGATTGCCAAGGCATTTAACTACGGCTTGTTGTCCGGTGCAGAAGCAGATATAAAAAGGGCTGCATTAGACATTGCAGAAATGAAAAAAGAACTGTTTCGGATAAGCAGGAAGGTTGATATATGCCAGTGATTAAAATTATCCCCAGTAAAGGCTCTGTTAATGCAATCAGGGACTATATTACCCAGAACAGCAAAACTTCAAGTGATTATATCCTTACTTCTGGCTGTTGTATTGAAAATCCGGAACTGGACTTTGACACTTTGAAAAGTACCTATGAAGACCCGCAGCATCCGAAGGAACGGACATATTATCACATCATCATATCCTATAATACGAAGTCAGAAACAATAGCACCACAGGATATTAAGGAGATGACAGAGGAATTATGCCGGAACTCAAAAATTGACTGCTATCAGTGGTTTTCAGCCGTCCACTATAAGGACACGCCGAAGCATCTACATTGTCATGTGATTGTGGGAAATACGGCAATCAGAGACAGCAAGGAGCAGAAAATACGGAAAGGAAAAAGTTTCCGTTCAACGGTCACATTTAGAAAAACACTTATGAAGGAGGCAAACCAGATGTGCAAAGAATATGGTTATGAACATAGTCTTGTTTCAGAACACGGGAAAGGCGTGAGGGAGACAATGGCCGAAAGAGCCATGAAAGCTAAAAATCTGCGGACATGGAAAGATGAATTGCGGATGCAGATTGACGATGCAAGAAGAAATGCAGATAGTTTTGAATCCTTTAAGGAGATTATGGAACAGTCTTTCCATGTTAAAGTCATGGAAAATAAAAAGGGGGAACTCCGCTATATTCCAGAGTCCTTTGAAAAAAATGACCCGCATTGTATCAAACCATGCCATGAACGCAGATTAGGAGGACGATATGGACGGGAAGAAATTGAAAGGAGCATCGACAGACAGAATGAGTTTAGAGAGAAGGATAACAAGGAACATGAAAAAAGAAATGAACTGGAAAGATGAACTTCCGCAAGAGATATGCGATTTTTTTGAAGGTAAAAATAATGAAACAGGAATTACAGAAGAAGAGGAACAGGAAATCAGGCAGCAGCAGGAAGCTTTGCGGAAAATGTCCGAAGCATTTTATGAAGGACTAGATATCAGCAGGGCTTTTGAAAATGAAAACAGTAAAAAGAAAGAAAATCAGGATATCTATATTAAAACAAAGCTGCTCCCGCCGGATAAACTGGAAGAATATAGAGATTTTGCACTTTTTCTGATGAAATTTTCCGGAATATGGTTAGGGGCTGGCTTCTGGGTACTGGTTCGGCTTCTTCTGTCGTTTAGTTTCATCCGGCCAAATAGACTGACTGATATCTTATCGTTTTTCCCTGCTTTTATCATTACTAAAGAAAATGTAAAAAACTGGATGGCCGGAGAACGTACCTTTTCATGGTTTTCCACCTGTGACCCACAGAAAAAGGAAGAAAGGAAAATGCCGTTGTATGAACGGCAGAAGCTGAATCCACCAGTGCCAAAGCACTTATATGCCGGAAATGCCCCGATGTTCTTTTTTGGTAAGTCAGGGCAGCACTACATAGGACGGAAAGAAGAAGGAGAAGGACATATTGTTTGTTTTGGCGGTTCTGGACTGGGAAAATCTGCCTGTATTGCCATTCCCAGTCTATACACATGGGATGGTGCTCTGCTCGCCATTGATATCAAGGGGGAGTTGTCGGAAAATGCCCCATACAGGCACAATAACTATGTGTTAGACCCGTTTGATTCTTCCAGTTACGGGTATAATCCCTTTGAAGTATTAGACAACTATACGGATGAGGACATTGTACATGGGATTCAGGATATTGTATATGCCATTCTTCCAGGGAACCCGAAAAGTGATGTAAATACAGATTACTGGGCTAATAACGCAAGGAGTTATTTATCTGGGATGTATTTATGGGCGTATAAACGGAATAAATCCTTTACGGAAATAAACGAAATGATTTGCAGTATGACAGCAAAAGAACTTCTGAAAGAAGTAGCACTCTCTCATGACCTGCCTGTTGTGATGCGGTTTCTGGGCGGGTATATCAATATGAATGATAAAACCCTTGATTGTATCGTCTCTACAGCCAAAACCGCAGTTGAGTTATACGCAGTGGACGGCAGCATCCAGAATGTAATGAACCGCAGGAAGACGATACAGCCGGGGATGTTATTGGAAGGAGGAAGGATATTTATTAAGATACCAGAAGAAATGATTGACCCATGGAGGACATTTCTAAACATGATTGTAAATCAGTTTCTGAGGGAAAGTGCCAAGTTTCCGGATAAAGGCGGGCAGAGAATTTTATTTTTAATAGATGAATTTGCCCGTCTGGGTAGAATCCGGAGTATTGAAGATAGTATGACAACCTTACGAAGTAAGGGAATCACGATATGCCTGCTTACTCAGTCCATCAGCCAGATTGATGCGATATATGGATTAGAGCACCGCAGAATTATTATGGACAATGCAGCTTATACACTGGTATTATCTGCGAGAGACCCTGCATCAGCGGAAGAAATTTCCAAGATGATAGGGAAAGACTGGTTTACTAAGGTTTCCATCAATACAAAAAAAATGGCAGACAATAATTATACGTACAGTAAGCAGCTTGTTTATATTGTCCCGCCGGAAAAGCTGAATAATTTGGGGAATGAGATGATACTGATAAGTAAGGACGGATTTTGCAAGGTAGAAAAAGTAAATATCTTTCGAGATGCTTTTCCGTGGAAAGGCTAACAAATGATTTGGTTGCTTTCTTGGAGACTACCATAAAACAGACTTAGATGTCAATGGCAGGGGCGTTGCCAGCACCTTCCGGTACTCCATTGACATCACGCTGTTTTATGGTGCAGAGTAATCAAGCAGACCAAAGGTGCAGCTTGCGAATGGTATCGCAGCTTGTAAATGTATATCAAGGGAAAACGCTATGAGAAAAAGCATATGTGTAAAAAATGGGAGTTTCGTTCCGCTACAGACAGACCGTATTTTATTTGATATTCCACCTATGACCTGTGAAAAGTTTAGGGATGAATGTCCAATCGAAAAAAATCCGGTGTTGGATGATTACAGACTGTTGACGAAGATAACAAAAAAGAAGCCTTGTGACAGTGATGATGGTTATTGCAGTTATCTGGCTGGGGAAATTGCAGATAAACGAGTAACTGCTGCTATTGAAATGGAATATATCCGGCAGCAGGATGTTTTTAAATGTCTTAGTGAAGGGCATAGGATGTGTGTGGCTCAGAAACTGAATACCATTAACGAAGAAAAATGCAGGGTAAAAGTGAATTTGACTGTTTATCTATAAGAAATGGGGGCACATATGCCCCCTATTCTTCTATCTGGCAATGGCTGATTGCAAATTCCAAAAATTTCCCTATCAGTTCATTGCGGCTTCGGCCTGTTTCTGAAGCAATGGCATCTATCTGGCTTGCTAGTTCTTCTTTTATCCGTATGGAAAATATTTTGTATCCATCTTCGCCTTTTTTAGAGGGCGATTTTTTTATGATTAATTTGTTTTCTTTCATGTCTGGGTTCCTCCATTAAACATATTCTATGTTTAATGTGGAATAAAATATATGTTAAGATTTATGTTATAAAATATGTTGAAAATATTGGTTGAATAATAAAAAAACAATGGTATACTTATAATATGGCTTTTTGTGGAGATTCAAATTGATACGCTTAAAGGAGAGAAGATTATGAGAAAGGGTTTTATTAAGGTTTTAACAGCAACAGCGTTATTAAGCATGTTAGCTTCATCAACCGTATTTGCGGGAGAATGGAAGTCTGATAATAATGGTTGGTGGTATCAGAATGATGACGGCAGCTATCCGACAAACACATGGCAGTGGATTGACGGAAACGGTGATGGTATTTCCGAAAGCTATTATTTTAATGAAAACGGTTATATGCTTGCCAATACTGTAACACCTGATAATTATACAGTAAATGCAGATGGTGCATGGACCGTAAATGGTGTGGTTCAGACTCAGGGGCAGTCAACAGCTACAAATCCTGTTCAGAATTATGATGAACAGTATCCATTAAAGGGTAGAGTAGAAAAGTACTTTGGCATTGAAAATGGAAACCTTGTTCCATACTGGCAACCAGCACATGTGATTAACGAAGGTGTTGTTCCGGCTGGAATGACAGGAATGACATACATCTCTCAAAAAGCAGTTGAGGAAAGAGATATTACCATGCTTAATCCAACAGGTGGATATAACTTAGCTGTATTAGCTATTTTATCTGGTTATAATGAAGCAAATATCCCTTGGAAAGATAATGCTGAAACAAAAGAACTTTTAAACGAAGTTAAGGCATTCATGAACAGCTTTGATTGGAGAAATGCTTCTGATTTGGAAAAGGCTACCCGTATTTGCAATCGTATTCATCAGGCTTCCTACGACCATGATGCTGCTAACGAAGCAGATACTACAGGTTGGTCCAATTCTTTAAGCTATGGAGCGTATGGTTGCCTTGTAAAAGGAAAGGCTGTATGTCAGGGATATCGTGAAGCTGCTGGCTTATTAGGACAGGCAGTAGATATCAAAGTTGCTGGAATGGGAGATGTAGGACATATTTATCCCGTATTTCTTGTCAATGATGTCTGGCTCGGAAACGAACCTACCACACAGAACAAATATTTTACTGTAGAAGATGTCTACCGTAAAAATGTTCTTGGAATGTATCAGCAGTTAGGTGACTACTGCGAAGCTACGGGATACGTTGTACCAACAGACAAATCCATGTTAAGCCAGTTTGGAATTCTGGGAGAAGAGTTCGGAAAAACAACCATTCAGTTTAAATCTGAATACAGATAAGCAAACAGAAACAGCTATCAAATATTTTTATTTGGTAGCTGTTTTTTTTGAAAAGTTGGCTTATTATATAAAGCATACTTTATGATACGCATTGAAATGCAAACAGAGGCATCATAAGATGCCCCTGCTGTAAAAAGATAGTGCTAGTGCATATATGGATTAACCACATATAGGGAATACACATACACATTTTCCGAATGTTAAGAATATATATCCTCCTTCCTATTTGTTATTTTTGTAACTTGTTTTTGATTTGTTTAAATAATATGTCAATCAATTTAGGATTTTGTAAAATCCGGTCAATCATCAGGTTTAGAAGCATATCAGTTGATTTTGAGTTCTGCAAGATTTTGTCACATATCAAATCTAATATATAATTTGTTGATTTTGGGTCTTGCAACATCTTGTCAACTTGCATATCAAGCATGTGGTGGCACAAAGACTTAACAAACAAATCTTCTAAACCATTTTGAGTATCTGTTGAGCAATCTTTACGCAACAACCTAAATATATACTCCAATAGTGCATACTGGGATACTCTGCCATTATCCTTGTAGTTGTAACAGAGCAAAGAGAGATGTTCGTAAACTCTCCTTCCTAACATCCCCTTGAAGTTACGCAGATGGGGAGATACTGCGGTGTGGGCAGCGTCAGCTAAAATGGTAAGTAACATATCATACATGGCATTTGTTTGATATATCCTTAAGCATTTGTAGTTTTCTATTCGATGAAAAATCGAAGTTCTGACTTGGGTTCGTATTTTTTTGATTTTGTTTCCTTTTTGGATAAAACAAAAAGTGTACAAGTCCATCCCTATGGCCTATGTACAAAATAAAATATTTTCAGTCCGGAAACATCCGAATTTCTTTTTTTGCCTATATTTTCTTAATTTCTGGTGCAGTTTTCCAACAAAAAAGCGCACACTCCTCCTTTGAGAAGAATGTACGCTTAAACCCAAAAACTAATAAAACATATATACCATATCTATAATATAACATGTTCCAGCAAAAAGCAATGATTTTTTAAAAAAATTGTAAAACAAGTAGAGATTTTTAAGATTGTATATAAGTGTACATTTATCTCGAAAATTCATAGGATTGTTCTGCAATTATGTACATTAATGTACCCACAAAAGCAAATAGGTATGCGATACTATATGTGTCAGACAGATAGACAATACATAGCACATTGACAATAAAATATCTAAAAACAACGCAAAAGGAAGTGGAAAAATGCGGAAAAGAAAGCACAGAGAACTGGCTGCAACTAATGCAATGGCAGTGGATGTAGAGGGCTTAGCAGCATTGTTATCGTGTGGCAGAGACACTGCCCGCAAAATCGGAATTGAAGCAGAAGCCCGTGTGATTGTAGGAAATAGAACATTGTATGCAGTGGACAAAATACGAAAATATCTATTGAGTATATCCATCTGACAGATATTGTCGCCCTCTTAAGAGGGCGTGGATTTAAGTAAGAAAAACTATATTTATAAGTAGAAATTGCTATGGAAAGGGAAATATGCTATATTATCCACATAGGATAGTAGCATCCCTTCCAAAGCAAGATAGATAGGTGCAGGAAGGATGGATAAAATGAAACATAGGAAAGACCCGAAAGGGAATGCATTAAGAGATGGGGAGGGATACATCAAGGAGGAAAATGGAAAAATACGGTATAGATATCGTTATCAAGATAGCCGGACAGGAAAGCAAGTCTGTTTTTATGCTAAGACGTTGGACGAATTGCGGATTAAGGAAAAAAGGCATGAAAAGGAGATAGAGCAGGGAGTAATAAGGGCTTCTGAAGGTTATAAAATGCTATTGAATGAAGCTTTTACACAATATCTGAAAACGAAACAGTTGGCCGGAAGCACAAAAGCAAATTATATTTCTATTTGGAAAAATATAATTGCAGATGGTTTAGGAATGCGTCCAGTAGGAACTATTAAGCAATCTGATATTAAGGTATTATATGCGAAATTATCAAAAAAAGGATATTCCAATAGTTTTATTAAAGAGATACATTCCATGTTACGCCCAATTTTTGAGATGTTATACCAGGATGATATTATCGTAAAAAATCCTGCAACAATGGGAATTAGAGAATATGGGTATTCTGTAAAAGAAAAAAAGGCATTAACTAATATGGAGCAGGAGATATTTCTGGATTTTGTCAAAAATAGCAATACATATCAGGCTTATTATTATATGTTGCAGATTGCTTTTGAAACAGGTTTGCGGGCTGGGGAGCTACTTGGTTTACGGTGGCCGGATGTAGATATGGGAAATCGCATGTTATCCGTTAATCATCAATTGATATATAAAAATTATGGAGATGGATATAAGTTCCATATTGAATTTCCAAAATCTGATTCGGGAAAGCGTAATATTCCAATGTCTAATAAGGTATATGATGCGTTTCAGGGGCAGCGGAAGCAGTGCTTTAAGGCAGGAGTACATTGTTTGACAGAAATTGAAGGGTATGGAGATTTTGTTTTTTTAACAAGAAATGGGAATCCAATGATGCCTAATGCATATAATAATGTACTGTATAATATCGTTCACTCTCAAAATAAGGTGGTTACTGCAAATAAATTGGATGCAAAGACAATGTTGCCACATATATCGTCACACACATTACGGCATACTGCTTGCACTCGTATGGCTGAAAGAGGAATAGATCCGAAAGTATTGCAGTATATTATGGGACATGCATCAGTTGGTATTACCATGGAGGTCTATAATCATATCACAGAGATAAAACGAGTAGAAGCAGAAATGAAACGAATTGAGGTTGTGGAAGATTTCGAAGAAAAAAAGGATAAACAATGGATAATTGTGGCAGGAAAGGAATAAAATATAAAATAGCCACCACAAAAAAGCAATAAAATAAGGCACTTAATTTTTTTTTAATAAAATATTAGCACTCAACACTTGACAGTGCTAATAATATGTGTTATATTACAGCTAGAACAAAGGAAGGGGAACAAAAAGGAAGCCTGAAAGAAGGTTTCACTTCCCAAGTTCAGATAACAGAAAAACAAGTAACAGCCTGCAGACAGCAGGCGATGATATTACAGTCCCAGCCATGAAACGGAACCGTAACATCTGAAAGGATAGGAGGTATGTTTTATGTTAATGCCAAGCATTTTTGGAGAGAATTTATTTGACGATTGGATGGATTTCCCATTTGACAGGAATTTCTTCGAGGGGCGCGATCCGCTGTATGGAAAACACGCAAAGAACATTATGAAGACCGACGTCAGAGAGACGGACGATACCTACGAGCTGGATATTGACCTTCCGGGATTCAAGAAAGAGGAAGTCACGGCAGAGCTTAAGAACGGCTACATGACCATCAGCGCAGCCAAGGGCCTTGACAAGGACGAGAAGGACAAGGAAGGCAGATATATCAGAAAAGAGCGCTACAGCGGCTCCTGCAGCAGAAGCTTCTATGTAGGTGAGCAGATAAGCGAGGAGGATATTAAAGCCAGATTTGAGGACGGCATCTTAAAGATTTCCTTCCCGAAGAGAGATCAGAAGAAGATGGAAGAGAACCGCTATATTGCTATTGAAGGATAATTGCCATCAGCGGATGAATAAGAAATAAGAAAATCTATAGACCTGGCGGACAGCCGTGGAACTTTTTTGTGAAAGTTTTACTGCTGTTGCCAGGCCTATAGATTTTTTTGCATTATTCTACTATTTTTTCTGGCTTGCCGGGATAGGTATTTTCCTGTCCTTCCGCTTCCATAAAAGAGAGAAATTATGGTATAATAGGAATACTTAGCGAGATCTTTTCGAGCTTAGTGAATGTGGTATAATAACTCCAAACTATATCCAAACCAGGAAGGGAATTAATCTATGAATCTGGAATTTAAACCAATCAGCGCTAAAGATATTGACAGGCTGACGCCTTTTTATATGATGCGCCGCAATAAAACCTGTGACAGCGTATTTCTGGAGAGCTTTCTCTGGAGAGAGTATTATAATGTACGGTATGCCATATGGGAGGACAGAGCCCTTCTCTGGCTGATGGAATATAAGGGACGGGTGTTTTCTGCCATGCCCCTGTGCCGTGAAGAGGATCTGAAGGAAGCGTTTCATGCATTAGAACAGTATTTTAATGAAGAGCTGGGGTATCCTCTGGTAATCAACCTGGCGGATGAGGAGGCTGTGAAGTGCCTGAATCTGCCTCCGGAGTATTATCTGGTAAAGGAAGAGGAGGGGGCCGCAGATTATATTTATTCCGCCGAGGCTCTGAAAACTCTTTCCGGAAAGAAGCTTCACAAAAAGAAAAACCATTTGAACGCTTTTAAGAGAAATTATGAGGGACGATATGAATACAGGACGCTGACCTGCGACTACATTCAGGACGTCTGGAAGTTTTTGGACCGCTGGAGAGAGAAAAAGGGAGAGGACGTGGAGGAGCACCTGGATTTTGAGGTCAGGGGCATTCACGAAATCCTCAGAAACTGCTGTTCCTTAAATATCCGCATGGGCGGTATCTACGTGGACGGGGAGCTGGAAGCGTTCTCTATCGGAAGCTATAATCCGCTGGAGCGGATGGCTGTCATCCACATTGAGAAGGCCAATCCGGAGATGCGGGGACTGTATCAGCTGATCAACCAGCAGTTCCTTTTAGAGGAATTTCCTGGAATCGAGCTGGTTAACCGGGAGGACGATCTGGGCCTGGAAGGCCTCAGAAAGGCGAAAATGTCCTACTGCCCCATTGATTTTGCTAAGAAATATCTGGTGCAGCAGATTTCCTTCGGCCAGGGAACCGGCCAGGAGAATGGCTTTGACTGGGCAGAAAAAATAGGGGCTCTGGCCGATACGGAGGAAGAGCTGACAGCGGCGCAGCTGGGAGGAATATCTGCAGACGGAAGCGCAAAAGCCGTGTGGCAGGATGGACTCCGCTATGCAGACGAGGAGGAAAAGCAGCGCTGCCGGGAGCTGTGGCACGAGGCGTTTCCCGATGATTCTGTCGCCTTTGCCGATTATTACTATGGGGAAAAGGTGAAGGACAACAGGATTTTAGTCAAGGCGGAAGGCGGAAAACTGGTATCCATGGCCCAGCTGAATCCCTACTCCTTTGTCTGCCGGGGCAGAGAATGGCCCGTCGATTATATTGTAGGGGTAGCTACCGCCGAAGACAGCCGCCACCGGGGCCATATGCGCTCCATTCTCAAAAAAATGCTGGAGGACATGAACCGGGCCCACGTGCCGTTTACCTTCCTGATGCCGGCAGACGAGGCTATTTACCGGCCGTTCCAGTTCGCTTTTATCTACCGCCAGCCCAGGTTTCAGCTGACAGAAAAGGCCCTGGAGACTTTAAGCTGCAGGCCATGCAGCAGCCGGGAGGACGCGGTTCTGGCGGCGTCTTTTATGGAACAATGGCTGAAGGAGCGGTTTGAGGCCTGGTGCCGCAGGGATGAGGCCTATGCAGCCCGTCTGATGCGGGAATTGGCCAGCGAGGACGGCATTCTGGAGTTTTTAATGAAAGAGGAAAACGGAGAGGAGAAGCTGGCAGGCCTCCATGGCGAGTGGGGGCTTGAGAAGAGAGAACAGCGTCTTCTCTACGCAGAGGACCGTCTGGTTACCCGGGAAAAAGAGAAGGAAAAGCCTGCAATTATGGCCAGAGTGACGGATGTGGAGGCCTTTTTCCAGATGGTTTCCGGAGGAGATTCTGCCGCTGCGGGCGCAGAGCAGTCAGACGGGACCGCGAAAAAAACGGAATCAGAGCCGGACGGATATCTGGAGATTGCAGATCCATTTCTTCCCGCCTGCGCCGGACGATATGCGATTGTTACAGACAAGGCCGGAGGGGCCAGGGCGGTAAAGACAGACGAGGCGAGGGAGAAGCAGAGCAAGGAGACTCTGGCGATTTCGATTGACGGTCTGGCCCAGTGGCTGTTTGGCTTCAGGCCTTTAAGCGAGATTGTGGCCGGGGAGGGAAGACTGGACGGAACCGCTCTTCCGGCTTGGACAAAAGACGTGCGTCCGATAGACGGCGTATTTTTAGACGAGGTCGTGTAAATGAGGGAGAGGAGAACGGATGATGGGAGAAAACTGCGCTGAGGAAAAGAAAAAGAGAGAGCTTTTAAAGAAGTGGATTCAGGAAAGCCGGAACGTGGTATTTTTCGGAGGAGCGGGAGTCTCCACAGAGAGCGGAATTCCCGATTTCAGAAGCGTGGACGGCCTTTACAATCAGGAGTATGATTATCCGCCGGAGACAATTTTGAGCCATACCTTTTATTTAAGGAAGACAGAGGAATTTTACCGTTTCTACAGAAATAAAATGCTGTTTCCGGAGGTGAAGCCCAACCGCGCCCACCTGGCACTGGCCAGGCTGGAGCAGGAGGGAAAGGTGAGAGCTGTCATTACCCAGAATATCGACGGTCTCCACCAGGCCGCAGGGAGCCGGGAGGTGCTGGAGCTTCACGGATCCGTACACCGCAATTACTGCGAAAGATGCGGTCGGTTTTATTCCATGGAGCACATCCTCTCCTGCGAAGGAGTTCCTAAATGCAGCTGCGGCGGAGTGATTAAGCCGGATGTGGTGCTTTACGAGGAAGGGCTGGACGACAGTGTGCTCTCCCGCTCGATTGAACATATCAGGAACGCCGACGTGCTGATTATCGGCGGAACCTCTCTGACCGTCTATCCGGCAGCCGGGCTGATTGACTATTACAGGGGAACGAAACTGGTATTAATCAATAAGTCGGCCACTTCCAGAGACAGCCAGGCAGATCTGGTCATCTGCGGCAGCGTGGGAGAGGCGTTAGCGGAGGCAGCCGGACTGTAGATAATCAGATAAGAGACGTTTTATCAGTTGAAAACAGGGAGACACAGACATGACATATGAAGTGGGAGACATTGTAAAATTGAAAAAGCCCCACCCCTGCGGCAGCAGAGAGTGGGAAATTCTCCGGGTAGGCGCTGATTTCAGGCTGAAATGTACCGGCTGCGGCCACCAGGTGATGATGGCCCGCCCGCTGGTGGAGAAGAGCACAAGAGGACTCCGCTCGGCAGACGGGGAAAAGAAGGCGTAACAGAAAGAAAAACACGGAGAAAAAGCAAAAAAGAGCTTGATTTAATCAGGTTTCTCTGGTAAGATAAATATTCGTGATATATTATTGAAATTCCTTACTCTCTGTTAAAAGTCAGGGAGTCAGAGACCACAAGGAGGTTTAGCAGCATGAACAAGTATGAGTTAGCAGTTGTTCTTAGCGTGAAGCTGGAAGACGAAGAGAGAGCAGCAGCCATCGAGAAAGTAAAAGGTTACATCACACGTTTCGGCGGTACTGTAACAAATGTGGACGAGTGGGGTAAGAAGAGATTAGCTTACGAGATCCAGAAGATGAAAGAGGGCTTCTACTACTTTATCCAGTTTGAGTCTGATTCCACATGCCCGAACGAGGTAGAGGCACATGTACGTATCATGGAGCCGGTAATCAGATACTTATGCGTAAGACAGGATGCATAAATAAAGAAAGAGTGATCGTATGAATAAAGTAATTCTGATGGGTAGACTTACCAGAGATCCGGAGGTTCGGTATTCTCAGGGAGAGCGGGCTATGGCAATCGCCAGATATACGTTGGCAGTTGACAGAAGAGGCCGCAGAAGCCAGGATGACGGAGCGCAGACAGCAGACTTCATCCAGTGCGTTGCATTTGACAGGGCAGGAGAGTTTGCAGAGAAGTATTTCCACCAGGGAACTAAGGTTCTCGTGACGGGAAGAATCCAGACAGGCAGCTACACAAACAGAGACGGTCAGAAAGTTTATACAACAGATGTAATCGTTGAGGATCAGGAGTTCGCTGAGAGCAAGAACGCTTCCCAGGGAGCAGGACATGACGGCGGCTACCAGGCAGCGCAGCGTCCGGCGCCTGCAAGCGCAATCGGCGACGGCTTTATGAATATCCCCGACGGAGTAGAAGATGAAGGACTTCCGTTCAACTAGAGACGTGAAGGCCCGCCAGGGCGCCAGTTGAACGAAGGATTGCAGCATCGGCAGTTTTGAAGGAGGGAACACCAATGGCATTCAATAAAGGTGATAAGGCAGACGCTTCCAAGGTAAGAAGAGGCGGTATGCGCAGAAGAAAAAAAGTTTGCGTTTTCTGTGGAGAGAAGAACGGAACAATCGATTACAAGGATACAAACAAGTTAAAGAGATACGTATCTGAGAGAGGTAAAATTCTTCCTAGAAGAATCACAGGAAACTGTGCAAAGCACCAGAGAGCTCTTACAGTAGCTATCAAGAGAGCACGTCACATCGCTCTGATGCCTTATACATGCGAGTAAGATTCGGAATCAGTAAGGTGAAAGCCCCGTACCGTTATGGTGCGGGGTTTTTTGAGTCTTGCCATTTCAGTTTTTCTATTATAAAATGAAATTACTAGATGCTGGAATGCTGGGAAAATGCAGGAAAATCAAATCGTTTGAGGGGGATGGTGAATGTTAAACCAGGACGCGATGACGCCTCTTTATGTTCAGCTTATGGAAGAAGTGGAAAAGAGTATAAGGAGCGGTGAATACAAGCCAGGTGACAGACTGATGACAGAGGCAGAGATGGCGAAAAAATATGGAGTCAGTCTGATTACTGTCCGGAAAGCGATTGGTTCTCTGACTGAGAAAGGGCTTGTGGTGCGAAAGCAGGGAAAGGGAACCTTTGTGGTCCGCCCAAAGCTGTTTCGAAATATGAAGAAGCTTCAGAGCTTTACAGAAATGTGTACTCAGATGGGAGTGAAGCCGGGAGCCAGGATGCTGGAAAACCGCCTGATTCCTGCTGACAGAAAAACAGCAGAGAGTCTTGGAGTGGAGGCTGGAAGCAGCGTAATCTATATCAGCCGTCTGCGCTATGCGGATCAGGAACCAGTACAGATAGAGAAGAGCTATTTTCCTCTCAAGTACGCGTTTTTGCTGGAGGCTAAATTTGACGATAATTCGCTGTTTGACTATCTTCGGGAAAAAACAGGCATGAAGGTGACCGGTTCGGAAAAGATCATCGAGCTGTGCCGCGCTACGCCAGAGGAGGCGGCTCTTTTGGCTGTGAAAAAGGGAGATTACCTTTTATTTGTCAGAAGCACGGCCTACGACCGGGACGGGGAGCCGGTTTACGCGGGCGTTCAGGTGATTAACGGAGACCGGTTTGCGCTGCGGGTCTATGAATCGGACGGAGAATAAATCAACAGAGAGAAGGAGATGTGCTCCAAGGCTTTCGCACAGCGAAGGAGGGAGAGCAGGTCTCCTTTTTTAGATTGAAAATAAGTTGACAAAGAGGGAGAAGTTGATTAAGATAAATCTATAAACATTATATAATATTATATAATCTATTTTTGGCGAAACAGGGAAGGAGACAGTGGGATGAAGGTAATCGGTATTGGGGACAATGTATGCGACAAATATATTCACTTGAAGACTATGTTTCCAGGCGGGCAGGCTTTGAATTTTTCTGTGTATGCAAAGCAGCTGGGGGCAGACGCATCCTACATGGGGGTATTTGGAACGGATCAGGAGGCGGCCCATGTGATTCGGACGCTGGATGAATTGGGCATTGAACACGGGAGGTGCCGCCAGTATGAGGGAGAAAATGGATGCGCCAGAGTGACTCTTGAGGATGGAGACCGCATCTTTCTGGGAAGCAACAAGGGCGGGATTGCGAAGGAACGTCCGCTGCAGCTGGACGAGGAGGATTTAAAGTACATTTCAGGCTTTTCCCATGTCCACACCAGCAATAACAGTCATTTCGACAGCCAGCTGGCTCTGGTGAAGTCGACAGGAGTCTCTCTTTCCTATGATTTTTCCGGACAGTGGAAGGAGGAAGAGAAGGTTGCCGCTGCGGCGCCTTATGCGGATTATGTGTTCCTTTCCTGTGGCTCTGTCTCGGAGGAGGAGGCCAGGGATGTCTGCCGGAGGATGAAAAAAGCGGGATGCAGAAAAATCATAGCTACCAGGGGAAGCCATGGAGCCGTTTATTATGACGGGGAGCAGTTTTTAGTTCAGCCGCCGAAGCTTGTAAAGGCGGTGGATACGCTGGGAGCCGGAGATTCCTTCGCTGCGGCTTTTCTCCTGTCTGTGCTGAAGGGAGAGACGGCAGACAGGGCGCTTCCCGCGGGGGCGGAGTTTGCCGCGAAGACCTGTCTGGTACAGGGGGCCTTTGGATTTGGGAAGCAGTTTGAGTAGAATTTCATTGAATCCCTTCCTGCTTTTGCGTATAATATTTATATACTGAACATGGATAAATATTAACAGGGGGAGGGAGTAAAACCATGAAAAAAAGCTACGAAATGGACATGTGCAGCGGGCATATACTAAAGAAAATCCTGATTTTTTCTATTCCGCTGATGCTGTCCGGCGTGCTGCAGCTTTTATTTAACGCAGCGGATGTCATTGTGGTAGGGCGGTTTGCAGGAAGTCCGTCTCTGGCGGCTGTCGGTTCAACGACGTCTCTGATTAATCTTTTGATCAATATTTTTATCGGTCTTTCTGTGGGCGCCAACGTGGTGGTGGCCAGAGCCTACGGCGGAAAGAGAGACCGCGATGTGAGCGAGTCGGTGCACACCGCCATTGCCCTCAGCCTGGTCAGCGGAGTCCTTCTGATCGTGATGGGACTGGCCTTTTCCAGGATTCTGCTGGAAATGATGGGTACGCCGGACGACGTGCTGGACAAGGCGGCCCTCTATATGAGGATTTATTTTGCGGGAATGCCGGTGGTGATGCTTTATAACTTCGGAAGCGCCATTCTGCGGGCGGTGGGGGACACCAGACGTCCCCTCTACTATCTGAGCGCGGCGGGCGTGGTAAACGTAGCCTTAAATCTGTTTTTCGTGGTTTGTCTCCACATGGACGTGGCGGGAGTCGCCCTGGCCACTGTGATTTCCCAGGCCATTTCTGCCTTCCTGGTGCTGCGCGCCTTAGGAAAGAGCGAGGGAGGCCTGAAGCTGGAGCTGAAAAAGCTGAAGATTCATAAAAATAAAATGTTCCAGATCTTTAAAATCGGCCTCCCGGCAGGAATGCAGGGCGCAATCTTCTCTATTTCCAACGTCCTGATTCAGTCGTCGGTCAACTCCTTCGGATCCGTGGCCATGGCCGGAAACGCGGCCTCCGCCAACATAGAGGGCTTCGTATACAACGCCATGAACGCTGTGTACCAGACGAATTTAAGCTTTACCAGCCAGAATATGGGCGGAAAGAAATATACCAGAATTACAAAAATCATGTTTACCTGCCTGGGGACGGTGACCGCGGTGGGAATGCTGTTAGGATTTGGCGCTTACGCGTTTGGAGAGGATTTGCTTCGGATCTATTCGACGGATCCGGAGGTAATCCGGTTTGGAATGCTTCGTATGAGCATAATCGCCACCACTTATTTCACCTGCGGATGGATGGATACCATGGTGGGAAGCCTCAGGGGAATCGGTTATTCGGTGCTTCCGATGATTGTCTCTCTGACAGGAGCCTGCGGTCTCAGAATTCTGTGGATCTTCACGATTTTCTCCCAGCAGAGAACCCTGACCTCCCTGTACGTTTCCTACCCGGTGAGCTGGATCATCACAGCCAGCGCTCATCTGATCTGCTATTTTATCATCACGAGAAAAATACCGAAAAAGGACGGCATCCCGGACGCATAGAAGGAAAGCAGAGACGGCTGCGGAATTGCGGCGATACGTTAAAGTGTCGCAAAATATAGAATTAGTAAATTAATTAATTGAAAATTAACGGCTGATATGGTAAAATACAGGTAGAAATAGCCGCGAGAGGAGGCCTGTACTATGAGTAAAAAGATTATTACAATCAGCCGTGAATATGGAAGCGGAGGACGTCAGATTGGCCAGCTGGTCTCAAAGAAGCTTGGGATGGACTTCTATGATAAGGAATTGATTGACCTGGCGGCTAAGGAGATCGGTTTTTCACCGGAGCTGATCGCAGATAAGGAACAGAGGGTGACGAACAGTCTGCTCTACAATTTCGCTATGGGAAGCTTATACGGCATCGCCTATCCCAGGACGCCCAAGCCTGAGGAGCTGCCTCTTACGGAACAGATTTTTATTGCCCAGAAGAAAATTATTCAGGATGCGGCCAGAAGAAGCAGCTGCGTGTTTGTGGGACGCTGCGCGGATTACATTTTGAAGGACAGGGACGACGTTCTGAAGGTATTTATTTACTGTGATAAAGAGATACGCAGACAGAGAGCTTTGGCTGAGTACGGCGAGATCGAGGACTATATCGACGAGTTCATGCATCAGACGGATAAAAAGCGGCGGATTCATTACGAGACCTTCACCAACCAGAAGTGGGGCCGCCGGGAGAACTACGATATTATGTTAAACAGCGGCCAGCTGGGAATCGAGACCTGCGTGCAGATACTCTGCGATGCGGTAAAGTAGGAAAACAGAGCAGCAAAATAAAGAAAAATAAAAGCAGCAGAATAAAAGCAGCAGAATAAAGCAGCAGAATAAAGCAGGGAAACGGCAGGATATCAGAAACCGGTTCAGCGCAGGAAAGCGCATAACAGACAGGACTTGACATGCAGAGAGGGCGCGGCATTTTGGCCGCGCCCTCTTTTGGATCTTTATTCATCAAAAATAGAGACAATTTCCCCATCCAGGATCCGGTTCATATTTTTGACAGCGCAGAAATTTCCGCACATGGAGCAGGTATCTTCTTTTTCCGGCTTGGAGGAAGCGCGGTAGCGTCTGGCTTTCTCCGGATCTATAGAGAGGCGGAACATTTCTTCCCAGTCCAGCTTTTTGCGGGCCTCGCTCATGCTTCGATCCCAGTCTGAGGCGCCAGGAATTCCCTTCGCAATGTCGGCGGCGTGGGCTGCGATTCGCGACGCGATAATTCCCTCTTTTACGTCGTCCCGATCCGGCAGCCGTAAATGCTCGGCCGGAGTGACGTAGCAGAGGAAGGAAGCGCCGGCGGCTGCGGCGACTGCTCCTCCGATGGCCGCAGTAATGTGATCGTATCCGGGGGCCACATCTGTGACAAGAGGCCCTAATACATAGAAGGGAGCGCCCTTGCAGAGCGTCTGCTGGATTTTCATATTGGCCGCAATCTGGTCTAAAGGCATGTGGCCCGGCCCCTCAATTATAACCTGTACGTCTTTCTCCCAGGCGCGTCTGGTCAGCTCCGCCAGCGTGACAAGCTCTTCTATCTGAGAAATGTCCGAGGCGTCTTCCAGGCAGCCGGGGCGGCAGGCGTCTCCAAGACTTAAAGTCACATCGTATTCCCGGCAGATATCGAGAATTTCGTCAAACCGCGCGTAAAATGGATTTTCCTCTCCTGTCATTTCCATCCAGGCGAAAATAATGGAACCTCCTCTGGAGACAATATTGGTGAGGCGTTTCGCCTGCTTGAACCGGCTGGCCGTATTTTTGTTGATACCTACGTGGATGGTGAGGAAGTCGACGCCGTCCATGGCGTGCATCCGGACAATGTCAATCCACTCGTCAGCGGTGATTTGTCCAAGGGGCTTGTGGTAATAGACTACCGCGTCGTAGATGGGAACTGTGCCGATGATGGCGGGACACTCGGCCGTCAGCTTTCTGCGGAATTTCCGGGTGTCTCCGAAGGAACTCAAGTCCATGATGGATTCCGCGCCCATGGCTACGGCGTCGCTGACCTTCTGGAGTTCCATATCCAGATCCACGCAGTCTCTGGAGGTTCCCAGATTGACGTTGATTTTCGTTCTCAGCATAGAGCCGATGCCGTTAGGATGAAGGCAGGTGTGGAGGCGGTTGGCGGGAATGGCAATTTTTCCCTCCGCTACAAGGCCCATGAGACGCTTGGGATCAAAGCGCTCCTGTCTGGCTACGGCTTCCATCTCTTTTGTGAGAATGCCTTTTCTGGCGGCGTCCATCTGTGTGGAGTAAGTTCGGGAAGAGGGGCCTGAGGCCGGATGTGCTGTCTGGTTCATAAATATGCTCCTTTCATAATGAGAGGAGAACGGAGGCGGAAAAAAAGATCTGAAACCATGCGGATCCAGATCTGAGAATGCGGCTGACGGCTTTATGATGGCCGTGTCTGTATAGTCCCTACGTTGGCATTACCCAAATCAGGTGATAAAGGTCGAAGTTTGGTTACTTCCTCTCAGCCCGCCTACGAGCTCCCTTGGTTTAGGGAAAGTATACCATCAGAAGAAGAGGATGTCAAATTGTTTGCGTTTGTCCCGCGTGCCTAGACGAACCGCCCCCTTTATGCTATAATTTGTATCTATAGATATACAAAAGGATAAACGCTCTGCGGGATTTCCAAGGAGCGTTCTCGAAAATGGAACAGGAGAGAGAGATGAAAGAGGATATCAGAATACAGGGGCAGCTTCGGGCGTATCTGCAGTGGCCGCTTTTTATGGCAGTGATTCTGATGGCCGCCAATGTGGTGGTGGGTCTGATGGATTTAAAGGCCGGCATTGTCATGACTGGTTTTACACTGTTTTATGCGGCGGTATGCGGATGGCTTTATCTGTATAAGAGAAAGCGGCTTCTGGGGGGGCTTCTGGAATTTTCTGCTCAGTATGCCGAGCTTCAGGAGCATATTGCGGCGGATATGGCTTTCCCCTATGCGATTGCAGATGAAAGCGGTCTTCTGCTGTGGATGAACGACGGGTTTGCCGATATTGTGAGGGATGACCGGAAGAATAAGACGCTGTTCGGGCTGTTTCCGGAGCTGACCAGAGAGATTTTAAATGGAATCGACGGGGAGGGAAGTCTTCACATTACCTATGGAGACAGCTTCTACCGGATGGAGCTCCGCCACATCTGCGCAGGCGAGAACGGGGAACTGAACCTGGACGTGCCGGATGGAGACGAGGACGAGACGCTGTGGGCAGTTTACCTGTTTGACGAGACGGAGCTTCTGGCTTTAAAGCAGGAGATCGCAGATCAGAACCTGGTGGCCGGACTGATTTATCTGGACAATTACGACGAGGCCCTGGAGAGCGTGGAGGAGGTGCGCCGCTCGCTTCTGGTGGCTCTCATTGACCGAAAGATCAACAAGTATATTTCTAATTTAGACGGTATTGTGAAGAAACTGGAAAAAGACAAATATTTCTTTGTCATTAAGCAGAAGTATACGAAGGAGCTTGAGAAGGAGCGGTTCGCCCTTCTGGAGGAGGTTAAAACGGTCAACATCGGCAACGAGATGGCTGTGACGCTGAGTATCGGTATGGGTATGAACGGAGAGACCTATATCAGAAACTACGAGTACGCCAGAACAGCCATTGACATGGCTCTGGGCCGCGGCGGCGACCAGGCGGTGGTGAAGGACGGAGCCAAGATCACCTACTACGGCGGCAAGTCCCAGCAGCTGGAGAAGACCACCAGGGTAAAGGCCAGGGTAAAGGCCCACGCCATGAGAGAGCTGATGGAGACGAAGGATAAGCTGCTCATTATGGGACACCGGATCGGGGATCCGGATTCCTTTGGAGCCACCATTGGAATCTACAGGATTGCGGCGGCGTTTAACAAAAAGGCACACATTGTCATTAACAGCGTCAATTCTTCCGTGCGCCCTATGATGGAGCGGTTTCAGAATAACCCGGACTATCCGGAGGACCTGTTCCTGACAGGAGACGAGGCGGCAGCCCGGGCAGACGCCAATACCATGCTGGTGGTGGTGGATGTGAACCGGCCCAGCATTACGGAGGCGCCGGAGCTGTTAAAGATGGTTAAGACCATTATGGTATTAGACCACCACAGACAGAGCAGCGAGATTATTGAGAACGCGGTGCTCTCCTATGTGGAGCCCTACGCTTCCTCCACCTGCGAGATGGTTTCTGAGATTCTCCAGTACGTAGGAGACGGCATTAAGATGCGCTCTGTGGAGGCGGACGCCATGTATGCGGGAATTGTCATTGACACGAATAATTTCATGAATCAGGCGGGAGTGCGGACCTTTGAGGCTGCGGCCTTCCTGAGGAGAAACGGAGCCGATGTGGTGCGGGTCAGAAAGCTGTTCCGCGACCGGGTGGAGGACTACCGGGCCAGGGCGGAGGCAGTCAGAAGAGCGGAGATTTTCGAGAAGGAATTTGCCATTTCCGAGTGTCCGTCCGAGGGACTGGAGAGCCCGACTGTCATAGGCGCCCAGGCGGCCAACGAGCTGCTTAATATCATTGGAATCAAGGCGTCCTTTGTCATGACGCAGGTAAAGGATACCATCTTCTTCAGCGCCCGTTCTATTGACGAGGTGAACGTGCAGGTGATGATGGAGAAGCTGGGCGGCGGCGGCCACAGAACCATTGCCGGAGCCCAGTTAAAGGACGCTACCATGGAGGAGGCCAGAGAAAAACTGAAGGCCATGCTCAGGCAGATGATCGAGAAAGGAGAAATATAAAATGGAAGTTGTATTATTGGAGGATGTAAAATCCCTGGGAAAGAAGGGACAGATTGTAAAGGTAAACGACGGATACGCCAGAAACTTTATTTTAAAGAAAAATCTGGGCGTGGAGGCTACGGCTCAGAACTTGAACGATTTAAAGCTTCAGAAGGCAAACGAGCAGAAGATTGCGGCGGAGCACCTGGCAGCGGCCAAGGATCTGGCCAAGTTTTTAGAGGATAAGTCCATTGCCTTATCCATCCGCGCCGGAGAGGGCGGAAGAGCGTTCGGATCCGTATCCGGCAAGGAGATTGCCAAGGCTGTGTCCGAGCAGCTGAAGATAGACATTGACAAGAAGAAGCTGGTGCTTCCGGAGCCCCTTAAAACCTTCGGAACCCACGAAGTGCCGGTTAAGCTTCACAAGGATGTAACGGGAACTCTTCGTGTCAAGGTAACGGAGGCATAAGCATGGATGAAGCGCTGATTAAGCGCGTGCTTCCTCACAGTGTGGAGGCGGAGCAGTCCGTCATCGGCGCAATGCTGATGGACCGCGAAGCTATTATTTCGGCGTCTGAGATTGTCACAGGCGCCGATTTTTACCAGCACCAGTACGGCGTGATGTTCGAGGCGATGGTGGAGTTGTTTAACGAGGGAAAGCCGGTGGATCTGGTGACGCTCCAGAACCGCCTGAAGGAGAAGGACGTTCCCCCGGAGGTCAGCAGTTTGGAGTTTGTCCGGGATATTATGACAACTGTGCCCACCTCCGCCAACGTGAAGTCCTACGCAGGTATTGTGCGTGAGAAGGCAGTGCTTAGAAGACTGATTAAGATTAACGAGGAGATTGCCAACACCTGCTATGCGGGGAAGGACAAGCTGGACGATATTCTGGCTCATACGGAGAAGTCTGTGTTCGACCTGCTTCAGAGCAAGGGAAGCGGCGATTTCGTGCCTATCCGCCAGGTGGCGTTAAACGTGCTGGATAAGATTGAGACGGCGTCTAAGAATCAGGGAAACGTGACGGGAATTCCCAGCGGCTTCCACGATCTGGATTTTCGCACCTCGGGCTTTCAGCCCTCGGATTTTGTGCTGATTGCGGCCCGTCCGTCCATGGGAAAGACTGCCTTTGTGCTGAATGTGGTGGATCACATTGCAGTAAGGAAAAATATGCCCTGCATGGTGTTCAGCCTGGAGATGTCCAAGGAACAGCTGGTCAACCGTATGCTTTCCATGGAGTCCAGAGTGGATTCCCAGAAGCTGAGGACAGGAACTCTGTCAGATTCTGATTGGGACGCTGTGGTGGAGGGAATTGGAACCATTGGAAATTCCAAGCTGATTATCGACGACACGCCGGGTATCTCCATTATGGAGCTGCGTTCCAAGTGCAGGAAGGTGAAGCTGGAATACGGGCTCAGCATTGTCATTATCGACTACCTCCAGCTGATGAGCGGAAGCGGAAAGGGCGGAGAGAACAGACAGCAGGAGATTTCCGAGATTTCCCGTTCCTTAAAGGCCCTGGCCAGGGAGCTGAATGCGCCGGTTATCGCTCTGTCACAGCTGTCCCGCGCCTGTGAGACCAGGCCGGATCACCGGCCTATGCTGTCGGATCTGAGGGAGTCGGGGGCCATCGAGCAGGATGCCGATATGGTCATGTTCCTCTACAGAGACGATTACTATCACAAGGATACGGAGAATCCCAACATCGCCGAGGTTATTATTGCCAAGCAGCGAAACGGCCCCATCGGAACCGTCAACCTGCTCTGGAGGCCGGAGCTTACGAAATTTGAGAATCTGGCCAAGTAGGGAGAAAAATACACAGATAGGAGCGGTTCTTTCCGCCAGAAAAAGGGAAGCAGGGAAAGCTTTGGGTGACTTTGAATTGGAACCAGGAAACTTTCCCCGTTTCTCTTTTTTATCGCCTTCAGAAGCTGTCTCAGCCCAGCTTCTTTTTTTGACATAATTGCGCTGGGGTTCGCATATAGTATTAACAGGCTACGAAATATTGTGAACCAAAGGAGAGGATTGAATTATGGCTGAGGTACATTATCTGATATCAGACGCTTCCAAGAAGGTGGATGTGGAGGCGCACGTTCTGAGATATTGGGAGGAGGAGCTGGAGCTTAGGATACCCAGAAACGAGATGGGGCATCGTTATTATACAGAGTTTCACATTCGTCTGTTCAGGCAGGTAAAGATGCTGAAGGATAAGGGGTATCAGCTGAAAGCGATTAAAACTGCGCTTGCCAAGTCTCTGGAATCAGACGGGAAGGTGATTATCCCCAACGAGGTGCTGGAGGAGGACGTGCTGGCGGCTCTGAAGGACGCGGATCCTGCAGGAAGCGGGAGCGGGGAGGCTTCGGAGGCTCAGACGGTTCCCGGTACGGCTGTTTCCTGCGCTGAGGAGCCGCGGCAGGGCAGTTCAGTGGAGGAATTGGTAGAGAGCGGGCAGCTGGAGCAGGCGCAGAGACTTTTGAACCATGTAATTGGGCGTGCTATGGAAGAAAACTGCGAAAAGCTGAGCCAGGATATCGCTTATATGGTTCATGAGAAACTTCTCAAGGAAATGGATTACCTGATGCGGGTAGCTGATGAGAAGGAGGACGAGCGGTTCAGGCAGCTGGATGAGATGATACGAGCGTGCCAGAAGGACAACCAGTGCAGGATGGAGGCCGCAGCCACGAAAATTCCTTTTCTCAGGTTTAAAAAGAGAAAATTCGGGCGGAACGGAAATAAGCTTTAAGAGTTGACAGCAGAGAGGAAGCGCCGCAGTCCCATCGGTTTTGATGGGACTGCGGCGCTTTCTCGAACTATTTTACCGGGCAGAAGACAGATATTCTGCGGCCGTCAAGGCCATAGCCCTGGTACAGAGCTTAATATACTGCTCATCCACCTGGAAATTGGGGTTATGCATGGGAGCGTCTCCCCCTGTTCCTACAAAAATCATGCAGGAAGGCGCTTCCTGAGCGAAAAATCCAAAATCTTCAGCTCCCAGCATAGGATCCAGATCCGTGATCAACCAATTTTCGGGACGCCCATCTTTTATATTCGAATACAGACACTCTGCATTGCCGCGGAAGGTCTGCTCCACAAATTTTGTAAAGTCAATGTCATTGTAGACAGCCGGATAACCGGCGCGAAAGGCAATTTCACAGGTTCCGCCCATAGATTCGGAGATTCCTTTTGCCAGAGTCTCGATCTGGAGCCTCATGGCCTGTCTGGATTCCTTTGATACATTTCTCAGCATTACCCCTAAAACGGCCTGATCCGCGATGATATTAGGAGCAGAACCGCCCTGAATAGTGCCCACATTCAGCGTGGACTGGGCCATAGGAGAGAGATTGCGAGAAGAAATTCCGTGCAGGGCCATGATCAACGCTGATGCAATGTAAATAGCGTCCACGCCTTCCTCCGGTGTGGAGGAATGAGCCGCGCGTCCTCTGATCGTTAAGGTATAGCTGTCAGAGTAGGAAGAAAGGTATTTCTGCTTCAGGAAAATACGTCCCGGAACTCCATTTTTTACATGGAGAGCAAAGCAGGCATCCGGTTTTTCCTGCATAAGGCCGGCTTTGATCATTTCCCGGCCCCCTCCTCCGTTTTCTTCTGCCGGCTGAAAGACCAGCTTTATTTTTCCATTCCAGCGTTCCCTGGTGCGGAATAAGATTTCTCCAACGGTTATCAGATTGGCTGTGTGGACATCGTGGCCGCAGGCGTGCATGACTCCGCTTGTCTGGGATTCAAAGTCAAGTCCTGTAGATTCCTGAATGGGAAGAGCATCCATATCTGCTCTCAGCATTAGAAACTTTCCAGGCTTTCCGCTGTCGATGGTGGCGATAATACCTGGCTTCTGCGGACTTTCCTCATAAGGGATTCCAATCCGCTCCAGCTCCCGCATAACGACCCTGCTGGTCTTATATTCATGGAAGGATAATTCGGGACACTGATGAATTTCCCGGCGCAGCTGAATCGTCTGCTTTTCCAGCTCGTCTGACAGCTGTATCAGCTCTTCCTGTAATGTCTTATCCGATATCATGATTTATTCCTCCTCTTTTAGAATCCAATGGCTGTTCCAATAAAAATGGAAATGACCATAATTACAAACAGAATCGCATAGCAGGGAACTAAAAATTTAATCCACCGCTTAAAGTCTACTCCGGCCATGGCAAGGCAGGCCATGAGATTTACATTAGTCGGAAGGAACAGATTGGTAAAGCCATCACCATATTGAAGCGTGAGGACAGCCATCTGGCGGGTTACGCCTACCACGTCGGCCAGGGGAGCCATGATTGGCATAGCGACTACCGTCTGGCCAGAGCCGGAACCGATGAAAACATTGATAAAGGCATTTGCAATAAACATGCCCACTGCGGCCATCGCGCTGCTTAAATGGCTTAAAGGAATGGAAATGTAGTAAACGATGGAATCAAGTATGCCGGCCTGGTTTAAAATAATGCTCATAATAGAAGCCAGCACCATAAATACCATAACTCCGCACATGGACTGAGTTCCTTTGACGAAGTTGCTCATGATATCATCCAGTTTATATCCGGCCAGAATACCTTCCACAAAAGCGACTGGCAGCATAATGGAACCCAGCTGAGTCATTCCGAGACCAAGGGTAGGACCGCCGGCTGCGAAGAAAATAAATGCGCCAAAAAAGACAACCAGGATGGCTGCTTCCCGTCCGGAAAGAGGCTGATAGGTACGTTCATAGTCTTCCGGCTCCAGGGCTTTTTCTCCGCCAAAATCTCTTTCATAGACAGCCTTGTTTTTCTGGCAGCGTTTTGCCCACCATATCAGATAGGCAGAAACCACAGAGACGTTCAGAATGGTGACAATCGTTCTCAGCCCTGCTCCGGAATATGGGACCAGCCCTGCGATCTCCTGTCCCATTACTCCGGTTAAAGGATTGATAGGTGAAGACATAAAACCTGTAAAAGAACCCAGAATTACCAGGCCGACGGCAAAGGTGCGGTCTGCCCGAAGCTGCTTGGCAATTAGAAGCCCTAAAGGCACAAATAAAATGACAGTAGAAATCATAGAGCCTACGCACCCCAATAGAGCGGTTGCAAATACATAAATAGGGATAATTGCCAAAGCCTTATCCTTGAGCCTGTGGATTAAGTTTCCCAGAGCCCGGTCCAGAACGCCGGTGGAGTTGACGATACCCATCATGCCGCCCATAATAATCAGAGTGACGAACAGCTGGCCAAAGGAGGAGTACACCGTGTCGCCCACCGCCAGAATTACGTCAATAGGATTCAAATAGGTTTTGTCGACTACTGCATAGGTGCCTGGAACCGCCATTTTTCCATCCCGCTGATAGGCTCCGGACGGAATGATAAATGACAGAATATATACTGCCAGGTTAACAATGAGAATGATTTTCCACATGCTCATGGATTCTTTCTTCTTTTTTTCTGCTTGCATAGGAGATTTGCCCTCTCTTTCCTCTCTTGTTTCGTTTACACAGACGCTCTCTGAACCAGATTTTTAAACAGCCGTTTCATGGCGCCGCTTTCAGGAACCATTTCCTCAGGATGCCACTGAACGCCAATCAGCCGTCCGTCAAGGCTTTCCACGGCTTCCACGATTCCATCTTCTGTGTGTGCAGAGAGACGAAGGCCTTTTCCAAGAGTCCGGACACTTTGATGGTGCATGCTGTTGGTAGCAATCTGCCCTGTTTCGAGGATCTGGAAAAGACGGCTGTCTTTGTCAATCTGTACCTGATGAACCCCATAAGTGCGCCGCCCTGACTGGCAGTGCAGGAAGGTTTCTTCCTCTCTCTGGGAATAGATATCCTGATAGAGAGAGCCTCCCGTAGCCACAACCATCATCTGCATCCCCTTACAGATTCCCAGGGCAGGCTTTCGCTGCTCCAGCGCGTAAAGAAGGCTGTGAAAGAGAAATTTGTCTACTTCCGGACGGATTTCTCCCAGATTTTTATGAGGATTTTCACCGTAATAGCCGGGATCGATATCTTCCCCTCCGGGAAAGAGCAGTCCGTCGCACAGATCAATCAGCTTTTTTGTCTTTTCCAGATCATTGCTGACAGGTATGATAAATGGAACCGCTCCGGCATCTTCCACAGCGCTTATGTAGGCGGCGTTTATATATTGCCTGGTTACGTCTCCAAATCCTCCTTTATTACAGCTCATTGTGTCTGCAAATACTCCAATAATTGGATTTCCCATGATATCCCTCCAGTCTGTAAGGGAGAGCCTCTCCCTTAGTAAATATTATTTTGGAAAATATGAAAGCAAAGAACGTGCCAAAACAAAAAAAATTAAGAGGATAGCGGAATAAAAAAGAAAAAACAGAACCAATAAAAAGAAAATAATTCCAAAAAACAGATAAAATATAAAAAACAGCTCAAATTAGCAGATCATTTTTTCCTGTACGAAATTTCACATCCATGTTCATCTGCTGTCCTGTGGTAAAAGGGATGAATTATTCAAAAACCAGAAAAAAACAGGATGAAATTTCAATTAAATTGGACGAAACATGAAATGCAGAAAGGAGGCCGTCTCCAGCGTCCGCTTTTTTGGCAGAGTCTGGAACCGCCCTCCCTTCCTGGAATCGTCGTTTGCAGTTTTGACCTTTCTGGATTATCGCAGCAGACGTCTTCCCTGCTCCGTAATGCGGGTGCCGTTCCTGCCGGTATGCTTGACTGCCAGCCCTTTTTCTTCAAGCTCGTCTAAAAGCCTGCGAAGGCGGTATTCGCTGACAGGCGCCCCCAGAAGTTCTGAGAGGGACTGGCGCAGGAAGCTTCTTCCTGTGAGAGAACCGGCGTCCTGGGCGTTTCGGATCAGGATGAGAAGCTGTTTCTCCTCCTCTGACAGAAGACTGCTCTCCAGACGCATCAGATAATCGGGAAGGCAGTTTTCACGGTTCTTCATCAGCTCGAAGTATTCGGCGGCATTGCGAAGCTCCCTGACGTTTCCGGGCCAGTCGTGGGCAAGGAGAATACGCCGGACGCGCTCCGGAACGTCGCAGGGCGCTGACAAAAAGCTGGAAAACAGAAGAAGGATGTCCTCCTTTCTCTCACGCAGGGGCGGCACAGAAACAGGCAGAACGCTTAGACGGTAGTAGAGATCGCTGCGGAACTGTCCACGTTTCATCTCCTGGCGCAGATCCCGGTTAGTGGCGGCGATAATGCGGACGTCTATATTGATCACCCGGTCGCTTCCGATCCTCATAATCTGTTTTTCCTGAATCACGCGCAGCAGCCGGGACTGGAGTCCTACAGGCATATCCCCGATTTCGTCGAGAAAGAGAGTTCCCTTATCTGCCTGCTCAAACAATCCCGGTTTTCCGTCCCGGCTGGCCCCGGTGAAGGCCCCGCGCACATAGCCGAACAACTCGCTTTCCAGAAGGTTTTCAGGGACAGCCGCACAGTTGACCGCCACGAAGGGCTGCAGGCTGCGATCTGACAGGCGGTGGATGGACTGGGCAATCAGTTCCTTGCCGGTTCCGCTCTCCCCCTCCAGCAGAATGGTTTTGTTTCCAGGTGAAAAGATACGCACGCTCTCCAGGCAGCGCCTCATGGAATCTGACTGGTACAGAATATCCTGTATCTGATATCTGGCAGTGAAGCCCTGGGTTTTCGCCTGGCGGCTGATTTTTTCTTCCAGAGATTTGACATAGGTAATATCCCGGAAAAAATAGAGATCCTGATAGGCAGAGCTGTCGTAGCTGAGCCTGCTTTTGCGGACTGTCATTTCGCAGACACCGAACCTGGCCGGTTCAAAATCAAAGGAGTCTCTGGAGAAAAAATCGAAAAGAGACTCGTCAAAAAGGGAGAAAAGCCGCGTCACACCCTCGCGGACCGGCTTTTTGACCATTTCGCGGAACCGTTGATTGCACAAAACGATAGTGCCGTCGGGAATCGTCAGAAGGATGCCCAGATCTACTGATTCCAGCACGTGCTTCATCTGAATATTTTTCATGATCGTTTCTTTATAATACTGGTTCAGTCCCCGGTTGGAATTTACGATTCCGTCGGAATAGGCCAGCAGCCGCTTTGAGATTTCCTCGCCGCCCAGCTGGAGACGGCAGATAATGTCCATGAAGGTGGCCAGATCGACGCAGCGGTCCCCGATATCAATGATCCGCTTAATAAAGGAAGGAACGCGTTCAGCTTCCCCGGGAGTGACGGCGATAGTGATATCGTCTCCGCCGTCTGTCCCGTTCCACGGCTTTAAAATCAGGTTATCCACATTTAAGTCATAGAGCAGATTGACGGTCTGCAGCGTATTTTCATAATTGTCATTGACCACAAGGACAGGAGTTCCCTGAGGAATTTCAAAGAGCTTTACTAGATTTTTCTCCCTGATTGTCCGCCTGATTACAACAATATTTTCCAGGTGAAGGAGCTTTTCCTTGATCCGCTCGATCCGATCTCCCAAAGTGAACAGGAGAAGATCTCCGTCGACTGTTTCCATCTTCGCAATCTCCTCAAAGGTCAGCGTCTCAAGCTCCGCCTTGCCCCGGAAGACGCAGAGCAGATCCTCCCTGATTTTTTCTGCAATCCGCTTCCGATCTGTAATAATTACAATCCGTTTCAATTTAATCCCTCCGTAAAACCCCGCCGCCGCGTATGGCGCATGATTCTGAACCAGCTATTATCACACATTTTACCGCAAAGAGCCTGAAAATAAAAGACAATTTTGCGGGGGGAATCTTCCTCTGCTCCTGGATAATGTACTTTCAAAAGAAACAAAAATGTCACAAATATTTGACAAAAATATTAAAACAATAAAAACAAAACGAAAATAATAAATTAAAAAATTAATATTATAGACAGATGTGTTAAGAAGCTGTATAATATTTGGAAATATGTGAGATGAACTGCTTCTTTTAATGAATGAAGAAAAGGCTGCCGCACTATACTAATATGAGGCGCAGACAAGTGAAAAAGCTTGAGACAGGCATTTTGCATAGGGCGGCAGACAAAGAGCAGGACAGGAGCCGCCGGGCGGGAATTTGAGCTGGAACAGCTGGAAATCAGAGGCAGAAGGTGGTGAGCGAATGGTAAAGGAAACGATTCTGGCGGTGCAGGAAGCGGAAGCGCAGGCGTCTGGCCTGGTAAGCGAAGCCAGACAGAAGGGAAAGGAACTGGCAGAGCAGACACGAAGGGAAGCGCAGAGCAGAAGCGAGGCCGCCGAACGGGAAATCCGGGAAAGTCTGGAGGCGGTAAGAAACGCCGCTAAGCTTGAGGAAGAAGAGATTCTTTCAGAGGCCGGGAGAGAAGCAGAGGCAGAGATTTCCCTGATGCGAAAGCGCGCGGAGGAGAAATCAGAGGAAGCAGTACGTTTGATTACAGACATCCTGCTTAAGACGTGACAGACACCGCAGAAAATCCAGACAGGAGGGATGTGGATATGGCAGTTCTGCAGATGAAGAAAATTACCATCTGCGCTCTTTTAACGGATCGGAAACAGGTGCTGGATTTCCTTCAGGGAGCCGGAGTTGTGGAGATTTCACGGCTGGAGGAACCGGAGGGAAGCGATTTCCAGAGACCGGATACGTCTGCCAGGCGGCAGAGCTGCGAGAGGGACGCATGGACGGCGGAACAGGCCCTGGAGGTTCTTGACCAGTATGCTCCGGAAAAGACCTCTCTTCTTTCAGGGCTTGCGGGAAAGCCCCTGGCTTCCGGAGAAGAATTTGCAGCTGTTCAGGAAAACTGCCGGCTGATCATGGAGGACGTGAAGCAGATTTTAGAGTACAGCAGAAGGATAGGGGAGAGCAGGGCGGCGATTGCCAAGCTGGAAGCTCAGATAGAGTCTCTGTCCCCGTGGCTGGCTCTCGACGTGTCCATGCAGTGTTCCGGAACGGAGAGGACGGTTCTTTTTATTGGAGCGGCAGGAGCGCAGACGACGATTGACTCTCTCTATCAGGCGGTGGCTGAGAGAGCGCCCTCGGCAGACGTTTCGATTCAGCTGATCGGAAAGGATAAGGACCAGGTGTGCGCCGCAGTTCTCTGCCTGAAGGAGGACGGGGCGCAGGTGGAGGAGGCTCTCCGGGCGTCAGGCTTTGCAAAGCCTTCCCAGAGCTTTGACCAGGTTCCGGCAGTGAAGAAGCAGGAGCTGGAGGAAGAGATCCGGCAGATTCGTGATGAAATCAGGGCTGTGGAGGAAAAGCTCAGAGCCTACGGCACGTCCCGGGAGAATATCAGGCTGCTGTCGGATTACTGCCGGATGCGGGCGGAGAAGTACCAGGCGCTGGGCAATATGCTTCAGTCTGGGAAAACGCTCCTTCTTACAGGCTTTGTGCCTGAGCAGGAGGAAGAGAAGCTTTTGTCCCGTTTAAACGAGAGATTTGATCTCTATGTACAGACAGAGGAAGTGCCGGAAGCAGAGGAAGCGCCGGTGCTTTTAAAGAACAGTACCTTTGCAGAGTCGGCGGAGGGAGTGACGGCTTCCTTCGGACTTCCGGCCAGAGGAGAGATGGATCCCACTTCGGTGATGTCGCTCTGCTACGTGTTTTTCTTCGGGCTGATGCTGTCGGACGCAGCCTACGGCCTGATTGTATTTCTGGCCTGCTTCATTCTTCTGAAGAAGTTTCCAAGGATGGGAAGCGGCCTGAAAAAGTCGATCCGCCTGTTTATGTACTGCGGCGTCTCCACATTATTCTGGGGCGTCATGTTCGGCGGATATTTCGGAGATGCGGTGAATGTGATTTCCAGGACGTTTTTCGGACGGGAAATAAGCATACCGGCCGTATGGTTTACTCCCCTTGACGATCCCATGAAGATGCTTGTGATGTCCATGCTGTTCGGCGTGATCCACCTGTTTCTGGGACTGGGACTGAAGGGATATATGCTGTTAAAGGATAAACGGATTCTGGATTTCTTCTGTGACGTGGTTCTTTGGTACTGTCTCTTAACGGGCCTTATTTTAATTCTTCTCCCGTCGGAGCTGTTTGCATCCATGTCTCAGATGACTATTGTATTCCCGGAACCGGTCAATCTGCTGGCGAAGGTATTAGCCATAGGAGGAGCGGCCGGAATTCTTCTCATGTCAGGCAGAAGCAGCAAAAATCCGGCTCTCAGGCTGGCGTTAGGAGCATATGATCTCTACAATATTACAAGCTGGCTTTCCGATGTGCTCTCCTATTCCAGGCTTCTGGCCCTGGGACTGGCCACAGGCGTGATCGCTTCGGTTATCAACCAGATGGGAAGCATGGCGGGAAACGGCATCCTGGGCGCAGTAGTGTTTATCCTGGTATTTCTGGTGGGACATGGGTTTAATCTGGCGATCAATCTGCTGGGAGCTTACGTTCACACCTGCCGTCTTCAGTATGTAGAGTTTTTCGGAAAGTTTTATGAGGGCGGCGGACGGATGTTTGAGCCGTTTCGCAGAAATACAAAATATGCGGATATTAAGGAGGACTAAGTTATGAGTGAGATGGGTATTGTATTTGCATTGTTGGGCGCGGCAGTGGCAGTAGGGCTTGCAGGCATCGGTTCCGCTATCGGAGTAGGCATGGCGGGCCAGGCGGCGGCAGGCGTTGTGACAGAGGATCCGGGAAAATTTGCCAAGGTTCTGATTTTACAGCTGCTTCCCGGTACCCAGGGTATTTACGGACTGTTAGTAGGCTTTCTGGTACTCTCCGGAACGGGACTGTTAGGCGGAGGCGCTGACATGAATATGTCCTTAGCCACAGGCCTTCTGTACTTTTTAGCCTGCCTTCCCATTGGAATCGTAGGTCTGGTATCTGCGATTCATCAGGGACGCACAGCGGTAGCTTCCATCGGAATCGTGGCTAAGAAGCCGGAGCAGTTCGGTAAGGCCATGCTGTTTCCGGCCATGGTAGAGACTTACGCCATTCTGGCTCTGTTAGTATCCATCCTGGCAGTCAGCGCGCTTTAATTTCGGCAGTCAGAATTTTCTGACAGAGAACAGGGCGCAGGAGACAGGAATACAGAGCATGGAAGGAGAGACGGATATGACGGGACTGGAAAAGATTACAGACCGGATTCTGGCGGAAGCCAGGGCGCAGGCCGACGAAATCCGGGAGAAGGCAGAGGAGGAGGCCGGCGCAGTCCTGCGGGAAACGGAGAAAAGACTTTCAAGACTCCGGGAGGAGGCGAAGGAGAGGGAAGCGCTTGTTAAAAAGGAGCTGGAGACAAGGGCCAGATCCTCCGCCTCTCTGAAAAAGCGCCAGCTGATTCTGGCCGCCAAGCAGGATATGATCCGGGAGCAGATTGAGAAGGCTCACCAGACTCTTTTAGCGATGGAGCCGGAGGAATATTTTTCTCTGATAGAACAGATGGTCCGCCGGTTCGCGCTTCCCAAAGAGGGAGAAATCTGCTTCTCGCAGCGAGATTTGAAGCGGCTTCCCGATCAGTTTGGGAAACGCCTGGAACAGGCGGCCGCAGAGCGCGGGGGAAGCCTGAAAATAGGCAGGGAGCCGGCTTCTCTGGACGGAGGATTTCTCTTAGACTACGACGGAATCGAGGAAAACTGTTCCTTCCAGGCGCTTCTGGCGGCGAAACGGGACGAATGCTCCGACCAGATCCAGAAGCTCTTGTTTGAGAAAGAATAGGAGGGAGGAGCATGGCGGATAAGAATTATACGTATGCAGTCGCCCGGATCCGGGCCATGGAGACGGCGCTGTTTTCCTCCTCTGTGATAGAACAGCTGATGGCAGTGAAAACGTGGTCCGGCTGCCTTGATTTTCTCAGGGAGAAGGGCTGGGGAAGCGGAAATCTGAATGAGGGAGCGGAGGAGATGCTGGAAGCCGAGGAGGCGAAGGCGCAGAAGACAGTCAGGGATCTTCTGGGAGGAGACGACAGGATTCTGTCAGTGTTCAGTTATCAGAAGCTGTACCATAATCTGAAAGCCGCCATTAAAAAGACAGCGTCGCCAGATTTCCCCGGAGAGCTGTACTACGACGGCTGCGGCGTGGACGGAACAGAGATGGAGCGGATTGTGGCGGAAAAGGATTTCAAGGCTCTCCCAGAGCACATGCAGAGCATTGCAAAAGAAGCCTACGAGACCTTCCGCCACACAGGAGACGGCCAGCTCTGCGACGCCATGGTGGACCGGGCGGCGTTAGAGGCCGTTTACAGTGAGGGAAAAAGAAGCGGTGAGCCGGTTCTGATGGCTTACGCGGAGTCAGTGACAGCGGTGGCAGATATTAAGATAGCCGTCCGCTCCCAGAAGACGGGAAAGAGCCTGGAGTTTATGCGGCAGAGCATGGCGCCCTGCGAAAGCCTGAATACAGAGCGGCTTTCTATGGCGGCTCTCTCAGGAATTTCTGCTATCTGCGAATATCTGGAGGGAACCTCCTATAAAGAGGGCGCGGAGGCGCTTAAGGAATCGCCCTCAGCCTTTGAGAGGTGGTGCGACAACCAGCTGATAGAGAGCATTAAGCCGCAGAAATATAATCCGTTTTCAGCGGGGCCGCTGGCGGCCTACCTGTTAGCCAGGGAAAATGAGATTAAGACAGTTCGGATCATTCTGACCGGGAAGCTTAACAATCTTCCGGAGGAGGCGATCCGGGAAAGGATCAGGGAAATGTATGTATAAGATGGCAGTCGTGGGAGATTATGACAGTATTTACGGCTTCGCCGCCCTGGGACTTGACACGTTTCCCGCAGACGGGCCGGAGAAGCTGGAGCAGGTGTTTCACAGTCTGGTTTCCGGCGGGTATGCGGTGATTTACATGACAGAAGCGGCGGCCGCCCAAATCAGCCGCACAGTGGAGCGGTACAGAGAAAGCCTGCTTCCGGCGGTCATCCTCATTCCGGGAGTGTCCGGAAACACGGGTAAGGGGATTGAGGGAGTGAAAAAGTCGGTGGAGCAGGCGGTTGGATCAGACATTCTGTTCGGAGGAGTCTAGCAGAGTGAAAGGGGCGGCCTTTGGCCGCCAGTTGACAGAAAGGTGGGTGAAGCCTTCCAATGAGCAAAGGTGTGATTAAAAAGGTAGCGGGACCGCTGGTAATTGCAGAGGGAATGCGGGACGCCAATATGTACGACGTGGTCCGTGTCAGCAGCCAGCGTCTGATAGGCGAGATTATAGAGATTCACGGGGATCAGGCATATATTCAGGTTTACGAGGAGACCTCGGGACTGGGACCGGGAGAGCCGGTGGAGTCCATGGACATGCCGCTGTCGGCAGAGCTGGGACCGGGACTGATTACCAGTATTTACGACGGAATCCAGCGTCCGTTAGACGACATTATGAAGGCCACGGGAAGCAATAACCTAAAGCGCGGCGTGGAGGTTCCCTCCCTGAAGAGGAACCTGAAGTGGAATTTCGTTCCTACAGTGAAAGCCGGGGATACGGTGGAAGCCGGGGACATTATCGGAACGGTCCAGGAGACCATTGTGGTAGTTCATAAGATCATGGTTCCAAACGGAGTGCGGGGAACGGTGAAGGAGATCCGGGCCGGAGAGTTTACAGTGGAGGAGACTGTGGCGGTGATTGCCACAGAGACAGGCGACAGAGAGCTGACGCTTATGCAGCGCTGGCCAGTCAGACAGGGACGCCCCTACAAGAAAAAGCTGCCTCCTGAGATGCCTCTTGTGACAGGCCAGAGAGTCATCGATGCCTTCTTCCCCATCGCCAAGGGCGGCGTGGCTGCGGTGCCGGGCCCCTTTGGAAGCGGAAAGACAGTCATCCAGCACCAGCTGGCCAAGTGGGCGGAGGCTGACATTGTGGTTTACATCGGCTGCGGCGAGCGTGGCAACGAGATGACGGACGTACTGAACGAGTTTCCGGAGTTAAAGGATCCGAAGACAGGCCACTCCCTGATGCAGAGGACGGTGCTGATTGCCAACACCTCCGATATGCCGGTAGCGGCCAGAGAGGCATCTATCTATACGGGAATTACCATTGCAGAATACTTCAGAGACATGGGTTACTCCGTGGCGCTGATGGCCGATTCCACCTCCCGGTGGGCGGAGGCCCTCCGAGAGATGTCCGGCCGTCTGGAGGAGATGCCCGGCGAGGAAGGCTATCCCGCTTATCTGGGAAGCCGTCTGGCCCAGTTCTACGAGAGAGCCGGCCATGTGGTGTGCAATGGTTCAGAAGGCAGGGAGGGCGCTCTTTCAGCCATCGGAGCCGTATCACCGCCAGGAGGAGATATCTCGGAGCCTGTATCCCAGGCCACCCTCCGCATTGTCAAGGTCTTCTGGGGACTGGATTCCTCTCTGGCCTATAAGAGACATTTCCCAGCCATCAACTGGCTGACCAGCTATTCCCTCTATGTGGACAACATGGGAAAATGGTTTAACGAAAAAGTGTCCCCAGAGTGGATGACCTGCCGCCAGGGCATGATGAGCCTTCTCCAGGAGGAGGCGGAGCTGGAGGAGATCGTAAAGATGGTAGGTATGGACGCTCTGTCGCCCACAGACCGCCTGAAGATGGAGGCGGCCCGTTCCATCCGCGAGGATTTCCTGCACCAGAACTCCTTCCACGACGTGGATACCTACACTTCCCTGAGAAAGCAGTTCCTGATGATGAAGCTGGTTCTGGCCTTCTACGAGAAATCTGAGAAGGCGCTGAAGGACGGCGCAGGCGTCCAGGGCCTGATTAAGATGCCGGTCCGCGAAAAAATCGGACGTTTTAAATATGTGCTGGATGAAAACATTGAGACAGAATATGAAGCAGTGACAAAGGAGCTGGAAGCTGAGATTGCCGACGTGCTCAGAAGGGAGGACTTCTAAATGCCGAAAGAATACAGAACCATACAGGAAGTAGCCGGCCCTCTGATGCTGGTGAGAGGCGTTGAGAACGTCACCTACGACGAGCTGGGAGAGATTGAGCTGGCAAACGGCGAGACAAGGCGCTGCAAGGTGCTGGAGATCGACGGAGGCAACGCCCTGGTGCAGCTGTTTGAAAACTCTACGGGAATCAACCTGTCCAACAGCAAGGTGCGTTTTCTGGGGAGAACCATGGAGCTGGGCGTATCGGAGGATATGCTGGGACGTGTGTTCGACGGTCTGGGCCGCCCCATTGACGGAGGACCGGAGATTCTGCCGGAGGAGAGAAGAGATATCAACGGCCTTCCCATGAACCCGGCGGCCAGAAGCTATCCTCAGGAGTTTATCCAGACGGGAGTCTCTGCTATAGACGGACTGAACACACTGGTAAGAGGCCAGAAGCTGCCGATTTTCTCGGCCTCCGGCCTTCCCCACGCCAATCTGGCGGCTCAGATTGCCCGACAGGCCAAGGTAAGGGGAACCGACGAGCCCTTCGCCGTTGTGTTTGCGGCTATGGGCATCACCTTTGAGGAGGCCCATTTCTTTGAGGAGAGCTTTAAGGAGACGGGAGCTATCGACAGGACGGTGCTTTTCATCAACCTGGCCAACGATCCGGCGGTGGAGCGTATCGCCACCCCGAAGATGGCCCTGACAGCTGCAGAGTATCTGGCTTTTGAGAAAAATATGCACGTTCTCGTTATCCTGACGGATATCACAAACTATGCGGACGCTCTGAGAGAAATCTCGGCGGCCAGAAAAGAGGTGCCGGGACGCCGCGGTTATCCTGGCTATATGTACACGGATCTGGCCTCTATCTATGAGAGAGCCGGAAGACAGAACGGAAAGACAGGTTCCATTACCATGATTCCGATTCTGACCATGCCGGAGGACGACAAGACCCATCCCATCCCGGATCTGACAGGCTACATTACAGAGGGACAGATTATTTTAAGCCGCGAGCTGTACAGAAAGGGCGTTATGCCGCCGATTGACGTGCTTCCGTCCCTGTCGCGTCTGAAGGATAAGGGAATCGGAGAGGGCAAGACGAGAGCCGATCACTCCAATACCATGAACCAGCTGTTCGCCGCCTACGCCAGAGGCAAGGAGGCCAAGGAGCTGATGGTGATTCTGGGAGAGGCGGCTCTGTCGGATGTGGACCTGATCTACGCGAAATTTGCCGACGCCTTTGAGAAGGAATACGTTTCCCAGGGCTACGAGACGGACAGAAGCATTGAGGAGACGCTTAAAATCGGCTGGAAGCTTCTGTCTATTCTGCCCAGAAGCGAGTTAAAGAGAATTGACGATAAATTCCTGGATCTGTACTACGGAAAGGAATAGGGGAGGTGTGATGCATGGCTCAGGCTCAGGTAAACCCGACCAGAATGGAGCTTACAAGGCTTAAGAAAAAGCTGGCTACCGCTGTCAGGGGACATAAGCTTCTAAAGGACAAACGCGATGAGCTGATGCGCCAGTTCCTCGATCTGGTGAAGGAAAATATGGCCCTCAGGCAGGAGGTGGAGGCGGGGATTAAAAGCGCCAACGTAAACTTTGTCATCGCCAAGGCGGGGATGAGCGGCCAGGCTCTGAACGCCGCCCTCATCGCCCCCAAGCAGGAGGTATATCTGGAAGCGGAAAAGAAAAACGTGATGAGCGTGGACATTCCTGTGTTCAGGTATAAGACCAGAACGGCGGATGAGAACGATATTTACCCGTATGGATTCGCCTTCACCTCCAGCGACCTGGACGGAGCTGTGAAGTCCCTTCAGGACGTGCTTCCCCAGATGATGAAGCTGGCGGAGACCGAGAAATCCTGCCAGCTGATGGCTTCGGAGATAGAGAAGACCAGGCGCAGGGTAAACGCCCTGGAACACGTGATTATTCCGGAAACACAGAAGAATATCAAGTATATTACCATGAAGCTGGATGAAAATGAGAGAAGTACGCAGATTCGTCTGATGAAGGTAAAGGATATGATGCTGGAAGAAGCCCACCATTATACGGAAAAAGCATAGACATAGAGAAACGGGAGAAAACTTTCTGCGCTCCAATTTGAAGTCGCTGGAAAGTTTCTCCCGTTTCTTGATGCAGGGGGCAGAACAAAAACCGCTTTATGGCTCGTAGATGCCGTCGATGATCTCGAACTCTTTTGCTTCCAGAGCCTTATCAACCCAGGCTCTGTTGGCTGTGCCGTTTGTAGCCGCTACGAGCTTGCTCTCGTCGGCTGCCTGGAACTTCTTGGCGTCCTCTAAAATCTGCGGAGCGTCCTTTCTCGGGATTACGATTACGCCGTCCGGATCTGCTAAAATGATGTCGCCAGGATTTACGCTTACCTCGCCGCAGGCAATCGGAACGTTAACCTCGCCCGGTCCCTCCTTGTATGGGCCGCCTGGAGTAGTGCCTGTCGCATATACAGGGAAATCCCATTTGCCGATCTCGTCGATATCGCGGATTGGTCCGTCTAAAACGATGCCGGCTACCTTTTTTGTATGGCGCAGATATGCCATCATGATCTCGCCCATCAGAGCGCGTGTGTTGTCACCCTCGTTGGAAACTACTAATACGTCGCCTTCCTGAGCGATATTGAGAGCTGCGTGAAGAGCCAGATTGTCGCCGCCTCTTGCTTTTACAGTCAGGGCCGGGCCTACCATCATCTGATCCTTAGGGCTGCTCACCAGCTTGATTCTCGGATTCATAGCTGCGTTTCTTCCCATAACGTCGCCTGTGTTAGATGCCGGGATCGTCTTGAACTGCATCATAACCTCCGGATCCGGCATGTGTCTTTTCAGGTAAATTCTCTTTCCTACTGCCATAACAATATACCTTCCTTTCGTAGATTCATATCTTTGGAGATTCATTTTTCATTGTCTTCATTGTAGTCCAGAAAAAGCACAAAAGCAAACAACACTTTTTTATCATATTAACAAAATATTGTTGTCAGCTTATTTACACAGAGCCGCGGTTCTCTTATAATAATCATAAGAAACGACAGGAACCAACAAAAAATGCAGAAGAATAGATAGCGTCAGTATACACTGACACGAAGAATCCTGAAAAACGATGCCAACAGAGGAATCCATATGAATTTGCAGAGTCTTTACTATTTTGTAGAATTGGCCAAGGAGCTTCATGTGACTCATACGGCGCAGAAGCTCTACATATCCCAGCAGAATTTAAGCCAGCACATCCAGAAGCTGGAACAGTATTACGGCGTCACCCTGTTTAACAGGAAGCCGAAAATGACTCTCACCTACGCCGGAGAGCAGCTGTTAGCCGTAGCGACGAAAATCCTGGCGGAAGAAAACGAGCTGATTAACCGCCTTTCCAATATTTCCACAAACAGAAAAGGCCATTTGAAGGTGGGAATTCCCGGCTACCGGGGCCAGATCTGCCTTCCGGAGATCCTGCCTCCCTTCTATGAGAAATGGCCCAACGTCTCCATTGACCTGGTAAGCGAATCGTCCGGTATTATGGAGAAAAAATTATTTGACGGAGAGCTGGATCTCTTTATCGGAATTATGTATCAGGACAAGCCGAAGCTTAAAATAGAGTCGATTTTAAACGATCAGATCTATCTGGTCTGCTCTGACAGGCTTCTCCAGCAGTACTTTTTTGATTCCTGGGAGAAGGTAAAAAGGGAATCGCTTTCCGGCGTCGATTTGAAGGAATTTGCCAAGGTTCCGTTCCTCATGCCGAAAGCGCCTATGAAGCTTCGCCGCATTGTGGATCAGTGCTTTCAGGAGGCGGGAGTCGTTCCTGAAATTAAATTTGAAACCCAGGTGATCGAGCTGTACATGTCTCTGTACGCCTATGATTACGGGGCTTTTTTCTGTACCCAGATGCGTATGCCCACGCTTTTAGCCATGCACCCGGACGCCAACGCATTTCCCCTGTTCATGAACGGCGAGCCGGTTCAGCACCGCCTGGTAGCCGCGTACCATGAAGAGCGTTTTCTGCCGGATTATGCCCTGGATTTTATTAGTTTAACAAAGCAGGTATTGGAAAAAATTGCAGAGACCCGACCGCAGAATCAGCATTATCCAGTTCTATAACAAGAAAAAATTGTCGAAATTAAAAAAATAGATTGTTTGCCTTGTGATTAGACATATATTACAATACAGTCATAACAAATCAGGTTAATTTGATCAAAATAACGATTTATTATCAAATGTAAAGGGGAAAGCGTTATGACAGTTGCATCTTTTTGTGATGACATGTTAATCCTGGCAGTGTTTATGCTGGTCGGCTTTTTTGTCCGCGAGATTGCAAAGCCACTCCAGAAGTTATTCCTGTCATCATCCTTAATCGGCGGCCTCGTTCTTCTGATCCTTGGCCCGCAGATCGCCGGCGTTGTAAACGTGCCGGAAAGTTTTTCATCCATGCCAAGCGTAATGATTGATATTGTAATGGCGACAACCGTATTCGGAGTTACTATTAACCGCAAGAAAATGGGTTCCTATCTGGATTACAGCTGTATGACCATGACTTCTTATGGTATGCAGATGGCTCTGGGCGTTCTTCTGGGATTCGTGCTTCAGAAGATCTGGCCGGGACTTCCGGACGGATGGGGCATCATGGGCGTATTTGCCTTCCACGGCGGCCACGGTACGGCGGCAGCGGCAGCAGCCACCTTTGACAAGCTGGGCGTTCCGGGAAATATGTCCGTAGGCATGGTTCTTTCCACTCTGGGCCTTGTGGTAGCCATGGCGGTAGGTATGATCATGGTCAACTACGGAATCAGAAAGGGCTGGGGAACCTATGTGAAGGAGCCTCAGAAGCAGCCGGATTATTTCTACGGCGGCGTACTTCCAAAAGAGAAGAGAGCTGCTTCCGGCCACACGGTAACGACCAGTATCAGCATCAACCATCTGGCTCTCCAGGTGTCCTGGCTGTTATTAGCTCTGTTTATTGGCCGTCAGCTGTTCGGTTTCCTGGGTTCCTTCTCTGAGTTTTTCGCAGGAATGCCAAGCGTGCTTCATGGTATCTTCGGAGGCGCGATTCTGTGGTATATCTTAAAGCTTACAAAGTTAGACAAGTTCGTGGACTTAAAGATGATCAAGATGGCCGGCGGATTCTGCCTGGAGATCACGGTGTTCACCGCAATGGCAACCCTGGATCTGGAGTTTATCTCCACCTACATTGTACCTGTTTTAATTTACACTGCAATTTTAAGTATTTTAACAATTCCGATTATTTTCGGTCTTGCCCGCCGCTTCTGCAGAGACGAGTGGTTTGAGAAGGCCTGCATGGCGTTCGGAGCAGCGACTGGAAATACCTCTACAGGACTTGCCCTTGTAAGAGCCGTGGATCCGGAGTCTCAGTGCAGCGCCGGAGATACACACGGAGTATATTCCGCTCTTATGTCTTGGAAGGACGTGTTCGTAGGACTGGCTCCTATGTGGCTGATGAGCGGTATCGGCTTAACCTTCGGCGTGGGCGTGGCCATTATGGTCGGATTCGCAGCAGCCGGATTTATCTTCTTTGGAAGAAAGAGAGCAAACGCATAATAAACTGAAAAAAAGCAGACAGTACCCTGTTTATTTGGCGCAAAAAGCATTGTGCCCGATTGACAGGGTACTTTTGCAATGAAAAAGAAATGCGGTCAAGAGCCAGACTTCTCAGCAGACAGAGCGGCCCGGCCTACCTTCTGAACCACTCCTTCATCACCTGTATCACCTGAACCAGCTCCTCCTCTGCGATTACATAGGGGACCATGGCGTACAGGTAATTCAGAAACGGGCGGCTGAATACGCCCCGTTCTCTGGCGAACTTCTGATATCCCTCCAGAATGGATGCGTCCTTCACCTCGATGCAGACGCAGCCTCCCATGATTCTGATTTCTCTGATTCTGTCGTCAGAGAAGCCATCCAGCTCTCTCTTCGTGATGGCCTCAATGCGGCGGATTTTGGCCATGTAGTCCTGGGTTTCAAACAGCTCGATGGATTTGAGGGCTGCGCTGCAGGCCAGGGCGTTTCCCATAAAGGTGGGGCCGTGCATGAGAGCGTGTTCCGGCTGGTCGTCAAAAAAGCCGCGGAATACCTTCTCATTGGCGACCGTGGCGGCATGGCCGATATAGCCGCCTGTCAGCGCTTTTCCGAGAACCAGGATATCCGGCAGAACCAGATCGGATACAAAGCGGTTTCCCGTCCGCCCAAATCCGGTGGCAACCTCGTCGAAAATCAGAAGAACGCCGTACTGATCGCACAGCTGTCTGGCGCGTTTTAAAAAGGACAGGCTGTACATGCGCATTCCGCCCGCTCCCTGGAGAAGAGGTTCCACAATCAGACAGTTCAGACGGCTGTGATACTGCTCAAAGGCCTGTTCCAGGGCAGGAATCTCGGTGGGAATGTGGATCACGTGGCGGCTGGGGCCGTAGGCCTTCAGGACAAAGTGGTAATCCTCGTCGTCTCCGGTTTCCATGGTTTTAAAGGTATCGCCGTGGTAGGCGTGTTCGAGAGCCAGCGTCAGAGTCCGCTCCGTTTCGCCCCGGTTCATGTAATACTGCAGAGCCATTTTCAGGGCGACCTCCACAGCCACGCTTCCTGAATCAGAGAAGAAGGAGTAATTCAGATCTCCCGGGAGAAACTCTTCCAGCCTGCCGGCCAGCCGCTGGACCGGTTCATGAGTCAGCCCGCCTAACATCACATGGGAAAATCGGCCGACCTGGTCGATCATGGCCTGGTTCAGCTCCGGGTGATTGTAGCCGTGGATTACGCTCCACCAGGAGGATACGGAGTCAATCATTTTCCCCTTTTCGGTATACAAATAGACTCCTTTGGCTCCGGTAATGGAAATCGGCGGGGCCATGGTTTTCATCTGCTCATAGGGATACCAAATCATTTTATTTCCTCCTCATACAGCGCTTTCAGATCGCCGGCAGAGATGCGCAGGTCCTTGTCTCCATCCTGGACGCAGGCTGCGACCTTTACGCCTGTCACATACTCGCACATCTTTTTATTGTCCTCATGCAGGACGTTTCCCGGCTGGTAATGGTTTAAGATCACTCCCTTCAGAGGGAGCTTCTGCTGTTTCAGAAAGAAGGCGGTCAGCCCGGCCTGATTGATCGTCCCCAGGCCTGCGTCCGCCACCAGAAGACATCCGGAACCGCAGGAGCGGATCACGTCAGTAAGCCACAGCTCCTGTCCGTCAAAACGCAGAGGACAGAGGACGCCGCCGGAACCTTCCAGAGTAAGGTATTCACAGCAATTTCTGAGAGAACGGAAACCGCTCATCACAGTGTCAAGATCCACCGGACGGCCCTCCAGGCGGGCGGCCAGATGCGGGGAAACGGCTGCTTCATAGACAAAGGGACACATTTCCTGCAGCGGCTGGGCAATGCCGGAATGCTCTTTTACCCACAGGGCGTCGCCGGGAATCAGGACGCCGTCCCCGCCGCGTTCGTTTCCGCTCATGGCTGCTTTGTAGTAGGCGGCAGAAGCGCCGCTCTCCCGCAGTTTTTTCAGAATCAGGCCGGAAACGTAGGTTTTTCCCACATCTGTTCCCGTGCCGATGATAAACAGAGATTTATTCATAATCAGACCTCCTCGTATTTAAATCATTCCGCTTTTTACCAACGGAATCAGCCGTTTTCCTAAATAGGCTCCCGCTATGCAAAGGAGAATATCTCCTGGAACCGCTAACAGAAAGCAGTAGAGAAACAAAGGCCAAAGCCCGATGGGCGTTCCCAGATAAAACCGGCTGATCAGCCAGTACCAGGCCATGCCCAGGGAATATACAATCCCCAGCCCGGCAAAGTCAGCGGCCAGAAGCCGCCGGATTCCCGGATATTTTTCCGCTTCAGCCAGGAAACCTGTGACATACGCGCCTGCGGCGAAGCCGGCCAGGTAGCCGAAGCTGGGCTGGACAAGGTAGCCGATCCCTCCGCCCTGGGCGAAAATGGGAAGTCCCATCAGCCCCAGAAGGATGTAGATCAGAACGGCCAGACAGCCTTTTTTCGGCCCCAGCAGGAGTCCTGCCATCATGGTAAATAGATATTGAAGCGTAAATGGAATGACTGGAATGGGAATTTTAATAAAAGCGCCTGCGGCAATTAAAGCTACAAACATGGCGCAGAGAATCATATCTTTCGTCTTTTCTCGTCTCAAAATCGGTCCTCCTGACTTGGTGATTCTGCATGCCGGAATCTGAAACTGCATATAGAAAGCGTCCGCGTATCAGAGACAATATGCTGTGAGCGCAGACGCTGAGCTCATTCAAGATAATACCATATCGGTGTAAAATGTCAACTAAAAAAATGAAATAGTTTACAATTCGAGGAGGAGGAGAAGGAGCGGAGAGAAAGATAGAAATTTCTTACATTTTTCTGCTATATTTACATTTTATATACGTTTTCTTACTCCTTTATGAAGTCTATTGATTATTATTTGAAAATTACCTATAATCTGCTCATAGCAAAGCAAAAACGAAATGTATGGAAATGTATTAAGAAGGAGGGCTTCTATATGAGGAAACGTAATATCACAGGTTTATTGTTTGCAGCAGCGCTTGTAATGGCGGGAAGCCAGATGGGTGTCCTGGAGTCTCAGGCGAGACCTCACCACGGAGACGACTGGGAGGATCGATGGGAAGACCGCTGGGATGACGATGATGACGATGATGACGACGATCACCACTGGGGTGGAGGAAACCATCACCACGGAGGAAACGGCGGAAATGATGACGGCGAGCACCGTCCAGCTGTCGGCGGTTTTGTCAATGTCGTGTACTTCTGCGAGGAAGATAATACCGTGTGGGCCAACGGAGAAATCTGGGCAGCAGGCCTTGCAGACGGAAAAGGCAACATAAACTCCAGCGAGCTGACCAACGTGCCGGAGGGCTACAAGCTGAAGGAAGTGGGAGACTTCTACTATGACGGAGGCGCGGAGCTGAGAATCCAGGTAGTTCCTAATGTGGTAAAGGGCGGAATGGTCAATGTGGTCTATGAATGTAAGGAAGAAAACCACGTGTGGGCCAACGGAGAAATCTGGGCAGCAGGTCTTGTAAATGGAAAAGGCAACGTAAATTCCAGCGAGCTGACCAACGTGCCGGAAGGTTACAAGCTGAAGGAAGTGGGAGATTTTTACTACGACGGAGGCGCAGAGCTGAGAATCCAGGTAGTTCCGGAGGAGACAAGAGGCGGCTATGTCAACATAGTTTATTACTGCGAGGCTGCCAACCATGTGTGGGCTAACGGAGAAATCTGGGCGGAAGGCCTTGTAAACGGAAAAGGCAACGTAAATTCCAGCGAGCTGACCAACGTGCCGGAAGGCTACAAGCTGAAGGAAGTGGGAGACTTCTACTATGACGGAGGCGCGGAGCTGA
>OGXP01000235.1_pt1 | contig 66835 bp, 47 predicted proteins | sample 1576351 | NCBI WGS metagenome assembly OGXP01 (sample SAMEA3541517, study PRJEB24748) | human gut metagenome | biome: human gut; feature: human-associated habitat; material: faeces | place: China | collected 2012
AAGTGTCCTTCACCAAATCTCAAGTTTAAAACTGTACAATCTCCTGGATAGGCTCCGCCTGCTCTACATAATCGGCGTAAAGCATAGGGCCGTCTCCCTCGTACTCTGGACTGTACTCATATTCTACGCGGGCCTTTACCTTTACCCATTGCTTTGTCTCTAAAAGCCGGGCATTTTTAGCCTTGCACATAAAACCTAAGAAGGTCATATCTGCCTCACAGCATGTCATGGCCATACGTCCCGGCACAAAGTAATTCTTCGGAAAATCCGGTGTCTTTAAGACCATAGCTGTAAACTCCACAGTCTTTCCTCTGTAGCGATCCGGCTTGTCCAGCATATCAATATACCAGATTCCATAGGCCTCCGGGGAAACTTCAATCACCTCTGCATTAACATCATAAGGCAGGTCTGCTTCTGTCACTTCCTCAATCTGCCCTTCCTCGTCCTCAAAGATAATGTCCACCTGTGGATTCATGCCTTTTAAAATTCTTCTGTAAGAATCCAGATCATCTGCTTCGTCACAGCGGTTCATAATAATCATCTCTGAATTTCTCACCATAACGCCTATCAGCGGCTTCATGTTATTCAGGTATAGATCAAAGGTAGAACCGTCAACTATTGTGATCTGCTGGTACAGATCCCAGTCTGCCGGAAGCTTCAGTTCTTCCAGATTCCACATACCGTTCCACTCCATAATAACCCGCTCCGGATTATGGAGAAGCTCCAGATCTGACAGGTACTCTGGCGTCAGCTCTGACAAATCATCTACATAGACAGCCTCTGTCCTGTTCTCCTTTAAAAATTCTTCCTCGTACTCCTCCTCGCCTTCCTCGCAGACAATGAGAAGGGTTTTTCCCTCTGTTTTAAAATACTCCTGCTCCATGGTAAACTTGATAAACTCTGTTTTTCCAGCCTCCAGAAAGCCGTTAATTAAAAACAGCGGCATACGTTCTTCCTGCATCTGTTATTCCTCCTGTCTGCTATCTGGCGCTGAAAGCCTCTTCCAGAGCTTTCTCATCTAAATCAGCTCCGATTACGCACACCTTTCCAGTATAGTCGGCAGATCCCTCTCTAATTTCCACCTGCTCCGGAACCAGGTCAAAATGAAGCCATGTTCCGTCTGGAGCTGGTATCATACCCTTAGCTCTCAAAACCTCTCCGTATTTCGTGCCATATGCCAGCTCATCCAGAATTTCTTCCAGTTTCTCTCTTCCCACTCCTGTCACATTCTCACGTCCCCAGCTTGCAAAAACCTCATCTGCATGGTGGTGATGATGGTCGTGGCAGCCACAAGTACAGCCTTCACCATGCTCATGGTGATGATCGTGATCGTGGTGAGCATGGTCGTGATGGTCATGGCCGCAGCCACACTCTTCGCCGTGCTCATGATGGTGATCGTGATGGCCATGATCATGGGCGTGATCCCTCGCCTCTTTCAGCAGATCCTCCATCATATCATCCTTTTTCTCAATAATCTCAAGCAGCTGAGAACCTGACAGCTGGCTGATTGGAGTAGTCACAATCACTGCGCGCTGATTCTTTTCACGGATCATCTCCACTGCCTTCTGCACCTTTTTAGGATCTGCAATATCCGTTCGGCTAAGAACAATAGTCCCTGCATTTTCAATCTGGTTGTTGAAAAACTCGCCGAAATTCTTCATATACATACGCACCTTTCCTGCGTCTGCCACAGTAACGGCGCTGTTTAACTCTACTTCAATCTCAGAAGCTACATCTCTGACTGCCTTCATCACGTCAGAAAGCTTGCCCACGCCTGAAGGCTCAATGATCACGCGATCCGGAGCATACTTTGTGAGAACCTCAGACAGAGATTTTCCAAAGTCACCTACCAGAGAACAACAGATACATCCTGAATTCATCTCCCGAATCTCGATGCCTGCATCCTTTAAAAATCCTCCGTCAATCCCAATCTCGCCAAATTCATTCTCAATCAGAACTACCTTTTCGCCAGAAATCGCTTCCCCAATCAGGCGTTTAATAAATGTGGTCTTTCCTGCGCCCAGGAATCCAGAAATAATATCAATCTTTGTCATGTCTATCTACCTTCTTTTCTGAAATTTTACTGCAGTTTCTGATGCGGCTGCCGGACAATCCCGGCTGAAGCTGCGTTATTATTTTGACACAAAATGTCCCTAAAGTCAATCTGCCCGCCAGCTCTGTCCGTTTTTAGACCAGTTTCTGCAAAACAATCTCATTCTCCGGCACTGGCCGTCCAAAACAGTATCCCTGAAAGCTGTCCAGATCCCTTTCTTTCAAAAATTCATACTCTACAGCTGTCTCCACCCCTTCCAGGCATACTTTAATTCCCACATCATGACAGATAGCCACCCTGATTCCAAGCGCCCTCAGTTCCTCAAAACGCTCCTCAAACATACAGAGATTTTTCGCCATGCAGCTCTCTGTCAACTCGATAATCAAATTTTGGTATGGAAATTCTTTTTCTTCCACAGTCTGCTTCAAAACAGCTGTAAAATCTTCTTCCAAAATCTGTAAGGCAGATACATTGACGCTTACAGTAAACAACGGATCTTCTTTAACCCAGAGACGTCCAGCCTCCAAAGCAGTCCGCATCACCCACATTCCCACTGGAATAATCATTCCATTTTCTTCCATAACAGGGATAAACTCTGCCGATGAGACAGGATGTCCGGTCTCATCTTTCCAGCGGAGAAGCGCTTCCACACCTGTGATCCGGCAGGTTCTGGCATCTACCTGAGGCTGATAATAAAGGCTGAAACCTTCATAATCCTGTATGACAGCCTTCTGCAGGCTGTACAGAAGTGATAACGAACGCTTTTTCCCTTCTAAAATCTGCTTAGAAAATATTTCCAGGCGGTTCTTGCCATGAGATTTCGCATACTGGAGTGCGTAATCTGCATAACGGCACAGTTCATCTACAGTCACCCCGTCTGCGGGATACATGGCGCAGCCGCCTGAAATTCCTACTGTCACCTTATTCTGGCGCCACTCCCTCAGATTTTTCAGAGTCTTTTGGATAGCTCTGTACAATTCCATACATTCCTCTGCAGAACCATTTTCAAGAATCACACCCATTTTATCTTTTTCCATACGATATAAGGCGGCATTTCCAGGCAGGATTCCAAGAATAATCCTTCCCAGATCTTTTAACATCTGATCTCCAAATTTTCTGCCGAACACTTCATTAATCCGGCGGAAACTGTCCACATCCAGCACCATTACCGCCATCTGTTCTACCATGTCTTCCTTCATCATGCGGTTCAAATCGTTAACAAACTGACTGCGGTTTAAAAGCTGAGTCAGGGGATCCACCTTGTTCTGACGTCCCAGAGGAGTCATAATTCCTGCAAAAAGAGCAGGAGCTCCCTCTGGATCTCTCATAAGCTGTCCCCGGCATCTGAGCCAGATATATTCCCCTCTCCTGTTTCTCGCCCTGAATTCAATCAGATGGCTGTCTTTTTCACATTTTCCTAGTTCCATATTCACTTTTTTAAATCGTTCCCAATCATCTGGGTGAATCAGCTCTTTCCAGAAAGGCAAAGGATTTTCCACTATTTCCCCTGGCAGTTCAAACTCTGCCACCTGCTGAGGGGAATAGTGGAACACTCCTGTTTTCATATCACAAACATAGATAAAATCATCTGTACTCCTTACCAATGCGTGATAGAGTAATTCAGAAGAATATGTAACAACTGGATCCTTTGAACTGCTCCTTCCTTTCTCCTGTGTCTGTTTTTTCATTGTCTTTATCGTCTCCTGCTATTTTTTACCGTAAATTACCGCTGTCTGTTTTCCGCTCTTTTTCGCCTCGTATAAAGCCTCATCTGCTTTTTGGTACAGAGTCTGAAAATCTCTTCCATCTCTGGCTGCCATAGCTACTCCAATGGAAGCTGAAATCTGAACTGTTTTTTCCTGTCCATATGAAAGATTCAGCTTTTTCAGCAAAATTTCCAGATTTTTCTGTACGATTTCTTCTGGAATGTTGTTAATTAACACCACAAACTCATCTCCAGCCAGCCGGCAGATGATATCATAATTTCTGAAGTGCCGCTGCAGAATAGATGCCACATCCTGAAGTGCCGCATCTCCTGTCTGATGTCCCAGCGTATCGTTCAGCCCTTTAAAATTATCTAAGTCTAATATAATAAACGCATGGCTTTCTGTCTCAGGATCCATGTTATTAAGAAGCTCTGTAATTAGTTCTGTTCCCTTTCCTCTGTTATACAAACCTGTCAGGTAATCTGTTCCTGCCTTCTGCCGGAAAATTTCTATTTCCTGTCTCATCACCAGCTGTTCTGTGATATTTTCAGCCAGTCCCACACATTGAAATACCTTATTCTCGTCATCCAGCAAAGCGCTGATACGGATCTGATAGTGATATCGCTTCTCCCCGTCTTCAAAAACCAGCTGAAATACCTGCGTACCCCGGATCTCCTCCAGGCTGGCGAACAGATCCTGAATCTGCCTTTTAGAATTTTCACCTTCTGGCAGAAACTGCAGAATCTGCTCCGGAGCATTCTCAATTATCTCCGGCAGAGATAATTCCTCCACACATTCCGGATTCAGACACCGGAGCTGTCTTGTTTTCAGATCATAAATAAGAATCAGAGCGTCGCTTTTTCCAATTGCAGCCCGAAGCATCTCATCATTTACCTTCATCTGATGGTACATAGAAAGCGCGTCCTTTTTTTCTTTCATCAGGAAAAGAATAATAGTACCGCAAAGCAGAGCTACGGCTGCCATTACTTTTGCCATTATGATGTAGATATCTTTTCCAGACATCTTTCTTATATAATCAAGAATCTGAGACTGCTTCATTACGGTAATAGAATACCAGTCATTAATTTTAAGAGGAGAAAAATAAATCACATAGTTGATTCCATCTCTGCTGAATTCATCAAGAAACGCTTCTCCCTTCTGTATCCTCGCCTTCACCTGATCTATGCTCTGGCTCATGTTGATATTGCTGATATTCTCAAACAGGTTGTTGCTGTCAAAATGAAAAAAATCTGGATTTCCTCGAAGAATGTAATCCCCGTTCCGATCAACAACGCGGTATTTCTGCTCCTCACCATCCATATCCTGGTGAAGCTGAAATTTATCCACCTCTACTACCCCGTAGAGAACTCCCCTCACCTGATCTTTTCCATCTAAAATCGGTACTGAAATGATAAAAATATGATTATTTTCTATCACCTGGGAATGTTTGTTATCTGTTATCGTATACTTTTTTTCAAGGGCATTTTTAAAATAGGGCTGTTCTGATACGTCCAGCCGTGATCCATTTGTCACCCAGGAGTTTCCTTCCAGATCTGCCAGAGCAAATCTCTGAAAATCCTGCTGCATTTCGTTTGAAATATTTCTCAGGATCTCCATATTCTTTTCTGTGTGAAGTTCTCCCTCCTGAAAAAACTCCGCCATCGCACTCAGCTTTTTTAAGTATCCGCTCAGCTTTGTCTCCAGCACAAGGCTTCCCTGACTTGCAACACGCACCATAGCGTCCAGCTCTAATTGATATTCCCTAGCCTGCATTGCTCTGTTAAAATCAAGCAAAGAAGTAAGCACAAATCCAAAAATCATGAATACAAGGATAATTTTCATAAAATAACTATAATATCTCTTCTTCATAACTGCTTCCCCTTTTCTATTTCTGACTTTTATTTTATCATCAACTGTCTGGGCAGACAACCGTTTGAAGAAAGATTTATGCACTATTTCTGTATAAATTTCAGCAAAAAAATACAGAAAGCGGTATCCGCGCTCTCTATGCGCCCGTTTTCTGTATTTTTTTCTATATTTTCCTGTTTATTTTTATTTCTGCTGTTTTTTATTGTGTTTTATTTTTCATTCCTGCTGCGCTTAGACGCGACATGGCTCTGGCCAGTTCTCTCTGGTTTCTGTAGTATTCCCTAAGAGACTGTTCCTGGCGCAGCTGTTCCTCCGCTCGTTCCTTTGCCTCCCGGGCCCGGTTAACATCGATATCCTCTGGTCTCTCTGCTGAATGGACGAATACCTTCATCCTGTTATTCACCATTTCCGCAAATCCTGCCCCTGTAGCAATCACTCTTTCTTCCTGCTTTTCTCTGTCTCCATCGTATTTCTGCGGATCCTCTGCTGGAATAAATCTGGTAATTCCAGGAACCAGAGCGATAACGGTGTTTTCATGATGCGGCAGAAAGGTGTGTCCTCCGTCTGTAGAGGGAAGGGTAATTAACCTGGCCCTTCCCTGAAAAAACCGTTCACTGCTGGAATAAATTTCAAGACCAAAACTCTTTTCTGAATCCATAAAACTCCTCCTCAAAACAGGTTCCTGGTTACTGCTCTGTTTTCCCCCTCTCTGTCTTTGCGATTACTTCGTCAATGGTTCCTACATTGAAAAATGAATTTTCCGGATAGGCATCCATTTTTCCGTCCAAAATCATCTTAAACCCACGAATTGTTTCTTTCAGCGGCACATACTTTCCTGGAATTCCTGTAAAGTTTTCAGCCACATGAAAGGGTTGTGACAGAAACTTCTGAACCTTCCTGGCCCTGAATACGATATTCTTGTCTTCCTCTGAAAGTTCTTCCATTCCCAAGATGGCAATAATATCCTGAAGTTCTCTGTACTTTTGCAGTATCTCCTGGACGCGTCTTGCCGTTTCATAGTGATCTTCACCCACAATGTCAGCTTCCAGAATCCTGGATGTAGACTCCAGTGGATCTACAGCCGGATAAATTCCCTGCTCTACAATTTTTCTGGAAAGTACTGTAGTCGCATCCAGATGAGCAAATGTTGTTGCCGGGGCTGGATCAGTCAAGTCATCAGCCGGCACATATACCGCCTGAACGGAGGTAATGCTTCCTTCCTTTGTGGAGGCAATTCTCTCCTGAAGTTTTCCCATCTCTGTCGCCAGCGTTGGCTGATAGCCTACAGCCGACGGCATTCTCCCCAGAAGAGCCGATACCTCAGATCCTGCCTGCACAAAGCGGAAAATATTATCAATAAACAGAAGTACATCCTGACGCTCCCTGTCCCGAAAATATTCTGCCATGGTAAGACCTGTCTCAGCCACACGCATTCGTGCTCCCGGCGGCTCATTCATCTGCCCAAACACCAGGGCTGTTTTCGAGAGAACTCCTGATTCTTTCATTTCTGTCCACAAATCGTTTCCTTCCCTGGATCGTTCTCCGACTCCAGTAAAAATGGAATATCCCCCATGTTCTGTGGCAATATTCTGAATCAGCTCCTGAATGAGCACCGTTTTGCCAACTCCCGCTCCTCCAAACAGACCGATTTTTCCTCCTTTAGCGTAAGGAGCCAAAAGGTCAATCACTTTGATTCCTGTCTCCAGAATCTCTACTACCGGCTTCTGCTCTGAAAAGGAAGGAGGATCTCTGTGGATTACCCAGTGTTCCTCTTCTTCCAGAGAACTGCCTCCGTCCAGAGTTTCTCCCAGAACATTAAACAGGCGTCCCAAAGTTTTATCTCCTACAGGAACCTGTATTCCCTTTCCTGAAGCCTCCACCTCCATGCCGCGGCAGAGTCCTTCGCTGGCGGACATCATAATGCACCGTACGGTTCTGTTCCCCAGATGCTGGGAAACCTCCATCACACAGGTTTTTTCTCCATTTTTTACCCTCAGGGCATCTTCTATGTGGGGAAGATCCCCATTTTCAAATAAAACATCTACAACAGGTCCCATAACCTGTATAATTCTGCCTTTGTTCATACACCGTCTCCTCTAACGCTTCTTTTTCTGAGCCCCGGCTCCTCCAATTACTTCTGTAATTTCCTGAGTAATCGCCGCCTGTCTCGCTCTGTTATACTGAATAGAAAGTTCCTTCAACATCGCTTTTGCGTTATCTGTGGAAGCCTGCATTGCCATCATTCTGGCATTGTGTTCACTGGCATAGGATTCCACAAGAGCGCCGTAAATGACTCCTACTATATAGCTCGGCACAATGTTATCCATTACCTCTCCTGCGGAAGGAAACAGACGTATTTCTTCCCGATGTACATCTACAGGAAGAGAGATCCGCTTCTGAAATGGATGTTTTAATGGCAGAAGCGTCTCAAGCACAGGTTCCTCCTTTATGGCATTTACCATCTGAGTATAAAGAATCGACACTTCGTCAAACATTCCGTCCAGAAATCCCCCTGCTACTGTTTCCGTAATCATCCTCGCCCTGTGCATGGTTGGTTTCTGAACTGTGTACCGAAAGCTTCCATCCATATCTGCATCCTTTTTGGAAAAATACTGGCGTCCTACAACCCCCAGCACATAGAGCTTTGTGTGGCCAGGCTTTTTCAGCTCGTCTTCTGCCATTTTAATAATATTGTGATTATACGAGCCGTTTAGTCCCTTGTCCGCTGTAACTACTATCAACGCCCGCTTTCTGTCTTCCGGCTTTATCTCCGGCCGGCTGTCCAGATAACGGCTCTCCCTCTCCTCCTCCGGCAAGTGGCGCAAAATTCTCTCCAGAGCCGTATGAACCTCGAAAAAATAAGGTTCCGTATCAGCCAGAATCTTCTTGGCCCGTTTCATTTTAGAAGAGGAAATCATATACATGGCATTCGTAATCTTCATTGTATCCTGGATGCTCTTCATCCTTGTCTGAATTTCCTTTGTGCCGGCCATTTAATCACCCGCCTTTCTCTGCTGCTAAACAGTCTGATCCGCTCTGTACTGGTTTGCAGTCTCAGAGATCTGCTTTTCCATTTCATCCGAAAGCTCACCCGTCTTTTCAATCTCCTCTCCAATCTCAGGGAAACTTCCGTCAAAATAATTTAAAAGCTCTCTCTGGAACGCCCGGACCTTTTTCACATCCATCCCCATAAACACCTGATGTCTGGCAGCGCAGAGTGTAATCACCTGCTCATGAAGACTTAAAGGACTGCCTAACGGCTGTTTCAATAGCTCCATCAATGTTTTTCCATATTGAAGCTGCTGTTTTGTGGAGGCGTCCAGATCAGAGCTGAACTGAGTGAATACTTCCATTTCCCGGTACTGAGCCAGATCGATTCTAATGCTTCCCGATGCTTTTTTCATAGCCTTTGTCTGTGCAGCGCCTCCTACACGGGACACAGAAAGCCCTACGTTAACAGCTGGGCGCTGACCTGCAAAAAATAAGTCTGTCTCAAGGAAAATTTGTCCGTCTGTAATGGAAATTACATTTGTAGGAATATAGGCTGATACATCTCCAGCCTGCGTCTCGATAATCGGAAGCGCGGTAATAGAACCGCCTCCCAGAGTATCGCTTAAACGGCTGGATCGCTCCAGCAGCCTGGAATGAAGATAAAATACATCTCCCGGATAGGCTTCACGTCCTGGCGAACGCTCCAAAAGTAGGGACAGCGCCCGGTAAGCTACCGCATGCTTGCTTAAATCATCGTAGACAATTAATACATCCTTTCCTCTGTACATAAAATACTCTGCCAGAGCTGTTCCAGAGTAGGGAGCAATATACTGAAGGGGCGCACAGTCACTGGCTGAAGCCGCCATAACAATGGAATACTCCATTGCCCCATGTTCTGCAAGGGTGGATACCAGCTTAGCTACAGTAGATGCCTTCTGGCCAATCGCCACATAAATACAGATTACATCTTTTCCCTTCTGGTTTAAAATTGTATCTACAGCAATAGAAGTTTTTCCTGTCTGCCTGTCTCCAATAATCAATTCTCTCTGTCCCCGTCCAATGGGAAACATGGAATCAATCGAAAGAATCCCTGTCTCAAGCGGTCTGTCTACTGATTTTCTTTCCACAATTCCAGGAGCTTCCTGTTCCACCGGACGATAATCCTCTGCCTTTATTTCTCCCTTTCCATCAATCGGCGCTCCCAGGGCATCCACTACGCGCCCCATAAACGCCTCCCCCACTGGGATTCCTGCTTTTCTCTTCGTCCTGTACACACGGCTTCCTTCGCTGATTCCTGTATCCTTTCCAAATAAAATACAGCCGATGCTGTCCTCTTTGATATCCTGGACCATTCCCTTCAATCCATTTTCAAACAGAAGGATTTCTCCATACATCGCCTGATCCATGCCATAAATTCTGGCGATTCCATCTCCCACGGAAATGACGGTTCCTGTCTCTTCCCCCCTGCATCTGTCATCGTAATTTTTAATCTCTTCCTTCAGAATCGAAATAATATCCTCTGAACTGATCGAACTCACGCGCTTTCACCTCCGCATAAATATTCTCTTAACCGCCTGTAAAAACCTCTGAGGCTTCTGTCATACTCTACGCCTTCCGCTTCCAGGATAAATCCACCTAAAAGGGCAGGATCTATACGGATTTCGAACTCTACTGCCATTTTTCCGAATTTCTTTTTAAGAAAACTTTCAATCTGACATCGCTGTTTCTCTTCAGGAGGCGTTACGCAGGTAATCACTGCTTTCAGGATTCCTCTGCCTTCCTTCTTATATTTGTCATACACGGCTAAAATCTCCATCAAAGAGGACGCTCTTCCATGGCTGCAGACTGTCTTTAAAAATCCCCGCATCTCCTCCGGAAAGATTCGATCAATGATCCGTTCTTTCTCCTTCAAACATATGACAGGATTTTTCAATGCTTCCCAAAGAACAGGATTATCCTTCAAGAGTTCTGCCGCTTCTGAAACGCGATTTTCCGGCACATGAAGTTCCCAGAGAGCTCTTGCATAGTTATCGAATGTTCCCGCCATGGCTTTCACCTGCTTCCTCTATAAAACGATCATAGGCTGCCAAATCTGCCAGTTCCCCTCTTCCGCTTCCAGCCGCTTTCTCGGCTGCACAGAGAGCTGTCTCGGCAATTCTTGACTTCAGCTGCTCCATGGCCTTTTTCTGTTCAGCCTCCAGCTGTTCCCTGCCGCATTTAAGGCTTTCTGCAGCTTTCATATCCGCCTCTTCCAGAATACGGCTGTATTCTTCGCCAGCTCTTATTCTGGCATTCTCCAGAATACGGCCTGACTGGGCTCTGGCATCCTTCAAGGCGGCTTCGTATTGTTCTTTCAGAGCATCTGCCTCTTCCCTGGCATTTTTTGCCTCCGCCAATCCTGCCTCTATGAAGGCCTGCCTTTTATCCATGATTCCCAAAACAGGTTTTACGAGAAAGTGCTTTAAAAGCAGACAGAGAACAATCAGGTTTATAATGTTATAAACCAAGCTCATATTAAATTGCAGCACCTTATTTCACCTGCCTTTCATAATTACTTCAGGAACAGAATAATAACAAGTGCAATAACAAAGCCGTAAATCGCAGTTGCCTCTGCCAGGGCGCAGCCCAGCAAAAGTGCTTTACTAATTTTACTTTCTGCTTCCGGCTGCCTTGCAATGGCTTCCACTGCTTTTGATGTGGCAATTCCGATTCCAATTCCTGCTCCAATACCTGTAAGAACTGCAACAGCTGCTCCAATCGCGATTAATGTTGTCATAATTTTTTCTCCTCTTCTGATAATATAATTTTAATTTTTCCCTAATCCAGCTGCTCTTTAATGAACAGAGCCGTCAGGAACACGAATACATACGCCTGAATCACCCCATCAAATATGTCAAAGTAAAAACTAAATGGAATTGGAATGATTACAGGTACAACCAGCTTAATAAGTTCCATCACTACAAATGAACCCAGCACATTTCCAAACAAACGCATGCAGAGGGATATTGGTCTGATAAAAATCTCCAAAATATTGATTGGCAGAATCACCGCCACAGGCTCAGCAAAACTTTTTAAAAATCCCCTGGCTCCTTTTTTGTGAAATCCAGCATATTCAATTACTGCAATGCTTATCACAGCCAAGGCTGCCGTCATGTTCAGATCCTTTGTCGGAGGTACAAATCCGACTATTCCTATGAGATTCGCTGCACCGATAAAAACAGCTGTAGAAATCAGATAAGGAATATAATTTTTTCCCTCCTCCCCCACTAAATCCAGGAAAAAGTCTCTGAGAAACCCAATGGAGCTTTCCAGAAACAGCTGGGCCTTTCCAGGATCCTCTACCCTGAGATTTCTCACCAGGATCTTTGATAAGAGAACTAGCGCCGCCATGATTACCCAGGTCACTGCTACCGAATCATAAATCGGTATGCCGCCAAACAACGGAATCGTGAAGGCCACCCTGCAGTTAAGTTCCTCTATCAGGGCATTTGAAAGAGCTTCCGTTTTAATCCCTCCTTTTCAAATAAAAAATGTACTCAGGCACATTCCCGCGCCGATCACAGCCGCCTGCGGCATGTTTCTTCTTCGCGCGAGTGCGCTTCCTAAGCGGAGCGTTTTTTATGACATAGGACGAATTTTCCTATGTCATGAAAAAGGCAGAAAAACACATGATATGCTTTTTCCGCCTTCTCCCCTTAATTGCCCCCTATTATACGCCTATTTGGCTCAGAACAAAATCTGAAAAACTGCCAAAATTTCGTGGGCAAATATTTATTCTTTTGTCTAAATAATTACTTGATTTTTTGATTTAATTTCATTTATTTATTATTTTTTAATAATTCTTTCAACTGTCTGAATCAGTGAAAACAGCAGGAAAAATCCCAAATTCACCACCACTACGCTGGCTCCCGCAGGCGTAGAATAGATATAGGAAATCACCATTCCAATGAAAAAGCAGATAATGGAAAGGATACCCGATGATACCACAACTCCATGAAAGCTCTTAAATATCCGCATGGAAGTTAAGGCCGGAAAAATAATCAGGCTCGAAATCAGCATAGCTCCCATCATTCGCATTCCCAGCACAATGGTCACAGCCGTCAGGACGGCTATCAGGACATTATAAAAGCCTACCCGCACGCCAGTAGCTTTGGCAAAATTTTCATCAAAGGTCACTGCAAATACCTTATTGTAGCAAAATAAAAATAAAAACAGAACCACTGCAGAGAGCGCAGCAGAAAATTCCACATCTTCCCGGCTCATGGCCAGAATACTTCCAAACATATAGCTGCTTACATCTGTCGTCATTCCTGTGGTCATGGAGGTGACGATGATTCCGACAGCCAGCGCACTGGCAGAAATCATGGCGATAGCCGCATCGCTTTTAATCTGTCCCCGTTCCGTAATACGGAGCAGAAAAAAGGCAGCCAGCACTACCACCGGAATCGATACCTTGAGAGGCGACCAGCCTGCAGCCAGAGCCACAGAGAGTGCTCCGAAGGACACATGGGAAAGACCGTCTCCAATCATAGAATATCGTTTTAACACAAGGCTGACACCCAGAAGGGAGGCGCACAGGGAAACAAGAATGCCGCCCAGCAGCGCCCGAACCATAAACGGATACGAAAGCATTTCCATCACTGTGCTCATTCTTCCTCACCTCCCAAAAATCCTTTTCCCACTCGGCTTTTTACATAATCTGATACAGAACCGTAAAACAGTGTCTCCCTTTTCAGGTGGAGAATCTTGTCCGCTTGGTGGACAATGTTCTGAATATCGTGGGATACCATGAGAACTGCCACCTGTTCCTCCCTGTTCAGCTTCTTAATCATATGGTAAAAATCCTGAATCGCAGACGGATCAAGGCCTGTAATCGGCTCGTCCAACACTAAAAGCTTATCTGTCGCGCAGAGCGCCCTGGCGATCAGAGTTCTCTGCTGCTGGCCTCCTGAAAGCTCCCTGTAGCACTGTTTTCTCAAATCTGTAATTCCCAGACGATGCATATTATAATCTGCCAGCTCTCTCTCCTTTTTGGAATAAAAGGGGCGGTTTCCCCGCTTTCCAAGGCAGCCGGAAAGCACCACCTCTCTTACTGTAGCCGGAAAATCCTTCTGGGCTGCAGTCTGCTGTGGAAGGTATCCAATCCCCGCCTTTTTCAGCTCATCAGACACCGTAATTTTCCCGGATGTAGGTTTTAAAAGCCCTAAAATCCCCTTCATCAGGGTACTTTTTCCGGAACCATTTTCTCCTACAATACAGATGTAATCTCCTGTCTTTACCTCCAGATTTGCGTCCACCACAGCGTCCTGGTTTTCATATCCAAAATCTGCGTGCTCGCATTTTAATAACATTCCCATTTATCTAATCCTTTTCTCAAATTTACGGCGTTCTGCTCCATCAGTTCCAGATAGGTGACGCCTGAATCAAATTCCCGCCGGGTCACATTGTGGCAGGAATGGAATAAAAGAGGCTGCGCCCCCGTCTCCTCCCCTATGATTTCAGCCACCCGGTGGCTGGAAAGTTCTAAATAGTAGACAGCTGGTATCTGAAATTCCCGTACTTTATCAATCAGATAGGCAATAGTCTTGGCACTTGGTTCCGTATCCGTGCTGCAGCCGGTAAATGCTGCCCGATACTCCAGACCATACTCGTCAAAAAAATACCGGAGAGGAAATTTATCTCCAAACACCACCAGCCTTCCGTCCGCCTGATCTACAATTTCTCTGAAAGTCTGGTCAAGTTCTGAAAGCTGTCTTTCGTAGGCAGACAGATTTTCCCGATAAATTTTCTCATGGTCAGGATCTGACATACAAAGAGTGTCAGCAATCACAGCAGAAAGCTTCATGGCATTGACAGGTGACGTCCAGATATGCTCATCATACTCGATTTCCTCCTGATGTCCGTCATCATAGTGCCCGCCTTCCTCCTCATTTTCTCCTGCCTCGTGGATATGATCCTCTGCGTGATCGTGAGTTTCCGCTTCCATTCCCTCCACAATCTCCTCCTCCACAGTGTCCACATAGTCCATCATGGTAATAACCCGCTGCTCATCTAAGTCCAGAGAATCGGAGACCTGCTGAAACCAATGCTCCATGGCTCCTCCGTTGCAGATAATAATATCTGCGCTCTGAAGCTCGATCAGATCTGCCGGAGTCGGTTCAAAGGAATGGCTGTCCATACCCGCCGGAACCACCAGAGTAAGCTCTGCCTCACCGGAATCCAGAAGGGAACCTGCTATCTGCCTGGTGAAATCATAATAGGGGAACACCGTCGTTACTATTTTTAGTGTCCCATCGTCTGCCGGGTTCTCTGACTGAACCTCTGCGCGGGAACAGCCAGACAGAAGAACTGAGGCAGACCATACCGCGGCCCACGCCGCCCGATTTATCCCTCTTCTAGTCATGAGACAGAATCTCCTCCACCTGGGCCGGATGGTCTGCCAGATACCTTGGGTGAAAGGAAGCCAGCTCCTTCCTGTCCCGAAAGCCCCAGGTAACTCCTACCGTATCCATACCGGCCGCAATGCCTGTCTCCATGTCTGTATTTGTATCTCCCAGATACAGGCACTCCTCCGGCTTTACGTGAAGCTCTCTGCAGATCAAGAGCGCGCCTTCCGGAGACGGCTTTTTCGGAAGGCCCTCCTTCTGTCCCAGAATCATATCAAAGATATCTTTGCCAAAAACCGTTTCAATATTTTCCACTGCCTGATCATGAGGTTTATTAGAAAATACAGCTGCTTTGATCCCTTGTTCCTTCAGAAATAAAAGAAGGTGGGGGATTCCGTCATAGGGCTCCACTCCCCTCATACAGTTAGCAGAAAAATTCTTCATATATTCTGTCAGAGACTGGTCATAATACTTCATATTCTCCTGTCCGAAATGGCTGAGAGCTCTCTCCATCTGAGTTTTATAACCATCTCCCACCATACGCTTTGTATCCTCTATTGTAATATCTCCCAATCCGAATGTACGAAGCGTCAGGTTCGTCGCATAGGTCAGAGCAGTCAGCGTGTTCAATAAGGTTCCGTCTAAATCAAAAATACAGAGCTTGTACATAAAGTCATTCTCCTTTCCGCAAGTAACGCTGCATTTTTTCTGTTTTGATCTTGTCTAGCGTCAGTGTACAAGGAGCAACATGCCGTATTGCCCTTTGTACACTGACGCTATCATATTCCAAAACAAAAAAAGTTGCAATCTTTTTAACATTTCTACAGATATTCATATGTTTCTTTTCGGTTGACTTTCTATCCTGTTTTCCCTATAATAGTTTCGATTCTATATGGTGCGGTGTCTGCGTTTTCATTCCGCAGAAGAATAGAGAAGCGAGGTGAAATTCCTCCACGGTCACGCCGCTGTAAAAGAAGAGTTTCCTCTTTTTATGCCACTGAGTCTGATACTGGGGAAGGCGAGAGGAAATGTGGACGCTTGAGTCAGAAGAACTGCCCGCCAGAATAGAAGATCTCGCCTGCGAGGTTCCCGCCTGACAGAGTGCGAAATGATCTGCCACGGCAAAATCTGCCTGCCGCTCCCGTGAAAGGACGGTACGCAGGACGGTGTATGCCCTGCCGTCAGTCTGCCCTGTAAATTCATCTCACAGCAGGGACAGATGCATTGTGGAGATGGGCCCCACAAAGAATGAAAGGAGTCATTATGACAAAACACGAAAAACAAATTATTGCCGTGTCTGTGACGCTGGCAGCCTGCCTTGGAGTTTCCTTCACGGCAAATGCGATGCACATTATGGAAGGCGCACTTCCAGCCGGTTGCTGCATCGCCTGGGGACTGATCTGTCTTCCATTTCTTCTGGCCGGATTCTTCTCAATCCGGAGGGTTCTGCAGGAAAACAGAAGAGCGCTGACTCTTCTCGCCATGTCAGGAGCCTTTGTCTTTGTAATTTCCTCCCTTAAAATTCCATCTGTCAGCGGAAGCTGTTCCCACATGACAGGAACTGGACTGGGAGCTATCCTGTTCGGTCCTGCGGCCATGTCTGTTCTGGGACTGATTGTACTCTTGTTCCAGGCCGTTCTGCTGGCTCACGGCGGGCTTACCACCCTGGGAGCCAACACTTTTTCCATGGCAGTCGCAGGTCCTTTTGTATCTTATTTCCTATTTTCAGTTTTAAAAAGGCTGCCTGTAAATAAAAAAATTTCGATTTTCCTGGCAGCATTCTTAGGCGATCTGATTACCTACTGTGTTACTGCATTCCAGCTTGCCATAGCTCACAATTCCGCCACCAGCTTCTCTGCCGCTCTGCGGGAAAATATGATTATTTTTGCTGGTACGCAGCTGCCCCTGGCTGTAGTAGAGGGAATTCTTACTGTAGTAGTTATCATTGGACTGGAAGCCTATGCCAGACCAGAGCTTAAAGCTGTCGGCTTTTTAAAGGAGGAATATTAATTATGGAAAAGAAAAAAAGCAATGCTGCGCTTGTCATTATCCTTCTGGTTACGGCCGCGCTGATTTCTTTCGCCCCTCTTTTTGTTCTGAAGGATGCTGAATTCGGCGGGGCGGATGACCGCGGAAATACATTGATCGAAACTACAGATCCAGACTATGAGCCATGGGCCTCTCCTATCCTGGAGGTCATTCTCGGCGGGGAGCTTCCCGGAGAAGTAGAAAGTATGCTCTTCTGCGTTCAAACCGGTATTGGTGTGGGCATTATTGCCTTTATTATGGGACGCTTTGTAGAACGCAAAAAATGGATGAAAGATACAGAAAATGACGGCGGCGCTCTGTCATAAGAAAAACGCAAAAAAGGAGGCGGCTTATGCCCACCATTGACAGACTCAGCTATGAGTCACGGCTGCGTTTTGTACATACAGGAGAAAAATTTTTCTTTTCGCTGTTCACTCTGCTTCTCTGTGTGGGCAGCCGCTCCATCCCTCTGGCCGTCTATGTATTTATGACAACTGGGATCCTGACTGTTTACAAGGGCAAAATCCCAGTTATTGAATATTTAAAGCTCCTTGGAGTCCCCCTGGTCTTTCTGGGAATGAATTCTCTGGTCTTAGGGATCGCCATTTGCCGGGAACCTCTGGAGCTGTTTGCCATTTCAATGGGACAATGGTATCTGACAGCCAGTACAGAAACTGTTCTCTACGGCCTTCGGATATTCCTGACCGCCATGGCGTCCGTTTCCTGCCTGTACGCGCTGTCCTGTCATACACCTATGACAGATTTTATTCTCTTTCTAAAGCGGATCCATGTTCCCGCTCTTTTAATCGAGCTTATGGTACTCATTTATCGTTTTATTTTTATTCTTCTGGACTGCGCTCATGCTATTTCCATATCCCAGAGAGCCCGCCTTGGAAATAAGGACTTCAAAACTTCTCTGCGTTCTTTCTCCGCTCTGATATCTTCACTTTTTATCCGGGCAGTCAGTCGTTCCAGTATACTCTACGATGCCATGGAGTCTCGCTGCTATGACGGAGTTTTAAATGTTCTGTCAGAGGAACAGCGTCCCAGAAAACGTGAAATCTGCTTTATTATTTTTTATGAGCTGTCAGCCCTCTTCGTTCTCTGGCTGACAGCCTGAAGGGAGGAAGCTTGTGAAACAAGGCGATGTGATTTTAAAAGCGGAACATCTATGTTTTTCTTATGATGACGGACAGAGTTTTTCCTTAAATGACCTGTCCCTGGAAATCAGGAAGGGAAGCAGAACAGCCTTTCTGGGCCCTAACGGTTCTGGAAAATCCACCTTCTTTTTGTGCTGCAACGGAATCCGCAGGCCCTCGTCAGGATGTCTGTATTTTCACGAAAAGCCTGTGTCCTATACGAAAAAGGCTCTGCTGGAGCTGAGACAGAAGGTAGGCATTGTATTCCAGGATCCTGACAATCAGCTGTTTTCTGCCAGCGTTTACCAGGAAATTTCTTTTGGCCTTCTCAATCTGGGGATTGAACAAAAGGAGTCTGCCAAACAGACAGAGGCAATAATGGAGCAGCTGGAAATCACTCCTTACCGTTTCAAGCCAGTTCACGCTCTGTCAGGAGGACAGAAAAAACAGGTTTCTATTGCCGATATTCTGGTTATGAAACCGGAAATCGTCATTATGGACGAACCTGCATCTGCTCTCGATCCGAAACATACATCTCTCGTCAATCATGCTGTCAGTCAAATGACAGCGGAAGGCATTACAGTTATGATGGCTACCCACGATGTAAATTACGCCTTTTCCTGGGCAGATGAAATTATCATTCTGAAAGACGGGCGCGTACTGGACCAGGGAGATCCAGTCTCTGTCTTTTCAAATAAAGAGCTTCTCCATGACGCCTGCCTGGAACAGCCGGCAGTTCTGACACTTTTTGACGCTCTCTGTCAAAAGAAAATCTTAAAAAACAGTTTAGAAATTCCCAGAAATATGAATACTCTGATACAGTATATACAAAAGTACGGCGGCCTGTAACCAGTCCGCCGTGCTTTTTCTATATTCTCCGAAAATTCTTCTCTTCTTTTTTAAACAGCCTGGCTGACTGCCTTTCCTGCTTTCTTCTATTTAGCTGGTTTTTCCTCCCAGCGGTTGTACAGGTTTGCTAACACAGCTCCTGAAATATTATGCCATACAGAGAACACAGCTCCCGGAACTGTAGCCATCGCCAGAGTTGGGAAAGCAGTTCCTGCTAAGGATGTAGCCAAACCAGAATTCTGCATACCGATTTCAATAGAGAGAGCCTTCATCTTTGGAACACTCAGTCCCAGAGCACGTCCCAGACCCAGGCCGCAGGTGTAGCCTAACAGGTTGTGGAGAATTACTACTACAAACACAAGAGCACCTGTAGACATAATCTTTTCTGCATTGTGAGATACAACAGCAGCTACAATCAGACAGATAGCGATTACGGAAACGCTTGGAAGAACCTTTACAAGCTTCTGTGTTGCCTTTCCGAACATCTTATTGATAATAAAGCCCAGAGCAATCGGAACGATAACTACCTGCACAATAGACATGAACATGCTGACCATGTCAACAGTAACCGTTGTGCGCAGGAGTAAATAGGTAATCGCCGGTGTGAGGAACGGAGCCAGCAGTGTGTTGACACTTGTCATTCCTACAGACAACGGTACATCTCCTTTAGAAAGATAGGTGATTACGTTGCTGGAAGTTCCTCCTGGACATGTACCTACAAGCACTACACCAGCCATCAGCGCAGGATCCAGATGAAAAGCTTTTCCTAACAGCCATGCCAGAAGAGGCATGATAGTAAACTGAGCCATACAGCCTGCGATGATATCTTTCGGACGCGTGAATACCAGCTTAAAGTCCTCCAGCTTCAGGGTCAGTCCCATGCCGAACATAACAACCATCAAAAGATAATTAACCCATGAGGTCTGCACCCACAGGCAGGTATCAGGTGCAAACAGAGCCAGAGCTGCTACTGCCAGCACGATAAACGCCATATACTTTCCAAAAAAATCACTGATCTTTTCTAATGCTTTCATTTTCAATCTTTCCTCCTGTTATCCTTTTCAGACACAGCCTTTTTATTCTGCGAAGCATTCCGGCTGCCAGGCTCTGCAGCGCCTGGCAAAATAGAGTTAATTCCTGCATAGCATTTTTATTTCACAGGATGAGATTTCCTCTGAAATAAAAAAACCTCTGTCTCATAAAGAGACAAAGGTTAAAATCCTCTGCGGTACCACTCTTCTTGCTGGCAAAACCAGCCGCTCCGCCCACATATCAAACAATATGGGATAATATAACGGTTATCAGCCGTTCAAACCTACTAAGCCGGAAATCTGTTCCCAGCTGTTTAGCCGAAAGCTCAGGGGTGATCTTCACAAGATAGCCGGACTGCCTCGCACCAAACGGCAGCTCTCTGAACCTGCTCAGGCCTGCTACTTTTCTCCTTCAACGCTGTGTATTTATCTGTTGTTAATACTCTATCACTGTAAGACTGTGATGTCAAGAGAAAAATTTTATTTTTTTGTCTGCCTTTCCCGCATAGAAAAAACACATCCACAGTAGTCCTGTCGGTAAAGATTATATTTTTTAGACAGTTCTGTGGAGCGTTTGTATCCGTTTTTCTTCTTAAAATCAGAGTCCAGATAAGATACCCCGTATTTCTCTCCCATTTCTTCCCCAATTTGGTTCAGTCTTGCAGCATTTTTCAGAGGGCTGATAGTGAGTGTCGTAGTGAAATAATCAAAGTTTCCTTCCTTTGCCAGTCTTGCCGCCTCCTCAAGACGCAAGGAAAAACAGATACTGCACCTTTCTCCGCCCTCCTTGTCTCCCTCATGGCCTTTCACGGCCTCATAGAACAGTTCAGGCCTGTATTCCCCTGAAATAAAGGAAATCGGATATTTTGCCGGAAGTTCTCGAATAAGGCGTTCCACTTCCATGGTCCTCTCCTCATACTCCTCAGGAGGATAAATATTCGGGTTGTAATAATAAACTGTAATCTTAAAATATTGAGACAAATATTCCAGCACATAGCTGCTGCAGGGAGCACAACAGCTGTGAAGAAACAATGTAGGAATAATTCCCTTCCCCTGATTTTTTTCAATCAGCCGATCCATTTCCTTCTGAAAGTTTCTGTTGTTATTGCTTTTATTTATATTTTTATGAATTTCATTTATAATTTCGTTCATCTTCTGCCTCTCCTCGAATCTCCTCTGTTTTTTCGCATCCTGCTGCCTCTTTTATTTCGATAGTGCTGTAATTTCTATCGAAATAAAAAGACTGCCAAAACTTCTTTCAGCAGTCTTTTTTCGCCCATGTTAACTTTTTCATCTAACTAAACGGCCTTCTTATATCTGAGGCCCTGTTGTCGTTTTTATGGTACGTGATATTCAAACTTCCATGAAACAGCCTTGAAAGCTGCAAGTCAGACTCCACTACAGGAAGTCCCTGATTCTCTTGCTTCTCACAGGGTTTCTGAGCTTTCTGAGCGCCTTAGCCTCAATCTGCCTGATACGCTCTCTCGTCACGTTGAACTCCTTGCCTACTTCTTCCAGAGTCCTAGGATGTCCGTCCTCCAGTCCAAAGCGCAGTACAATAACCTGGCGCTCTCTCTCCTTCAGATCTCCAAGCAGAGCGTCAATGTGCTCTCTGAGCATCACAGACTCCACGTTTCCTTCAGGCGTTACTACATTTCCGTCTGCAACGAAATCGCCTAAATTGGAATCGTCCTCCTCGCCAATCGGCGTCTCCAGGGAAGCAGGCTCTCTGGCGATCTGCATGATCTCCATCACCTTATCCTCTGACATATCAAGAGCTGCTGAAAGTTCAGCCACTGACGGCTCATAACCCAGCTCCAGAGTCAGCTTCCTCTGCATCTTGGACATCTTGTTAATCGTTTCTACCATATGCACCGGTACACGGATTGTTCTCGCCTGATCTGCAAGTGCTCTCGTCACAGACTGGCGGATCCACCAGGTCGCATATGTACTCAGCTTATATCCTTTTGTGTAGTCAAACTTTTCTACTCCTTTAATCAGGCCCAGATTTCCCTCCTGAACCAGATCCAGAAAGCTCATGCCTCTTCCGGTATAGCGCTTCGCAATACTTACTACAAGCCTTAAATTGGCCTCAATTAAGCGTTCCTTTGCAGACACATCGCCCTCTGCCTTTCTCTTAGCAAGGCGCAGCTCTTCTTCAGCGCTGAGAAGCGGAACTGTACCAATCTCCTTCAGGTACATGCGGACCGGATCCTCTGTGCCAATTCCCTCCAGAAGGTCAATGGCATCCAGGTCGATCTCCTCCTCTTCCCCGTTTTTCATAAAGTCGTCGTCCACATCATCGAGCATCAGCAGATCATCGTTGAGTGCAGTCTCATCAATCACTTCCGGAATCACATCAATATTATTCTGTTCCAGATAGTTATAGATCTGCTCCATCTGTTCCGGTGACAGGTTGTCGGCGGCAAAAAAGTCATTAATCTCTGTAATGTCCAGAGCATTCTGCTTCGTTTTTGCCAGATCGACAAGTTTTTTTAATTTTTCTAAAAAATTGTCTCTCTCTTTCTCCACGAATTAACGTCCTTTCGCTATCAGAAGCTTTATAAAAAGTTTACCGACTTTATATTATATACTAATCTTCTACAGATTTCAACAACATTTTTAAAAACCTGAGCCGGGCAGCAGAACCGGAGAGCCAGTCTCACGGAAAGCTTGCCTGCCAGGAAGACTGGCTCTCCGGTTCTGGCCATCAGGCGAAGCCTATAAGCGAGAAAACTTCCTGTTTTCGAGCTTGCCCGGCTCAGATTTAACATGAACCCTCCCGGACAACGCCGGAAGTCCAGTCTCATAGAAAGCTTGCCTGTCCCTACCTCTTCACCACAATCTCTTCCCTCAGATTTTCAATGCAGATTTCCTTTACTCCGCCTCCATATTCTCCGTCCAGCGTCCAATCCACGATTTCTTCACTTTCCATTCTCAGATTGGAGGTGCGGAACATATACACGCAGTCATTTTCCGCATCTTTATTAATCAGGCAGCTTACAATGCTCTGAATATCCTTGGGAGTCCTCGGCTTTCTCACCAGCATAACCTCAAACTCTCCGTCATTTAGAGCCACTCTGGGCTGTACCAGCCCTTTAAATCCTCCGATGCTGATCGTATTAGTCACCATTCCCAGAATAAAGTCCTCTTCCAGCTCCTGATCGTCCCAAAAAAACTTCATACGGTAAGATTTCAGTCCAGCGATCCTCTTGACTGCCTCCAGCATATAGGCCTGATGCCCCAGCACATTTTTCGTCTCCTGCGGCGTCTTGTAAGAAACCTCTGTGAAGGCTCCGAATGCAGCCACATACACGAAATACCGTCCGTCTCCAAATTTTCCCACATCAATGGCAAAAGGACGGCCCGCAACGGCTATTGCAGCGGCCCTCAGCATATTTTTGGGAAGATCCAGACTGGCGGCAAAATCATTGGTAGAGCCAGCTGGAATATACCCTAGCTGAGGACGCTTTTCCCTGCTCCACGCCATCATTCCGGAAACCACCTCGTTCAGCGTTCCATCGCCGCCGCTGCACACCAGAAGCTCCACGCCGCCGCCCTTCTTCTCCACCTGTTTTTGGGCATCGCCGGCGCTCTGAGTTACATGAACCGTCACCTCATAGCCCGCCTTCACGAATAAATCCAAAATATCAAGAAGCTTTGTTCTAAGCCGCTCCCTTCCTGATCTGGGATTGAAAATAAACAGCATTTTCTTCATCTGTCCTACGCTCCTCTGTCTGCTCCGCAAATATGCCCATTCCCGCTCTGTCAAGGCAGTATGTGCTTAGTATTCCTCTTTAAAAGCGCCGTATACGCCTGAAATGCGTTGGGCAAAGGATATGTTTCAAAAATCTCTTCCACCCGCTTCATGGGATACTGATGCGGCAGTTCTCTTTTTATCATAACACGAAAGCCTGTCATATGCCACTCTACATGAGAAAAGATATGGACCGCCTCAGGCAAAGGCTCAATCGCCAGAATGTCCTCCCGGCCAATGGCAAGAGCGTCCGGAATCTCCTCCTCCTTCAGATGCCCCGGCAGATTCGGAAATTCATACAGGGACGCCAAAAGCCCCTTGGCGCTTCTCTTTCTGATGGCAGCCTTATCCTCGTACTCTATGATAAAAACTGTTTTTTCCTCTCTGCGCCTCTCCTTTTTTCCTGCCTTTACAGGAATTTCTCCTGTCGTCTGGCGGCGCCTTGCCAGGCACAGCGTCGAACATGGACACTGGCTGCAGAGAGGCTTTCCAGACGGAATGCAGACAATGGCTCCCAGCTCTATGAGGGCCTGATTAAAATCTCCGGGAAGCTCTTTTGGAATGACCGCTCTCAGTTCATTTTCCATCTTTCTTTTTACCGACTGCTTTCCAATATCCTCTCTGCTCTCAAACAGCCTGGACAGAACCCGGAGCACATTGCCATCAACTGCCGGTTCAGGAATTCCAAAGGCGATGGAGGCGACAGCGCCAGCCGTATAGCTCCCAATTCCAGGCAGGGAGAGAAGGCTTTCATAGGAAGCCGGAAGCTGTCCTCCATACTCGTCCATACAGACTCTGGCCGCCTTCTGCAGATTTCTGGCTCTGTTGTAATATCCAAGACCTTCCCAGAGTTTTAAGAGCGTCTCCTCCTCCACAGAAGCTAAAGCCTTTACATCCGGAAGGGCCTCCATAAATCTGGCGAAATACGGCTTTACCGCCTCCACTCTCGTCTGCTGGAGCATAATCTCTGAAATCCACACCCGGTAAGATTCCGGCTGTTCTCTCCAGGGCAGGATCCGGCGGTTTTTGTGATACCAGGAAAGAAGCGGCTCTCTCACTGCCAGAAGCCGCTCATTTCTGTCCATCGTCTGGTTTTCTGCTTCTACCTGCATCAGGCTGCCGTACTGGCGCTTTATCCAGCTGTTTTCCATGTAGTCTTTCCTCTGCTTTCTCAATTTCTTACGCCCGCTGCCGGGAAGCCTTTAAACGTTCCTGCCGCCTAAACATATCCGTAAATTCCCCTTACAGAAACCTCTCCGGAAATAACTGTTTTTACGGTCTTATCATCCATCTCCACCAGAAGCTCGCCCTGGCTGTTAATCCCCTGAGCTGTGCCGCTGTACTCTCCAGCCGGATCCAGCACCCGGACTGTCCGGCCGCAGTTAGCCAGCTTTCCATTGTACTCCTCCAGAAGTCCGCTCATATCTGCCGTCTTCATAAAAACGCCGTAGTATTCTTCAAAAGCTTCCATTACTGCGCTGATCAGCACGCTTCTCCTGATCTTTTTCCCTGATTCTGTGTAGATAGATGCAGCTACCTGACGGATTTCCTCTGGAAACTGCTCCATATTGACATTGATCCCAATCCCTGTAACCACATAGTTAATACAGTCGGGATCTGCGCTCATTTCTGTAAGAATTCCGCAAACCTTCCTGCCATTTATCACAATATCATTAGGCCACTTAATAAGCGGCTTCACCTGAGCGCACTGCTCAATCCCCCTGGCTGCAGCCAGAGCAGCTACCAGAGTCAGCATGGAAGCGTGAACCGGAGCCATATCCGGACGCAGGACCAGGCTCATAAAAATTCCTGTTCCACCTGGGGAATCCCAGGTTCTTCCCCGCCTGCCCTTTCCGCCTGTCTGACGTTCAGCTACCGTAAGGGTTCCATGAGGCGCGCCGTTTTCTGCTGCCTTCTTGGCCTCTGTGTTGGTGGAATCTGTCTCGTCAAAATAGAGCACCTCTTTCCCCGCCCACTGGCCCTTCATGCTGCTTAAAATCTCTTCCCTGCTCAGAATATCCTCGGCCGTCTTCAGCCTGTATCCTCTGTTCCGCACCGCCTCAATCTCATAGCCTTCGGCTTCCAGCTGTTTCATCACCTTCCAGACGGCTGTTCTCGACACGTGGAACTGCCCGCAGAGCTCCTGCCCGGAAATATATCCGTCCGCTTCTTTTAAATATCTAAGAATTTCTGTCTTCATGTTATCTTTACCCCCAAAGAATCGATGCGGCGCTGAACAGAGCCATGAGAAGCAGCGCTGCAGCCAGCCCTAAAAACAGGAACCCTGTCCGGCGTTTTTTTGCTCTCCTGCCGCCTGACGCGCTCATCCTGTCCATGCCGTTAACCAGATTAATCCCTGCAGCCATCAAAAAAATGACAGGAAACAAAAGCCTGTACCTGTCGGGATTGATAAAAACCAGAATGGAAAAAATTACAATCCCAAGCCCTGCCGCAATATCGGCCGTCTCCTTCTTTAACCTGGACGCCCTGTTTTTTCTCTGTCCTTCTGTCATCAGCATCTGTTCTCCTAACGCCTCTCTCTGGGCCTTCTCTTTCTCAGTAATCTCTTTTATTTTAACCGAATCCAGCCTGATTGTAAATAAAGGATGTCAGAAAAGCCGCTGACAAAGATGTACAGCGGCTCTTCCTGCTTCCCTCATAAATTTTATAAAACAGTCTGCTATTTGGCAGCTTCGTCCTTCTCTCCAATCTCTGCCAGAGATTTTACGAGACCTGCGATTCCCTGAATTTCTGACGGAATAATAATCTTTGTGGCTTTTCCATCGGCAGCCTTGGCAAAGGCCTCCAGGCTCTTCAGCTGGAGAACCGCATTGTCCGCTCCTGCCTCCTTGATAAAGCGGATACCGTCGGCATTGGCCTGCTGCACCTTTAAGATGGCTTCTGCGCGGCCCTCCGCCTCCTTGATCATCTTCTGTTTTTCAGCTTCCGCCCTTAAAATAGCGGCCTCCTTCTCGGCCTCTGCCTCCAGAATCGCAGACGCCTTCTGTCCTTCTGCCACCAGGACGGTAGACTTTTTCTCTCCCTCTGCGCGGAGGATGGCCTCTCTTCGCTCACGCTCTGCCTTCATCTGCTTCTCCATGGCGTCCTGGATCGCTGCCGGAGGAATGATATTCTTTAACTCTACACGGTTTACCTTAATTCCCCATGGATCCGTAGCTACATCGAGAGCGGCTCTCATCTTCGTGTTAATCGTCTCTCTGGAGGTTAATGTCTGATCGAGCTCCAGATCTCCGATGATATTTCTCAGCGTGGTAGCCGTCAGATTCTCAATCGCCATAATGGGGTTTTCCACTCCATAGGCAAACAGCTTCGGATCGGTAATCTGGAAAAACACCACCGTGTCGATCTTCATGGTAACATTATCCTTGGTGATTACCGGCTGAGGCGGGAAATCAACTACCTGTTCCTTTAAAATAATTCTCTTGGCCACACGGTCAACGAAAGGCATCTTAAAATGCACGCCTACAGACCAGGTGTCCAGATAAGCCCCCAGTCTCTCCACGACAATCGCCTGAGCCTGAGGAACGATCTTAATGCAGGACAGAAGCACTAAAAGCGCCACCACTGCAAGCACGACAAACAATATGAACATACTACTTCTCCTCCCTTATTTTTCTTACGATCAGCTTAACACCCTGAATTTCCATAATCTCGGCCAGAGCGCCGGCTTCAATCACCGAGCCGTCTGCGGAACGCGCAGTCCACTCGCGTCCGTCCAGCACAGCGGTTCCTGCCGCCCTGTCATTATCCACGTCCTCTGTAATCACAGCCTTCTTTCCAATCAGCTCGTCCACGTTTGTCTTCACTGTCTTTGGATTGACATACCGCAGCGCCACCGGCCTTGTAAAGAAGAACAGCACACAGGATACCGCAAAAAACGCCGCCAGCTGGCCATATTTTCCCACTCCTGCCAGAGTAAGAAAAAACGAAACCAGAGCTCCTATGGCAAACCATATGGTACACAGCGTCATAGTAGCGGCCTCAATTCCTATCAATACCACGAAAGCTGTCAGCCAGATAATCCGCTCCAAATCTGCTCCCCCTTTCTCCGCTCTGTTTTTCTGTATCTATCTGTTATTATATACTTCTTTCCGACTTTATTCAATCAATGTCAGAAAATTGTAAGTTTTTTAATCATTTCGTCTCTGCCTTGCCGTCTCATACATCAGAATCGAGGCAGCTACGGCGGCGTTGAGCGATTCCACCTTTCCAAGCATTGGAATTTTGATGTAGCAGTCAGCCATATCGGCCGTTTCGGCGCTCAATCCGTTGGCCTCGTTGCCGATGAGAAAGCCCGTATTGCCTGTGTAATCCTCCTGGTCGTAGCTTCTCTCCCCCTTCAGATGGGCTGCAAACAGGCGGACACCTGCCTTCTTCACCTGTCTGATTGTTTCCTGCAGATCGTCTGTATAGAGAAACGGTACCCGGTAAATAGAGCCCATGGTGGAACGGATTACCTTGGGATTGTAAATGTCTGCCGTCGTGCGGTTCATAATAACGCCTGTGATTCCGGCGCCCTCCCCGGCTCTTAAAATGGTTCCCAGATTTCCCGGATCCTGGATGGTCTCCAGAACAGCCAGATGCATCTGGTTTCCCCCCAGAATATCGGAAAGCTGGTAGGAAAACTGGCGGCACAGAGCCAAAATCCCCTGGGGCGTCTGGGTGTCCGACATGGCCCGCATTACCTCATCCGTCACTGTCTCGTACCGGCAGCCGGACAGAAGCGCTTCTGCTCTCTCCCCCTGCTGCCTTAAAAAGCTCTCCGACACATAAACCCGGTCCAGCCGCTCTCTGGGCAGCTCGGAAAACATCTTCTCCCCCTCTACCAGGAACAGGCCGCTCTCCTTTCTGGCCTTGGCTTTCTTGGCCAGCGCGCCCACCTGCTTTACCTGTGAATTTGACGTGCTGGTAATCATGATAACGCCTCCAGTTCCTCCAGCCACAGGCGGCTGACTGCGTCGCTGGGCATTCTCAGATCGCCCCTCGGGGAAACAGCGGCGGATCCTACTTTCGGTCCGTCCGGAAGGCAGGAACGCTTAAACTGCTGGTTGAAAAATCTTCTGTAGAATACCTTCAGCCACTTGAGAATTGTCTCCCTGTCATACGTTCCCTGGAAGGCGTACAGGGCCAGACGGTAAATTTTTCCCGGCTGATAGCCGTATCTTAACACATAGTAGAGGAAGAAATCGTGAAGCTCATAGGGGCCCACCAGATCCTCCGTCTTCTGGGCAATGGTTCCGTTGTCCTCCGGAGGAAGCAGCTCAGGGCTTACCGGGGTATCGAGAATATCAAGCAGCACCGCTTTCAGCTCCTCCTCCCCGCAGGTATCCGCATAGTAGCGGACCAGATGGCGGACCAGAGTCTTCGGCACAGAGGCGTTCACCCCGTACATGGACATATGATCGCCATTATAGGTAGCCCATCCGAGAGCCAGCTCCGACATATCTCCCGTTCCGATTACCATGCCTCCCGTCTGATTGGCAATATCCATGAGAACCTGGGTCCTCTCTCTGGCCTGAGAATTTTCGTAGGTCACATCGTGGACGGACGGATCGTGGTTAATGTCGCGGAAATGGATGTTTACGGCGTCCTTAATATCCACCTCCAGAAGCGTGGCTCCCAGCTTCTTCGTCAGCAGGCAGGCGTTATGGTAGGTTCTGTCTGTGGTTCCAAAGCAGGGCATGGTGACAGAATAAATCTTTTCCTTTGGAAGGCCGGCCATCTCGAAGGCCTTCACTGTCACCAGAAGAGCCAGGGTGGAGTCAAGACCGCCTGAAATTCCCACCACCGCGTTCTGGCAGTGAGTGTGAACCAAACGCTTTTTCAGTCCCATAGCCTGGATCATCAGGATCTCCTCACACCGTTTCGCCCGCTCGGCGTCACTGCCCGGCACAAACGGAGACGGATCTACAAACCGTTCCAGATGGGAATACTCTTTTTCCTGCTCCGCCTCCTCATCCTCCAGCTCAAATTCTATAATCTCATAATCTGCCTGTCCCTCCGTCTGGTAGGTGGTCATTCTTCTTCTCTCGCACTCCAGACGCTCCAGGTCAATGTCGCAGACAATCGTCTCGCTGCAGAAACGTCTGGACTCCTTTAAGACTGTGCCGTTTTCCGCAATAATATTCTGTCCTCCGAACACTAAATCCTGTGTGGACTCTCCCTCTCCCGCGTTGGCGTAGACGTAAGCGCATAAAAGTCTGGCTGACTGTCCTGAAATCAGACTTCTCCTGTAATCAGCCTTTCCCGTAGTCTCATCGCTGGCAGAGCAGTTGACAATCACGGTAGCGCCTGCGGCCGCATGAGCGCTGCTGGGCGGATTTAATACCCACACATCCTCGCACACCTCAGCTCCTACCACAAGATTTTCTGCATTTTTGCAGGCGAACAGAAGCTTTGTTCCCATAGGAACCTTCTGGCCGTCAAACTCTACCGTCACATTTCCAAACTCCCAGGGATTAAAATGACGGCGTTCGTAGAACTCTCCATAATTAGGAATCCACAGCTTCGGAACGATGCCTAACAGCCTTCCGTCCTGAATCGCCGCCGCTGTATTGTAAAGCTTGTGATTGTACTCCCAGGGAAGCCCTGCAAATACCAGCATATCGCTTCCCTTAGTGAAGTCTGCCAACGCCTTCAGCTCACGCTTCACTGCCGTTAAAAGAGACTTCTGCAGAAACAAATCGCCGCAGGTGTAGGCAGTCAGGCACAGCTCTGGAAAAACCATAATCTTGACTCCGTTCTTCCTTCCCTCCTGAATCTTCCTGCAGATCTCTTCCCGGTTAAACTGCACATCTGCTACTTTTACCTCCGGCGTGGACGCGGCCACGCGTAAAAAACCATCTCTCATAGTCTGTCTCCTTGTTGTATGATTCATTGATTTACTGGGGAACCTGTCTGTCTTCCTCTGTTGGTTTTCAGTATACCATTACTCTTACAAATTGTCATCTATTCCTGCCAGACTTCGGATCACGCAGCCTGCAAGCATCATGCCGGCGGCGGGAGGAACGAAGGAAACGCTGCCCGGCACCGCCCTCTTTCTGGGAGCCGTTCCCTCTATTTTCTCCGGCTCCTCCAGCCCGGATTCACTACTTTTCTCTGTCTGCTCCCTGGGCTTTATGGGAGTTTCCCTGGAATAAAGCACCTTCAGCCGCTCAATTCCCCTCTTTTTCAGCTCCCTGCGCATCACACGGCACAGCGGGCACACGGAGGTCTCCGAAATATCTGCGATCTGAAACAGCTCTGGATGAAGCTTATTCCCTGTTCCCATGGAGGCGATAAGGGGAATGCCGTGCTCTTTTGCATATTCTGCCAGAGCCAGCTTTGCGGCCACCGTATCAATGGCGTCCACTATATAATCGATCGTTCCCTCCACTTCTGAAAGAAGCTTTTCCAGATTTTCAGGAAGCACAAAGGCTTCAATGGTAATAACCTCTGTCTCCGGACTGATCTGACGGATAATCTCCTCCATCACCTTTGTCTTAAATGTTCCAATGGTCTCCTGGAACGCCACGCTCTGGCGGTTGATATTGCTTCTGGAGACTACGTCGCTGTCCACTAAAATCAGTCTTCCCACTCCGCTTCTGGCCAGGGCCTCAATACAGTGGGAACCCACTCCTCCCACTCCGAACACAGCCACTGTGCTGGTTCCAAGCCTTGCAAGCCCCTCTGATCCCAGAAGGAGTCCCGTTCTCTCAAATTCTTCCATTCTTTCTGTCTTCATCATCAAATAAAGGGATGTATCCCACATCCCTCTCCCTCCTGTTTTTAATTAAATAAAGAAAAAAAGAACCGCTTCTCCCCCTAGAAAACGGCTCTTCCCGGTCACGTTCATCAACCGATACATTAAATAGTTTTGCTTTGTTAAATATAGCATTTTTATCCCCTTGTGTCAACTTTGTTTTTGTCATTTTGCACAATTTTTCACAATCCAGCCGCCAGATTTCTGATTCGTCCCGCCTGTTCGCCCTGCCTGAATATGTAAGGGCAAAAGTCCTTATTGAAGCGCTTATATTTTTCATCCATCTGGGAATACTGTAGAGAAACCAGATTTTGAGAGGAGCTTTTTTATCTTATGGAAATTTCTAATAAATTGGACGCTAATCTGCGCCATTTTCATCAGCTTCTGCGAGTCAACGAAAACTTTGACGTAGTGTACCGGGTCATTCAGATCGGAGGGCGGGACGCCTGCGTTTATTTTGTAGACGGCTTTGCCAAGGACGATACCCTCCTTCGGATTCTCCAGGGCTTTACCTCCCTAAAGCCTGACGCGGTTCCCCAGACAGCCCATGAGTTTTCCAAGCTGTTTATTCCCTATGGAGAGGTGGATCTTTTGACTGACGACGCCGAAATCGCGGTCCAGGTCCTGTCCGGCGTTCCCTGCCTTTTTGTGGACGGATACAGCAAATGCTTTGCCATCGACTGCCGCACCTATCCGGCCAGAGGCGTGGCTGAGCCTGACAAGGATAAGGTTCTGCGCGGTTCCAGAGACGGCTTTGTGGAAACTCTGGTATTTAATACCGCCCTGATACGCCGCCGCATCCGGGATCCTCAGATGACCATAGAAGTAATGCAGGCCGGCAGCAAATCCCACACAGACATTGCCCTCTGCTACATGGAAGGACGGGTGGATCAGGATCTTTTAAGCACCATCAAAAAGCGGATTGAACGCCTTCATGTGGACGCGCTTACCATGAACCAGGAAAGCCTGGCAGAGTGTATTTATCCTCACAAATGGTTTAACCCTTTTCCAAAATTCCGTTTTTCTGAGCGGCCTGACACAGCTGCTGCCTCTATTCTGGAGGGAAACCTTGTCATTCTGGTGGACAACTCGCCTGCTGCCATGATTCTTCCCTCCTCGATTTTTGATATTGTGGAGGAAGCGGACGACTACTATTTCCCGCCTCTGACCGGAACCTATCTGCGCGTTTCCAGAATGGTGATCTCATTTCTCACCCTGTTTCTGACTCCTGTGTGGCTTCTGTTTATGCAGAACCCAGACTGGATTCCCAGCTGGCTGGAATTTATCCGTCTGTCCGACGAGATTCATGTAGCGCTGATTTTTCAGCTGCTCATTCTGGAATTTGCCATTGACGGACTGCGGCTGGCTGCAGTCAACACGCCCAGCATGCTGACCACTCCTCTGAGTGTGATCGCCGGCATTGTGCTGGGAGAGTATTCTGTGAAATCCGGCTGGTTCAACAGCGAAACCATGCTGTACATGGCCTTTGTCACGGTGGCCAACTATTCCCAGGCCAGCTATGAGCTGGGCTATGCCCTGAAATTCATGCGCGTCTTTCTGCTGATTGCAACGGCATTTTTCAATCTGTGGGGATTCGTTCTGGGTACTGTACTCTGCTTTCTCGCCCTGGTCTTTAATAAGACCATTGCCGGAAAAAGCTACATTTATCCCCTGATTCCCTTCAGCTTCTCTGAACTGAAAAAGCGGCTGATCCGCACGCGCCTCCCCCATGCAGACGGGCAGGGAGAGGAAGACCGTTAAAAAAGTTTTACTGCAGCTGCATACCCAGGCTCTGTTTCAGGCGGAGCAGAGCCTCTTTATAGTGTTCAGCTGGAACAGAGGCGCAGGACAGAAGAATACGGCGGATTGGCAGGCCCATAGCGGTCTCTGCAGAATCCGGCGAAGAACCACTTGAAGGAAACTCTCTGTTCCACTCCTTCTCGTCAACCGTTCTCACCCCTACGCCTGCTTTCTCTGCCCTCTGCCTGATTTCTTCTCCAGAAAGTTCTGTCTGAAGCTCTGCCAGAACCAGGAAGCCCGCTTCTCCTGGATATGCTTTTGCCTTTTCTCCAAACAGTTCCTGAATATCTTCGCACAAAAGTTTTGCCTTTTGAAGGTAAAGCCGCCTGGATTTTCTTATCTGAGCTTCCAGATGGCCGTCCCTGATAAACTGGCACAGCGCAATCTGCTCTGCCTTAGAGGCCGTCTGGTTATAAAACTCTCCTCTTTTCTGATAAACGGACAGTAACTCTGGCGGAAGCACCATAAAGCTCATGCGGATGGACGGGAGAAGCATTCTGGAGAAGGTTCCCATATAAACGACTCCCTTTCCGCCTGACAATCCCTGAAGAGATGGGGCCGGCCGATTATAGTAGCTGAATTCGCTGTTATAATCATCCTCAATCAAAAGCAGATTCTTTTCCATGGCCGTCTTTATCAGCTTCGTCCGCTCTCCGATTCCCATGACCTCTCCCCAGCTGGTAATCTGGGATGGAGTGAGATAAAAAATACTGTCTGCCGGCAGCTCCTCCCGGCCGCTTTCCATCCCCGACACCAAAAAGCCATAATCTTCAAACACTGTGCGCCCCTGGTGGAAGCTCTCATTGTTCATCAGTACCTGACGCCTTTCCCGGATCATGGGACATAAGATATGCAGAAGACTCTGGACTCCCGCTCCCACCACGATCTGTTCCGGCGTGCAGACTACATTTCTGTGCCTTCTCAAATACCGCGACAGCTCTTCTCTCAATTCTCCCTCACCCTGAGGCTCTCCATAAGACAGGAGACGCTCATCCTGGCGCAGAGCGCTCTTCACATATCTTCTCCAGACCTCAAACCGGAAGCTTTCCCGATCCACCCTGGAGGAGGAGAAGTCAAATAACAGCTCTTTTTTCTTTTTCCTTGTCTGCTGCCGGCTTTCTGCCCGCCTGGCCTGTCCTAAATTTGTCACATAATATCCGCTCTGCGGCTTTGCCGCAATATATCCCTCCGCTGCCAGCATCAAATACGCGGTCTCCACCGTTGTCCTGGAAAGATTAAGCTGTATTGAGCAGGTTCTGATAGAGGGCAGTTTTGCTCCTGCCTCCAGTTTTTTCTCCTCTATCAGGCTGCGGTAATACTGGTAGACTCTCATATATCTGAGGGTTCCCTCGTCATCCAGATATCTGGAACTGTCTCTCTCCATGCTTCTCCTCCTGTCTCGGCATGTTCTCTTTTAGATGAATCTAAGATAAAATCTCTGCCGGAATAAACTTCCGGCAGAGACACTTGTTTCATCTACTCTGTAAAATTTTTAAATCCAAGTCCAAACACCTCTGACGTATCTGTCACCATTACAAACGCATTGGGATCTGCTTCATATACAATTTTCTTTAAACGGCTGAACTGAGATTTTCTGACTGTGCAGAGAAGCACGTTTGTATCCTGCTTACTGTACATTCCCCTGGCTGGAATCAGCGTTGCCGTCCGATCCAGCTCTCCAATCACCTTATCAGAAATATCGTCTGGATTGGATGTGATAATGGTAGCCATGCTTCCCGCTTCTCCGCCGTAAATAATTGTATCAATAACTTTCGTCTGTACATAAAGCGCAATCATTCCGAACAGAGCCGCCTCAATATTTCCAAACACAAAAATAGATACGGCCAGAATAATGCCGTCCACAATCATGAGCGCCCGGCCAATGGATATGTGGGGACGTTTCTTCTGAAGCACATATCCCAGGATATCCGTGCCTCCAGTGGTACTTCCCGCTATAAAGATGAGGGCCATTCCCGCGCCTACAATAACACCTCCATAAAGACTGCACAAAAGCCGATCTCCTGAATAAGCCGGTACTATAAACGGCACCACAAAATCCAGAACCAATGAGCAGAGCGTCGTCGTTACTGCTGTGGATATGGCGAATTTCTTACTGAGGTAAAACCAGGCCAGCGCTAAAAGCGGCACATTCAGCAGAAGTGTCAGAATTCCTACTGGAAGCCCTGTCACATAATTAACCATTAAAGCCACACCTGTAGCTCCTCCTGGCGCAATATTTGCAGGTACCACAAAAACGTAGGTTCCTATTCCATATATCAATGAGCCTAAAAGCAGAAGGCTGATATCCTTCCACAGCTCTCTCCCATTTAGTTTCTCCATAAAATCCCCCTCCCTTTCCGCCATCTTCTCCCGCGATAAAACAGGTGATGCTAAAAAGCATCACCTGCGTATTTTGCAAACTGCGATTATTATGTCAGAAGTCCCTTCTTTTACTGCTCAATGCTGTAGTTGGGCGCCTCTTTTGTAATGTGAATATCATGCGGATGGCTTTCCTTCAGGGAAGCGGCGGAAATCTTAACAAATTTTCCTGTCTCCTGAAGAGTAGGGATATTGGAAGCTCCGCAGTAGCCCATTCCGGCGCGCAGGCCGCCCAGAAGCTGGAATACTGTATCCTCCACCATTCCCTTATAAGCGACACGGCCTTCCACTCCCTCAGGAACCAGCTTTTTGGCATCTGTCTGGAAGTAGCGATCCTTGCTGCCGTTTTCCATGGCTGCAATCGATCCCATGCCGCGGTATACCTTATACTTTCTTCCCTGATAAAGCTCGAAAGTTCCCGGGCTCTCGTCGCATCCTGCAAAGAGGGAACCCATCATGCACACGCTTCCGCCTGCTGCAATCGCCTTTGTCATATCTCCGGAATATTTGATTCCTCCATCTGCAATAACAGGAATTCCATATTCCTTTGCCACTGCATAGCAGTCCATAATTGCTGAAATCTGCGGCACGCCGATTCCTGCAACCACACGTGTCGTACAGATAGAGCCAGGTCCGATACCAACCTTAACTGCGTCAACTCCAGCCTCAATTAAAGCTTTTGCCGCCTCTCCAGTTGCCACGTTTCCAGCGATCACCTGTACATCCGGATAGGCTTCCTTGATCATCTTCACGCAGTGAATTACGTTTGCAGAATGACCGTGGGCAGAATCTAAAACAACGACATCAACCTTTGCATTCACAAGGGCTTCCACACGCTCCAGCACATTTGCTGTAATGCCTACTGCGGCTCCGCACAGAAGTCTTCCCTGGGCGTCCTTGGCAGACAGAGGATATTTAATCTGCTTTTCAATATCCTTAATTGTGATCAGACCCTTTAAATTAAAGTCGTCATCTACAATCGGAAGTTTCTCCACTCTGGCCTTGGCAAGAATTTTCTTCGCCTCAAGCATTGTAGTTCCTTCCTTAGCTGTAACCAGATTTTCAGAAGTCATACACTCCTTAATCTTCTTGGAATAATCCTCCTCAAACTTCAGATCGCGGTTTGTGATGATTCCTACCAGCTTTCTTCCCTCTGTAATCGGAACACCAGAAATACGGAATTTTCCCATCAGTTCATCTGCATCTTTTAATGTATGCTCTGGGGATAAATAGAATGGATCTGTGATGACTCCGTTTTCAGAACGCTTTACCTTGTCCACCTCTTCTGCCTGTTCCTTGATGGACATGTTCTTATGGATGATACCAATACCGCCCTGTCTTGCCATAGCGATCGCCATCCTGTGCTCTGTTACAGTATCCATGCCCGCACTCATCAGCGGAATATTGAGCTTAATTTTTTTTGTCAGGTATGTGCTGAGATCAACCTGATTCGGAATAACCTCTGAATAGGCCGGCACCAGAAGGACATCATCAAATGTAATGCCATCACCGATAATTGTACCCATTAATTTTTCCTCACTTTCGTATTAGCTTTATTAATAAGTTTAATTAATAACATCTTTGTGATAGTAATTTATTGTATCAATTTTAAAATAAGATGTCAACACAGGGTGAGGAAAATTTTTGTCTCGGCTTGTCTGCTTTGTTCCTGTATTTCTATTTTTCATCCATTCCTCTCTGCCTGGATGATCAGTCTTTGTTTTCTTCCATGGCAGGTAGATAATGTCAGCCGCGTCTTTCCCAAAGCGCCTCCGTCCGATTCATAGGGGCTTTTATCTCTGCTGTCCGCCAGGTAGACCTTCTGAATCTGATACTCTGTCCATTCTTTCTCAACGCAGAGATAAATTGTTTTATTTTTCTTTAAAAATTCCTCCTCTCTGTATTTTTTCAGGCTTCCAAACATTTCTCCAGACTTCATATTATGTCCGTAAATCACTGTATTCTTTGAAGACAACGGAGGATAGGAAGCCTCGAAAAAAAGACATCCGCATGGATTTTTCTGTCCGTCAAAGGTTCTGTCCAGATATTCATTATTATTCTCAGGATACACAACCGGATAGCTGACAGGCGTTCCGGGAATATAAATCCATCCCGCATAGTCAGGATTCATCTGCAGGAGCCTGGTTTCGTCTAGAAGAGGGACCGGAATGTCCGTTTCCTGTTCCTCCCCGTCTTCGCGCTCCTCCACCCCGGCAATTTTCCTGGTAAGCTGGTATGCCGCCTTTCCCCTCTGATCACGGCAGTATTTTCCTGCAAGCAAAGCTGCGCTCAAAAGCATAACTACAAGCAGTATGGCGGCAGCTGCGGCTGCGCACATATGTTTCAGTCTGTTTCCAATGCCGCTGTTTTTTTCTTTCATCTATCCCTTTTTAAGAGTCCTTCCTCCGTTTTCTGCGGCTGCATAAAATCAAAAGTCCTGCTGCTGAGCCTGCAAACAGCGCCTCTAAAAGCTTCACTGGAAAATCATCTCCTGTTTTGGCAGGGAGAATTTCCGTCCCCTGGCCCCGTATGCTTAACGTGCCGTTTCCATATAATGTTTCGTCATAGGATACCGTAATCTTTCCTTTCATCTTTTCCTTCTTCTGATTTACCGCGATAAATACATAGCTGTTTTCTGCATCCTGGCAAAACATATGGTCCCCTCCGAGAAGCTCTGCATCTCCTTTGGCCGGAATTCGGATTTTGTATGATTTATTTAGAGCTTCATATCCGTCCGGCGCTGCCGTCTCCCTGACAATGACTGTCTGAGGCTTCTCAAGCAGAAGTTTAAATTCTGTGCCATCTGCCTCTGTTTCCAAAGCAAGCTCTTTCCCATTTTCATCTGTCACAGTGAAAGCTGCGCCTGAAAGAGGCATTCCGGCTTCGTCTGTCTTTTTTATTCTGATCACAAAATCGTTTCCTCCGCCTCCTCTCTTTTTCCTGTTTTCAGCTGTCACTGTTGTGGTCTCTCCCAGACGGCTGACCGTAAATTTCTGGTCCTCCATAAGCGCATAACCGGCTGGCGCCTTTCGTTCATGGAGAATATACGTTTTTCCTGCCTCCAGTTTCTGATACAGCTTATGGGGCTCTCCTTCTGAAATCCACCGCTCGATGCTGTTTCCTTTTTCATCCAGGATTTCCAGTTCAGCTCCCGCAAGAGGCCTCTTACTGCTGCCGTCAATTTTTAAAATCTCTGTTTTTGTCACATCATCCCGCATCTCTACCCGGTTGACGCTTCCATCATGGCTGACCGTAAATTTTATCTCCTCTGCATAAGAATAACCAGGAGCCGGTTTTATCTCCATCAAAATGTATGTTCGATCTGCCTCCAGTTTTCCTGTAATCTCATGGGGCTTCGTTCCTGAAATCCACCGTTCAATCTCCTTCCCATCTTCTGTTGCCAGTCTCATCTCACAGCCTGAAATCTCCTCTTCTCCTGTTATATCTTTTTTCGAAATGACAGCTTTTGTAGGTTTGTCTTCCATTACTACAATATCGATTGCTCCATCTGTGCTGACCGTAAATTTTACGTCCTCCGCATAGCCGTATCCAGGCGCCGGTTTTACCTCATGAAGCCAGTAAGTCTTTCCTGCGGTCAGCTTACGCTCCAGAAACGCAAAGGTTTCTCCTGTTGTAAAAATCATCTCCCTTCCTTCAAACAAAGCCGGCGTTTTGTCCTCGTTTAAAATCTGCAGGATAGCTCCCTTCACTGGCATCTCCTTTGCATCAGAAGACAACGCCTTCTGTATTTCTTTGTCCAATCCCTGATATACGTTTTTATAAATTCTGACTTTTGTCGTATCATCCCTCATTTCCACATAGTTCACACTTCCATCTTTATTCACTGTAAACGTAATATCCTTTGCCAGGGCATAGCCGTCAGCCGGTATGGTCTCTCTCAAAATATAGGTTTCTCCGGCAGTCAGCTTTCCCTGTATTTTGTGGGGAGTCCGTTCTGAAATCCACTCCTCCTGTACAATTCCGTCCCTGTCAAGCACCTGCAAATGCGCTCCCGACAGTTCCTCCTGGTTAGTAATATCCTTTTTTGATATGACAATCTGAGTCTGGCGATCCTCCATACAGAGAATTTCCGGCGCACCGGACGGATTCAGCGTAAACGTGATATCCATGGCATAACCATATCCCTTCGGAGCTTCTTTCTCTTTCAGACGATATGTGCGGCCAGGAAGCAGTCCCTCTGCTGAAAATGCATCTTCTCCAGACGTCCACTGGCACTCCAGAATCTCTTCTCCCTTCTCCAGACGATACATCTGCAAAACTGCGCCCTCTACCGCTTTTCCTGTAAGCAGATCGGTTTTCTGAACCTCCAGCTCTGTCTGTTTATCATATCCCCCCACAACCGAAATATCCGCCTGATCGTTCAGCGTAAAAGATAGGCAGCTGCTGACCTCTGTTTGATCACCTGAATAAATGGTAGTTTCTGTAATCAGGTAGGTTTCTCCCTTTGAAAAGACAGCTCTCTCTGACGTATCTTCTGTATTTCTGGTAAACCATGCCGCCGTTCCGTCCTCAGAAATCACGCCCTCGGTCTCATGAGACTCCGTTTTTACGCCATTCTCCTTCCGGCTCACCTGATAGGTACATCCTTTCAGAACAGGATCAATTGTGACGAATTCATTCCCAGCCAGCTCGATCGTATCTCCGCTTTTCAGCGTTCCTTCTCTGCTGCCTGTATAAGAATAAGTTCCTGCCAGCTCATCTCCCTTTTGATTCCACAGTTGGACGGTAAAAAGAGAGGTTTCTTTTTCTGTCTGTTCAGCGGCTGAACCTGTCAGTCCATTGTAAACCGTGAGACAGTGTTCCTGCAAAACAGGAACCGTCTTTCTGCCTTTTAATTGTTTTTCTTTCCCCAGTTCCAGTTCTGCATCAATCTCTGCCGATTCTCCTGAAACCGTCTCTGCTATAAATTTTACGCTTCCCTGACTCAGAGGAGCCGCCTGTCTGATCTTCCAGACAAGATTCCTTTTTCCTCCATTTCCACTCTCCTCTGTCCCTTCTCCGGCGTCAAAAACTTCTAAATTATCAGAAATTTCAGCCCTGATTACAATATCCTGCGCTTTGCGAGACGTGTTATGCCAGGTAATAATTCCTTCTGCCGGCTGCCCTCTTTTTATGGGAGCTCCAGCCTGCGCCCCCTTATTTTTGAGAATTATTTGAGGATTTTCAGGATTTACCCTATTTTGAATCACAGTTTCCATCTGTTCTGGCAGAGGTTCAAACTCTGTGATAGATACTCCATCCTGATCGGTCACTGCAATTCTCGTTCCCACGGCTCTTCTTCCTTGAAATACAAAGAAACCATCTTCATCAAAATGAACCCTCTTTGTAATTCTTCTCGAAATGCAGCTCTTTCCATCTGAGTAAAAGGTACGCTCCTCAAAGGTATACAGCTCGTTTTCCTTCAGTCCGTCCTTCCGGCTCAGCTGGTGCGATCCCCCAGTCTCCGCTATGGTCAGAATATCCCTTCCTTCTTCGTCGAAAACCGTAAGCTCTGTTCTGACAGCCGTTCTTCCCCTGAACGCGATGCTGTCAATGGAATCGCTGTCTGAATTTTCAGCTGTCTCTTTTCTGTAATGTACCCGGACAGCAGAAAGACTGTTGGAAATGGAAGATATTCCCCTTCCGTCTTCCTTTAAGGTAAAGAGAACCGGTTCCATCAGCGCATATCCTTCCGGAGCTTTCTTCTCTGCCAGAACATAACTGCATCCTGCTGTCAGCCCTGTAATCAGGTGTCTCTTCTCCTCTGATGAAGTAATCCACTCTGTTACCAAATCTTCTTCTGTGTAAGTATACTCCCCCTTATCGTTTATCTCAGAAATCCGGTAGACTGCCATGCAGGCTCCCTCCACAAATATTCCTTCTGTTCCGGAGTCTCCCAGTCCTTCCAGTTCTCTCTTTTCCAGATAAATTTTCGTAACGTCATTTTTCACGTTCTGTTCATGAATCACAGTATGGAGCGTTCCATCCTCACAGTAACCGCCTTCTCCATTTTCGAAGGTAAAGGTATAAATCTGCGGATTAGCGGCAAATCCTTCTGGAGGGAGAATCTCTTTCAGCCTGTATTGATACGGTTCAATGTTTCCATTTTCCCTGTCAATCCTTCCCACAGGCAGTTCCATGACATGAACGGTTCCGTTGATATCTGACACCTTCCTCGGAAATCCAGATACCATCCGGCCTTTTTCGTCATAAGCGGACAGTTCAAAGACAACGCCCTGCAGAGAATTTTCTTTCTGATCTGTTTTATGTACTATCAGTTCCCCTTTTATAGGCTTATTGAACATCGTCTCTATCTGTACTGTTTCGTTCTTCGTTCCACTGTAGTAAAATTTTACAGGAACAGCCGCCTGGTAGTAGGCGGGAGCTTTCTGTTCCGTCAGGTAGTAGTATCCTTCTGACAGGTGAAGCAGAGTGTGAGGCTTCAAGTCTCCCTCGGCAAAGCCCTCTGGAATCAGTCCGTTTATGAAATCCTTCTCCGTATATACTCCATCTGTTCCTGAAATCCAGGAATCAATCAGATAGGACTCTGTCTGATTCAGCATTCCATGTTCATCTGTCTTGTAGAGGACAAGTTCTGCGCCTGCCAGCTCTTTCCCAGTGACAGAGGAGCGTTTGGAAACTGCCAGCGCATTTTTCTCATTGAAAATCTCATGCTGCTGAATTTCATGTTCTTCTCCCACCTTCACAAGAATTGGATCCGCCTTTATAAAGCCTTCCGGCGCTTTTGTCTCTTCCAGCACATAGGCGGTTCCAGACGGAAGATAGTCGATTCTCCTGCCGCCGTCCTCTGACAGCCAGGCATTTGCATACGGTCCCACATGAGGAAGAGCGCAGTAATCAAATTTGTAATGGTATTCAAAGCTACTTCCGTTATATCTGATATCCGCAAGAACCGTTTTCCCTGTTTCCGCTACCCGCAGGAACAGCTTCGCGGCTTCCGGATATTTCTGCGGTTTTCCTCCCTCCAGAGACACATCCAGACTCTCTATTTTCTCCACGGATGCTCTCCTGGAAATCACCCATTTTAAAGCCAGCTGTCCTTCTTTTCGCGCCTCGTAGGCAGCTTTAAAGCCCGCTCTCTCCTCAAGGCTCATGGACAGAGGAAACGTAACCGTCTCTTCCCCGGTCTCCTCGTTTTTTCCTGTGATCACGCGGCTTCCGTCTTCTAATATCCACACCCGTGAATTCTTTGATTCCCGCTGCGCCCTGCGTTCTGCGCTCCATGAGAATCCGCTTCCCATTACGCCGTAGGTTTCATACATGTTCTGAAGCTCCAGGGTAAAGCCTGTCTGCCCCTTCATTCCTCCTGCGTTGGGATAATTCTTCAGATCAATGGTATCTGTATAATCTGTAGCGTCATCTGTGATCCAGGAATCTATTTTCTTTGAATCATCTGGCACCGGATTTCCATTTTTGTCATATACCACCGCTCCATTTTCGTCTGTCTCTGCCTCATAGAGCGTAAACTCCGCGCCTGGCAGAAGCTGCTTTTTTGTCCCGTCCTTCCTGTATTTATAAAAGGCTGTCTTGGTATGATCATTATACAGCCTGAAATTCTGAAGATCCGGCGTATGCTCCACCCATATCTCTTTTGGCTGTGCCCTGAGAAATCCAGGAGGCGCGCTCAGTTCTTCCAGGATATAGGGGCCGGCTGGAATTCCCTCCACATAATGGGGAATACTGCCTGTGCGCCAGAGCATCTCCTGATACTCTCTGGATCCTGTCCGGCTGTTTGTCGTCTCAAAACGGAAGGGAACATCTGAAATTTTTTCCAGTCTCCAGCCGTCCGGCTCAGAGGGATCGGATACCTTCTTTGCCGGATACAGAGCCAGTTCGGCGCCTTCCATCTGCCTATTGGTAAAGCAGAAGGTTTCTTCCCCACTTCCCTCCTGACCGTCTATTTTTTCAAAATATCCCTTGGTCGTATCGTCCCAGATGCTGACACTTTTTACTGTTTCCTCTTCCTCTACCGTCACTCCGACAGGAAATGCTTTCGTGTATCCGCTTCCTGATGGTACTTCCAGCTCTTCTACAATGTAGGTTCCTGCCGGAAGCCTCTTAAGAAGATCCGGCTGTCCTTCTGTCAGCTCTTCTTCAAAGGGATCATTGGGGGTTTTATCTGAAGAAATCCAGGAGTTTTCCAAAAGATAGCTTTCACCCAGGCGGTGGTACAGCCGATCCTGTATTTGATGTTCAGCATCTGCCTTTCCATCAAACAGCTTGTCATGGCCGTCCAAAGCATAGGCTCCTCTGTTGTATTCCTCCAGATTGTCAGAATTTTTGTATCTTACAAAATCGCCGTTTCTGTCATACAGCTCTGTCCCCTTGTCATAACAGGAATCGCTTCTCTGATAATAGAGCACCAGACCATGTTCATCATAAACTGGATCCATAAAGTTTAAAAGCTTCCCGTTATTTAAGTCAAACAGCGGTTCCCGGTTCATGTTCTGGCCTTTTTTATTCTGTACCACCGTCTGCTCCTTATGGCTCTCTTCCTGGGAACCCCAGGTTCCATTAACAAATCCTGTTTCCGTATGGCTGTACTGCGGTTTTTCCCATTCCTCCAGCTTCTGATCCGACTGGTTGTTTGGTTCAATCACAGCGCTGTCTTTTTTCCCCTCTCTGTTTTCCCCGACTGTGGCAATGCGGGAGGTTGTAATCTTATCCCTGGCCGTTACCATTCCATTCTTATCTTTAGCCGTCTCGACCGGCCACACGAGAATTCTATCTGCCGTGTGCTTTCCCTCCTCGTTAAGCTTCGGTTCCACTACATAAGCCATTCCTGTCTGTGGATCTACCAGGGAATCTCTGTTTCCATAAGAATCTAAATGGTAAACCAGGGTTCCCTCTCCCATCTTCCACTCTCCCGTTTTTGTAATACGGCAGGGAGTGGCGAAGGTTCCTTTTAATACCTTATCCACAGGATGATAGCTTAATTTCGTCAGATCTCCTCCAGAAAACTCAAGATAAGGCTTTCCTCCCTTAAAAGCAAACAGCGTTCCTTCTTCATCTTTTTGCATCTGATCCACTGAAACCTTCTGGTGAGATTTATCCCAGCCAAGCAGTTTCGTTTTCCCGTCTATCCGTTCTTTCCATGTAAGCGAAAGATTGTCTAAATCATAGTATAAAATCTCCGTATCCGGCCGTTCTACCGTCCCCTCCTTCCATATATGGCCCTTTTCCTTCACTAACTCTATCTTTTTTCCTGCATACCCCTTTTTGACAATCATTTCCTTCACATTGCCGTTTACGCTTCTTCGAATCTCTAGGCCTTCATAGGAAAAATCCTCTGTATCTCCAGAGGGCTTCAGCTCAATCGCGTCAAACAGCGTCATTCTGGCCCCTGCCGTATATGGATTCCTGTCATCATTTGTTTCTCTGTCTTTTGTCACATAGCCGTACCCTGCAAAGTGGGTTCCGTCATAGACCAGCTCCACCTGTTCTCCTGCCTTTTTAAGGGCAGAAAGGCGTTCCAGAGTCCCTTTCGGGTAAGCGTATCCCAGATATACGCCATTATCGTCGTAGGCATACTGCAGCGCTGGATTTTCTCCAATTTCTGTCAGGCTTCCGTCAATCCTCTCCCCAATTTCAAACGTAACTGTTCCCTTCTTTTTAAGCTTCTCTACCTTCAGTTTAATCGGAATATTTTCCACATAAATCTGGGCAGTTCCAGCTTTTTCAGACGGTTTCTTATCCTCGGACTCTCCGTTTTTTCCGTCTTCGTAAACTGCCGCAAGAACCCTCTGCTCTCTCTTTCCCTCCTCATAGTAAGATACCTGATCAGAATAGATTTCAACGGCAATGGGAGCCGTCCTGACATAGCCTCTGGGCGGAATCTCTGCCAGCACATAAACGCCTGCTCCAAGAGGCTCTGGAGTCGTCAGATAACCGGCCGCCTGCAGGCGGTATTCCTTTGGTTCCTGGTTTGTGTCCTCCTTCTTCATCTCTATCTCATGCAGAGTGGAGAACGCTGCAAACTGTCCCGTCTCATTTCCAACTGTATCTTTCATGACAATTTTATCTTCCTCTCTGCACACAGGAGTCTGAGTTTTCACGATTCCGGAATACTGCGTTCCTGGAGCCGTTCTTTTTTCCTCTGCCTTTTGTCTCTCCTTCTCCCCTCTCTCTTTTTCTCTCTTTATAGGAGTAATGTCAGACGCCCCCATCGCCTCCAGGAATTCTCTGCTCCCTGTAATAAGGGTATCTTTTTCATAAAACTGCGCTTTTCCCGTTTCCTTGTCTCTGGCAGCCTTATAAATCATAAAAACAGCCCCGTCATGAAGCAGATTCTCATGGGTTTCGCTGTCCAGTTTTTCAATTCTGAGCCTTGCCGAATAAAAAGTATTTCTGAATTTCTGATCCGCATACCCTCGGAATGCTTCTGGCTCATACGTTCCTTTTATCGGATCCAGCACAGAATATGGAACCAGCATAGGGCCATACTTCCCTTCACAGGCAGTCTGTATTCCCTGCATAGCTTTGACATCCTTATAAACTGCTTCCGTTTTTTTCTCAAACCGTACCTTTTTTGCAGTACCTGCCTGCTCTGACACCGAACCATAGATGCAGTATTTCCCTTCTCCCGTCAGACTTTGTCCTGGAATCTGACGCGCTGGATAATAATAATCCTTCCACGGTTTAAAAGGCTTCTGTCCAATCGAAAAGCCCTGATAATCATAGCTTCCTCCATCATAAGAAATCGTTCCTTTCAGCTTATCCGGCTCCAGTCCATATTTATAGATTTCAAAATCTCCCGTATGGTTATGAGCGCGGATTACATATTCTCTCTGTTCGGACGCATGCTGATCCCATTCCTCTCCAAAGCGGATCAAAAAACGCTCCTCTTCCGCCTGTTCGTTCAGTGAAAGAGCAGTCTGATACACGTACTTCCGGCTGAGGGCAGTCTCCTGGTCTTTCGCTTTTTTCGCTTCATAAACGCTTGGTATCTGAATTTCCTTCGGACAGTCGATTTTATACTGGCGGTTTTCCATCCTCTTTTTCGGCTGCTGCTCCGCCACCACATAAGTCCCGTAGGGCAGATACTCTGACAGTCCATAATAACCGGACTGATCCCCATTCTTCTGGGAAGCTTCCAGCGTCGTCTTATCTCCGTCTGAGCCTCCATCCTCTTCTGAGTCCCAGCAAATGGCATAGATCTGATCCAGATCATACTGGAAAAATGGTTTCAGATAATGATACGCTTTCTCAAGAGCAGCGTTCAGGGCTTCGTCATAGACGGTTTCTGACGACAGGTTTTGCTCCCTGTCATTTTTGAACGCATCCTCCTTCTCCCCATTATCCTTTAACAGCTTTGCTGCCTCATCGTCTAAATACCAGGTTACCGCAAACTGTCTTACCCCATCGGAGGCCTTTGCATTATTCACAGCATACTCAGTTCTCTTCGCCTGATTGCCCAAAGGTCTCCAGGATGTGTAGGTCTGCGCTTTCGTATCCCATTTATCTGTATTTACCGTCTCCAGCGCATCAAAAAATTTATCGTAATTATACTCCTGTATTGTGACTGGCCCGTTTTCTCCCTGTACCAGCCTGTCCTCCGTCTCCAGAAGCCTCGTATAGCCCTTATTGGCCTGCTTCCTTATCTGATGGGTTTTTTCTGTATTTTCATTGTTTCCCCGATAGCTGTACAGAGCCGCATTGACAATCACTCCGGCTCCTCCCGGAGCAATGGAGGTCGAAAACGGAGTTTGTTTCGCGGCATTTTCATCTGCCGTTTCCGGATCCTGATAATCAGCAAGAATGTTATTTCCATTGATGCTTGTCAGGGTAGATTTCACATTATGCAGAACCTTTGTATAAAGTTTTGGCACGTTCAGCTTCCCGTTTCCCGCAGACTGCGGACAAAGGGAATGCAGCATGTTCTCATACGGCAGTTCATTTCCGTTTCGATCCATCCAGACAATGGTTCCCTCTTCATCACGATACAGCCTCTCCAGGTTGCTTTTCAGATATGCCTTAAACTGAAAACCTGGTTCTGCTTCTGTCTCATCAGCGCCATATGTATTGTTGTCATAGGTTCCGTCTGGATTTGTATAAATATCCTTAAAGATCTTAACTCTCTGACGGATGGGACGTTCAAACACCTGGGATGGATAGGTTCTGGTTTTCTGATCTTCATACAGCTTTTCCTGTCCAGGATAAGACAAATCTGCCTGAACCACATAGGAATTTTCACCCTGCATTTCCATAGTGTCTGCGTCCAGGCACGCCCTGGCTCTGGCTTTCTTGACATGGATAAAGTAGGAAGCACTTCCCATGGGTTTTCCGGCTGTAAATCCCGGCATCCAATCCTCTGCGAGAATCTTTACGTCGTCCTCTGACAAAATTATATTTTTTTCAGGAAGAACCGCTTTAAATTCTATGGTCTGATCCTGCCCCTGATTGGTATGCGGCACGCCAAAGGAGTCTGTGTAGGAGGCGTCTGCTGTGAATAGATACGTTCCATCCTGCCTCCGCTTTGCCGGAATCTCCTTCCACACTGTCTCCTCCACCTCTATAATCTCTGTTTTTAAAATTTCCTGATACTCAAATGCCTGAATCAGATTTCCATTTTTATCCCTCACCAGCTCCCCTGGCTTATAGTATTCGTTTTTCAATACTGTTTTAGGAATCAGGGTTCCATCCGCTGCTGCTTCTGCATCTGAAATCAGGCGCGCAGAGGCAAATACAGAGGATTCCGTCTGCGTTTCCCTGTATTCTTCATAAGTTCCGAACGTTCCATAATCTGAATTATTGGAATAATCTGCATAAATCAGATGAGGAGAACGGGTTTTATCTGCCGGAAGCCAGGGAACAGACTTAAAAATCAGGCTGTCCTTCTCCGGATCTGAGCCCAGAACCATAAAATATTCTGGATTTCCAGAAATTCCTGTATATACAGTAAATACTAATTGTCCATTCCTCTCCTCTGCAGCGTCTATTCCGCCATAGCTGTAATAGGGGTGGCTGTTATAATAATCCAGTACGGCTGACACAGCGTCTCCCACTGTGAGGAAAGAACCGTCTTCTTTTTCCGTATCCATAACCAGAGTTGTTACAGGAGCGCCATATACAGTATCGGCAGCCGGTTCTCCTGGCTTTACGCCTGAAATTCCTCCTGGATCTGGTTCTCCTTTTCGGACACCTCTGTCAAAAATACCTCTGTAAATGTCAGAATAACTTGTCTTTCCCCCTTCTTTGTTTTTGGGAGTTGCCTTCCCATGCTTCCTGAGAATCCTTTCCGTCTTCCCTTTTATAAATAAAAGCTCTGATTCTGACGCAGGCTTTAAAAGCTCTTCCTGATTTTCCGCCTCTGTCATGCCTTTTTCAGGCTCCATCATCATCTCCTGGACTATATCCAGGTCAAGTCCTTTCACCGGAACCTGTCTGATCCGTTCTGCCCCACAGTCAACCGGAAATTCTTTGGTCATCAGGCTTCCATCCTCATTATACCTGGGATACTGTCCTTCATACTCTGCTCTGACATACTTGGGAGATCCGTCCGGATTCTTCAAAAATACCTTCTCATAAATTCCCGTACCTGCAGAAACCTCTGTTTTTTTCATTCCTGTTTCTTTCCGGTAAAATCTGACGCCCTCTGGAAGCTGTGATAAAAGTACATCATAGCGCTGATCCTTTGTATCTCTGGATCGGACTGAAAAAAACAGTTCGTTTGGGCCTGCTCCGGGGCCGTCTTCTGCGGTCTGCTCTTCTGCATAGAGAGGCGAAGCAATCACAGCATATCCGTCCCCCTTCCCGGCTGTCTGTGTCTGAAGATCCTGCCCTCTGTTGGTCAAAGGATGCCTTTTGTTTCCCACAGAAAGTTCATACCCTTCCGAGCGGGACAGCTCTTTTACATAATAGCTTCCTTCCAGAAGAGGACGCCCAATCCAGCAGTTTCCATTATTTTTTTCATCATCTGCATAGGTTCTCTCATATTGATGATCCGGCGTGTAGTCGTCATAGGAAATATCTTCTGTGTATAAATTTCCAGGCGCATCAGCCGCCCAGCCATCCGGTGTGTTCACAATTGTTCCTGTCTTGTAGTCGTAAGTACGCCCAGGGGCTTCCGTATTGGCCAGAAAAGAAGCGTCCCCGTTCTGATCCGAAACCGCCACAGCAGCCAGATTTCCCGCGCGGTAAACCACTCCCGTTTTTCCGTCCGGATGGCGGATATCCTCCGCTGCAAACAGGCCGTATACCGCTCCCTCTAAGGTTCCATCTCCCTGCGCTTCCCCGTAAGCGCTGTATTCTTCCGATTCTCCTGCGGAAAGATCCAAATCTTTTTTATTGATGTGAAATTCCATCTCTGTTCTGTGATCGTAAACCCTCCAGGCTTCCTTCTCCCCGTCAGCTCCGCTGCAGTGGCTGTACCTGTCGTTTGGCTCTGGTTTTATCTTCTCCCCTTTGCTTCCGGACAAAAGCCCCTCCTCATAGGCAGGCGGAAACAGGCTGTCCGAAGCAGTTTCGCCTGTTCGCATCTCAGGCATACGGAATGAAAAACCTGTCCTGGTCCATTGAAGCTCAGGGACAGACGGCGTCGCCTTCTCCTCCTCTATCTCTTCTGTTTCCTCCTCTGCTTCCCATCTGTCTTCTTCTGTTTCCGGCTCTTCTTCTGGCTCCTCTTCTTCCTCCTCTGTTTGGGATTCCCCCTCTTCCTCTGTCTCGTCTTTTTCTTCTTCCGTCTCCTCTTCTGCGCCTGATTCAGTGGCTTTTAAGAAAGGCGCCTGTACCAAATCTCTCGGGCGTGCAGAAAGCTCTGCCTTTTCCTCCCCCTCCAGCTGCTCTTTTTTGCTGTATTCACCAGAAAACACAGCGTTGGCACCATTTTCAGAAGAATCTGTTGTAATAATCTCGATGGGAAGATCGTCTGGATGCAGGTCATGGCGGATATACCCGTCTCTGGCCTGAAACTCTGAAAATGCATAGCTGTACCTCAGAGCAATAAACCTGCGGTAAGTTTCCTCCATATCCTGATGGCAGCCTGACTTGTCATATGCCTCCTCTGGCGGCGCTTCCTGCGTATTTCCAGCAGAAGGCGTGGTTCCTTCCTCCCCTCCTGAATCAGATATCTCTTCTATTGCTTCTCGGTCTACCCCTTCCATATACCAGTGAAAGTGTACCCCTTCAAATGCCCCTGACGCCTGTTTTTCACAGTCTTCAGCTGTATCCATCCATTTTTTTGCCGTAAGCTGGTTGACGGCTTTTGCCTGTTCAATTTCTGAAGAATTGAGGATTTCTCCCGTCTCCTCATCCTCCTCCGGTTCTGGAACGAAAAGAAATACAGGCGCTGGATGGCCGTTGCAGAAGGTTTTATCATAGTGGTATCCATGGGTAATCCTCTTCTGTCCATAGCCGTTCTCGTCAGTTACGACCGTTCCGACTCTCCGAAAATTATCCCAGATGACTGGATTGTCCTTGTGATAGCTGGCATACGGACTTCCCCCTTTGTAAATATGGGCCGGTCCATCCCTCTCTGTATCCACTTCTCCTTTATCGTCAAAACGCTCGTATAAAACAAATCTGGCGTTTTCCAGCGGCTGTCCAGTCTCATGATCAAACTTAAACAGCTGCACATTATAGGTGGACGTGAAATCCTCTGCGTGGCGGAACACATGAAATACCACGCTTCCCTCTGCTTCTTCCGAAACTGCCATTCCTCCCACAGAGGCAAAAAGACCTGACTGCGCCATCTTAAGATCCAGCCAAACCATACGCTGATGAATTTCTGTGGGGCTGTTTGGAGGCGTTCCTCCCGTATGCCTGCCCGAGCACTGAATGCACTCCCACAGCTGGAGGCAGTCCTCAAACAGCTCCTCTTCTGAGCGGTAGGCGCTTTCTGCAGAAGCGTAGCCGGTTCCCTCCACTGCAAATTTCACCAGAAGCCTCGGAGGATTAGGAGACGGATTGTAAAAGCTTATTTCCTTATCCGTCTTTGTGCAGATCCATCCGTCAGGCAGCGTCTCTGTATAAGACAGACCAGAGCCGCCTGAAAAAAGGAGCGGGACTTCAGCGATAAACCTGGCGTCTGAACCATCTTCAGCAAAATGTATTGTACGGTCGTCAGCGCTTACCGGATAGGCCGCCTCCTCAGAGGTGCAGCCAGACAGGAAATCCGGGATTTTCTGCCCGCTCTGAGAGACGCCCCCTCCTTCTGAAATCAGCCCTGCCATTTTGAGGTAGCCCTTTGTATCAGCCGCTGCTTCCTCCATCCAGGGATATTTTGCCCTCACGTCGGCTCTGTAAATAAGGGCTTTTAAATCCTCCTCCGTCACCAGACTGGTAATCGGAGTTTTCCCCTGCGCAGCGGCATTTACTTTTATATTTTTTACTGCGCTGACAGCCTCTGTCACCCCCATCGATGCCTGCAGCGTCAAAATTCCCCAGAAAATATATTCCTGCTCTCTCTGAGACAGGGGAATCCTCATGGTGGAAGGACTGTGCATCTCATACTGATCTCCATCGTCTGCAATTCCCCAGATTGCCAGGCCGCCTTTATCAATGCAGTACAGTTTGTGTTCTCCGCCAAACTCTCCATGGGCAGACGTCAACGTTACCACATTTCTGTTTTCAGCTGCCTGGAACTGAAGCGGAGGCAGGTACGGAAGACACACCATCCACATTAAAACGATTGATAAAACAAAAGATACCGCGCGCCGGCCTTTTCCCCTGAAGCAATATCTGCTGAATTTTTCCACTGCCCATCCCCTCTTTCCAAATTTTGCTGATAACCTGCCAGGCTATTTATAGTAATGCTTTGCCCAGCTGTTATACTCCTCTGCCGTAATTTCCCCTCTCGCAAGGCGATCCATCATTAAAAAATCCTCTTCCAGTAAGCGGTCCGGATGCTCCTTAAAATACGCGTCCCATTTTTCCTTTGACGCTTCGCCGATCCGTCTCTTTTCTTTTTCATAGTCAACTGGATAAAAGGATGCGTTGCTGAAAAATGCGCTGGAACAGGTCGGATCTACTCGAAACCACCTGCCGTCTATTTTGAGAAGGCAGGCTCTGTGGTTCAGATCGCTGTCATAGGCCTCGCACTGAAGGCCCATCAACTCTGCCAGCGCGGCATACTCGCCGGCAAAATTTTCACACAGCCCGAATCCTCCCGTCAAAACCGGAAACCGGATGGAGCGAAGGGAAGGATCCGGCATTTTATACTGATTTCCCGAATGCCCATTGGCAATCCTCTCGTAGGCCTTCTGAGCCCTGCTGACCTCGTCTGAGTGAATCCAGTCAAAGCTGTGGAGAAATTCTTTTAATCGTTTTTCCTCTTCTTCTGTCAAACTTTCCTTTTCCAGGTTCTCGTCGTCTTCCGCCCTGTTCAGGCAGAATTTTTCTTCTAAATAGTACTCCGGATCTGTAATTTCCGGATGCAGCTCGCTGAATACAGGCCCTCTGCCGTAAACCTCCGCCGTTCCGTTCTGAAGAGTCCACTCCATCGTGTCCTGATTTGACCAGTATCCCCCGTTTGCATATCCTTCGGCGGCCAGGGCGGAAACCGCCCCAGCTCCTGTCAGAAACGCTGCCAATATTGCTCCTGCCGCTTTCTTCATTCCTGTCTCTGTCCTTTCGTCTGAACTGTCCCGTTTATCATCCATGCTCCGTGAGCGTTTACCTGATACCCTTCTGGAACCTCTGGCGATTTTATTAGCTTTCCCTTTGTCCCATCAGATACAGGGTTAAAATAGTAGCATTCCCTTGCCCCGTCCTGATCCCTGTCGATCCACTGCCATCCGACTGTCATATGGCCTTTCGTTCCATCTGACTCCGGCCAGAGGTAATATTCGTTTCCATCTGTATCTGTAAACCATCCTGTCACCATACGGCCCTCCTCGTCAAAACGGAACCAGTCTGCCTGATTCTGCCCTTCTGCCGCATAAGGATTTTTAATATAAGCCCACTCGTTCTTGTATGTTCTTCCTGCCTCAAATGTCCAGAATCCTTCCGGTGTGCAGGTCCATTGACCGAAAATTCCTTCTGCCTGGCCAGATAAGCCAGCGCTCTCTCCTGCCGGTCCAGAGACGCCTTTTAAGCTGGAGGAAGCTCCTGGGCCTGAAGCAGATCCTCCTCTCGATCCGGAAGAAGAGCCTCCCCCTGATCCGGAGGACGAGCCTCCTCCTGAAGCATACGTTCTATCAAACATTTTAAACGTCAGTCTGACCAAAATCCTGTCTTTTGACACTCCTTCCGGATCTGATACTTCCAAAAATGTCCTGGTTTCTCCTGAATAAGGATAGGTTTTCATCGCATTCTTAATCCATTCCGCCTCCGCGTTCCCCGCGCTGTCTGCCGTTTTCGGCGCTGCCAGACCGTCTGAAGTCACTGTAAGTACAGCAGAATCTCCGCTCTTCCAGATCGGTTTTTCGCCTTTTCTCTCTGGATGCAGTTCTGCCTTCATCTGCTTCCCGTCCGTTTCCTTCCAGGTAAAGGAGGGGTTTGATCTGGGGCCGCTTTTTGTAAGAACGATGTCAAACTGTTCCTCTTCCCGGTCCGCCTGCACCGCTTTCGCCTGAAAATGAAGCTTTATGCGGCAGGATGTCTCCTTTCCCCCATCCTCTGTCCTGGCAGTTATGACGACCTCTTTGTCAGCGCTGTATGGAGAAGACTTCATAGCCTCCTCAATCCATGCGGCCTTGTCGTTTACGGATAAAACGCCGTCCTTCACCGACACGGCGTCCGGCTCGCTGGAGCTCCATAAAACCTTCCTGTTATAAGGCTCATACTCTTCCCTGTCCTCTAACTGGGGCAGAACAGAGGCTTTCAGCGTGTCCCTGATTCCAAATCCTTCTTTTTTTATAATTTCCGAGCGGGTATCCCCTGCAAACTGAAACGACAAATCATAATCCAGCTCATTTTTATCAAGGAGAACGGCTTCCGGATAAATCACCGTCCCGTCCCCTGTCTGAAACGAAACATTGACGCGGCAGTCAGCGCTCACTACTCCGTGAGTCTGATCCTCAGAGGTAGCCGTAATCATCTCCTGGACCCCGCCGGTTCCCGACAGCCTGAGATATCCGCCTGACGCTTCCTTCCTGCTGTTATCCTGATTCACAATATTCTGAATCCAGGCAGGATGGCTGACTCCATTCTCATCGAATACGACAGACACCTGACAGCTCTGTTCATTCTGTCCCGACGGTTTCAGAGACAAAATTTTCTGTCCCTCCCTGGTCTTCCAGGAAACATTTTTAAAAAACGGCTGCGACGGCTTTAAACTGGTATCCAGATAATAGGGAGCGTCAGCTGTATATGTCTCCTCCGGATTTTTTCTGTCCCCAGTTAACCTCCTTGTCACATGAAAAGCCAGATTACTCTGATTCAGCTCCATCTGTTCTACCCGCACTGTGGTCTGATCTACAATCTGGAAAGAAACATTGACTCTGCAGGTTCCTGTGACAGCCTGATTATCTGCGCTTGTGGCAGGATTCGTAGACGCTGTAACTACTGCTGTATCTGTATATACCGTGTTTTTTATGGCTTCCTGATACCCGCTGTCTGCCTGGTTTTTTGTCTCTCTGAGAATAATTTCCTGAATAAATTTGGAGTTTATGTTTGGAAGCACTCTGGCATCCTTCTGCGTATATCCTTCCGTCCACCCTTCCTCAAAGTTCAGCAGATCCTGGTTGTCAATGGACCACTGCACCGTCCGATCTGCCGCAGAACCCTGGCCGTTGTGCTCTGCATGGATTCTGACCGGAAGCACCTGAACCTCCGAGTTTTCACTTCCATTCAAATATTTTGCAATCAGCCTTCCTTCCTGATCCTTTACCTCTGTCATAATCTGCGGCTGCTTCCTGTCTCCCGTTCTCGTCTGAATCACAGAAATAACGGTTTCTTTTGGCGTTATGGCAAGCTCTGTTGTCACCTTCACATACTCGGCATTCAGCTCTGTGTTTGCCTCGGGCATCTGAAACGAGTAGGAGCCTCCATTTACATATGCCATGGGGCGGCGTTCTCCTTCCTCGTCTGTGAAGGTCGGAGACTTCGCCTGGCCCGGCTCATTTTCATCGTAAACCAGCTGGTACCTGTTTCCATTCTGATTTTTCGGTGCAGTCGCCGCAGTAACCGTACATCCTGGAGCGACGGCTGAAGGATGATCCTTGTCAATCTGCCTGTAATAGCTGTTGTTTGTAGAAGAGATCGCCGTCAGAACCGCCACGTCGTTGTCAAAGGTTCCGTTTGCATTCTTCGTATCAATTCTGGGAATGGAGACAAGATATCCCCTGACAGGCTCTCCGCTGTTTCCAGGCGCATAGTGATCCAGATGGAACAGGCGCTTCTTTGTCAGCTCGTCCAGCTTTTCTCCCAGCTTCTGCGTAATAATATGCTGAATCCCGTCCTCCAGTTCCTCATAGAAAAATCTCTCTCCTCCGTCCTGCTCCCCCGTTCCTCTCACCAGGGCATACCGTCTCTGGTAATCCGTAAAGTATCCGATGTGAGCGTCATAAGTCCAGGCGTTGTCATCTGCAATGGAGGAACCTATCGCCTTTTTTGCCTGGGCGGCCGTTCCTGCAAACAGGTAGGATACCTGATCGTTCTTTCCCGTTCCATAGGTAAAACCGTTCTTCGGCTCCCTCGTCCCAATAAAAGTTCCCTCGTGGGCAGCCGTTCCCTGTCCGGTTCTTCCGATTTCTCCGTCAAACCGGGATACAATCAAATCGCCTGATTCATAAAGGCCCGTCACTCCTCCTGCCGCCCTGCTTCCGTTTCCTCCTATCGTTCCGGAGACAGAGCTGTTGTAAATATCCGCCTGATTCTGGCGGCCTGCCACGCCTCCTACATATCCCTTTCCCTGAATGCGGCTGCTGTCCCCGTCCTGGGTGACGACCGTCACGTCGGCCAGCTGCGCCTTCTGCACATTTCCCGCAATTCCTCCCGTAAAGCCGGTTCGCCCCTCTGAGTTAACCGTAATGCTGTCAGCCGTGCAGTTTTCAATCACAGCGCGATTGGTTCCTCCCGTCACCTCTCCTGCGATTCCTCCGGCGTCCTGCTCCGCATAGACGGATCCGTTTACCGTCACATTTCGGATCACGGACGAGCCATCCACGCAGCCTGCCAGAAGAGCTACATTATCGTCCCCCGCAATCTCTTCTGCTTCCAGCGCCAGGTTTTCGACCGTTCCATTTTTTATCAGCCCAAACAGTCCCAAATACGAATAATTTTCATCATTTTTCGTAAATTTCAGCCCTGAAATCCTATGTTCCGCTCCGTCAAAGCTGCCCTCAAAGGCAGTGCGCGGTTCTCCCCCCAGATCTGTTTTGTTCTGGAACCATCCAATCGGATTCCAGGAACCATGGTTTGTCTCCAAATCTCCCAGATGAATGTCGCTTTGCAGCTCAAAATAAACGCCTGCAAAGGATTCTCCCTGTGAAACTGACTCTGAAAGCCCCATCAGCTCTGAAAGATTTGTAATTTTATATGGATTTTTTCTGGTTCCCTCTCCCTCCCAGTCCGTCTTCGCTCCATGCCATTCCTCCCACAGATCGCCTGTAGCCGAGCTGAGCGTCTCTGGAATTTCCTCCGGCTCTTCTTCTGCCTCCTCATCTTCCTCTTCCGGTCTTCCTTCCTCCGGTTCTTCCTCCTCTGGTCTTTCTTCCTCCGGTTCTGACGGCGACGCCTTAGGAAAAGATTCTTTATCCTCATGCGTCTTCTTCTCGTCTGCCAGATTCTCTGCTTCTCTTCGCTGTTCCCCGGCCCCCTTCGCCTGTACGGGAACTGTATTTCCCGCTGCTATGGCGGCAGCCATTACAAAGGCTGCTGTCCGTCCCAATAATAATTTTTTTCTCAATCTGTCTCCTCCTCTTTCTCTAATCCTGCGGCATCACAAAGGCTGGCCTGACGCCAAAAGGCGACGTCGCATCCAGCTCCGCATCTCCTGTTCCTTCCGTCGGCCGGATCCGTTCCGGCCGAATCTGTCCCTGCTCTAAATCCACTCCGTACACATATCCCATGTCTGCTCCGTCCCCTGTTCCCATTGGAGTTCTCAGCCAGTATCCTTTTGAAAAGGAAGACAGCTGCGTCTCCGGATTTTCTTCCTGTGCTCCCTCAAAGGTCCAGAGAAACTCTTTATATTTCACCGCTTCCTCCACAGACAGCAGAAACAGCTTTCCATAGAGCGACTGAGCCCCTATCGGATGGCTGCTTAAATTTACCGCGTCAAAGGAGGAATACTCTCCTTTCGGCGTTTCCCCTGTAAACGCCATATCAGTTCCAATCTGCACCTGCTTTGCCAGATAAATTTTATCTCCCGCCTGTTCCAGCCATGTTTGAATATTTGAATGCTTATAATCGCTGCTTTGTCCGAAATTTACCAGAGGGCCTGGACAAAATTCGTATTCGTGGCTTCCATCCTCCTGCTCTCTCAGCTCGTATCTGGATCCATAATCAGCCGGGATCACCGTCTCGCAGAGAAACAGGGCCGTCTGTCCATGGTTTTCCATGTGGTCCGAATAATTCTGGTCAATACAGCGAAACAGCAGGTTTTGTCCGTCTATCTCCGCCTGCTGCAGATCTCCTAACTCCCAGTGGATCCGTTCCGCCTCGCCTGCCCATGGCTTTTTCAGCACAATAGCCGGGCGTATGCCATAATCTGGATCATCGGGATTTGCTGGCTGAAGTTCTCCTTTTTCATCGACCGCCCACACCTGGCTGCCTGTATCATCCCTTAGGAAAAAGCCTCCTCCCTGAATCAGTCTCTGGTATCTCCCATACTCCTCCCTTGACAGGCTCATGGCGTAATCGGTCCCGCTGCATCCAGGAACCGAAATTCCTTCCAGGGCTTCTCCCAGGGAACATCCATTCTGAAATCCATCGCGGAAATATCTCCTGATCTGGCTGTCTTCATACATGCAGGAGCCATATCCTCCAAAAAATCCTGTCTCCACCTTCTGATCGGCCAGATAGAGCATCCCTCCCTCCGGCAGGCTGCTGCTCTGATAATCAGCGTCAATGCAGGTAAACGTCATGTTCCGTCCACCTAAAACAGCGTGAATCTTAGATCCCTCCTCCTGTCCAAAGGCCCTCCGCCGGCACCGGTCGCAGAGGGAATCCTGATCCGAATCGCAGTGTCCAAACGGCGCGGTAACAATCTCCTTCTCCTCCCTCGTCTCACGGCAGCGGTACAGCGCCGTTCCCTTTCCCAGACAGGAAGCCCTGGTCTCCCTTACCATTTCCCAGTGCTTCAGCCCATCAAAGCTTCCATTTTTCCATACGCTCATCCTGGCAACGTACCAGGTATCCTTTCCTTCTTTCTCCTCAGCTTCCAAATAGTTCGCGTACACAGCTCCGGCACCAAACCACTCTGCCAGGGCCTTCCCGTTTGGCACAAAATTCTTTCCGATTACATAGAAAGTCCTCTCCTCTCCGTCTGGAATCTGCGACGCCGTGCTCAGTACTCTGATATCATTTTCCTCCTGCCCTGTAATCATAAACCGGCTGTCTGGAACTGCGTCTTCTGCCTCCCCTGTCAGTCTGCTCTCATATTCTCTGGCAGTCTGAAAATATGCCTGAAGCTGGCGGCTCCTTGGAATCTCCTCTCGTGCGGTCTCCTCCTCTTCCTCTGCGTCAGAGGCAGTAGATAACGCCGCTTCGAAACCGGAAAGCGGTCCTCCATAGCTTTTCATTTCCCCGCTTCCCATCATTCCTGACAGGCAGAACACACATACAGCCAGAGCTGTCTCCATCTGGCTTGTCCTGAGCGGTGCCTTCCTATTGACCCGTCTCGTCTTTTCCTCCTCCTTTCTCAGGCTGGTTTCCTATTGTTTCCTGTCCCGCTGTTATTCCGGTTCCAAACCATTTATTTAAGCCTTCCTTTAAACCTCCTGTTTCTCCCGGCTGAACGATTGCTGTTTTTACTAATATTTTGTTATTTTCAATTATTTGAATTATTTTGATAAATTGCGCTGTGATAACAGATTTGTCTTAGAATGCCTTCGGCAATAGAAATTCAAGAAGCGCAAAACGGGCTCTTTTCTCCCAATAAACGGAAAAAGCCGTCAAATCAGGGTACTGCAGTTCTCTGCTGTCCTGTATATCCTTTATCTTCTCATTACTGTCTGGAACGTCGGTCTGAGCAGACCGGAAAGAATAGGAAACCAGAATGTTTCCTGAAACTGTACTCATCATATCACAATCCGGGTGATATTTCAACTGTCTGTTAAAATTTTTATAGCTTTTTATGAAAAAGCCTTCTTTGCCTGCAACGGACTGCTTTCGCAGTATGAAACCGGCTGGCAGGAGCGCTTTTTCCTGCTCCTGCCAACTGTTCCCTTCTGCTTTTTTTTCTGTTTTTTTCTGCTTTTATTTCTCAGAATTTTCTTCCTGTGTCTCTTCCTCAGAAACCTCGATTCCCAGCTCCTGCAGCTGCTTTACATCTACCGGAGACGGGGCCTCTGTCATGAGACAGGAAGCGTCCTTCACCTTCGGGAAGGCGATAACGTCGCGGATGCTGTCTGCTCCCACCATCAGCATGACCATACGGTCCAGACCGTAAGCAAGGCCTGCGTGCGGCGGCACTCCGTACTTGAAGGCGTCTAACAGGAAACCGAACTGATCCTTCGCCTGTTCCTCTGTGAAGCCCAGTACCTCGAACATCTTGGACTGGATATCGCTCTGGTGGATACGGATGGAGCCTCCGCCCATCTCTGTTCCGTTTAATACGATGTCGTATGCCTTTGCGCGGACTGCTCCTGGATTCGTATCGATCAGTTCCAGATCCTCCTCCATCGGCATGGTGAATGGGTGGTGCATAGCCACAAAGCGTCCCTGCTCCTCAGAGTACTCTAATAACGGGAACTCTGTTACCCAGAGGAACTTGAAGTCGTCCTTCTTTAACAGGTCAAGCTGTCTTGCCAGCTCCAGACGGAGATTTCCAAGCACGTCGAATACTACCTTATCCTTGTCTGCGGCGAATAATAACAGATCTCCCGGCTTTCCGTCCATAGCCTTCACGAGAGCGCTTAACTCCTCCTCTGTCATGAACTTGGCGAAGGAGGACTTGTAGGATCCGTCCTCATTGACTGCCAGATAAGCCAGTCCCTTGGCGCCGAAGCCCTTGGCGTACTCTACCAGAGCGTCAATTTTCTTTCTCGGCATTCCGGCCTGTCCCTCAGCGTTGATTCCTCTGACAGAGCCGCCGTTTTCCAGAGCGCCCTTAAATACGACGAACTGGCAGTCCTTCACTGTCTCGGACACGTTCTTAAGCTCCATTCCAAAGCGGAGATCCGGCTTGTCGGAACCGAACCGGTCCATGGCCTCTCTCCATGTCATTCTCTGGATCGGAAGCTGTAAATCATAATCGCAGATCTCCTTGAAAAGCTTCTTTAACAGTCTCTCGTTGACATCCAGCACATCATCCACATCCACAAAGGAAAGCTCCATATCGATCTGTGTGAACTCCGGCTGTCTGTCTGCTCTCAGATCTTCGTCTCTGTAGCATCTGGCAATCTGGAAGTAACGGTCATAGCCAGAGCACATTAACAGCTGCTTAAAGAGCTGTGGAGACTGGGGAAGGGCATAGAAGCTGCCTGGATGCACACGGCTGGGCACAAGGTAGTCCCTGGCTCCCTCCGGCGTGCTCTTGATGAGAGTCGGAGTCTCGATCTCCAAGAATCCCTCCTCTGCCAGAAAGCTTCTGGTGAGCGTAGTCACGCGGCTTCTGGTCATCAGGTTTCTCTGCAGATCTGGTCTTCTCAGATCCAGGTAACGGTATTTTAATCTCAGCTCCTCCTTTGTCTTGGAGTTCTCCTCGATAGGGAATGGAGGAGTCTCGGACTCGGAAAGAATCCGCAGGGAATTGGCGCGGATCTCGATGGCTCCTGTCTTTAAGTTCTCATTGACAGCGCCGGAACGTGCCTCCACCTTTCCTGTCACTGCGACTACGAACTCGCTTCTCAGCTTCTCAGCCTTTGCAAAGCTTTCCTCCCCGCAGTCTGCCTCCTCGAAGATAATCTGAAGCAGGCCGGAGCGATCCCTTAAGTCCACGAAAATGATTCCGCCTTTATTTCTGCTCTTCTGAACCCATCCCATGACGGTGACGTTTTCACCGATATTTTCTGTGGACAGCTCTGTACATCTGTGGGAACGCTTCAGTCCCAGCATTGATTCTGCCATGATTTATTTTCCTCCTGAATTTTGTAAAAATGTAGATCCGGTAGGGGCTAAAGCCTACTTTAATCCCTCCCGGTAGTACTCCTTAAACTCTGTGTAGCCCTCCTTCTGGAGCTGCTCCTTCTGGAATTTCTTATTCTTGTTCATCTGGGCTACCAGAACCTGTACGCCAGCTTTTCTCTCCTCGGAAGCTTCCATTAAAACCTGGGCTAACTTTTCTGCTCCGATGTTCTTCTCGAAGAGATACGCCTTCTTTCCTGCCGCCGCAGGCACCTTGAAGCCGTTGTCCAGAAGAATGGTTACAATTCTCTCAAAACCGATGGAAAAGCCGCAGGCCGGCGTATCCATGCCTGTAAACTTGCCGATCATCTTGTCGTAGCGGCCTCCGCCTGCCACAGATCCGCCGAAGCCCTCCATGGACACCTCGAAAATCGTTCCTGTATAGTATCCCATTCCTCTTACGAGAGTCGGGTCAAATTCAATGCCGAATTTCACCTCTGCGATGGAAGATACGGTCTCCATAATCTCAGCCAGCCCCTCGGCTGTGCCTTCCTTTAAAACGCCCTTTAATGTCTCTCCCAGGGCTCTCACGCCGTCTGCGTCTGTCTTTACGGAGTCCAGCAGCGCCTTGTACTTCTCCACGCTCTCAGCCGCATAGCCCAGCTCCAGAAGCTCTGCCGCCACGCCGTCCAGACCGATCTTGTCCATCTTGTCCAGAGTGATGAACACCTTGTCGCAGTCGTCCTCCGGGAAACCGCAGTAGGATGCCATGGCCTTTAACAGCTCTCTGTCGTTGATGCGGACGGTAAAGGAGTTATCCGGGCAGATACGGGACAGGGCTGTGGTGGTGGCTGTAATCAGCTCGATCTCAGCCAGAGAGGTGGCGTCCCCTAAAATGTCGATATCGCACTGCACAAACTGTCTGAAACGTCCCTTCTGCGGACGGTCAGCTCTCCACACGCTTCCCACCTGCAGCGCCTTGAACGGGCTTGGTAGATTAGCGGAATTGTTGGAATAATAACGGGATAATGGGAGCGTCAGGTCATAGCGCAGACCTCCGTCCACCAGATCGGCCTCCTCTTTCGCCGTCTCCAGGTTTAATTTCTCGCCTCTCTTTAAAATCTTGAAAATCAGCTTCTCATTGTCGCCGCCCTGCTTGCTGGTCAGGTTCTCGATGTGCTCCACACACGGCGTCTCAATGGCAGAAAAGCCGAATCCGCGGTAAGTTTCCTTGATCTTTCCAAGCACATAGTCGCGGATTTCCATCTCTGCCGGCAGAATATCCTTCATTCCGGTTACTGGTTTTTTCTTCAAAGCCATGGTAATCTCTCCTGTTTTCTAACTGTTTATTTTCCTGAGCTCTGTTCCATCTGGCAGATGAGCTTTTCCTTCCTAAGAAGCATCTCCTCCACCCGGTCGATGTACTGCTCGACTTCTTTTACGTTTTCCGCCCTCTCCAGACGGTTCTCTGCCGGGAACACCACCTTGGTAGTGGTTCCGGCTCCGCAGGCCATAATGGTCTGCTTCTCCTCCATAATGAGAATGTTGTAAATACAGGCCTTGCCGGGCGTGCTGTAGCCTACGTTCTCAAAGTTGCCCGCCATGTTCTTCTGCCTGTAGAGATAGTAGGGCTCCATGCCCATCTCTTTTGCATAACGGGCCGTCATGTCGATCATTTCCTGGGTTCCGGTGATCTTCAGATTTCCATATTTTTCCCGGAACATGTTAAGCCTTGCGGCTCTCTTGATGGCCAGAGAATGAACGGTCAGGCTGTCGGGTCCCAGCTTTTTAATCTCCTCCATAGTGGCCCTGACGTCCTCCTCGTCCTCCTCCGGAAGTCCCACAATCAGATCCATATTGATATTGTCAAAGCCCAGCTCCCTGGCCAGACGGAAGGTCTCCTTCACCTGTTCCACCGTATGGCGGCGGCCGATTAAGTCTAACGTCTCCTGCTTCATGGTCTGGGGATTAATGGAAATACGGGTAATGCCGTGCTTTCTTAAAACCTCCAGCTTCTCCCTGGTAATGCTGTCCGGCCGTCCCGCCTCCACAGTAAATTCCTTCACCTGATCCATGGGGAAGGTGCTTTCCACCTTATTCAGGATGGCGTCCAGATCCTCCGGGCTCAGGGAGGTGGGAGTTCCGCCTCCAAAATAAATGGTATCCAGAACGCGGCCCCTCATCTTCTCCGCCACATACTCCATCTCCCAGAACAGAGCGTTTAAATAAAGCTCTGTCCTTCCCTGCCATTTTCCGATGGGGAAGGAAGTAAAGGAGCAGTAGAGGCAGGTAGTGGGGCAGAACGGAATCCCAATGTAGAGACTGTAGCCGTTCTCATAATCTACCACCGACAGAAGCTCCTTCTCCCGTCTGGCCACATCAAGGCTCAGGGCAATTTTCTCCTCACTGGTCAGGTAGGTTTCCTTCATGTGATCGTGGATTTCCTGCTCGGAAGCCCCCTCATAAAGCCTCGTCAGGGCAATTTTCGTGGGACGGATGCCGGTGAGAGTCCCCCAGGGAAGCTCTTTTCCGGTAAGACGGCTCATCATCTGGTACAGCTCCCTCTTAAGCCTGTTCTTCGTCTCAAAACGGCTGTCCTCGTCCACTGTAATCCTGCCCTCAGAAACCGTCTCAAACCTGCGGTGCACAGTCTCAGTTCCTGCGCCGTCCTGATTCTCATCCTCTGGCACAGAGCGCTCCGCAGAAAGCCAAAACTCGCTGCCTGTCCGTCCGCCCCGCACAATGAGTCCTGCCTCCTGCAGGGCCTCCCCCTCGTCGTGGGTAAATTTCTGCCCCGGACAGAAGGCCATGAGAAGTTCCCTGATATCCTGTTCAAATGATTGATCGCTAAGCAGTATTCCTATCATCTTGTTTCCTGTCTTTCCCTTATTCTAACAGCTTTCCCTTGTAGGGAGCCAGCGGGTTGTACTTTTTCTCGTCTCCAATGGTCGTATATCCCAGATGTCCCGGATACACCGTCACATCCTCCGGAAGCTCAAACAGACGGTCAAGGACTGAGTGAAGCAGCTTGACAGAGCTTCCGCCAGGCAGATCCACCCGTCCGTAGGAACCCTCGAAGAGCGTGTCGCCTGCAAACAGCGCCTTCTCGCTCTCTATGTAGTAGCAGCAGGATCCCTCCGTATGGCCCGGCGTGGCGATGACCTGGAAGGGCAGGCCAATCAGATTTACCGTCTCGTTATCTCGCAGCCACACATCTGCCTCCGTCCGGATCACAGTTCCCAAAAGACTCTTGGAAAGGTTCAGATTCTCGTCCGCCATCAGCTCCTTCTCGTCCTCAAGCGCGTAAACCTTCGCTCCAAAGGCCCTCTTCACCTGATCCAGGGCTCCAATATGGTCGGAATGGCCGTGAGTCAGCAAAATGGCCTTCACATCCAGCCCTTCGCGCTTACAGCACTCTATAATCAAATCCCCTCTGTCGCCGGGATCTACAATCACCGCTTCCTTCGTCTCCTCGTTTGATACAATATAGCAGTTGGTCTGCACATAGCCTACCGTCAGCTTCTTAATCTGCATTCGCCTGTCCTCTCCTTCAGCATAAGTTTAGCAAAATACGGAAACATAGAGAAAACTGCTTATCCGGCAGTTCTCTCTATATCTATTACGCCTTCAATCTGTCTCAGCTTGTCGGCCAGTTTATTCAGTTCTTCAATTCCCCGGATGTCGAAGGTCATTAAAATCGTGGCCTTTCCCTGCTTGGTCGTCCGCACGTTCATGGATTTAATGTCAATCTGCCGCTCTGTGAACACCTTGGACAGATCCACAAACATGCCGATCCGGTTATTGGCAAAAATCTTAATCTCCGTGGTGTAGCGCTCCTTGCCTGCCTCGTCTCCCACAGGCTGCTGCCACTCCGCCTCGATGAGCCTTGCCTTCTCGTCCTCCGGCAGGTTTATCACGTTGATGCAGTCTGTTCTGTGGATGGAAATACCTCGGCCTCTCGTCACAAAGCCCACAATCTCGTCTCCCGGAACAGGGCTGCAGCACTTGGAGAAACGCACCGCCAAATCGTCGATTCCCTTCACCACAATGCCGCTCTTGGGCTTGCCGTGGGACACCGCCACAGGAACCTTATTTCCGTCTCCGATAGAATCCAGGATCGTAGCGTCTGTCTTCTCCTTCTCCATCTTTTTCATATGGGCCTCCATCATCTTGTTGATGACCTGGCCCTCCTTCAGGCCGCCGTGGCCGATGGAGGCAAGGACAGAATCCCAGTCCTTGTAGGAATAGCGCTTCATCACCTTTTCCATGAACTCCGGCTTGTTAAGCTCCGCGTAGTTAATGCCCTTATTGCGGCAGTATTTGTCAATCATATCGCGGCCGCGGATAATATTGTCTTCCTTTAACTCCGCCTTAAACCACTGATTGATCTTGTTCTTCGCCTGGGTGCTCTTGACAATTTTAAGCCAGTCCCGGCTGGGGCCCTTGCTGTTCTGGGAAGTCAGAATCTCAATCCGGTCGCCGTTTTTAATTACATAGTCAATATTTACCAGCACTCCGTTGGCCTTGGCGCCCACCATCTTATTGCCCACCGCGCTGTGGATCGAGTAGGCAAAATCAATGGGAGTAGAACCGCTTGGCAGGTTCTTCACATCTCCCGAGGGGGTAAAGCAGAACACGCTGTCTGAGAACAGATCCAGATCGCTCTTTAAGGAATCCAGGAACTCCTTATTGTCGGACATATCCTTCTGCCACTCCAGAATCTGGCGCAGCCAGGAGAGCTTCTCCTCCGCACTGTCCATGGCGGCCTTCGTGCTTCCGCTCTGCTTATATTTCCAGTGGGCGGCAATTCCGTACTCAGCCACCCTGTGCATCTCGTAGGTGCGGATCTGGATCTCAAAGGGACGTCCGCTGCTTCCGATCAGAGTCGTGTGAAGAGACTGGTAATTATTGATCTTCGGCATGGCGATGTAATCCTTAAAGCGGCCTGGAATCGGCTT
>OGXP01000261.1_pt1 | contig 63092 bp, 55 predicted proteins | sample 1576351 | NCBI WGS metagenome assembly OGXP01 (sample SAMEA3541517, study PRJEB24748) | human gut metagenome | biome: human gut; feature: human-associated habitat; material: faeces | place: China | collected 2012
ATACCAATCCAGATTGTGGCGTTGGCATTAACATTCAGTTATCTTTGCAGGGATTTTATAATGAAATTCAAAAGGCTGCCGAAGAAAAAATGAATACGATTACTTTACAGGATATCATAGATACCTACTATCAGCGGATATCTATAGAAAATAACTTACAGAATATTATTTAACAGGAGAACACTTTCATGTACCTTCAGCAAATACGAAGAGAATGTAATAGAAACTGTGTAAGTTTTTCTAACCTGCTCTCAAGATTTTATCAAATGCCAGAATTGTCAGTCAAGGCTGGAACCCTTACCTTGACTGGCATTCCGGCATTTAAAGCAAGGTAGTCAAGCAGGCAAAGGGGAAATTGTCAGACAATTTACTTACACACTTTTTTAGACATTCCCTTCTATTTTTACATAAAGTAATCCTGGATCATTCATAACAAAATCATATACAATCCAGGATTATCTGTTTTTTTGCACTTGTGTCAGCGTACATGACACAATCGATACACGGCAGGTTATTTACTGCATTCCACAATGATCTTCTCGCATCTGTCATATCCAAGCTGTGAACTGTTCAGACACAACGTATAATTGCTGGCTTTTCCCCATTTCTGATCCGTGTAAAAACTATAATTCGTCATACGCCTTTTATCTGTATCTGCCATCATTTTGACGGCTTCCTTCTCTTCTACATGATATAAGCACATAATACGCTCTGTTTTTTCCGACATATCTCCATGGATAAATACATTCAATACATCATCCCTGTCTTTCAAAATATAATCCGCATTTCTTCCAATGATCACACACGGTTCTCTATCAGCCAGTTCTAAAATAACCTTTCTCTGTGCCTCATACACCATATCCTCCACTGATTTTCCTGTAATATCACGTCCGGCAAGTGCATACGCAAGCAAACCTTTTTTGGGAGATAATTCCGCACTTTCCTGAATATATTCCGGTGATAAGCCGGACTTTTCTGCAATCCGGCTGATGATATTCTTATCATAGTAGGAAATTCCCAGTTTTTTTGCGACCTCTTCTCCGATAAAACGCCCACCGCTTCCAAATTCTCTGCTGATTGTGATGATTTTTTTTGCCATTTCCAGTTCCTCCTCAGTTCAAAACATTCACTCTATTTTTTCTGATTTTCTTCAAAAACACATATCCTACAAAACAGGAAACTATTTCCGTGATCGGAAATGCCCACCAGATCAGTGAAACTCCTATCTGCCCATTTCTGACAAATACAGAAAAAATTCCTGCCAATGGTAAAATAATCACAAGCTGTCTCAAAAGCGAGATAACCAGTGATTCCACACCACCATCCAATGCCTGATAAATGCCCTGATAAGCAACATTGATTCCTGCAAACAGAAAGCTGATCGAAATTATCCTCATTGCTCCGATAAAATATTCTCTTGACGCTCCCGTATGAAACAGCGTTGCAAATGCTTCGGGGAAGATCTCTGTGATTGCAATTCCCAGAATCATTAATATTATGGTATAGATCAGACCATTTTTAATTCCATCCTGAATCCTTTTCTTACTTCTCATCCCATAGGCAAATGCAATGATCGGGGTGATCGCATCTCGCAGGCCAAAAGCAAGGAAAAGAACAAACTGCTGAACTTTATAGAACAATCCATAGGCTGTCTGTGCTGACGGATTGAACTTCAGGATCAGATTCATCACGTAAACCATAATGGACATTAGAGCCTGTGCAATGATTGCCGGAAGTCCGATTGCATAGATTTCTTTGATAATTCCGCCATCCGGCTTCATGTATTTCGCTCCATGCTCGAATTCCTTGTTCATCTTCATATGGAAAATGAACAGTAACACTGCGGATGCTACCTGACCAATTACCGTTGCATAAGCTGCACCTTTCACCCCCATTTCCGGGCAGGGTCCGATACCATAGATCATGATCGGATCAAGAATGATATTTACAACAGCTCCAACCACCTGACCAATGGTAGAATAAAAAGAACGTCCTGTTGCCTGAAGTAACTTTTCAAACAGAGAAAAGAAAATAATACCAAAAGAGATTACGCAGCATATCCTCAGATAGCCAACTCCCATCTCAAGTACTTCTGTGTCTACTGTCTGCGATGAAATATATGTTTTCACCCCAAAGATACCAAATAATAAGCAGACCACATAAATGATCACACCAAGAAACAGACTGTTTCCCGCTACCTTTGCAGCTTTTTTACCGTTTCCCTGTCCAAGCGTCCTTGCTAGAAGCGCATTGGTTCCTACACCGGTTCCGATTCCTACTGCCACCATAAGCATCTGTACCGGAAATACCAGTGTCAGTGCATTTAATGCCTCTTCGCTTCCCACTCTCATATTTCCTACAAATGCACTGTCTACAATGTTATAGACTGCCTGCAATGCCATAGATAAGATCATCGGGATTCCCATCCTGATCATCAGCTTATTCACCGGCATCTCCTTCATCTTGTTGCTTTCCGCCATTTTGTTTTAACTCCTTTCTTTTTGGCACAAAAAAAGTGCGCACCTTATCTTATAAGCTGGACTTACGCTGACAGGCTACACACTTTTCACGGCGATATTTATTTTCTGCAAACCAAAAACGAGCAGCCGGTAAACTGGATTTACGCTTACTCGCCACTCGTTTTCTGTAATTATATTGCCTCTTTTTCAAAAAGTCAAACAAAATTTTCTCCTTACCGACCGGCACTTTTATTCCGTAAAAGTATAGCGTACAAAAGAACCTTTATTATCTCCTGTTACTATTACAACATCTCCACTTTCATTGCACATGGATTCAAGAACCGGAAATCTTCCGTTTTCTTTTACATAAGCTTCCGGACTGACTGCTTCTGCTTCGATCAAAGTTTTTTTACTATGTTTCTCCCCTCCACACGGATTTATTTCTTCAATAAAGATTTCATACTCATGCATATACGGTTCCTCCTGAAAATAGTTTTATAAAAGCGAGCAGTATCATATGGTTTTTTCCACATCATTACACTACTCGCTATGATTCTATTATAAAACGATTTTATTTTTGTTTCAAAAGCCGTTTTTACTAAAAATACGTCTGCCGTTTTTGGTCATTATTACTATGCATTGATACCTGGTCAAATTTCTTCCGAAAACAGATGATTTCAGGAATCAACTTGTCGGCACACTCCTTTGTAGTATGTTGTCTATCCTCCATTGAAATCCCTCTTCTTTGGTGATACAATATGTTACAATGCTTATCAAAAGTTACATCATTTTGGGGGACATTTACACTACAAAGGAGAATTTATTTATGTTTCAGGTTTTTGTTGATTCAGCAGCAAATCTGCCTGCTGTTACTGCGAAAAAATACGATATCCATGTCGTTTCTTTCGTCAATCTTGTGAATGGAAAAGAGCTGGTCTGCTTCGACCCGGATCTGTCACCGGAAGAGGAGCTTGCAAAAGGAAAAGAATATTACAATGCCATGCGCACCGGCTGTGAAATCAAGACCGGACTGATCAGCACCGCAAATTTTGCGGATGCGTTCCGCACCGCTCTTGAGGCAGATCAGGATGTCATCTATCTTTCCTTAAGCAAAAACATCAGCGGAACTTATAACTCCGCAAGACTTGCTGCCGAGGAGCTTCTTGAGGAATACGGCGGAAAACGTAAAATCCGCCTCGTCGATTCCCTGAATGCCTCTCTTGCACAGGGCATCCTCGCCATCTATGCCAGCGAAATGCGCGATCGAGGCATGAACGTAGACGAAGCGGCAGATCTTCTGGAAACCTACGTTAGCAAAATGAACGGTGTTTTCACCGTCGGCGATCTGAAATATCTTTCCCGTACCGGAAGAATCAAGGGAAGTGTCGCTGTGGTCGGAAATATGCTGAAAATCAAACCGATTCTGCGTGGAAGTGAAGATGGCTATATTGTTTCCTACAAGAATGTCCGCGGGCGCAAGGCCGTTTTAAATGAACTGATTCGTCTTTTCTGTGAAACGATCGAAGAACCGGAAAAGCAGATCGTCGGAATCGCACATGCAGATGCCTATGAGGAATCTCTTTATATGATGGAAGAAATCCAGAAAAGAGTGAAGGTGCGTGAATTTATCAATACTTCTTACGATTACTGCACAGGAAGCCATGTCGGACCGGATACGATCGCTTTGTTCTATCTCGGAAAAGACCGCAGTCTTCTGTAAAAGGAGCAACCAGACTAACCACTGCTGTTCCACTGTATTTTTTCCGAAATTGCTGTAAACAGCGGAAATACGTTTCTTCTTTCCATGCATAATTCCACCTGTTTTTCCACATACTACCCATACAGCACAAATTATGGAAAGTACATTGCGGAAACAGGAGGAATTTTTCATATGAAAGCGACGGGAATTGTTCGAAGGATTGATGATCTGGGGCGTGTGGTAGTTCCCAAGGAAATCCGGCGCACGATGCGGATCCGGGAGGGACAGGCCATGGAAATTTATACCGGACGGGAGGGTGAGATTATCCTGAAGAAATACTCACCGATCGAAGAGCTGGCGGAATGCGCAGCTGGGTTTACAAAATCGATTTCAACGGTGACCGGATGTCTCGTCTGTGTTTCGGATCAGGAACAGATTGTGGCGGCAAACGGGCCGGAACAGAAAAATTATCTTGGCAAGTCCATCAGCAGCCGGCTGGAGGAGGCGATTCTGAACCGGAAAACAGTACTTGCGCGTCCCGGTGAAAAGGCTTATTTTTCAATTTTGGAAAACACAGACAATACTACTCCTCTGCCGGAGCTCATTTTTCCGATTCTCTCCTCCGGTGATGCCATCGGTTCGGTCATTCTCTGCGGCAAAGACAGGGAGTCCCTGCCGGGCGATACGGAAAAGAAGCTCCTCCAGGTAGCGGCAACGTACCTCGGACGGGAAATGGAAAACTAAACAGGGGATTTATCGAAGGCAATTTATCAAAGGCTTTTTGCATCATCCGCACCGGTTATGCAAGAGGCCTTTTCCTGTTATTCTGTAATTCGAGATATTCCAATTTTATCTTGCTATTTACACCTGCATTGTCTACAATAAAAATGACGTGCACGAAAACCTTCAGCCGATACGCCCGAAGCTTTTCTGTGCCTGCTTTTATAAGCCGGGAAAAATTCCCGGAGTATCCTACATTACACAAGGAGGAATTTCCATTCATGAAATACATTGCAAAGAAATTCGGCTCTCTCCTTCTTACGCTGCTTCTTGTATCCTTTTTATCGTTCTTTGCCTTTTCCGTCATACCCGGAGATGCGGCAAAATCGCAGCTTGGAACGGAGGCGACGCCGGAGCGGATTGAGGCTCTGCAGAAGGAAATGGGGCTGGATCGGCCGGTTCTGGAACGGTACGCTTCGTGGGTAACCGGCTTTTTTCATGGAGATCTCGGCACCTCGTATTCGTACTCGATGCCGGTCGGAGAACTGATCCGCGATAAAGTTCCGATTACCATCGCTATCACCGTTATCGCATTCCTGATGATCCTTGTTGTCTCGATTCCCATCGGTATTTTCACAGCACAGCACGCCGGAGGCCATCTGGACCGGCTGATCATGACGATCAATCAGGTGATCATGTCTGTGCCGGGATTTTTCATCGGTATTCTGATCACGTATCTTTTCGGTCTGATTCTCAAATGGTTTCAGCCGGGCGCCTATGTGCCGATTTCTGAAAATTTTTCCGGTTTTATCGGTTATCTTGTTGCACCGTCTGCCGCCATTGCACTTCCGCGCTGTTCCATGGCTGTCAAAATGCTGCGCAGCTCTGTGCTCTCACAGCTCGATGCCGACTATGTGCGCACCGCCTATTCCCGCGGAAACAGTACACGCCGTGTTATGTATCACCATGTGCTGAAAAACGCCCTGATTCCGGTACTGACCTTCTGGGGCATGACAATCGCAGATATTGTGGCAAACAGCATTATTCTGGAACAGGTTTTTTCGATTCCGGGCATGGGCAATCTTCTGATCACTTCGATCTCCAACCGCGATTACCCCGTGGTTCAGGGCATCCTTGTACTGATCGCCGCCCTCATTATTATCATCAATTTCGTGGTAGATCTGCTGTATGGCAGAATTGATCCGCGTATCCGCGTAAAAGACTGACGGGAGCTTTCGATCATCAGCTCCCGCGACCGAAAGGTCGCAGGGAGCCGCCCACGACAAAGGAAAGGGTTTTCATTATGAAAAAGAAACGCAATCTCACGCTGATCATCGGAGCTGTTCTCACCGCTTTTATGCTTCTGTTTCTTCTGATCGGCTTTTTCTATACACCGTACGACCCGGATGCAATGAACGGCGCAGCCAAGTTTGCTGCTCCCTCTCTGTCGCACCCGTTCGGCTGCGATCACTTTGGACGCGATATTTTCAGCCGCGTCTTAAAAGGAACCGGTACAACCTTCTTCGTCGCTTTCGCTACTCTGCTACTCGGCGGAACCATTGGTGTTCTTGTCGGTGCGTTCACCGGGTATTTTGGCGGATGGATTGACGAAATCCTGATGCGCATAAACGATGTCATTGTTTCCTTTCCGGGAATCCTGCTGGCGCTGGTATTTATCGCGCTGCTGGGTCCCGGCAAATACAACGTGATCCTTGCACTCGGTATCGTATTCATTCCGAGCTTTGCACGTATCACCAGAAGCGAATTTCTCGCACGCAAAGATATGGACTATGTCAAAAGTGCCCGTCTGATGGGTGTTTCCCATCTTCGGATCATATTTGTACATATCCTGCCAAATACGGTCCCGTCCCTTCTTTCGATGGCAGCAATCGGTTTCAACAACGCCGTTCTCTCCGAGGCCGGCATGAGCTTTCTCGGCATCGGTGTCCAGCCGCCCGATGCCTCGCTTGGACGGATGCTCTCAGAATCCCAGACGTATCTGATGACTGCTCCCTGGGGCTCTGTTTTCCCCGGTCTTGCCGTCATTTTACTGGCGCTTGGCGTATCGCTCCTCGGCGACGGATTACAGAAGAAAGGCGGTAACTGATATGGCACTTCTCGATGTACGTGACTTAAAAATTGCATTTTACGATACCACGCCACCGACCGAAGTGGTAAAAGGCATCTCCTTTTCCTTAGAAGAAGGTGAGACGCTTGGCATTGTCGGGGAATCCGGTTCCGGCAAAACCCAGACGGCGCTCTCCATTCTGCACCTTTTAAAGGAAAATTCCGCCGTATCCGGCGGAGAAATTCTCTACGAAGGTTCTTCCGTTGCGCACGCTTCCAGCCAGGATCTGCAGCGCATCCGCGGAAAAGAAATCAGTATGATTTTTCAGGAGCCGATGACCTCTTTAAATCCGGTTCTGACCATCGAAGAACAGATTGCAGAGGGACTGCTGATCCATGAGAGCTGCACACCGGCAGAACGTCATGAAAAGGTTCTTGCCATAATGCATGAGGTCGAGCTTCCCGACCCGGAAAAGCTTTGCAAAAAATACCCTCACCAGCTCTCCGGCGGTCAGCGCCAGAGGGTGATGATCGCTGCGGCGCTTATTACAGAACCGAAGCTTCTGATTGCAGACGAGCCGACAACAGCTCTTGATGTGACGATTCAGTCGCAGATCTTAAAGCTGCTGAAAAAAATCAATGAACGCCATCACACGGCGATTCTTTTTATCTCACACGACCTCGGCGTCATCCGTTCGCTCTGTGACCGGGTCATCGTCATGAATCATGGGACGATTGTGGAATCCGGCAGTGTGGACGATGTCTTTTTCCACCCGAAGGAAGACTACACCCGCCGCCTGCTCGATGCAATTCCGAACCGACGAACATCGCTGCGAAAACGAATCAAAATCGCTCCAACAGCTCAATGGCCGACAGGCTCTGACAAAAAAGCTGCTCCGCCGGCGGAAAAGGAGGAATAACCCATGGAAGAAATCATTCCGAACAACATTCTGAAAGTCAGCCATATTTCTGCCTCCTATCAGGAGGGAAAGCAGAGAAAAACGGTGCTTCATGATATCTCTTTCGAGCTTCATGAAAATGAAATTCTCGGTCTCGTCGGAGAAAGCGGATGCGGAAAATCGACACTCTCCAAAGTGATCTTAGGATTTATCCGCCCAGATGAAGGCGAAATATTTTCGCAGGTCGACCATCCGCAGATGATTTTCCAGGATCCGTTTTCTTCCCTGAATCCTGCGAAGAAAATCTCCTGGATTTTAGAGGAGCCGCTTCGGATGCAGAAGGTTCCGAAAGAAGAACGAAAAAAACGGGTTCTTGCGATGGCCGAAAGAGTCGGCCTCTCCGCAGAGCACCTGAAACGCCGCCCGCATGAGCTCTCCGGCGGCCAGCGCCAGAGAGTCAGCATCGCGGCCGCACTGATCCAGGGCTCACGTCTGATCCTTGCCGACGAACCGGTTTCCGCTCTCGATGTGACGATTCAGAAGCAGATCATGGAGCTGATGGTTCAGCTTCAGGAGGAGCTTCAGCTCTCGATTCTCTTTATCTCGCATGACCTCAACGTGATCTATCAGATGTGCGACCGGGTTCTCGTGATGAAAGAAGGCCGGATTGTGGAGAACGCGGAGACGGAAGAACTGTTTGCGCATCCGCAGAATGATTATACAAAGGAGCTTCTGGCGGCATCACCGGAGCTGTAGTTTTATTTCCAGCATTCTCTAAACACCCGAAGTACATTCTTGGAAAAGACCTTCTCGATCTCCTCATCGGTGAAACCGTCGTGGCTCATCACATCTGCGAGATGCTGCATATGCGCGGTGTCCGGCACATCCGTTTCACCGCTGAAACCGTCAAAATCGGTTCCAAGGCCGATGATATCGATACCGCCGACGTTGCGCAGATATTTCATATGGCGTACCATATCCATCGTCGATGCCTTTTTCGTTGCCGGCTCCTCCTCGCGCAGAAACGACGGACAGAAATTGATACCGGTGACGCCGCCACGCTCTGCGAGCTGACGAATCATTTCATCCGAAAGGTTTCTCAGATGGAAGCACGCGCCGCGCGCATTGGAATGGGACGCAATGACCGGACCTCTCGTATGCGCAAAAACGTCGCGGATTCCGGCATCATTTAAGTGTGATAAATCGATCACTATGCCGAGCCGCTCCATCTCCTCGACAAAGGCAATACCGGTCGGTGTCAGCCCGTTTTCAAGATCCGGAAGATATGGCTTTCCCTCTTCCTGCGCCGGGTTCGGGAATCCAAGCTCATTCGGAAAGTTCCAGGTCAGCGTGGAAATCCGCACACCGAGATCGTACAGTGTGTGCAGTTTTTCGATACTGCCTTCGTAAACACCACCCTCTTCGACGGTTATCACCGCACCTATTTTTCCTTCCTTCTGTACCTGCATCAGATCCGCATACGTTTTGATCTGACAAATGCGGTCCGGATACCGTTCCACCTCTGATTTCCAGAGATCAGCCAGCTTTCTCACATGCTCAAACGGTGTTTCGTCTTTCAGTCCCTTCAGGAACGTAAACAGAGAAAAGCACTGGCAGAGGCTGCCGCCCTTTTCCAGCTTATCCAGATTGATCTGAAGATCCGCATCCGCAAGATGCTCCTGCTTTTCCTTCCACTGCAGCGCCGGGATGGTGTCGCAGTGCATATCAATTACCTGAAACATGGCAATAATCCTCTTTTCTGTTTTTTCTCTATTCTATCATACTTCGCTGCATTCCTTCACAAAACCTGGAAGAAAACGGAAAAAACCGCCTGGCTCATGGTAAACCCATAAGGCTAGAGAAAATATATCTTTCCGGAATCGCAAAAAATTGGGGGTCCGCGTTTTTTCTCGAAAAAAACTTGCAAATCTCGTCTGAGATGATATACTTTTTGCATTGTGTTACTTTATGAAAGCACTGATCTTCCAAGAAAGTGCTTCTGCTTATGAAAAAGAAAGAGGTATCTATGCTCCAACTGATTGAAACCATCAACAATGCCGTGAACAATTTTATCTGGGGTGTTCCGGCTATGATCTGTATTTTCGGTGTCGGCCTTTACCTGAGTCTGCGCACCCGCTTTTTCCAGATTCGAAAATTCCCGTATGCGATCCGCACAACGCTTGGAAGAATGTTCCGCAAACGAGATGCTTCCGATGGCGCAATTACACCTTTCCAGGCGGTCTGTACAGCACTTGCCGCCACGGTTGGTACCGGTAATATTGCCGGTGTTGCCGGCGCTATCGCTATCGGCGGACCCGGCGCCGTGTTCTGGATGTGGGTTTCCGCCCTGCTCGGCATGTGTACGAAATTTGCCGAGGTAACACTGGCTGTTTTCTATCACGAGAAAAACGCCAACGGGGAACTCGTCGGCGGACCGATGTATTACATCAAAAACGGTCTCAGCAAAAAATGGCATTTTCTGGCCTATCTTTTCGCTGCTTTCGGTGTACTGACTGTGTTCGGAACCGGAAATGCAACGCAGGTCAACACCATCACAACCGCAGTCAACTCCGCACTAATGAATTACCATGTGATCTCAAAGGATGCAATCCCTACCTCCAACCTGATTCAGGGTATCATCATTGCGGTACTCGTAGCGCTGATCCTGCTCGGCGGTGTCAAACGGATCGCACAGGTAACAGAAAAGCTTGTTCCGTTTATGGCTCTGTTTTATATTGTCCTTGCCATCGGTGTAATTTTGCTGAATCTCAACCGGATTCCGTCTGTTTTCGTATCGATCCTTGAGGGCGCCTTCCGTCCCTCTGCTGTTACAGGCGGTATCGTCGGAAGCATGCTCATGAGTGTGAAAAAAGGTGTGTCCCGCGGTATTTTCTCAAACGAGGCAGGTCTTGGTACCGGTTCGATCGCGCACGCCTGTGCCGACACCAAAAAGCCGGTCAAACAGGGTATGTTTGGTATCTTCGAAGTATTTACTGATACGATTGTAATCTGTACCTTAACTGCACTCGTCATCCTCTGCAGCGGCACTTCCATCATCTACGGACAGGCTGCCGGCGCAGAGCTGACCATCAGCGGTTTTACCCTTACATACGGAAACTGGGTTTCGCTGCTCACCGCGTTCGCGATGTGCTGCTTCGCCTTTTCCACGATTCTCGGATGGGGACTTTACGGTGCACGCTGCATCGAGTTTTTGTTCTCTGAAAGAATCACAAAATATTTTATGGCCGCCTATGCGCTGGTTGCCATCCTTGGCGCCACCGCAAATCTTGGCCTGATGTGGAGCATTGCCGAGACCTTCAACGGCCTCATGGCAATCCCAAACCTGATTGCGCTCTTCCTGCTTTCGGGCAAGGTTGTGGAGCTTACAAAGGAATATTTTTCCGGAGAAGGCAAAACCCGGTAAAATTCCTTTTCTCGCGGCGCATTCCCTTCTTCTGTAAGAAAATCATGTAAACTCGCCTTTTCCCTTGACAATCAGGTTGCTACCCCTTACACTGTTAAAAGTTTATAGCTTGGCTTCACCTTCTTCTCGGCAAGCATGTGGGTCGGTCAGCAGCTCGCTGACGGCCTCGATTTCTGGGGCTTTTTGGGATCACTGATCCTTGGTGGAATCATTCTTGGTATTTATACCGGTCTGCTCGGCTACGTCGGTGCAAAAACCGGTCTGTCACTTGATCTTTTGTCCCAGAGAGCTTTTGGCGAAAAAGGTTCCTATCTGCCGTCAGCCATGACCAGCTTTACGCCGATCGGATGGTTTGGTGTCGGCTCCTTCGTTTCCGGCGGAACCGCAACCCCGAACTTCGCACGTTTTGCAAAGAACGGAAAAGCGGGTGCCATCACCACGGTTGTGGCCTTCTTCATCGGAAACTCCCTGATGTTCTTCTTCGGTGCCGTTTCTTCCATCTTTGTCGGCGGAAACGATATCTTCGAGGTTATGGTCCGCCTGAACCTGTTCTACCTGGCTGTTCTCGTTCTCGGTCTTAATATCTGGACTACAAACGACAACGCTCTGTATACCGCAGGTCTTGGTCTTGCCAACATCTTCCATCAGAGGAAAAAACCGATGGTTCTCCTTTCCGGTATCATCGGAACGGTTGCCTCCGTATGGCTGTACTACAACTTCTGCGGCTGGCTCAACATTCTGAATTGTACCCTGCCGCCGGTCGGCATGATTCTGGTGCTCGCCTACTTCATGAACAAAGAGGACTTTGAAACCGATCAGCCGAAACTTAAAACCATAGACTGGTTTGCAGTCGCCGGTGTCATTCTCGGTGCCATTGTTGCGAACCTCTTACACTGGGGCATCGCTTCCATCAACGGCATGGTTGTTGCCGCTGTATGCTACTGTGTCGGACAGGCCGTAAACAAAAGAAAATAACAATAACGCCCTTGGCATGTTTCTCGCTTTCATCCTGGAAACATGTTCAGGGCTTTTTATTTCTTCTGATTCGCGTTATAATGTATGCATAACTCTGCATAGTTACAATTTTCGAAACGAAAGGAAACTGCCCGGATGATCCATTCCACCGTATCTGCTCCCAAAGGAGAAAAAACAAAATACCGTCTTGCCGAATCTATGAAGGAGTGCATGAAAACAACACCCGTTGAAGAGATCACTGTGCGCCAGATCTGTGAAATCTGCGGTGTTACCCGCCAGACCTTCTACCGCAATTTTCTCGACAAATACGATCTGATCAACTGGTATTTTGATAAATTACTGACAAAATCCTTTGAACATATGGGTCGCGGAACGACCGTTTTTGACAGTCTGGAAAAGAAATTTACCTATATTCAGAAAGAAAAAGCTTTTTTCGCCGCTGCCTTCCGCTACGACAAGCAGAATTCTCTGCGTGAGCACGATTTCGATCTGATTCTCGCGTTCTACGAAAATCTGATTCACGAAAAAAGCGGCAGTCCGGTTTCACCGGAAATGCATTTTCTTCTCGAAATGTACTGTCAGGGTTCCATCACCATGACCGTAAAATGGGTGCTTACCGGCATGGATCTGACACCTTCCGAGTTTGCCGCTCTTCTCGTCCGGGCAATGCCGGAAGACTTAAAAAAACTGTTCCGGAATCTGCAGCTGCTCTCTTAGAGCGCGTGTCAAAGTGGGGCTTGCAGATTGCGGAAATGGTTTTTCAGACACGCTCTGGTTATTTTTCACAAATTTTGTTCTGTTGTTTTTGTCACAATGGCGATTTTTTTTAAAGTGTTACACTTCGCTTCTTCTGTCACTTTCTTTTTCCCTTCCGGATTTGTTAATATAATAACAAGTTCAGTAAAACCATTTATTCATTTTAGAAGGGAGTTTTTCAATCATGGCAAATCGTATTAATTTAAATGCAACCTCTTATCACGGAGCAGGCGCTATTGCCGAGATCGCAAATGAAGCAAAGGCACACGGCTTCAAGAAAGCTTTCGTATGCTCTGACCCGGATCTGATTAAATTCAACGTTACTTCCAAAGTAACCGATATTCTGACCGCAAACGGACTCGACTATGAGCTTTACAGCGATATCAAGCCAAACCCGACCATCGAAAACGTAAAACACGGCGTAGAAGCTTTCAAGGCATCCGGCGCTGACTATCTGATCGCCATCGGCGGCGGCTCTTCTATGGATACCTCCAAAGCCATCGGTATCATCATCGCAAACCCGGAGTTTGAGGATGTCAGAAGCCTTGAGGGCACCGCACCGACCAAAAATCCGTGTGTACCGATCATCGCCGTTCCGACTACAGCCGGTACTGCTGCAGAGGTTACCATCAACTACGTTATCACCGACGTAGAAAGAAAACGTAAATTCGTATGCGTTGACCCGCATGATATGCCGATCATCGCAGTTGTTGACCCGGATATGATGTCCTCCATGCCGAAAGGCCTGACCGCTTCCACCGGTATGGACGCTCTGACTCACGCAATCGAAGGCTACACCACAAAAGCTGCATGGGAAATGACTGACATGTTCCATCTCAAAGCCATCGAACTCATCTCCAAATCTCTGCGCGGTGCTGTCGCAAACACCAAAGAGGGACGCGAAGGAATGGCTCTTGGCCAGTACATCGCAGGTATGGGCTTCTCCAACGTAGGTCTTGGAATCGCTCACTCCATGGCACACACCCTTGGTGCTGTTTATGATACCCCACACGGTGTTGCATGTGCCATGATGCTTCCGATCGTTATGGAATACAACCAGGAGTGCACCGGTGAGAAATACCGTGAAATCGCACGTGCCATGGGCGTTGCAGGTGTAGACGAAATGTCTCAGGAAGAGTACAGAAAAGCAGCGATTGATGCTGTTAAGAAGCTGTCCGCAGACGTTGGAATCCCATCTGTTCTCGAGGCAGTCAAAGAAGAAGATCTGCAGTTCCTTGCAGATTCCGCACACGCAGATGCCTGCGCACCGGGCAATCCGAAGGATGCAAGCGTAGAAGATCTGAAGGATCTGTTCCGCAAAATCATGGCGTAACGAACACAATTCGTTTCCCACATGCGAAGCGGATATTCGCAATCCGCTTCGCTACTTGCTCATAACCAAATAACTGCTCCGCAGTTTATCAGAAGGAGCTTGCACTCCTCCTGATACAAGCAAGTCCCCACCCACTGCTTATTGCTTTTCGCAATGGAAGCAGGGGACTTACTTGATTCGGTTAAATCACCCCGGAAAACAGAAATTTTTATCCTGTTTTCCGGGGTGATTTCTCTTTTTATTCTACTGTATTTCCGTCTGCATCCACAGTCACAGTATTGACCGTTGCATTATCGAGAACCATATTGATCATGCGCTCCATCATGATATTGCGCACTACCGTATCTTCCCCGTAATAGTCATTGGCTGCTTTCAGGAAATCTTCCTGCGACATATTGGCATTGGCTGCCTCGTCGTTTAAGATCTGCTGGTAATCCTGGTCATCTGTTGTCCAGCCTTCTGCCTCTTTTACGGCATCCAGAAGGAGGGCACTTTTTGCCATCGTTCCTGCATACGTTGCTTTCTCCTGATTGTAGGTCGCTCTGTCCGCATACTGCTCCAGATAGTCGTCCAGGGAAATGCCGTAATTCTGAAGATAAGCGGTATACCGTTTATCGTAATCTTCTTCGCCAAGGGTGATATAGGATTTCGGAATTTTGTGAAACGTACAGCCGTCTGCCACCTGCTGCATCGCGTCATTCTGCAGATTATTTTCCGCTGTCGTCTCATTTGCAGCCTCCAGCTCTGCGCGTTTTCCGGCACGGTATTCCTCCACAGTACTGTAATCTGTATTTTCTGCTACCCATGCATCATCGAGCTCCCATCCGTCAATGTTTTCTGCCGGGCGGGTAAACGCATTTACCGTAACGGTAAACACAACGTCTTTTCCTGCCAGATCGGTACTCTGATAGCTGTCCGGGAATTTCAGGTTCAGATCCTTTGTCTCCCCTGTTTTCATTCCAATGACACCATCCTCAAATCCATCGATGAAGGTACCGGATCCGATCACCAGATTGTAGGAATCACTGCTTCCGCCGTCAAACTCCTTGCCGTCAACTTTTCCAACATAGGCAATATCGGCGGTGTCGCCTTTTTGTACGGTGGCGTCCGGATCGTCCATGGTGACAGCTGTCTCTGCCATAATGGCCGTCTGTACGTCATCATCCGTTACCTGCTCTACTTTCTTTTCCAGTGTCAGCTTTTTGTAATCTCCAAGCGTTACACACTCTGCCGGATCAACTTCCTCATCGACAACCGGAATCCCGTCTACATCACTCGGGGAAGCGTATTCCTCAGAAGCTGTGCTGTCGGACGATGTGCTGCCTGCGCTCGACGCATCGGATGCTGAGGAAGCGCTTGTGCTGCTTGCGCTTGATACGGAACTGCTGCTTGTTGTATTGTTTTTTCCACATCCGCTCACACTGGCTGCTCCCAGTGTCATGAGCAGAAGCATGACTGCTGCTTTTCTTTTCATTCTTGAATTTTCCTCCATACTACGCCGTTCCCGGCGCGTTGTAAATCTCATTTTACCATACTTGTCTGGTAAAAAAAAGGCTGGGGCTCCGATTTTAGAAATTCTTATGATTTTCAACCGTAAAATCGCCTGGATTGCGCTAAAATGTGTTTGCGTTTTGCCGAAATCAATGTTAGAATGTTCATAGACTGGCATTGTATGTTCCGATGCCCACATTATTTTTTGCAGAGGAGGAATAGAGGGATGAAACCCTGGATTATCGTATTAATCGTATTAGCTGTCATCGCTGTCATCCTTGGTCTGCTGTATTACTTCGGTAAAAAAGCACAGACAAAACAGGCCGCACAGCAGGAACAAATGGAGGCCATGAAACAGACTGTCTCCATGTTGATCATAGATAAGAAAAAGCTTCGCATGAAAGATTCCGGACTCCCACAGATGGTCATTGACCAGACACCGAAAATGATGCGTCGCGCAAAACTGCCGATCGTCAAAGCAAAAGTCGGTCCGAGAATCATGACCCTGATCTGCGACGCTGCTATCTTCGATCAGATCCCGGTGAAAAAAGAAGTCAAGGCTACCGTAAGCGGTATCTACATCACCGGAGTTCGCGGCATCCGCGGTTCGTTAGAGCAGCCGGCAAAGAAAAACGGCTTCTGGCAGAGAATGCTCCGCAAGGCACGCGGCGAGGAGAAATAAAATTTCATCTGAAACAAAAAGAAACACGCTTTGCGTGTTTCTTTTTGCTTTCGCGGCAGTCGCCAAGGTCTCGTGCAAGCCCGGACTTTGGCTCGTTGCTCGCGAAAATACCCGAGTTGAATGATTTTCATTCTTCCCGGGTATTTTTTTATAAATTCAGTTTTCCGCCTTCCCGCGGTCTTACCTCGATATCGATTACACAGTCCCCCACGTAGCTGTCGTTGATGTCGAGCGCGTATTCTGCCTTCAGTAAAATCTGATCCGGCGTTTCTTTCATTCTGACCTTTGTCGCCGCAACTCCCATATTGATCATGCCATATGGCGTGTGATAAAACGAAATGTTCTTTTTATCCTCCTCAAAAATCATATGGACATCAATGAGGCCGCGCTTGCGCACCTCTAGGGCGTTTTCCGTAAATTTGATCATGTTGTGCGTCATCATGTCAAAGCCTTCGGTTGCCTCGTCGTAGATCAGAAAGTGATGGCCGTTTTTCTTGTAGTACGAACCCGTCGTCATAACCTCCACCGGTTCTTGTTCGCCGGATTCCTCATCCATCAGATACTGCAGTCCGCGGATGCTGATGAGCACGTCTTTTTCCATCCTTTTCTGGTGTTCCTCTCTCTTTTCTGTATGTCGTTTTTAATAGTTTTCAATCTGTACCTGTTTCGTATCGCTGATCTGCTCCGGCAGAACGGAATGTGCGAAGGCATTGAACCGCTCCACGCCGTCGCTTGCGAAGAACTGGTATTTCTGACGGCCCAGCTCATCGTTTCCCGGATTCTCCAGATCCAGCTCCCGCAGCAGTCTGCGCAGTGCCTGTGAGGTTTCGTATGCCGGGTTGACGAGTGTTACTTTTTCTCCGGCTACTTTCCGCAGCAGAGAACGCAGCAGCGGATAATGGGTGCATCCCATAATCAGCGTGTCGATGTCTTTATCCAGAATCTCTGCCAGATAGCGGCGCGCCACTTCCTCGGTGATCGGATCTTTTGTCCAGCCCTCTTCCACGAGCGGCACGAACAGCGGACACGGTTTTCCGTAAACGGTGATCGCCGGATCTGCCTCGGTAATGAGCTGCTGGTAGAGGCCGCTCTGAATAGTGCTCTCGGTTGCGATGACGCCGACGCGCTTGTTCTGCGTCGTCTCGACGGCCATCTGTGCGCCCGGTTTTACCACGCCGATGATCGGGAGATCAATCTCTTTTTCGATCGTATCGAGTGCCAGCGCACTTGCGGTGTTGCAGGCGATGACGATTGCCTTGACCTGCTGGGTTTCCAGAAAGTGTACGATCTGGCGGGAATAACGGATGACGGTGTTTTTCGATTTGGAACCGTACGGCACACGCGCGGTATCCCCAAAATATACGATTCGTTCATCGGGCAGGTTTCGCATAATCTCACGCACTACGGTCAGTCCGCCGACACCGGAATCAAAGACGCCGATCGGCGCCTGTCTGTCTGCTTTCATACTTTCCTCCATTTTTCATCCGGCATTACTTTTTTGTCATGCCGAATGGGGTTCATTTCTATATTTAATATATCTGAATTTTTACATTTCTTTTTTCATTTCACGACCCTGGTTAAAATAGGTCACTGATACATTATTTTAACCCGAATGGAGGAATATTGCAATCATTTCTCTTGAAAGTCTTTCGAAAAATCCGCTTAACGCCAGAAAAACCGAAACGAAATCCGGTCACTTTTCAGGATTTCGCGGTAGGCGGCGTCACTCAACAGATTCTGCAGCGGAATCCGGCTTTTTTCGACTTTTTCTGCACTTTCGCCGTCCTCGTTTACGGGGCGCAGGGCATCCGAAAAGCAGATGGACGGGTACAGCATGCACCACCAGTTGTGCCCTTTGGCTCTGCCGATGTTGATCTGAAGAGCGTCGTACGTTCCGGCGGGGAGAATATAATTGCCCGTTTCTTTTTCCTCAAAACTGGCTTTTCCGTACGTTACGGTGATATCGTCAGTACTGCCTCCTGCGCGCAGCGTCTGAAGGGCGGCGGCACGGATGGAGGGCTCGTTTTCACGCAGGATTTCTTCGGTTTCTGCTTTTGTTTCGGCTCCGTGCAGGATCGTCTGCAGTTCTTCGGCAACGGCATCGCGTACCTGAAGCTTGATCTGCTGGTCGGAGGCGCAGTCGCTGTTGGCTCTTACGTGAAAGCGCACGATCTTTGCAGCGACTTCCTGCTGCAGACGGGACTCGCGGAGAAGATTGGCGGTTCCGGAAAGGATCAGCGCCGCAATGCAGACGGGGAGCCAGCGGCGGCAGAAAATTTGAAATGCCGCCTGGAATTGACTTCTATGCTGGTTCCCAAATGTATTTCGGGGCTGCGCCTGCCTGTCTCTGGATTTCTTCTGTGTCTGATTTTGATTCCGTTTCCGGCTCTGTACTTTTTTCTCATTCATATGCTGCCTCCTGTTTTTTCCAGTTTTGCCGGATTTCAAAACTTTTATACACAGACACTCACTACCCGCTCCGATATTCCATACACTTTAAACCTTTTACGGCGCTTTCGGAATCCACGAAATGCTCCTTTCGTTTTCCCACGCATAGCGCAAGTCTGCCAGTGTCACCGCCTCTTTTCTTTTCACCCGGTTGTCATAAATTCCGCACAGGTACTCACCGACGGACTCCACCTGTTTTCCGTTCTGCTCCATGATATCTTCTGGTTTTTCTGCGTGAAACAGATAGGCACTGTGCCCAAGCGCACGGTCCTGTTCCAGGTACTTCAACAGTTCTTCCATCCGTCCCCGGTCACTGAGCAGTGCATCGGAAAATACAATCGCCTGGACGTGTCCGGTGTCGAGATCATATTCCTCTGTGCTGTCATATTGCTGCGCAATCTCCTCAAACGTCTCCGCTTCAAAGAACAGCGATGCGGGGTCCTCGTCGGTTCCCTCCTCCTGCTCATCCTTTCCCTGGCCGGTCACCACCGCAAGATTCGCAGGCGCATACCAGACGCGCCATTTACCGCCAGCCGTCTCCTTTTCTCCGCCGCTCTCACTGACCGCCGTCCCGGTTTCTTCCCCAGTTTCACTGTTTTCCGGCGCAGTCGCCTCTTCCGACACATAATCAAAGGCAACCGCCAGTGGATACAGCCGCTTTTCCGGCTCTACTGCCCCGCAGGATGACAGGAAAATCATACTGCCCAGCGCCAGACACACAAGCCGCAGTTTTTTCATATGCTTCTGGCAGAAGCCGAGCAGCACCGTGATGGCAAGGAAAAACGGAAAGTAACCGTATCGGACCGACCAGACGCTTTCCGCGCATGACAGCAGCCATATAAAAAGCACTGTACCGATCCGTACATAGAGATTCTGCGGTTTCCACAGTCCCGTCTTCTCTCCGATCAGCGATACGTAAAACAGCAGACTTCCCAGTGTGAACAGCAGTCCCATCAAAAGAAATGCCATCCACAGAATATCAAACCGCTCCAGAAATCCACCCGGCAGGCTCGTTCCTGCCATTAACAGTAAGAGCGGGTCCTGCGCCGCAGCCGTGCCGCACCGGCCGAAAACGCCGAGCAGCGCCATGCTTCCTGCAATTACAAGAAGCCCCGTTTTCCAGATACTCTGCGTCACCGGAAGAATGACACTCCTGTGCTCTTTCTGCACATGCCCCAGTAAAAACGGCAGCAGCGCAATCGGTGTTCCATTTTCCAGTGTTCTCCACACATTCCACCCAAAAAGTATTCCGTTATCCACAATTTCAACAGACTTTGCTGTCTTCCAGGCATCCTCAAACGAGGAAAAATGCATCTGCGGAACCGTCAGCAGAAGCAGAATCAAAATCCCGCCCACAATCCACGGATAGAGTGCTTCCGCCAGCCGTCCTCTTTTCTGTACTTCACTGCCGACACCAAACCCGGCCGCCGCGAGCAGAAACAGTCCGCAGAGCTCCTGCGGTACACCCGCTGTCAGATACGCGGCGGCAAGCTCCGCCATTCTGCGAAGCAGTGTTCCGCCGAGGAAAAGCAGATAACACAGATACATCACTGCCAGAAGGAGTTTCCCAGCCTTTCCCATCACGCTTTCCAGGCGGCAGTAAAGCCCGCCAAAGCGCACGAGATAAATGCACCACACCGCCAGCAGCCCATATCCAACGAAAATCCCTGCCATACCGGGCAGGCCGTCCGATGCGCCGTACGCCGCGAGCTGCCAGAACGCCGGGCAGAGCAGAACGAGCACGATCTGGCGTTCCATCTGGCGCTGTGAAATTCTGTCATTTTCCGAAAACATGCGTCACTCTCCCCTTTCCTGTTTTTCTTCCGGCTCCGCAACTTTTCTGTTTTTCCGCAGCCGCACTCTCTGATCGCGCTTTGTAAAGACCGGCCGCTCCCGCATCTGATGCAGCGGCGGCCGCCATACGGAATCCTTCGGCGCATGGTAGCCCGCAAGTCCTTTCCCGACGAACGGCATCAGATAGGGAATGCCAAAACTCGTAAGCCCGGCGAGATGACCCGCGAGAAGAAACGTGCCGAGCACCATGCCGAAAATGCCGAGCCATCCGCCGAGCAAAATGAAGCCGAATTTCAGCAGCCGGAACGGCGCACCGAACTCTTCGTTCGGAATCGCCAGCGAACAGAGCGCCGAAACCGCAACCACAACGACGGTCATCGGGCTTACCAGATTGGCGGAAACCGCTGCATCTCCGATGATCAGTCCGCCCACAATTCCGATCGTCCCGCCAAGCGGCCCCGGCATGCGCACACCGGCCTCGCGGATCAGTTCAAAAGCAAATTCCATCAGAAGAATTTCCAGAATGCCGGGGAACGGAACGCCTTTCCGCGCTTCGGCGAACGCCAGCAGGAGTTTGGTCGGAAGCACCTGCGTGTGAAAGCCCGTGACAGCCAGGTATCCGCCCGAAATCCACAGGGCGAGAAAGACTGCCGCATACCGCAGCAGCCGCTCAAATGAGACGATCAGAAAATGATGATACCGGTCCTCACTGACCTTTAAAAAGCTGTCAAATGATGCCGGGAAGAGAATCCCGACCGGGGAATTATCACATAAAAGCAGGATTCTTCCGTCCAGAATCTCCATCGCCGCGCGGTCCGGCCGTTCGGTCGTCTCGAAGCGCGGGAACGGCGATTTCCACTGCGGTTCGCAGAGCTGCTCGACCATGCCGCTGTCAAAAACGCCGTCCACTTCCCAGCCGGCAATCTGCTGTTTTACCTCTTCCAGAAATTTCGGATAAATCAGCTCTTTCTCATACACCAGAGCCAGAACCGTATCAGAACGCGCACCAAAATGTATTTCTTCTACTTTCAGACTGGTCGTCCGCAGTCGTTTTCGGACGAGCGCCGTGTTGGTTTTGACAGAGTCGGAAAAACCTTCGTTAGAGCCGCGCAGCACTTTTTCGGACTCCGCTTTTTGCACTCCTAAATTGGGATAGCCCTTCGATCCGATTTTGACTGCACGGTCATAATGATCCACAAAAAGGACTGCATTTCCCGCAAGCATGGAAGCGAACGCTTCTTCCATGGTATCAAATTCCAGTGCATCCGAAATTCCGAGCTGATTTTCCGAGAGAACCCCCGGGATATCTGCCTCGGGAACCTCCATCAGACGGTTCAACAGCTTCCCGATCACGGAATCCTTCAACATAACGCAGCTCACCGCCACTTCTACGTAGATCAGCAGCGCACCGGTTCCGCCCGTTTTGCCGAGTTTCATCGGGCGGATCTGAATATCATCGCAATTTTCACACCATGTACGGATCACGCTTTCATTTTCCGCCAGTGTGAGTGAAATCTGCGTCTTCTCTTTTTCCATGCCTGCGTCCCTCCTTCTCCTCCTTTTGAAAGCTTCCGAAAAACCATCTGGAGAAATATACTCTGCAAAATCCCATAAAAAAACATTCTGTCACGATTTTTTTACTCTGTAACAGAATGTTCCTTTTTCGAAATTTTATACGCTTTTATTCTTCTACACCCGTCATGCTCTGGTGATGTACGGTCTGCATAATACTCTCCTGCTGTCGCTCGATATGCTCGCGGATCATCTTCTGTGCGCCTGCAAGATCCCGATTTTTCATACGTTCATAGAGGGCATCGTGCTCCTCGACCAGGGAACGTCGGGATTTTACATCCTTTAAATATTCAATCCGGTAACGGTACATTTGCTCCCGCAGATTGTTCAGCAGCTGAATCAGACGTTCGTTGTTCGTCGCCTGATAAATCACATCATGGAATGCCACATCTGCCTGTGCAAGCTTCTGCAGATCATCCGTCTCTGTTGTCTCCAGCATTTGTTCAAAGCTGCGCGATGCCTGATAAAGCTTCTGCAGTTCGCTCTCTGTAATCCGCTGACACGCCAGTTTTACCGCCAGCTCCTCCAGTCCAAGCCGCACCTCCAGCACATCGTTCAGGTCTTTTTCCGTAATCTGTGCTACCTGCGCACCCTTCCGCGGCACCATGATCACAAGGCCGTCCAGCTCCAGCATACGGATCGCCTCGCGGATCGGGGTACGCGAAACGCCGAGCTGATTTGCCAGCCGGATCTCCATCAGCCGTTCACCCGGCTTTAACTCCCCGCGCAGAATCGCCTGGCGCAGCGTGCGGAACACGACATCGCGGAGCGGAAGGTACTGATAATCCTCCATCTGCAGGTCTAACTCATTTTTTGCCATACTTTGTACCTCCCGGTTTTGATACAGTAGTCAGGAATGTCTGTTTCGACAGTCCGCTTATTTTTAACTGATCGCGGGCAAATTCTGCCTTGTCCGGATCGTCGAAAATGCCGAATACGGTCGGGCCGCTGCCGCTCATCATCGCATTGACCGCACCGTTTTTCATCATCTGTGCCTTGATCTCATCGATCACCGGATACGCCGGACACGTCACGGATTCCAGCACATTTCCCATGCGGTCCGTGATGCCGTACAGGTCATGATTTCGGATCGCCTCTACCATGCCGTCGATATCCGGATGCTCCGTCACCTCGTCAAGATGCAGGTTTCCATAGACAAATTTCGTCGAAACATTGATGCCCGGTTTTCCGATCAGCACGTAGCACATCGGTACGCCGGGAAGGGATGTCAGCTTTTCGCCGATTCCTTCTGCCAGCGCCGTACCGCGCATCACACAGTACGGAACATCCGCTCCGATCTGCATACCCCGCTCCATCAGCTGGCGTTTTGTCAGACCAAGCTGAAACATGCGGTTAATTCCTACCAGTGCTGCTGCCGCATCCGAGCTTCCGCCCGCCATGCCGGCCGCTACCGGGATAAATTTTGTCAGGTTCATATCGACACCCTGACGGATATCGAATTCATCCATCAGAAGTTTGGCCGCTTTGTATACGAGATTTCCGTCATTACACGGAAGGAACGGCAGATTGGTTGTCAGCCTTATGCCAAGTTCTTTGCTCTCCTTTATTTCCAGCTGATCGTACATCTGGATCGTCTGCATTACCATGCGGACTTCATGGTAACCATCCTCTCTTTTTCCGGTCACATCAAGACCAAGATTTATTTTTGCAAGCGCACGCAGTTTCATCGTAAGCACCACCTTCGGTAATGTTTTTTGTATACATAGATATTAATGGATTTTTCTTCTATTTTCAAGCGTTATCTTCTGTTTTTGTACATAATTTTATACAATTCAGTTCAACAGCCTTGGAAACGCAGGCGTAAGCGGTGGCTGAGGGAAACGAACAAGAGCAAAATAAGAGTTTACGAACCTGTCGAAACTTGCTATAATTTTCACCAGAAGATTGCGAGAGTGCAAAGCACGTAGCAATCTGGTATCAGACCATGTCTGAAAAAACCTTTTCGTAAGCTGCGAATCCCCGGTTACGGAAAGGTTTCTCAAACACACTCTGATTTTTACGCAGGAGAAGGAAGTATTTTTTATGAGTTCACAAAAATCTTATTCATTTTCCCGCCAGGTTCTGGTCAACGGAATCCGCGATGGCATTCCGATCGGGCTTGGCTATTTTGCGGTCTCGTTTTCGCTCGGCATTGCAGCGCGTAAGGCAGGTCTTAGTCCTTTTCAGGGCTTTCTCGCCAGTCTTTTCAACAATGCTTCCGCCGGAGAATACGCTGCCTTTACATTGATTGCCGCCAACGCAGGCTATCTGCAGGTCGCTATCATTACACTCATCGCCAATGCGCGGTATCTTCTGATGAGCTGTGCGCTTGCCCAGCGCTTTTCGCCGGACACGCCGTTTTTCCACCGTTTTCTCATTGGTTACGATGTAACGGATGAACTGTTTGGCATCACAATCGCGCGCCCGGGCTGGCTGAATCCATATTATACATACGGTGCCATTCTCGTCGCTGCTCCCGCGTGGTCGATCGGCACGGCTCTTGGCATTATTGCCGGAAATCTGCTGCCGCTGCGCGCTGTCAGTGCCTTAAGCGTGGCGCTGTACGGCATGTTCCTTGCAATCATCATTCCCCCGGCGAGAAAGAGCCGTGTGGTAGCGGGTCTTGTTGCCGTCAGCTTTTTCTTAAGCTTTATCTGCAGCTATCTCCCGGGCATCTCCACTCTCTCCGACGGAACCAGAACGATTCTGCTCACCGTTCTGATTTCCTGCGCCGGAGCTATCCTGTTCCCGGTAAAGACAGAGGAGGAAAATGCTGATGTACAATAATTATATCTATATCGCTGTCATGGCTCTGGTTTCCTACACAATCCGGATTCTGCCGCTGACGCTGATTCGGAAGCCGATTAAAAATCAGTTTATTCAGTCGTTTCTGTACTACGTTCCATACGTGACGCTGTCAGTCATGACCTTCCCGGCGATTGTCCATGCAACACAGAGCCCTGTTTCCGGCGCACTCGCGCTTGTCGTCGGCATCGCAGCCGCATGGTTTGGTGCAAGCCTGTTTCAGGTTTCGGTGGCATGCTGTGCCGTGGTGTTTGTGATTGAATTGTTTTTGTAATAGAAATGAGCCGCCCTGTGGGAACAATCCTTTTCCCCGGGGCGGCCCGTTTTGTATGTATTACTTTTCTGTTTCTGTTTTTCTGAAATGATAAACGCTGACCGAAGCCGCCGGCAGTGCAATCTGGAAGGAGTCTTTTTCCCGTGCAGGTGCTTTTCCTTCTTTGCAGCGGACTCGGTTCGGATGTCTCGCATCATTGTAGTTCTGCGGATCTTTGGAGTACAGTGTTTTGGCCTCAACAAATTCCGGACACTGTTTGAATTTCAATTCGATTTTCTTTGATTCGCTGTAGCTTGTATTTACGAGGTTGACGTAGATATCATCATTTTTGATCGAAGCAAAGATGCAGACCTCAGGATCTTTGTTCTTTTCCTCAAAGCCAAGCGTATACGCACCCTGATGCACCTGATACATATCGAACACATCGTAGTTTGGTGTCAGAATACAATGCTCACCATCCGTCAGGAACAGGGAATTCAGGACATTGACAGACTGTGCCACACATGCCATGCGCACATCCCCGGTATTGCGGTGGAAGATGTCGAGCGTCAGTGCGGTTGTAACGGCATCGCGCATCGTACACTGCTGATACAGCGCCGGGCGCGCATTAAATGCACTGCTGTGCCAGTTGCCCCACTCACCGACAATCAGTTCACATTTTCTCGGTGCCGCCTGGAACGGACCCTCCGGTTTCGGAAGTGCCTCAAGACCAGCGTCTATCAGGCGGCGCTGCTCGTGAATGACATTTTCCAGCTCTTTGCATCCATTGATCACATCATACCACTGTTTCTCATCAAATTTCTTCTCGGTCTGAAGCTGCTTCAGATTCCAGTTGTAAAAATGGAGATCGTAGCCATAGAGAGACGGCATCCGGTATTTTCCCATTTCCTTAAAGAAATCTTTTGTCCACGCAGCACGTTCTTTCGGCTTATTTCCATCCGGGCCGCTGGCGATGCATTTCATGGAAAATGTCTGATCGCCGCCTCCAAACGACGGACAGGAGGAACTGAATTTCCGGTATTCGTTCGCATACATCTGCGGCGTCATTTTTCCGCCGCCGTCCCATACTTCATTTCCGATACCCCAGTATTCAATCTCGAACGGTTTTTCATGGCCGTTTGTTTTTCGTTCCTGCGAAAGTGCCGTCGGCTCTTTGCGGTTACAGTACTCCATCCACTCTCGCATCTCGGATGGAGAGCCGGTCATCATATTGATATTAAACCATGGCTTCGCGCCGATCATCTCGCAAAATTCCATCATCTCGTGCGTACCGAACTGATTGGGATCCGTCTCGAAAGTACCGAAGTTTTCATTGTATGTAACCGGCCGCTGCTCCCGCGGACCTATGCCGTTCCGCCAGTGATATACATCCGCAAAACATCCGCCAGGCCAGCGGATCACCGGCGGGTGCAGCTTCTGAAATGCATCAACAAGGTCTTTTCGGATTCCATGATAATTCGGAATCTCCGAATCCTCTCCAACCCAGATTCCATCATAAATACAGGAGCCAAGAAACTCGATAAAGTGTCCCTGCAGTTCCGGGTAAATATATTTTTCTCCAGCTAATTTTCGAAACGTAATCTTCTGCATAAAAATCCTCCAAATGAAAGGGTGGTGTGTATTTTTGCTACTTTTCAGTATAGGACACTTTGAAAGGAAATACAATTTAATCTAAAAAAAGTCTTATGGATTCCTGTTTTTCACGGTATTTCTCTACATATTGCAATTCTCTGCTTGACATCTAATATTATCAGTGATATATCAATAGTATAATCAGAGCAGATACAAGATTTACCACTTACGAACAATAGAAAAAACTACACAGGAGAATTTTCATGGATCAGAAATTATATGACAGTTATGTAAAGATTTTAAAGAACGAGCTTGTTCCGGCGCTTGGCTGTACAGAGCCGATTGCCATCGCCTATGCGGCAGCCAAAGCACGCGAAGTGCTCGGAGAGATGCCAGAATCGATTGAGCTTTGCTGCAGTGGAAACATCATCAAAAACGTAAAGGGTGTTAAAGTTCCAAATTCCAACGGTCTGAAGGGCATTGATGTTGCGGCAACGCTTGGCGTCGTCGGAGGCTGTGCCGAACGCGAGCTTGAAGTACTTGAAGATGTGACCGAGGCAGATATTGAAAAGACAAAAGAACTGGTACAGCAGGGATTCTGTACCTGTACTTTAAAAGAAGGCGTAGAGAATCTTTACATTGTTGCAAAAGTCATTGCCGGAGAGCACAGCGCGGAGGTAACGATTGTAAACCGTCATACCCTGATTTCACGCATCGTAAAAGATGGTGAGATACTTTATCAAATTGCGGCTCATGAAGATTCCCCTGAATACGTTGATAAAAGTGTGCTGAACGTCAAGGATATTCTCGAATTCGCCGATACTGTGAAGATCGAAGATGTCAAAGAAATCCTCGACCGCCAGATCACCATGAACTCTGCGATTTCTGACGAAGGTCTCCGCCACGCTTACGGTGCACAGGTCGGCCGCACTCTGCTGAATGAGTACGGCGATGACGTAAAAATCCGCGCCCGCGCCCATGCCGCTGCCGGTTCCGATGCCCGTATGAGCGGCTGCTCTCTTCCGGTCGTCATCAATTCCGGCAGCGGAAACCAGGGCATGACCGTTTCCCTTCCTGTCATCGAGTTTGCAAAAGAATGGAACGTTTCCCAGGAAAAACTGTACCGCGCACTCGTTGTCAGCAACCTGATCGCGGTTCATCAGAAAAAATATATTGGAAGTCTTTCCGCTTACTGCGGCGCCGTCAGCGCAGGCTGTGGAGCCGGCGCCGCCATTACCTATCTTTCCGGCGGATCCTATGAGGATGTTAGCCTGACGATCGTCAATACCATTGGAAACGTCGGCGGTATTGTCTGCGACGGAGCAAAATCCTCCTGTGCGGCGAAAATTGCATCCGCTGTTGACGCTGCTATTCTCGCCCACTACATGGGCCAGCATCACAGAAGTTTTCAGCCGGGCGAAGGTATTGTTCGGGAAGATGTGGAAGATACGATTAAAAGTATGGGATATATCGGAAGAGTCGGCATGAAAGATACCGATACGGAAATTCTGAATATTATGATTGACCGGGTGGATGTGAACAAGGTCTGCTAATAAAAGAATAACTGATTTTGCTCAATTGATACATGCCTTGTTTTATGGTAACATATACATAAGTTTTGATACTATGTCTAAAAAGCCAGCATGCATAGTCTCTGGCGCGTGTTTGACAAGAAAGGAATGACCGAAATGAGCAAATTAAGTATTCCCGTTGGCATCTCAAATTTCGAAAAAATCCGTAATGGTGGATTTTACTACATTGACAAAACAGGTCTGATTGCAGAACTTGTGAGATCATCAGCAGAAGTGACATTAATTACACGACCCCGACGTTTCGGAAAAACGCTTGGCATGAGCATGCTGGAGAGTTTTTTTGACATCCGCAAAGACTCAAAAAAACTATTCGATGGCCTCGAAATTTCACACCAAAAGAATTTATGTGAGAAATGGATGAATCAATGGCCTGTTGTGTTTTTATCGCTCAAAAATGTTGACGGTATTCATTTTTCAGATGCTTACCAACAGCTGGTCTATGAAATTTCCCTTCTTTATCAGCAGCATGATAACCTTTTGAAAAGTACAGCTTTAAGTGATCGGGATAAGTTTCTTTTTAAACAGCTGCAGGAACGACAAACCGGAAAAACGGATATTATGCGTTCCCTCCAGTTTCTTACGCGGCTGTTGGAACAGCATTATGGAAAAAAAGTGATCCTGCTGATTGATGAGTATGATGTGCCAATCGCCAAGGCGAACAGTCACGGATACTATAATGAAATGATGGATGTTATAAAGGGATTGATGCAGGCATTAAAAGATAATCCATCTCTTCACTTTGCTGTTATCACAGGATGTCTGAAAATTGCAAAAGAAAGTATCTTTACAGGAACAAATAACTTTGTCTCGGATACAATTACCAATTCCCGACTGAATGAATATTTTGGCTTTGTTCAGCATGAAGTCGACCAGCTTCTCCTTTCTGCAGATTTTACAGATAAAGCATCTGCCATGAAGGAGTGGTATGACGGCTATCATTTTGGTACTTTCGATGTTTACTGCCCCTGGGATGTGATGAATTATCTTCTGGAATTGCAGCGAAATCCCCAGGCAAGTCCTGTCAGCTACTGGAAAAACACGAGTGACAATGCCATCATCCGGTCTTTCATTGACTACGCCGGAAGCAGCATCACAAAAAAGCTCGAAACTCTAATGGCTGGCGGATCCATTTTGCAGCGTGTGGATGAAAATCTAACGTATGATTATCTACATTCCTCGGAAGATAATCTCTGGAGCCTGCTGTATCTGACAGGATATCTTACAAAAGCCCAAACTACGATTGATACAGATGAACTGCCTCCAGGAATGATGGAGCTGAAAATTCCGAATGCTGAAATCAAAGAAATCTTTGAGACAACAGTGGTCCGCTGGTTTGATGAAAGTGCAAAAACCTGGAACCGGAAAACACTGTTTGATGCCATCTGGAGTGGTGACTGCGATCGTATTACGCAAGAACTGACGGCTCTTCTTCGAAGAACGATCAGTTATCACGACTATCGGGAAGACTTTTACCATGCATTTCTTGCCGGAATCTTTACCGGGGCCGGTTACATGGTAGATTCTAACAAAGAACACGGCGAAGGCCGCAGCGATGTCGTTTTGTATGATTCCATTAACGGCCGGGTGGCAGTTTTTGAAGCAAAATATACGAAGGCTCTGGAAAATCTGAGTTCCGCATGCGACAGCGCCTTACAGCAGATGAACGAGAAGCTGTACGCAAAGGAATACGAGGATGACTACGATCAGATTTTCTGTTATGGAATTTCATTTTTTAAGAAACGCTGTCTGGTAAAAAAGGTACTGTGAAAGATCTCTTCTCCCGCAGAAAAGTTTTCTTTACAGCATGCACAGGTCTCTATCAAAAACGTCAAAAGTACAATTCTATTTTTCCAGATATCATTGGTATATAATAGAATCTTGACTTCTGACGTTTTTTCGTTCTTTTTTAGATCTTTTGTCTTTATCCTGTTTTATTTTACTCTTCCGCTATTCCATTCGGAATTATACCTCATAATTTCAAAATGACATGACCTCTTTAAAAAGCAAGGATGATGTGCTGACGCTGTTCGTTCACCTTGGGTATCTCGCTTATGATAAAAAGACACGGGAAGTATTTATTCCAAACAAAGAAACACTGGAAATTTGCAAAAGAAATAGTCTATATACAAAAACAGTCGTCCAAGCTATATCATAGCCGACGACTGTTTTTCTATATAATTACGTTTTCTCACCCGCAAAAATCCGCCAGATCCTCTTTCAGATAATTCAGCGTTTTCTCCAGATCTTTTTCCCGAATGTTCTGCATGATATCGGTATGATGCGCAATATCCAGCGCCGGATTCACGTTGGACCAGGTCTGCCAGTAGAACTGGGCATAGGCGCGTTTTAAAACGTTCATGGTTCGCTCGAGTTCCTGATATGCATAAGCATTTCCGGAAAAGGAGATTAATTTCAGATGAAATGCCGTATTTGCCTCCCAGTGATCCCAGACGCTGTCGGTGCTCTGCTTGCATCTCTCATCAATCTCGGCAAGCTCCGCCAGATTTTCTTCGGTGATATGTCCGATCGACTGACGAAGATATCCGCCCTCGAGAACAAGGCGGAAATCCAGAATATTCTGTGCCTCTTCGCGGGACACGCTGACAACCTGGTAGCCGAAGCGCGGGAAGCTGTGGAGAATTCCCTCGTTGCAGAGCGTCACCAGTGCTTCACGGATTGGCGTCTTGCTGCAGCCGAATTTCTGTACCAGCTCCTGCTCGTTGATAATTTGATTGGGTTTATATTCATCGGTAAAAATGCCGTTCAAAATGGCCTGATATACCATATTTTTAAGGCTTTCCTGTTGTTTTTTCATAAGGGGAAACTCCTTATCTTTTATTTTCTTCACTTTTGCGCATCCTGATTTTTTTCTTCTCCAAATGCGCCCTGTTTTTTATCTTAACAAATTTTTTTTTGCTTGTAAATGCCGTGCTCCCAGATTTTTACCGGTAAAAAAGAGGAAAATGATGTTTTCACCATTTTCCCTCTTCTGTTCCCTCATTGGACGTTATCGCTTATTCTGTCTGCCGTCAGATCACATACTCATTCGACTTCTGCATCTGCCATTCCACCAGATCTGCCAGCGTAATATTGTCCACCACACTGTTGATGGCATCGTTCAGTTTTTTCCAGAGCATCACCGTAACGCACTGATCTTCCCTGCCGCAGTCGGCGCCGTCTTCTACACAGTCCACCGGCGCAAGGCTGCCCTCGGTCAGACGCAGGATCATGCCCACGGTATATTCTTCCGGCTTTCGTTTCAGGGAATAACCGCCCGCCGGGCCGCGCACACTTTTTACGAAACCAGCTTTATTCAAAATCGAGATGATCTGTTCCAGATATTTTTCCGAAATCTCCTGCCGCTTTGCCACATCTTTCAAACGCACCGGTTCGCCGGTATTGTTGAGTGCCAGATCCAGCATCAGACGAAGCGCATACCGTCCTCTTGTCGAAACTTTCATTTTATTTCCTCCGAATATATGTCATGATAAAAATACCTTCTTTTATTTTATTCCATATTCTCTACATATTCAATAGGAAATATAACACAAACCCAAAGCATGTCCGAAAAATGCAATGACTTTTTATCCGCTTTCCATGCTTACTTATCATCTCAAATCCTGCGCAATCTCTTCTCCCATCTTCTCTACCGCATCCACAATCTCCCGGATCTGCTCTCCGGTAATTTCATCGATATGCACGCCACCGGTGCAGACGGTCACGGTACGGCAGGCACAACAGATTTTTTCCGCCAGCATCCGGCACAGTACCTCATCTTTATGTCCGGTGCGGTTCCACACCGAGGAAGTCGCACTCCAGCTCCCGTCTCCGGTCAGCGATTCTCGTGGTACGGCCTGCACCACACAGCCGATATGCGGCTTTTCTCCTCCGGCGAGACAGATCTGAAAGTCCTCACCGAGCTTCATTACCGTCACTTCCATCGTGCATCCTGCGGCTGTTGCCTTTTTTGTCAGCATTCTTTCCATCTCCGGTACTCCTTTACTTCCACGCCGAACGGCGAAAGCAGTTTGGCCGCAAGATGTGTCACCATATCGTCGATGGACTCCGGTTTCTGATAAAAGGTCATCATCGGCGGAACAATCCATACATTTGACAATCTCGACAGTTCGTACAGATTCCGCAGATGAATTTCACTCATCGGTGTCTCCCGTGCTGCCAGTACAAGCGGGCGTTTCTCCTTGATCGTCACATCCGCCGCACGCAGCAGCAGATTGTCGGTGTATCCGCTTACAATTCCTGCCGCTGTTTTCATGCTGCACGGCACAATCACCATGCCTTCTGTCCGGTACGACCCGCTCGCCGGGCCTGCGCCGATGTTGTCCGGATCGAGCACCTCGTCCGCCAGCGCTTCCACCTGCGAAACGCTCCAGTCCGTCTCCTGCTCCAGCGTCAGCTTCGCGCTGCGGCTCATCACCAGAAGGGAACGGTATTCTTCGTTATCCTGCAGAATTTCGAGACATTTGATCAGCAGCGGCATTCCGCTCGCCCCCGATGCGCCGACTACAATTTGTTTTTCCACAGCCATCCGTCACACGCCTCCCTTTATCCACAGATTCCGTCAATCCATGCGAATAACTCGTCGAGATCGTAGTCGCCCGCATGCGGTGTATTCCATGGGGAATGATAATCCACCTCACAGCCTGCCTCACGAAGTTTTAATACCAGCATCGCCGAGATCACCAGCGAGGTATCGCGGTCGCACTCGCCGTGGCGGATGCGGAAATGGTGTGCCTTTTGCGCCATTTCATCCATGACATATTCCATTGGATTCAGCATTTTCACGATCTTTTTTTCTGCGCGCTCACCCTGCACTTTGGTGTTGGCCGCACTGTATTCCGTGAAATGACGGCAGTTCGTCATCTCATTTCCAAACAGATCATTCTCCGGGCTTTCCAGATCCAGCGCATCGAAGGCCGGTGCGGTTTTCATGCGGGTGATGTCTTTGACATACGCCGCAAAATCCATGCTCTGCACTTTGCCGTTTTCGATGGTCAGCCACGTTTTATCCGCTAAATCCACGCCGCCGTCAAGCGCTCTCTGTGCGGATTCCATCACAATGTGTTTGACATACTCTTTCAAAGAACCTTCGCCGTCCGCATCGAGCGTCAGCGGAGCTCCGTTTTCGTCTTTTAATCCAAGGCTGCTCACATACGCCGGAAACAGGGCTTTTTCCTCAACGGACACGCGGATCTGTTCTTCCGTCATCTCGCCGTCCACCGGTGTGAAAACCGGGCGGCCGCCCTCGTCCATTTTCATGTTTGCGCGGTGGAAATCATTCACACTGCAGAACTCCCACTCATACGCCATGTCCGCGTGCTCCAGATTGATGATCGGGCAGTAACAGGAGGCCGCAAACACATCATCCCCAGCATCCGCTGCGCCGAGCGCCTGCAGATACGGCTCGTAGTCAGGGTGGTTTCCCGTGCTTCCCATCAGGGATGACAGTGCGCCGCCGGCACTCGTTCCGTTGGTGATGATTTTATTTTCATCGCCAGGCAGCTCATCCGCCAAAAAGTGAAGATACCGCACAGCCGCTTTATAATCCACTACGCACGCAGGTGCTTTCCCATTATAATGACCGTCCTCACCCTTCTGCACTCTGCCGCGGATCGCTGGAGATGCTACGACATAGCCGTGCTGTAAGGCGCGGAAAATCGTATTCGGTTTTCCCTGTAAAAACGGATTCGCTCCCGGCTCGTCCGCCGGACCCGGCATATAGCCGCCAACAGTATTCGGCATGAAAACCGGCGCGCTCAGTAAATCGTAACCGTTGATGGACGTTCCCTCATAATAACTCTCCGGCACAAAGAGATTCATTTTCTGAAACTCCACATTGACCGGTTTTTCCACATAAACCAGGTCACGGAACGCCCGAAACCGGACCGTCTCCCCGCACAGTGTTACTTCTTCTATGGTATAATGATTTTTCTTAAATTTCAGCATATCACAATGCTCTCCCTTTCCCAAAAACGTATTCTTTATTCCTCATCCAGCCAATGCTTCGGATCGACTTCCATAAATCTCGCCCGCACAAACCGTTCTTTTTGATCGTACGGCACCGTACAGTCGAAAATCGTCTTGCATGCAATCCCATGATCGCGGATCGACGGTGAACACGTCGGATCGTTCGACGGATCGAGCGGATGGCACCGCACGCCTGGAATTGTGATGATGTCCGCGTCACCCTGGAATCTCGTATTCATTGCCCAAATCACATCGTTCATATCAAAGCAGTCCACATCCTCGTCCACCAGAAAAACGTGTTTCAGCTCACTGAACGCCGAAAATGCCAGCAATGCTGCCTGACGCTGTCTTCCCTCGTCGCTGGGACTCAGTTTTTTGAACTGGAGAACCGCCATATACTTTCCGCCGCCTGCGGAACCGCAGTACACATTCTGGAGCCGTCCCGGCATCGCTTTTTCTACCATGCCGTAGATGCTCGCCTCGGTCGGAATACCAGCCATCGAAACGTGCTCTTCGCTTGGTCCGATGCAGGTCTGCATAATCGGACTGCGGCGGTGTGTCACGGCTTTTACTTTAATCAGACGGCACTGATCACTTGCCGGGCCGGTGTAGCCCGGGAACTCCGGCATCGCATAGCCAGTATGGCTGTTCTGGTCCTCCTGCACACGCACACCCGGGATGACCTCGCCCTCGATGACGTACTCTGCATTTGCAATCGCCATCTCCTTCACGGAAACGCAGCGGCACAGTTCTACCGGCTCTTTCCGCAGTGCACCCGCAACGGAAAGCTCATCGTAACCGAGCGGTGTTGTCGGCGGCTCGAAACAGGAACCGATCTCAATCGCAGGATCAACACCGATACTGATGGAAATCGGAAGTGTCTGTCCCAGTTCCTCCGCGCGGTCTGCCATTGCGCCGATGTGGCGTGCGCCCGGGGTGAAGAAAATCGAAAGCTCGTCTTTTCCCTGAATGCAGAGACGGTGAATCGTCACATCATGCAGTCCGGTGTCCGGATGGGAGGCGTAGCACATGCCGAGCGTGATGTACGGGCCGGCATCATCCGGCGTATTCGTCGGCGCCGGGACGAGACGGTTCAGATCAAAATCGGGATCGGTCGCCAGATGTACCACTTCCTGGCATGGCGGCGCGCCCTGAAATTCAACCGGTACAATCGGCTCTTCTACGCTGTGATACAGCATTTTTCCAAGACTCTCCGGCTCGCAGTCCAGCAGGGCAGCCACGCGTTTCCGGCTTGCCAGAACACCAATCGCAACGCTGGCGTCCGGGTGCCCTTTTACGTTGCGAAAAATCATCGCCGGGCCTTCTTTCGTCGGACGCTTTACGGTCCCGCCCGCACCGACGTAACGGTAAACACCGGCAAGCTCCGCCATCGGATCAACCTCAACGTCTGTCTCGGCAAGCTGTCCCGGCATATTTCTCAATCGTTCCAGCGCACTACGCAGATCTCTTACTTTTTCAGCCATAGTTCTTCTCCTTTTATTCTATCGACGGCGCCCCGAAGGATGCCTTTTCATCCTCATTTTCTACCCTTATTGTAAAAAGAAACCTTTGTGGAATCAATTCGATTTGTGGTACAATTGTTTCCAGAATGGAATGAATCAAACAAAAAGGAGGCTCCCCTTATGACTCTGGAACAGATCGACTTTTTTCTGATGGCCGTTTGATGCGACACCTTTTTAGAGGCCGCGGAAAATCTTCATATCGCACAGTCCACGCTCTCGAAACAGATCCAGAAGCTCGAGACTGAATTGAATCTTCCCCTCTTCGACCGCACCCGCCGCCAGGCCGTACTGACTCCGGCAGGCGAACTATTTCTGCAGGAAGCCGCGGAGCTCTCCCTCCAGTATCACCAGATGCTGCAAAAAATGCATCACTTCCAGGAAACCACGCGCCAGCCGCTCCGCGTTGGCTCTCTTCCGTTTCTGACGCAGTATCATCTCACTTCCCGCATCCGTGCCTTCACGCACGCGCATCTGGAAATTGGGCTGACTCTGGAAGAATGCGAAGAGACTGAGCTGATGGACGGCCTGCAATCAGGCCATTTTGACCTTGTGATCGCGCGGGATTCCATGATTTCACTGCAGAAATACCACTTCGAACCCATCACAGAAGACCGCCTCTGCGTGATGCTGCCCATCGATCATCCACTTGCCGAAAAGCCTGCTCTTACCATCGCTGATCTTGCCGCCGAACCGCTGATTCTCATGCACCCCTATACCTCGATTTATCAGCTCTGCATGCAGCTATTTGAAAAGGCAGGTGTAAAACCGCAGATCCTGCGCACGGCCCGCCTGGAATCCACGATCAGCTCTGTGGAAATCGGCGAGGCTTTCAGTCTCTTTGCCGAGAGCAACTTTGAACTTTTCCGCCATCCAAATGTCACCGCCGTTCCTCTTCTCGACGCACCACCGCTTGTAATCGGTGCAGCGTATCCGCTCCGAACGGAAACAATGAAAAAACCAGCATTAAAATCTTTTTCCTCTTTCATTCAAGATCCCACATAACCAAAACTCGCTTCACTCGTTATCGCGGCATTCGTCAAGGTCTCATGCAAGCACGGACTTTTCCTCATTGCACGCGAAAAATACGCCCCTGACACTTTGAACTGTGCCAGAGGCGTACGTTTTATTTACTATAACCTGTTTTCCAATTACTGAACTGCCTTAAATGCCTCATCCAGATCCTCGATAATATCATCGACATTTTCGGTACCGATGGAAAGACGGATGGTGTTTGGTTTGATTCCCTGATCCAGCAGTTCTTCCTCGGTGCACTGGCTGTGAGTGGTGGTTGCCGGATGGATTACCAGAGATTTTACATCGGCAACGTTAGCCAGCAGGGAGAACAGTTCCAGATTGTCGATGAAATCTTTTGCTTTCTGTGCATCGCCTTTGATTTCGAAGGTGAAGATGGAACCGCCGCCGTTCGGGAAGTATTTTGCGTACAGTGCCTGCTGCTTGGGATCGTCGGATACAGACGGATGATGTACTTTCTCAACCTGCGGCTGGCTCTCCAGATATTTTACAACTTTCAGTGCGTTCTCAACGTGACGCTCTACGCGGAGAGACAGAGTCTCAAGTCCCTGCAGAAGCAGGAAGGAGTTGAACGGAGAAAGCGTAGCTCCGGTATCACGAAGAAGGATCGCACGTACTTTTGTAACAAACGCAGCAGGTCCAACTGCTTTTGTGAAGCTGATGCCGTGGTAGCTCGGGTTTGGCTCAGTCAGGGATGCGAATTTTCCGGATCCCTCCCAGTCGAATTTACCGCTGTCTACGATCACACCGCCAAGAGTAGTTCCATGGCCGCCGATGAATTTGGTTGCGGAATGAACAACGATGTCTGCGCCGTACTCGATCGGACGAACGAGGTATGGAGTTGCGAAGGTATTATCGACAACCAGCGGAATCTTGTTCTCATGTGCAATTTTTGCAAGTGCTTCGATATCGACAACATCAGAGTTCGGATTTCCGAGGGTCTCGATGTAGATGGCTTTTGTGTTCTCCTGAACGGCTGCGCGAACCTCATCCAGATCGAATACATCAACAAATGTGGTGCTGATTCCGTACTGCGGAAGAGTGTGCGCCAGCAGGTTGTAGGAACCGCCGTAGATGTTCTTTGCAGATACGATGTGGTCGCCCTTCTGCGCCAGGTTGATGATGGTGTAGTTGATGGCTGCTGCTCCGGAAGCTACTGCAAGTGCCGCAACGCCGCCCTCCAGTGCTGCCATTCTCTGCTCGAAAACGTCCTCGGTCGGGTTAGTCAGACGACCGTAGATGTTTCCTGCATCCTGGAGTCCGAATCTTGCTGCTGCGTGATCGGAGTTATTGAATACGAAAGAAGATGTCTGATAAATCGGCACTGCTCTTGCTCCGGTTGCCGGATCTGGATTTTCCTGTCCTACGTGAAGCTGTAAGGTTTCAAATTTAAGATTTCTTTCTGCTCTTGTTTTTTTGCTCATGATTGTATTCTCCTGTTCTGTTTTTCGTTTTTCTATTTCTTTTCATGTTCGGTTTTCTATTATTTATCGGAACCGGTTGCCGTCTTGTTTTGTCCATGCTGCAATGCGGCTCCGTTTTCTTTCGGTTTTATCTGCTTACACTGCAACACATGACATCATAGATCACAATTCGATTCTCTGCGAAAACTGCTCTCATTCACTTCGCTTCCTCTCGTTTTTGTGATATTTCCTATCTGTTTACAAGGATTATTATAGCGACAGTCTTCTGCTTTGTCCAATATAGAAAATTGATGGCCAGTTATAGGTCTTTCCTATAACCATTCTTTATCTCCACTCTTTTTTCTTCTAAAATTCCTATATCCAATCACGCTGCATAAAACAAGGTAACAAACGCAATTCATCTCCCACAGGCTGGGACTCGCAGCTTGCTCATAACCGAATAGCTGCTTCGCAGCTTATCAGGAGTGGCTTGTACCACTCCTGATACAAGCAAGTCCCCACCCACTGCTTATTGCTTTTCGCAATAGAAGCAGGGGACTTACTTGATTCGGTTAAAGTCTTCTTGTTTCTCCCTTTTCTTACAGCACAAGCTCCTTATATTTCCGAATTTCTTCCAAATACTGCTGTCCCAGTGCGCTGACCGACATACCCTTCCTGGAAACATAACCGATCATCATGTTTTCCTCTGCATGAAGCGGCACCGCGCGGTAATCACTGCCGTTTAATTCCTCACAGATAATGCCGGAGCAGAGCGTATAACCATTCAGTCCGACCATCAGATTCAGCATGGTCGCGCGGTCATTTGCCTTAATGATTCTCTTATATTCATACGTTGAAAGTACTTCCTCTGCCAGGAAGAACGAATTATTGCTTCCCTGATCAAAGGACAGGCACGGATATTCCTTCAGCTCCTCCATAGTGATCTCTGCCTGATCTGCAAGCGGATGATCCTTCCAGAGATAGACGTACGTTCCACAGGAAAACAGGTCGTGGAACTCAAGGTTATTGTCCTTCAGCAGCTTGTTCAGCACCTTCGCATTAAAGTCATTCCGATATAAGATCCCAAGCTCGCTCTTGAAGTTCTTTACATCCATCAGCACATCATACGTTCTCGTCTCATAAACCGCAAACTCGTACTCATCCATACCAAACTGCTTCACCAGCTCCACAAACGCCTTTACGGCAAAACTGTAATGCTGCATCGACACGCTGAATTTTTTCTTTCCCTTGGTGCGATAAATATAGCGGTTTTCGAGAAGCTGATACTGGTCTGTGACCTGACGTGCGTAACCCAGAAACTCCTCTCCCTCCGGGGTCAGTACTGTTCCGTGGCTGCTGCGCTTGAACAGCTCAATTCCGATCTCTTTTTCCAGCTCCTTGATTGCTCCAGAGAGACTCGGCTGTGAAATATAGAGTGCCTTTGCCGCCTCATTCATGGATCTGGAATCTGCGGCCTGAATTACGTAGCGAAGCTGTTGTAGTGTCATAAGTAAAATTCCCTTTCTGATATAAATTAATATGCGAAACTGCCATTCGCGGTGGAGAGAAAGTGCCGCGGATGGCAGTGTTCACTGATATCTATTATTTTAAAATCTGAGGCTGTTCTCTTTTATTTGGCAAACAGAGCTGTGGAATAGTATCTGTCTCCGTTATCCGGCAGGAGCACAACGATGGTTTTTCCTTTATTTTCCTCACGTTTTGCCAGCTGGATCGCCGCATACAGAGCTGCTCCGGAGGAAATTCCCGCAAGAATAGCTTCCTCGGCTGCCAGATCTCTGCCGGTCTTGAAAGCGTCTTCATTTTCTACCTTGATAATCTCATCGTAAATGCCGGTATTCAGCGTCTCCGGCACAAAGCCTGCACCGATTCCCTGAATCTTATGAGGTCCGGAAACACCCTCCGACAGCACCGGTGAGGATGCCGGTTCTACCGCTACCACTTTTACTTCCGGTTTTTTCTCTTTTAAGTACTCACCCGTTCCGGTAATGGTTCCACCGGTACCAACGCCCGCAACAAAGATATCAACTGCTCCATCGGTGTCTTCCCAGATCTCCGGTCCGGTTGTCTTTTTGTGTGTCTCCGGGTTTGCCGGGTTCACAAACTGTCCTGCGATAAAGCTGTTCGGAATCTCTTTTGCAAGCTCATCGGCTTTCTCGATAGCGCCCTTCATTCCTTTTGTTCCATCCGTCAGAACAACCTCTGCGCCGTATGCCTTTACGATATTCCGGCGCTCTACACTCATCGTTTCCGGCATAGTAAGGATCATGCGATAGCCTTTTACCGTTGCTGCCGCTGCCAGTCCGATTCCGGTATTTCCGGAGGTCGGCTCAATGATAACGGAGCCTTCCTTTAAGAGACCTTTTGCTTCCGCATCCTCGATCATCGCTTTTGCAATACGGTCTTTGACACTTCCTGCCGGATTAAAGGATTCTACTTTTGCGATCAGTTTCGCCTGCAGTCCTTCTTTTTCTTCGATCCGTTTCAGCTCTACCAGCGGAGTTTTTCCTACAAGATCTAAAATGCTGTCATATACCTTTGCCATCGTTCATTTCCTCCTTATTCTGCACCTTTTATTTCCTTATTTCCTATTGATTTTGTATGTTTTAAGTTGTTTCCATCTTATTCCAATCGTTTTGAAATGTCAACACATTTCACTGGTATGATCAGAAAAAATGGTCAGATCAACCGTGCAAGCAAAACACCGACTGTCATTCCAACAAGAGAAGAAAACAAGGCGCCAGCCAGAGTATACCGCGTTTTTTTGATCCGAACCGCACCAAAGTAAACCGTCATCGTATAGAAAACGGTCTCGGTACACGACATGATAATGGAAGCTGCCCGTCCGGCAAAGGAGTCGCAGCCCGCCTCCTTGTAAAGATCCAGCAAAAGGCTCACCGCCGCGCTGTTGGAAAACAGACGCACAACACTGAGCGGAACCAGCGCAGATGGGATTCCCGTCGGTTCCAGCACAGTTCCGAGCAGGTTTCCAAAATCCTCCAGAAATCCCGATGACCGCAAAACCCCGACCGCCGCCATCAGCCCGATCAGCGTCGGCACAATCCCGATCACAGTCCGCATGCCATCCTTTGCCCCGTTCAAAAAATCTCCGAACACATCCTGCTTCATCAAAAGCCCCAATCCGACCACATAAAAGATCAGCAGGGGAACCATAAGATCTGAAAGTACCGTAAGAATACGCAAAAAATCCCCTCCCCGGAAAACATTGCTGAAGATACACTCCATACAATTTATTCCGTGGGTGGGGATTTATGTTTTTATTTCGTAACGATTCAGCGCCATGCGAAATGGGGCTCTCAATCGTTACTTTATTTCACTTTAATCTGAAACAGCCGCGCCATATACGTCTCCGGAAAATGGACCTTCAGTTTTTTGCTGTAATCATCGTAATGGAATACATCTCCGCACGCTTTCGGATAAATACAGCTTACTTCCAGCTCTTTTCCCGGAAAGGCACGGTCAAGCGGAACTTCAAAATCCGTCTCTCCGCCGCGTCTCCATACACCAAGGTAAATCACATCTCCGGGTACCCGGATTCCGGCTGCAAGATGCTTGTCCTCATTATCCGCCCATCCCATTGGCCAGAACGGAACACCATCCTTGATTCCGCTGCGGATCTCTTTGTAGCAGTCGATTCCCTCTTTTACCAGTGCAAACCGCTCCGGCGAAATTTCTGCCAGATGACCGCTCTGGTGAATACGAAGCAGAAGCGCGTTGACCATGTTGAAAATAACTTCCTCTTCGGTACCGTCCCGCAATGGGTACGACCAGATCGCAGCCTGCTCCGGCATTACACCAATCGCCGCATTCGCCGAAATCGTCGCGTAGTTACGGTAATCCTCCTGATCACTGGTGGACTGAATACTGTTTCTTGCCAGCATCGCATAATCCATCCGAAGACCGCCGCTTGAGCAGTTCTCGATCACGAGATCCGGGTATTTTCTGTAAATACCATCCAGCCATGCCAGATATGCTCTCTCATGCTCTAAGAGACCATCTCCAAAACTGTCTGCATCCACTTCCGTACCGATACCAGGTTCGATATTGTAATCCATCTTAATATAGCCGACACCATAATCTCTGACCACGCGGTCGATCACTTCCGTTACATGCTCAACGACCAGCGGATGACGGAAGTCAAGCTGATAACGGCTTCTGTCATACACACGTTTTCCATGGCGCAGGAAGAAACACTCATCCGGCAGAATAGAAGCCTTTTTACAGTTAATACCCATAACCTCAAGCTCCAGCCATACGCCGGGAATCATACCCTTGGAACGGATATAATCTGTCACTTCACGAACGCCGTTCGGGAAACGTTTTCTGCTCTCCTGCCACTCGCCGACACTGTCCCACCAGTTGCCGTCCGCATACCAGCCGGCATCGATGACAAAGTATTCACATCCTGCTTTTTCGGCAGCATCCACCAGCGGAAATTCTTTTTCTGTCGTCGGATCTCCAAACAGACAGTTCATGTAATCGTTGAAAATAACCGGCAGGTTCTCATTGTCCTTATTCGGACGGCGAATTCTTCTGCGGTACTTCGTTAAGGTACCGATTGCCTCCTCAAAATCATCATGACCGACACCGACAGCCACCGGCACGGTTGTAAAGCTGTCTCCCGGCTTCAGGTTTTTCGACCAGTGCGACTGGATTTCCGTCGGGCCGCTCACAGCCAGGTAAAAGTGGCAGTTCTGATCTCCAATTTCATAATGCCAGGAACCGCTGTGATCGATCTCGAAAAACAGGCTCGCATCTGCTGCGCTGTTCCCAATATATCCCATCGGAACATATTCCTTCGCCGACCAGTTACCCGTATTTGTAATCTCAATCGTCTTCGATGTTCTCTGATAGTTGTGCGGCTGCGTCTGCGCCATGCCAAGATCTGCAAAGCGGTATTTTTTCACCGTCAGCTCCTTCTGCCAGCCATTGTGAACCACTATCATCGACATCTTATCATCTGAGCTGATAAACTCCGGAATGCCCTCTTTCTGCTCTTTTTCGATGCCCCAGTAGCTGAAGCTTGAGATATATTCCAGTGTCTGGTTCTCACTGCCCTCATTCGTCACGGTATTGTACATTCTTGCAACCGGAAGACCGTCATAAAACTGCATGACCGACTCTACCCTCGCGCCCGTCACATCATCCTTCTGTACAATGCGAAGCAGATCGCCATCTTCGTTTCTTTCTTCCGAAATCGAGTCAAATTTCAGCATAAAGCCCGGCGCTGTCACAATGTACTTATTTCCGTGCTTTTCATACGGCCGGTTATAACCGGAAAAATTCACCTGTACCAGCTGGAAGCTCTCTTCGATCTGAGCCTCCCGCATTCCCTCCATCGGCCACCAGTTATCCGGCTTCCGGCAGAGATTCTCTGCATCAAACGGTGCACTTGAAAAATGAAACAGCTTTAACGCCTTCTCTTTTGTCACCCCAAACACAATGTGAATTCCATTCACATCATAACAGATCAGCTCCGCCTGAATCGGAGTTTCCATTCGGTCTGTCCATTTTTTCATGTAAAAACCCTCCTGTAAAAAATCATTTTTTACTTATACCAAAAGCATATAACTTGTCTGCCCTAAAGTCCACCTTATTCTTGCTTTTTCCCCGTTTTTTGCAACGATCGCACGCCCTCCTGCCGAAGCGTCCGCTTATCTCACAACCCCAAACGTAGCAATCTCAAATTCCCTCAGCGACACATGATAAATACCGTCCGCATCCGGGGTCAGCACATCGTTCTTCTCTTCGATGACATTGCTGCGATAAACCTCTTTCATCCAATCTTCTTTCTTAAAAGAAAGGATCTCTCCCTGCTCCATATGATTCACGAACCGCACAAACAGATCGTCCTTCTTCTGACCTTTCTTAAATGCAGTCATATGAATACCATTGCCTTCAAATGCAAGAAAACTCATCTCTAACGGAAGTTTACCTTCAATCAGCTCCGGCTTTACCTGACCCGGTTTCCGAAGGAACGCTCTCTCCAGCCCGGCCTGTGCCACCGTCAGATCCTGCTGGAACGCATAGCCTTCCTCAAATGCAGTGCCGGTCTCCCCGGCCGCATATGGCACAACCTCAAACTCCAGACAGAATGTTCCAAGCTGCTGTGCCTTCGGTGTCGGGAAATATCCCCAATCGCCCATCTCCGCAACACAGCGAAGCAGCGTCACCGCAATTGCATTCTCCTGCTCTTCCAGAATCTCATACTCATACAAACCGCGGTTGGCAACCAGAAGGCCGCCCTTTTCGTCCTCCATCGCCGCAAAACACTGCTGTCTCTCACATCCGCATGGATTTGTCCAGGTATCGTTATGACGGTTATTTCTCCGAACCACCTCAAACGCAGAATCCGCCATATGCATCGATGTATGCAGTCCCGTCGGAAAAATCACACGAACCCGGTGATCCTTCGCCTGATTGCAGATGGTGGTAGCCACACGCAGCCCTTTCGCCGATTTTTCCAGCGTAAGCACCGTCTTCACATCCATTTCAACCAGCTCAAAAGAGCGGTTTGCCACCCGCGTATATGGATCAATACACATCTCGCGCTGCCGCTGCAGCTCTTCACCCATTCCGGACGGAACCATCATTTTGTGGCGGATTTCAACCACTGTACGGAACGCATTTCGCTCCACGCAGGAAACCTCCGCCTTTCTGCCCTTCGTGGAAATCACCTGTTTTCCGGTATCCTGAATATAAATATACTCATTGCCCATATCCCCGGTGTCTTCATAGCAACCCAGGTTCTCATACGTTCTGCCCGTCTTCTTGTCCAGAAGGCTGTAAGAACCATCCTCGTTCACAACAACCTTCATTGCATCATTTTCAAGCACATTCGCGTCACCGGAAACTACGTCCACGTTTTGCAGCTGTTCTGCGGTTTCCAAATAATACGTACGGTATCCAAGAGCCGGAACCTCTGCCTCAAACGTCACCCGTACCTTCTTCGCCATATATGGCTGACGGAACCGGTCATCCGGCAGATCGTATCCGAACGCAATCCCCGCATCCGCAATCTTCGCCGGAACTTCATTTCCGTCCGCATCGCGCAGCACCATTGCCGGAAGCTCCACCTGTTCTGCCGCCTCATAGCCATCCCACACAAACAGATTGTAATCCCGGAACAGGTGAATTTCTTTCTCCACCACCTGTGTTTTCGCTGTTCCCGATGTATTCCATACCACAAACGGGATTTTCTCGCCGTCCCCCGGAAGTGCCGCCGTGTTTACCTTATTCGTCAGATACTCCACGCTCTCCTCGTAAATTGCATCCGCAACCTGTCTGCTCTTTGCAAAACGAGTCTTCATTTCTTCGTTGACCTCGTCCACACTGCAGCCGCAGATGCTGTCATGCGGATGATTCTGCATCAGCTTCTTCCAGCTGTAGGTCATCTGGTCCTCCGGATATGTTTTCCCAAACACCTGTGCCATTGCAGCCGCAGGCTCTGCTTTTCGCTCCAGTGCCGTCTCTCCCGCGCGGTTATCCTGTTTTAATCCGATCCAGGAAGACGCTGTATTTGCCAGCGTCCATCTTCCGTCGGTTTCCTGGCTTGTCAGCTCACCCTTAACCGTAGAGAAGTTCTCAGAGATTTCCTTCTCCATTGCTTCTACATATTTTTTGAAATCAGAATGAATAAACTCGATGTCCGGGTACAGCTTTCTTGCCACGCGGATTGCTTCCGTAATGTTCTTCTGCAGCGGCTGATGATCGCATCCGTTCATCAGCAGAAGCTGATGCGTTGCAGCAAATTTTCTCGCATCTGCCAGCTTTTTATCCCAGTAAACCTTCGCTTCCGCCTCGTCTACCGGAATTTCAACGCCGTTGTTATACCAGTTTGCAAACAGGATACCCGGCAGCTTCGTTCCATCCGGGGATTCCCACATCATCTCAGAATATGTAGACTCATACTGTCCGCCGGTAACTTCGTTGTTCGGTCCGATCGGTTTGACACCCCGCCCGAAGACAACTGCCTCCATGCCTGCCTGCTTTAATACCTGCGGCATCTGACCTGCGTTTCCAAACGCATCCGGGAAATAACCAACATTCCCGACTGCACCGTACTGTTCTGCTTCCTGCATGCCGACCTGAAGATTGCGGACACATGCCTCTCCGCTCGTCAGGAACTCATCCTGCAGAATATACCACGGACCGGTCTGAATTTTGCCCTCGCGGATGCATTTTTCCACCTGCGCACGCTTCTCCGGACGAATTTCCAGATAATCATCGATTGCGATGACCTGTCCGTCGAGGAAAAAGCCTCCGAACTCCGGATCGTTTTCCGCCTTATCCAAAATATTGTCCACCAGCTCAATCAGTTTCATGCGGTGTGTTTCAAAAGACTGATACCACTCTCTGTCCCAGTGGGAATGGGAAATAATATGTACGGTTGTTTTCATCATGATCTGTTTCCTTTCGTTTCTTTAAAAATCTTTGGTTTCTTGCTGTCCTTCTGCCGATACGGCATTTTGTCGAGTATTCTGGTATCAAACGGGGTAAAACACCTTTTGACACCAATTTGTTTGATATATCATATTATAGAAATCAGATGATATTCTGTCAAGCATTTTACATTCGCTTTCTATATGATATATCATTTTATCGTTTTTCATCGTGCCACGTCTGCTGTAGCAGTAAATCGTGTCCGAAAAGGCCGCAGCTCTTATTTGACTTGTTTTTTTACATTCGCTATAATAGCAAATGAAACACGCAGACGGAATCAACGTTTTTATACCTTTTTATCCCAGAGGAATTTTATGGATTCACAGACCAGAAAAACAAAACCAAAATATGAAATGATCAAAGAAACCCTGCTTGCACGCATTCACGCCGGAGACTTTTCGTTTGACGAATCCTTCTGTACCGAAAAAATGCTGTCGGAGCAACACCACGTCAGCCGGATTACCGCAAAGCGTGCTATCGAGGATCTGGAACAGCAGGGGATTCTGTACCGGAAGCGCGGTGTTGGAAGCTTTGTTTCGCGAAGTCTTTCACCGGACAGCAAAGCAACCGATACGCCGAAAATGATTTCTCTTCTTCTTCCGTTCGCCACCACACAGGGAAATATTTCGGAGGCAATCGGAAGCTTAAGCGCTGTGCTGGCTGAATGTGGCTATTTTCTAAGCATTCACGTCACCGGCTCTTCCTCACCGAAGGAACGCACAACACTGGAACTGCTCCGGTCTCAAAATATTGCCGCGCTTGTCTATTATCCGAAGCGCGACAACATTCACCTGGAAAAGCTGAACGATTTCATGTTCTCCGGCTGTCCGATCGTCATCGTTGACAAGCAGACGGACTGTCCGTATCTGAACAATGTTGTCTGCGACAACTATGACGGCGGACGACAGGCAGCGCGCCATCTGCTCGGGCAGGGACACCGAAACATCGCGTTTTTCACCGCGGCGCCACTCTCTGAGACTTCATCGGTACGCGACCGCTTTGCCGGATTTTTGCATGAAATGAAAGCCGCCGGGATCGCGCCGGACCCGCATCAGCTTGTCACCTGCTGCGAGGAGCTTTCCGATGATGCCGCACTTTCCACAGAACGCACACCGTTTCAGCAGAAGCTTCTTGCCATGCACAGCGACGGCATCACCGCCATCATCGCCGAAAACGACCGTATCGCCGAGCTGATTTTCCTCGCCTGCCGCACGATCGGTCTTCGCATTCCGGAGGATCTCTGCCTCTGCGGCTTCGACGATACAAATGTCAGCCGAAGCCTCGGCATTACCTCCATTCATCAGGATTTTGCCGGAATCGGACGCGAAGTCGGACGGATTCTGCTTGCCGCCCTCAAAAATCCCGCCGCCGAGACGGAAAAAATCATTCTTCCGGTAACGATCGTTCCGCGCGCATCGTCGCAAAAAAATCTGTCTTCTATTTCCGAACATGATTGAAAAATCTTTTTTATCATGCTCGAAAACCGCAATAGCCTCATATGTTTCCGACCTGTGAGGCTATTGTCTATTTTGTTTTGTATTCCCATTTGACACATACTCTTTTTCCGTAATGTGCCATTCCAATATAACAAATTTTCCCTGCCATCTCTGCCTGTGTAAGACCCTCCTGTTTCCGAAGCAAGGTCAGATACTCACCCTTCCACCCCTGCCAGAAATTCCCGGATCTGTTCCGGTGACAGCAGTGCATAAATGCTTTTGTGAAATGTTGCCGCCACTTCGAGTTCGCCGTAGTAACCGGTGCGCACATCGCAGTTTCCGTTGAATGCTTTGTTCAGCGCAGCATTCAGTAAAGCTCCCTCCGGACTGTCCATGAAATCTTTCAGCATGCGGCAGCAGGTGTGCGTGTTTTCATAATAGCGGCGGTATGCCGGGTGGAACTCGCGCATCCAGCCGCTGACAGAGACGCAGAAAACGGCGATCGGATGGATGAGCGGCTGGTAGAGGAGACTCCATTTTTCCTGCTGTACCGGGTCAGAGGCAAACGCAAGGAGAGAAGTTTTCAATTCTTCCACAAACGTCGGATAATCCGCCCCCGTGAGAGCAATGATTTTCTGGTTCCGCAGATACTGGTTAATATTCGTCGCATCAATCCGCTCCGGGGAAATAGACTGCAGATAACGGGACATCATTTTCAGATCTGTCCGCGCATGTTCCATGGTCTGCTGCATGATTTTCTGCCACAGAAACTGCTGATACTCCGTGACCGGCGTGTCCAGATAAGCCATCCGGAGATACTGCGCCAGCAGCCTGGCATCTCTCGATTCCATCTGAAACTGCGGCGGCTCATCGGGGCTGAAATTCGTGTCTTCCAGCATTCCCGCAAGCTGGTCGAGCGACTGACAGACCGGGAGCTGGCCGCTTAAGCGGTCCATCTCGCTGATCGTTTTCTGTATCGTAAGCATCTGCGTCTGCAGCTCATTCATCTGCTTATGAAGATAAAACGGCGTTGTTCGCGGCTTACGCAGAATTGCACGGATATCCGCAAGAGAAAGCCCCGCCTCCCGCAGCTTTCGGATAATAAAAAGCTTCTGTACATCCTCCTCTGTAAAATCATGGTACCCATTGCCCTCATTCACCGGGGGGATAATTAATTTCTGATCGATATAATAATGGATCGTCCGTCTGGACAGTCCCGTTTTTCCCATTACTTCCTGTATTCTCATGAATTCACACCTTGTACATCATTTTCCCTTTTTTGTCAGTTTCCCTCATCTTTTCCGGAGCATCGAACGTCTTCCAAAGCGAACCCTATCATCTGCCGCGCCGTCTTTTTTGCTCCCGGCACATTCAGAAAACATTTCCCAAACAAGAACGTCGTAGCCCGCAAAACACCTTTTTCTGATACATTCTGCTCAAAGTGTACACCCACTGGACACTTTTTAGCTTTATTATAACTATTTATGGCAAAGAAATCCACACCGCAATTTCATCTACCCGCAAAAATCGTCGTTACAGTTTGCTGATCTCCGGCGCACTGTAACAACTCGTCTGATTTTAAGAAAAATTCACTGTTTTTTCCGGCAAAAAATATGGATTGACTGTCCACCAACGGAATCCCTTATGATAGAAATAAGAAAATGGATTGTGAGGTGGTTTTTATGTTACAGAATAAAATAGCAGTTGTTACCGGTGGAACCAGGGGAATCGGCTATGCCATTGTTCAAAAATTTTTACAGAACGGCGCGAAAGTTGTACTTTTTGGCTCCCGCGAGGAGACCGTTGTAAAAGCGGTTACTTCCCTGAAAGAAGAAAACCCGGACTGGGACGTTTCCGGCGCATAGCCAAAGCTGACCGATGCGGCCGCCATGGCAGATGAGATTGCTAAAATCAAGGAAAAATACGGAAGAATTGATATCCTCGTAAACAATGCCGGCGTTTCCGACAGCACACCGCTCGACAAATACACCGCAGAACATTTCGCCAACGTAATGGATCTGAATGTGAACGCCATGATGAACGGAATCCTGCCGGCCACTGCTATCATGAAAGAGCAGGGCGGCGGATGTATTCTGAACACCAGCTCTATGGTCAGCATCTGTGGCCAGCCAGGCGGCGTTGCCTATCCGTCCAGCAAATATGCTGTCAATGGTCTCACCTGGTCACTTGCAAGAGAACTCGGACCGTTTCACATCCGCGTGAACGCCGTTGCCCCCGGTATCACCAGAACTGATATGGTTGCAGCACTTCCGAAGGAAATGATCGATCCTCTGATCAGCCACATCCCGCTTCGAAGAATCGGCGAGGCAGAAGATATCGCAAATGCATTTCTCTTCCTGGCAAGCGACATGGCTTCCTATATAACGGGTGAAATTCTTTCCGTGGACGGAGCGATGAGAACCTGATTTGCATGCTTTCATAGTAAGAAAAAATCCTGTCCGGTTTTGTATCGGACAGGATTTTTTCAGAAGAACAGCATCACCATTCCCAGCACGCACAGCAGGATTCCGGTTACGCGATTCAGCATTTTTACGTTTGCGCTGTTCGCCCATTTTGCTCCAAGCTGCGCGAACACCAGTGTGCTGATCACGCAAGCAATCATAATCGGAAAATTCGGTTTTCCGCCGATATAGAAATGTGAAACAGCTCCGGTCAGCGCAGTAAAGGTCATGATAAAGACGCTCGTTCCAACCGCCGTTTTTAACTCATAGCCAAGCACACTTGTAAGCACCAGAAGCAGCATCATACCGCCGCCGGCACCGACAAAACCGCAGATAAAGCCAATTAACACGCCGCAAAGAATGGACTGCCGGATTTTCTGTTCCTCGGATTTGTTTGCCTGCACTTCCTTCGTTGTCATGATCGGGCGAATAATAAATTTGAGTCCGACAAGCAGTGTCATACCTTTTGAAAATCCGCCCATTGTTCCGTTTGGCACAAGGGAGGAAACGAAGCTTCCGACCAGTGTAAAAATCAATACGGAGATCAACATAATCACGCCATGGCGAATGTCGATATTTTTGTTTTTCTTGTATGTCCACGCACTGACCCCCGACGCGAGGACATCCGATGCAAGTGCTATCCCGATCGCCTGGTACGCCGGCATATGCAGAAATGTGATCAGCATAGGCGAAACGACCGCCGCCGCAGAAAGTCCCGCAAGACCCGTTCCAAGGCCGGCACCGAGGCCGGCCACAATACATACGATTAATTCTGTAATAGTCATGAAATTCCTTCTTTCTCCATTCTTTCTCCATTCTATTTCCCGATTACATTTTTCCGGATCAGCTCACAGAGCCGCAAAAATTCTTTTTTATCTTCCTCTGAAATTCCGCAAAACAGAGATTCTCCAAATTCCTTCTGACATTTCTGTCCGTAACAAACGCACTCTGCCGCAGCCGGTTCCAGCTTCAAATGCACTTTCTTCCGGTCTGCCATATCGCCCTCTTTTCGCAGGTAGCCTTTTTCACACAACCCGTTTACGGCCAGCGAAACGTGTGATTTCTGCATTTTCCGCACACGTACAATATCTGTTGCAAGATCAAACTGACTGTTATTTGCAAGAAACAGCAAAATATCTACTTCTGCGGCAGACAAATGATAACGCATCATCACCTTTTTGCGGTACTGTGCATATTCCCGTTCTACTTCCACGGCAAACTGCCACTGCTCATCAAACATGCTTCCACCTTCCTCTTGTTCTAATTTGAACTTCTTGTATTTTAGTTCTAATTTGAACATTTGTCAACCCACAAAAATGGATATCCAGCGATAGAGTTTCCCCTGTAAAGTAAGCGCCAAGTATTCCTGCGGATTTTCAAATCCTTAGATTTCCCCTATAATTGCAGCTGATAGATACTTAGATTATTTCACTACAATTATGGAGGATAGGTTATGGCAGGTACTCGCAAGACCCGCGTTCCGATGGTGGAACAGATCAGACTTATCAATGAATGCCGTCAGAGCGGCATGACAGATGCTGACTGGTGTCGTGAAAACGACATTGCAGTAAGCACCTTTTACAACTGGGTCAGCCGTTGTCGGAAAACAGCAGCGGATCAGATCCCAGCGGCGAATTATGGTCATCTTGAGGTTCCACGCCCGAAACAGGACGTGGTTCCCATTGACATTGTTCCGGAACAGCATACCGCATCGCAGATGCTAAATTCGAACCTTGACAATCCACATACGATTGAAGTTTCTATGAAGGATATCACAGTCCGCATCAGCAATGATGCGGATCCTGTTCTGCTCACCAGGACTTTTCGCATGCTTCAGGAGTTTTCATGTTAGGTGATGTTTCCGGACTTGAGAAGATCTACATTGTCTGTGGCTACACGGATATGAGGAAATCTATTGACGGACTCTGCACCGTTATCGAAGACCAGCTTAAGATGGATCCGTCGTCCAGTGCTCTCTTCCTTTTCTGTGGAAGAAGACGGGACAGGATCAAAGCCTTGTTCCGCGAACCGGATGGCTTCGTTCTGATCTATAAGCGATTGTCTGTCCGCGGCGGTTATCAATGGCCCAGAAAGCAGTCAGAGGTCCGGAATCTTTCCTGGCGGGAGTTTGACTGGCTGATGTCCGGGATTGATATTGACCAGCCAAAAGCCCTCAAAGCAGAATAAAAAGCTCGTGGATCCTGGCAGAAATCCTGCATAGAAAAATCCGGAAATCCCTTGTAAATTCGGCATTTTTCAGGCGTTGTTTTCCTTTAGTAAAAGCCCCATTTCTGGTATAATAAAGGAATCAAATCCGAGGAGAGAAACGATGGCTTCCAGTGCAAAAGATATCCAGCTTCGAGAGCTGAAAGATACCGTATCACAACTGAAAACAATGATAGCGGAGCAGACGGAACTGATTAAAGCTCTCCGTCTTATTATTGACGAAAAAACCAGTCATGAGAAAGCTCTTCAGGAACAGGTAGATTATCTGACAAAAAAACTCTTTGGTCCCTCCAGCGAGAGAAGATCTGATGATATTCCGGGACAGCAGAATCTCTTCGATGAAGCAGAAGTGGAACAGGATCCATCCCTGTTGGAAGGCGAAACGGTAATCCGGGAGCATACCCGTAAAAAGAAGGCAACACATGAGGAACTCTTCAAAGGCCTGAAAGTTGAAAAAGTAGTGGTCCCACTTCCGGAAGAGGATCAGATCTGTCCGGTATGTGGTACGCAGATGGTCCTGATCGGCGAGGAATATGTCCGCCGGGAACTGGAATTCATTCCTGCCACCTGTAAAGTGATCGAATACTACAGCCAGAGCCATGGATGCCCCTCCTGCAAGGAAGGACTCGGCGATACAGAAAAGCCTGTGATCGTAAAGTCTCAGGTTCCGCCAGCTCTGCTTGGAAAAGGACCTGCATCAGCAGCTGCAGCTGCATGGACTATGTACCAGAAGTATGCCAACGGGCTTCCACTTTACCGGCAGGAAAAGGACTGGAAGCAGTATGGGGTGCAGATCAGCCGGACGACCCTTGCAAACTGGATCATCTACTGTTCAAAGAACTATTTTCAGCCAATGTACGATTACTTTCATCGGGAGCTGCTGAAACGTAGTTTTGTGATGGCAGATGAGACGCGGGTCCAGGTATTGAAAGAGGAAGGACGCAGGGCACAGACCCAGTCATTCATGTGGCTGTTCCGAAGCGGTGAGGACGGACTTGCGGAGATCATCCTGTATGGCTATTCCCCGACCAGGAGCGGCAGCCATGCAAAGGAGTTTCTGGAAGGCTACAGCGGATATCTGGAAACGGACGGCTATCAGGGTTATAACAGTCTGCCCGGGATCAGGCGCTGCTCCTGTTGGGCACATATCCGCCGATACTTTATCGACGCTGTTCCCAAAGGGAAGCAGTATGACTACAGCCAGCCTGCAGTACAGGGAGTCCAGTACTGCAATCGGTTGTTTGCCATGGAAGACTCCATTAACAAAAAGTATCCCGGTAATTATGAAAAGCGGAAACAACTGCGTCTCGAGAAGGAAAAACCTGTTCTGGAGGCTTTCTGGTCGTGGCTTGACCAGCAAAAGCCCGTCCGGAATACCCGGCTGGATAAAGCCGTGAATTATGTTCTCAACAGGCGTGATATAGCGGAAACCTATCTGGAAGACGGGCGGTGCAGCTTTACCAATAATCTCAGTGAGAATGCGATCCGTCCGTTCGCAGTGGGGCGAAAAAACTGGCTGTTCAGCAGTTCCGTGGACGGAGCGAATGCCAGCGCAGTAGTCTACACAATGGTTGAGATGGCCAAAGCACATGGGATGAACATCTACGGATATCTTAAATTTCTGCTGGAGAACCGACCGGGTAAAAATATGACCGATGAACAGCTGGCGGAACTGGCACCTTGGAGTGAAAAACTCCAATCTATCAAAAATCGCATGTGAATTATAGTGAATTACTCCAACTCGTAAAGGGCTGGAGTAATCTTGTATCTAACCGCATTATTATTTGGCGCTTACCCTGTAAAGTAAAATATGCTCCCTTCCTGGGAGACAAGTTTTTATTTGTCTACCCGGAAGGGAGCATATCAGCAAAAAATATTTGCTCATGTGACAGACCCGTCTTGCGTTTGAAAACAATATACCTTGCGGTACTCTACATTTTTCGCACAAATCAGTCATTGCTCAATGAAGGATTGTAGCAACACGTCCTGAACCTACAGTACGTCCACCTTCACGGTATCAGACTGGTGTATTGCGGTGTGCAAATGGTGATTTTTCGTGTGATTTGTATGGAAAAATCCGCATTTTCCACTGTGTCCGTGTGGTTTTGGGAGATTTTGTTATCATGGTGTTATCACAATATCTCTGTATTTATCTACATATCTGTATTTATACTATCTGAAAATGGTTTCAATTGTTGAGCATACATTGAACTAAACGATGTCAACGTTGCTCTCAATTGTTTAGCTGCATTTTGTGTGGCTTCCTTACTTTTTAAACCACTTACAATTGCCGGTTCAAGCGTAGAATGCCATGGCATCAAAACATCTAATATTGCTTTCCATTCTTCAACTAACTTATCAAAATTTTTATTATCTTTAAACACTAACCTCCAAGAATCTAAAATCTTTTTTCCAAGTAAGCTTTCCATACAAGTGCTTACTGCTGATATCAATAACATTTTAGAGCCACGCTTACTCAAAAAATTAAGTTCATCATCTTCTATATCCGTTCTTTGTTCTTTCTTATTTTTTAAGTTAATTTTAAATTCATCAATAGCTCTCCCCAATGAATATACGAAAATAATATGTTCTGCAGTTAATTGATCCGAAAAAATATTTGTGTATTCTTTATCCTCGTCCCATATCAATTTCTTTGAGTTATAAGCAGTTACACAATCTCCATGAAAAGCCAATAAAGTTTGTGCAACCAAATATGGATCAAAGACTTCTTTGTTTCTAACCCTTGTACTATCTCTTCTACCACCGCTATAATACAGTTGTGGATATTTTTCAAACTCTTTTCTAAGTCTTACTTGTTGTTTATCATTACTTCTTAAATCAGATGGCAAAATTTCATTTTGTTTATTGTTATTATTAATAATTTCTTCTATGATCTTAGGATCACTACATACAATAAAACGTATCGGCACAAGAAAATCTTCTTTTAAGCTTTCAACAGCTCCAATAGCTCCCGTTGATTGTGCTCCATTAATAATAGTTATTCCATGTACCTTTGTTATATTGTCATCATCTATTTCATAATCATTCACTAATGCTGTTAATCCATTGTTATATGCCCAAAAATTTTCTGGTTGCTCTTGCACTGTGTCCATAATTCCTAAATTAATTTTATTTTTTCTTTTTCCCGCCCCTAAATAGTTTCTTGGATTTCCAGAAAAAAGATCATCTTTATACATTAAGTAAAGTTTTCATATCCAGCTACCTTTTACAGCTGTTACACAAGATTTCCACTTTCCTCCCTTGACTTCAAAGGCTTTTCCATTTCCTTCTACATCAATCTCTTCTTCAATTGTAATTCGTTTACTAGAGCTATTATACCAACGTTCAATCGTATCATTTCCAACTTCTAACGAAACTATTTTAACAGAATTATCTCCAGCCAAATTATTTACCAATTTTTGTGCTGCAATCTGAACAGTATTCAATTCCTCCTGAACTTCTGGATTATTTTTTTCATTCATATTATGAACATACCAAAAATAAACTGTGTTAATATCGCCATCTTTAATAGCTTCTTGTAACTCACTAACTGAATCTTTTATTCTATCTGGTATATCATTTATATCTCTCGTAAAAATCCATGATGCTGCCGTATTTAAATCACTTGCTTTATTTACCTTCGCCAAGTCTGTTTCCGTCGGATTTTTCTTCATATAAGCTTGCGCCACAACTGCAAATCCCGAATCTCTATCTATATAAATCAAATCACACTTTTTATCATCACTTCCATCTGTCAACGCTTCCGAAGCAACTGATATTATATCTTCAATGTCATATCTCAATTGTAACGCATACAATAACAATGAATTATCTCCATATAAATCGACCAAATCAGTTCGTCCTTTATAATTACTTATATAATTATACATTATCTACTCCTTATCTTATGCAAAATTATACTTTTTATCCTTCATTTACAATATCTTTACACATCCCTCACTAAACACTTTAGGAAAACATAATGGTATTATTTCATTTTGAAAAGCAACCACATATGCACGTATTATACCTTCGCCATATCTTTCATGCAATATAGTTTTTCCATCTGCATACAAACTAATTTCATCTGGAATCCCCACTAAATATGGAATTTTTTTATCTTTCACCTTTGCTTCGGGAAAATACACATCCATTGCAACCACTCGTCCTTCGCCATATATCAGATGACATATGTTTGCTCCTGGTGGCACTATCGGTAATTCTTTACTTTTACTTACTAATGGTCCTTTTTCCATTCTTTTTATTTTTTCATCAACTGTATTCCCTATATATGCCTTCCATCCCGGTGCATTCAAAATATCTCTTCTGGTTTCACATAGCAAAATCAATTCTCGTAGTTTTTCTGGATTAGCGTGACCTGTTCTAAACATCGCCATAAAATATTCCCGATACTGGGCTAATGTTAGTGGAACAATGTCCAATCTCTGCTTTAAATCTCCTCGTGCGTACCAAATTCCATGTCTAAATGTTTCCGCCGTATTGGTATCTATTTTCACAGCAATAAACATTCCATATACTGGCTTATTATATTTTAAGACAGCATCCGACACATGCCTTCTTACAGGTTCGCCCTCCATTGCTTCTTGGCGTGATGACGTAGACATCGTGACTTCCGTTAAGATTGTAAAGTCATTAAATTCACAGTATAAATCACCCTTTCCACCACCTGCAGCAGATACTGGAAGAAAATCTGAATCCAGTTTAAATCCCCTTACCTCATAAGGTTTATTGACCATATGATCAATAGCTAAAGAAGCTCTCCATAAAATCCACTCCAAATATGCCGGAGTCTCATCTTTTGGTACTTCAATAACATTATCATCATCGTATGTACGCTTTCCTCCACCTTTAATCAGTAACTCCATATAATCTGCTATTTCCTGCCATTGATTACATTGTTCTTTCGCATACTGGATTTCATCTGTTTGAGATAAGATATTTTCTAAACGTCTTCTTGCAATATTGATTTCTGCTGCAGTATTCAATGGTAGATCATTAATGTTAAACAGAATTTGTCTACCCTTCATCTGCTTTATTAAATCATTTAATAAAGCCTTGGCGGTATCCATATTATCCGTTGGTAATTCTGCACCTTCGCATAATCTCTTGTACTGAACCATTATTGGTTCTTCATTTGATGTCGACTTTGCCAATTTTTCAGCCAAAATATGTTTAGCCGGGACAATAATCATTCCTCTTCCTTTTCGTTGTAAAATTCCTGAAATGCGTAAATATCGCATGTTCATGTCACTATATTCTTTAAAATTGTTAGCTTTTTTATTATAGTGCTTTCCACGTTCTTCAATTTCTTTTTTATCAAATTTACGTTTCGATGGTGCTTGTTTCCTACGTGCACGCAAATCTAAAATATTATTCACAACCTCTTCAACCGAATAACTCGGATTTGTTGTATGTCCCCATAATGCAAACTCTATTCTAGTAATCTCTGAACTTCCTGTTCTCCTCTCTAGCTCCAGCATGATTGCTAATATCCATCGCAATGGCGAAAAATAAGACTTTCCGTCTGGCATAGCAAATTGTTCAACACTTTGTGCTCTCAAATAACACTCCTGCACTGCTGGATATGTATCCGCCTTTAAAAAATTTCGTCCAAATGGTGTTATATCGTCCACTTTACCTAGTTTTTCTTGACTACCATCTTTCTTTTTCACTTGCGGATAAATAAATCCATTCTTTGAAAACATTAATCGCCATTTTCGAGCATGACTACCGGATGTATCTTTTCCATCTTCGTTTTGAATAATTCCCTGAGTATTTAAAAAATTCATAAAATCAATTTCATTTTCTTTTCGAAGATTCCCCACATATGGCGAATTAGCAAATGCTTTAAATCCTTCTTGTATTCTATTAGGATTTCTTAATCCAGTGTTCCCTACTTGCCAAATTTCTATTTTTTCTTCCATACATCTTCTCCGTTAAATCCAACAAATAAATATTCCTGTACCTTATTTCGATTTGTCTTAGCATGTTTCTGATTTCCAAAAGAATATGTATAATCTATTGGAACTACCTCTACATGTTCTTTATATTTAGACATAAGTGCAACCATTTCATCTTGTGTTGGTTGACTATTAGAAGAATAAGATACAATCAAAATACTGTCGGAAAACTTTTTAAACAACTTATCGAATGCATCTGCAGCACCTTTTCTAGTTGAAAACGGTGTCGGATATGACTTAAATTTCTTTGTTACTGTATTTTCCTGTATTTCGACACCTTTCCAATCTCGTGCTAAACCTTCGACAAAATGATATCTACGTACATATTCATTATCTGACAATGGAGAATAATACGGTGGATCAATATATACTAAATCAGGATGCTTAATTTTTACTTCCATTGCGTCGCCATGTTTAGATTTATTTTCACAACCGTTATCGAAAATTGCATTATTGATACTTTCCACCGCTTCCAAAAATTGCTGTTCTAAAGATTTCTGTAAATCTTTTCTTCCGTCATTATACCGATCTCCGGTGTATGTAAAAATTCCTCTTGGTCTTTTCTTTGTACAAGCTCTAATCAATGCTGTCATTGCAATTGCTTTCTTATATTGATCTCTAATAGCAGCAATATTAGTCCGCAAAACATCTATTAGCCTATTTTCCTCATCTTTATAATATAAGCCTCGAAATGTCTCTTCTACAAAATGATCAGACTCTCTTTTTTCAATCAATAATTTTTTCGCCTCGTCCAATGGCAATACAACATTATTGTTTTCTACCATTGCCTTGGTAAAGGTTGCTGACATTGCCATATAGTCATTGCTAATTACAGTCTTTCCCTGAGCTTTAAACATATAACCTACAATACCAGAGCCAGAAAACAGATCCACTACTGAGTCAAAATTGAATTGTGAAGCAACAGCCCAAATTTGAGGTAATAATTTACTTTTAGAGCCCATATATCTAGTGGCCGGATATTTCATTACCTGTTCAGGTAAAGGTTTCGGAACTATTTTTAACATAGTTTTTTGTTTTGGCAAAATATCTACTATAATATCCTCGCCTTTTCTTTTACTTCCGTTACAAGAAATATACCTTTTGGTTTGGATAACCTCAATCTTATAATCCGCGTATAGCTCATGAACCAATGGATGATTAGAATTGGTCAATATTACATGGCAACCTAATTCCTGTAATCTTTTGACCTCTTTCGCTAATTCTACATGATCTTCTTCGTAAAATTGCTCTTTTGTATATCTCTTAAAATCCGAATATTCTGAAATCGGCAAGTACGGGGGATCTAAAAAGATAAAATCTCCCGGTTCTGCATATTCTTTCAATACTGACAAATAATCTCCACATGTTATAGTTGCTTTTTTCAGCACATCTGATGCAGCGAATAAAGCTTCTTCATCGCAAAAGTTTGGAGCTTTATATTTACCAAACGGAACATTAAACTGTCCCTTCTTATTGACGCGATATAAACCATTAAAACATGTTTTATTCAAATAAATCGTTCTCGCTGCTGCTTCTTCTTTTTTCAATTTGAACCAATCTAACGAACGTACTTCATAAAAATCTTCTTTAGTATTTTTGTATTTCTTTAGATATGAAATAACAGCCTCTACATTATCAGCGACTTGTCGATACATGTTAATCAATTCCGGATTACTATCTGCGATTATTGCTTTATCCGGACTTAATGCAAAAAACAGTGCACCACCACCAATAAATGGCTCTATATATTTTCCATATTTCTGAGGAATTTTAGGCATGATATCCCCTAACATCTGGGTCTTCCCACCGGCCCATTTCATAATAGGCTTTGCCTGTATCTGTTTTTCTTTCTTTAAAACTTGTTCCATCACGCCTTTTCCCTTTCAATCTCTATTATTTCCATGATATCACTAATATCACATTTTAAGGCAGTGCAAATTTTCACCAGCACATCTGTTGTAACATTTTCATTTTTTCCGAGTTTCGCCACTGAAGCATGACTGATACCTGCAGCCTCACATAAGTCTTTCTTTTTCATATCTCTATCGATAAGTAATTTCCATAATTTTTTATAACTGACCGCCATATTTTAACCTCTAAACCATTTTTTCTAAAATATTGCTATGCCGTTATTCTACCATGTGATTTCAGTCATATCAACATTTATTTCAGCGATCGCAGACTTTTTTACAAACATATGTTTTTATTCAATAAAGACTATTTCTTTTCAAATAGGATTATGATCGTCTGCTTTCTCCAATATAAAAATATATTCATGTGCCAGCATTAAGAATTTCCTTTCTCTTCCCTCCCAATAATCAGTAGAACGACAATTATGTTGCTCTTTTATAATAATTTCTTTAAGTTTAAATCCTGCATCAACAAATTTCTGCATGGAATTCATTCCCAGTGGCAGCACATAGCCTTTTTTACGTATATCTCCGATCATAAATGTACATATTCCTTGCTTTTTTAATACTCTATATGATTCTTTTGCAACCTGTTCCAGTTCCTTCAAAAATTCCTCATATTTTAAATGAGAACTATCTCCAGGAATTTCTTTACTATACCGTATAATGTCTGCATATGGTGGATGTGTACAGATAAGATCTATACTTTCATCTTTTATAAATGATAAATTGTTTGCGTTTCCTTGTTTGGTGAATATTTTTGATTTTTCTTGACAAGTAAAATTTAGATTTGTGTTAGATAATTTGACAGCTTCAGAATTTATATCAACGCCAATTGCATTTCTTCCCAATAACTTTGCTTCAATCAACGTTGTACCACTGCCCAAGAATTGATCTAGTATCCAGTCTTTTTTCTTTGAGTATCGTAAAATGATATTTCTAGGAATATATGGAGACCAGTTTCCTCTGTATTTTCCTGAATGTGTAGCCCAATTTCCTCTTTCAGGAAAAGACCATATTGTCGTGTCTTCTAATTTGAATCTTTCTGGTGCTTCTCTTATAAGAATCTCCCCTTTCTTTTTCTGCTCATTATACATCTGCCGTGTTTATTTGTCCATAAAAAATCTCCATTCAAATATTAAATATCAATAAATATTTGAACAGAGATTTCTTATTCATTACAAGTATATGTTTTCTTTCAATACTACTTCTTCAGCATTTGTTTTAATATTATTCATTCTCTGCATCCATTCCATCTGGTTCTGCGTCTTCAATTTTTCTGTCACATCCCACTGTTCAGCCATCTGTTCCATCAGCATCTCGACTTTTTCTCTTGCTTCCTTATCAACCTGATTCAGATGCTCCGTCAGTTTCCCGGTCAGTACCAGATATTGATACTTGACACTCCTGTGTTCCTTCAGAAACTGCTTTCGCATTATTCCATATTTCCCATATGTGGTTTCTTCCTCATTGATTACCAGGTCTGGCAGATAATAATCTCCATGCAATGTGTAGCTCAGTCCGTTCTTTTCATCATAAATTTGTTTCTTCATATCATTAAGAAGGGCACTGAGGACAATTCTATCAAGACATATGATCTGTCTTAATTTTTTGCAAAAGAAAAAGAGCCCTTATGAACTCTGAGTTTTTGGTGGTCTGGGGGAGTCTGCTTATTTATCAAATCGTGCAACCATTACACTTCACCATCGCATACTCCCAGACCAAATAATAATATGTATTCTTTACTCATCGAATCAAGTCCTTTCTTACAAATGTCTTTGACCACATCATAAACCAATCTAAAAACTAAGCAATTCGACAGTACTCCTAATATTAATTTGATGGTGTTTGGAATCGAACCAAATCCTATTAATAATTTTGTTATATTAGTAGTATAACATTGATTTCAAATTTATCAATCCACTTTCTGAATTTTGTTATCATTCTGTTATTACAAACGGTTGTCAGGACACTTCCTCGGCAACCGTTTTTCTATACTGTTCGTTATTCTTTTCTACCCTTTTACATATTTTCGAGCAACAGAAAAACCCCGGAAACCTTGCGGTTCCGGGGTATCTTACGTTTGGACAC
>OGXP01000263.1_pt1 | contig 62971 bp, 53 predicted proteins | sample 1576351 | NCBI WGS metagenome assembly OGXP01 (sample SAMEA3541517, study PRJEB24748) | human gut metagenome | biome: human gut; feature: human-associated habitat; material: faeces | place: China | collected 2012
TGATTCTTCGTATGCGTATGAATGGGTGTCTCAGCGCATAAAAGACGGTGAGACATGGAGCGGATTCTCTGCGCCTTCCTTGTGGGCACGGTATTCTAAAGACGGAGAAGACGGTAAGCCAGGCGAGGGCGCTGTAGTACGTTGGCTTACGGCGAGTGCTACACAGGTTATTATCAGACCGAATAGTGTTGTGCCTATCTTTATAACAGTAAGATGTAAACAGCAAATAGGAACTAATCCTGTCGAGAACTGCGACTCTCTCTATGTTGTCTACAGAAGGGTGGACGCAAACGGTACAAATATTCTGGTAAATTCAACATTGGGCACACATGTTGTTGCCCCCTCTAAAACAACGACAGCCTTATCTGTTCGCGCTTACGAAAACAAAACAGATGCGGAGGCTTGGAACAATAACTATGTAGATGAAATAGCATTCGGAATTGTTAAAGATGGCAGAGATGGTATAGACGGTGTTGATGGTAAAGAACACGAATTTATCTACAAGAGAACAGGTACAGGAATAAAGCCTACCACCCCTGACGAACAATATTTAGCGTCCGGATGGACTGATGACCCGGTAGGGGTTGATTCTTCGTATGCGTATGAATGGGTGTCTCAGCGCATAAAGGATAACGGAATATGGGGAAATTTTTCCGTACCTTCTTTGTGGGCACGGTATTCTAAAGACGGAGAAAATGGGAAGCCGGGCACAGATGGCAAGCCCGGTACTGATGCCACGTCCTATTGGCTAACATCAAACGGAAGTAACTTTGCTTATTCATCAAACGGCGTGTTTTCTCCTGGCAGCATCACTGTATATTGCAAGAAAAAGACAGGGGTCAGTGATGCGATGACATGCAGTGATTTTTTTATCAGGGTGAAAAAATACAGAAATGGAACAATTAGTGATCATGACTATTCAGGCTCGAAGCGATCCAGCGTAGTAATTACTCCAAGCTCCTACGATAGTTCTTACGTAGTGAGGGCATATCAAAATCTGAGCGATAATAATAGCTGGACCGATAATTTTGTAGCTGAATCAATCATAGGTGTCGTAAAAGATGGTCAAGGCGGCGGTTCCAGTACACCCGGTCCTCCGGGTGAAGATGGTAAGCCGGGAACTGACGCCACCTCCTACTGGCTTACTTCTACGAGCACTACCGTTGTATTTAGAAGTACGGGAAGCGTTGTCCCTATGTTCATAACAGTGAGATGCAAGAAGCAGACGGGGGCTGGTCCTGTCGAGAACTGCAATTCCTTTTATCTCGCATATAGAAGAGTGGATAAAGACGGTACGAAAGTGACCGTGGGCAGCGCTCAGTCAAGCTCCACTCTAATGACGGTAACAGCGAGTACGACATCACTCGGAGCAAGGGCCTATGCTGTTAAATCGGATGCGGAGGCTTGGAATACCAACTATGTAGATGAAGTAAACATAGGTATCATAAAAGATGGGACCAATGGCGCAAATGGCGCAATGCCCCGTGTATGTGGAAGATATTCAAGCGGGGTGCCTTATGTTTGGGATGACAACTACAGGGATATTGTGTTTTATTCCTTTGGCGGCGTTAATTATATCTTTCAGGTTAAAGTCTATGGATCTTCCGTATCAACTCCGCCTGTGTCGGTAGACGGTGATGACAACTGGGAGCCCGCCAACCGATTTAGTTTCGTTGCTACAGATACGTTGCTTGCTGATGGTGCCAACATTGCGGACTTTATGTACAAGAATGGCGTAATGCGTTCTCAGGCAGAAGCAAACGGCATTCCCAATCTAATGTTGAACGGCAATACGGGGGAAGTAGATATAAGAATAGGTACATTTAGAGGAAAGGTAAACACGCCATTTACCTTGCTTGGAGATTCTGACGCTCAAAATGTTTCCGGTATGACTAATACATTCCTACTAAAAGATAATCTAAACATAGCTACGAGTTGCAAATACATGTGCACGAATGGAGCTACCATCGTACTACCTACAGACATAAAGTATAACGGTGCTAATGTAACTATACTGGATTTTACTTATCCCCCGTATAACTCCGATATAGCCTATACAACTGTACTTGTTGAAGGCGGGGATACGTTCGGGAATACATTACATACAGAGTCGCAAGATCAGTCTCAATGGTTTGAATCAGACTTAATCAACATTCGTGGGGGGATAAAGGAATTTATTGCCGTTCCCGCTTACAGTACCAGCGGGATTTTTACTAAAGTTAAATGGTTTTTAAAGAAATAATATGATTATGAAGTATTTGGTATTTATTGCGCTGTTATGCGCTTCGTGTGAGGGGAGCTTTATGCAAGACTTTCCGACAAAAGGTAGTCACATTAGAACTTTCACAGACTCCGGTAATTCGGACTGTATTAACAACATAGTTCTAACTACTGATACTACCTATAAGGAGTTTGATTATACACTATCGATTAATAGAACACAATGACGATGATTGACTACATGAAAAATCTATTTGTAGGCTTGCTAACCGGATTAGCAGCCTACCTAAACCCGATCAGCGGAGATATTAAAAGCCTTGTTGCTCTTTTTTTCTTTAACTTCCTGTTTGGCCTGGCCGCCGGCCTACTGGCCAATAATGAAAGTTTCAGTTTAAAGAAGGCATTCCGGTGTATCATTGAAGCGATGGTCTTTTTTCTGCTTGTAGCCGCTATTTACTTTATCGGCGATCACAAAGGAAATCCGGACGGGGCCTTACAATGCGTATCGTTTATAACTTACTCAATATTCTACTTTTATGGCGTGAATATTCTACGCAATTTGAAACTAATGGCTACGTCCGGAACTGCATTCTATAAAGTTGTATCGTTCCTGTATTACGTCGTTAGCGTCGAGTTTATCAAGCACATACCGTTTTTAACTAATTATCAGAAGGAGGCAACAAAATGAAGTATTTTACAATCAAAGAACTTAGCCACAGCGATACGGCCGTAGCGCGTGGAATCGACAATTACCCAACGGCCGAAGCTATTCACAATTTAACGAAGCTGGTTGAGAATGTTCTCGACCCGCTTCGGGAAAAGTACGGTAAGCCCATCCGGGTAAGTTCCGGTTATCGAAGTGCTATTCTCAATCGGAGCGTTAACGGTGCGACATCCAGTCAACACCGAATAGGCGAGGCGGCTGATATTACGGTAGGAAGTAAGGAGGAAAACCGGAAGCTATTCGAGATCATCCGGCAGGAATTGCCTTTTGATCAGCTGATAGATGAAAAGGACTTTTCGTGGGTTCACGTGTCATTCCGTGAAGGTAGAAACAGAAAACAAGTGTTGAAGCTATGAAACAGTCAATCTATATTATTGTATTGCTACCGGCAGTATGGCTTAGCTCTTGTGGTAGCCACAAATCAACTATGAAACAGGAAACGTCCATTGAATCTGTTGGCAACCATCAGAGAAAAGATACCACTTCTGTCAGTGAGCAGGTGAATAAGACGGAGAACGAGAATGTAGCCGAAACGGTTGAAGAAGTGACAACCGTTTATGATACCGATAAGCCAACCGCTCCGGGCACGGGTAGACCTCCTGTCAAGTCCGAGACAAAGAAAACCACAAAGTGGGAAAGTAACAAACAGAAGCAGGAGGATAAATCCACGAACTTGAATCAGTCTGCTGTTGTGAATGATAATATAAAGGCGGTTGTTCAGGAAAGGAAGGAAGAAGGTAAGCAAAAAGATGAAACGACAGTACCTCGGCAAATCGGAGGTATTATCTGGGCATTGGCTGTGCTGGTCGTGGTGATTATTGTGGGCTGGATGATTTATATATCAAGAAAGAAGTAGTATCTTTGCTAACAATATTAATTTTATCATGATATGGAAAATATTTATATAAAAGATAACGACAATAGGTTGATTGATTATATGAGTGATTTGCGTGGAGATGTAGCCAATCTTATTAATAGTAATATATGTAGAATGCAAGAGAAAGGAAGAAATATCACTATTAATAGTGCTGACGAATACAATAGAGATTTAATAGCAAGTATAGGATATGAAGAAAAGCAAGGGTTATATGATATATTGATATTAGAATATAATCAGAAGTACCCAAATAAGCTATTGCAACGTTGGCCGTCTCATCGTTAATTCTATAGTTAAGGTAGTTAAATAAGTTGCCTATATTGGGATCGGGGTGAGTTGTAATTTGTGGGAATGGTAGAAAATTAATGATGTTTATTCAAATTCAATATGTAGATTAATATATTAATTATTATATTTGTAAGTAGAAAAAATATTTATCATGTTATCTAATAAAACAAATCTAATTTTAGCGTCCATTATTGAGGCATGGACAACATCAGAGATTGACAGGCTTTTAATCCATTTAAATATGCAAGTTCCTGCGCAGCCAAATGGAGTAACAATATCAAAATCTAACAAAGTTAATTACATTTTAACTAAGCTAAATGCTAACGGTGAAACACAAAAAGAAGTGATGGAATTTCTTTTAATAAGATTTAAACAGAGAAGTTTCTCTTTATCATCGTCTGACCCGTTTTCAACAACACCTGATCCGAGAAATATAGAAGAGCAATTTAATGAAGAATATCAGACATTGCTAACTTCGTTACATAGAGATGGCTATACTGTTAGAAACCTAGAATATACTAGTCTTTTACCAGAGGAGTTAATTGAAACTGATACAGAAAATGAACTATTTCGTTTACTAAATAAATATGAATTTACTACGGAAAAAGGACATCTAGAACAAGCGATCGAAAATCATTCGCTTCAAAATTGGGCTGGGGCAAATGCACAATTTCGTCCCTTTTTAGAATCACTCTTAATGAGTATATGTAATAAATTAACCGCTCCTAATAGGTGCAATAACTACGGAGAAGCATTGCAATGGATGGCTAATACCTCAAAGGTAAACCCTGTGTTTCTTTCACCAAGTTTAAACGAGGTTCCATCTCAAGGAGGTAGTAATGACAAGACTTATGTTTCTGGGCTAATGAATAGATTACATCCTCAAGGTCCTCATCCGGGGTTATCCGATGAGGAAGATTCAACTTTCAGATATCATACCGTAATAATATTTGCAAGGTATCTATTAAAACGCCTTGAAGATAGGTTTACTTAATTACTATTTGTTTTTAGAGCCTAATGCTATTTATATAAACAACAAGGCGACTGAATAAGTCGCCTTTCCTTTACTGCCTTAGATCGTTAAATAATCCTATTATACTATCTATAATCTGATTCAACCGCATCCAGCCTCCAACGCTATTAATATAATCAATTACTTTCCTATTCGCATCATCAACCTTCTGCCTATTGAAATCAATATAGATAGATGTTACCGAAGAGCCTATTTCATGCCCTAACGCTTCGGAAATGGTTTCTTTGGGTATATCCAAGCCTGCCGCTATGGTTGCCCATGTATGACGGGCCCAATACGTCGTGATTTCTGGGAATAACGGTTCCCTTTCTTTCCTGCCTCCCCTACCCTTTCGTTTGAAATTTCCAATCTTCCGAAGACCTCTATTCATCGCCATCATATAATTTCTATAATTCCCGCCCGACATTTCCATAGCGCTTAATAAATACTCTTTCCCTCTATATCGACTAATTATTTCCATCGCTTCCGGCTCTATTTTTACAGAGTATAATTTACTCGTTTTTTCACGCTTATATTCAATTCTATCACCTACAAGTGCTTTTACATTAAACAAGTCTATACCATTAATGCCAATAAGATAAATCATCAGCATGAACATATCTCTATATTCCTTCTGATACTCCTCACACTCAAAGTCACGTAATAATGCAAGTTGCTCAACCGACATAGACCGTTTACGAGTCTCTTCTTTTTCTATTGTGAATTTTCTGAAAGGATAAAGCTCAGTTTCTTCATTATCTATCGCATAATTAAATACCGAACGAATATTCCTCAAATGAATAGAGCGTGTATTAACCTTCGTTCCTGCATCCGACATCCATCTATCAAAATTTTCAAGCCATTTGCGGGTTATCGTATCAAACGTGCAGTTTTCATCAAATGAAGCGATTTTATTTTTAGTTCCTACATAGCAATCAATCGTATTCTTTTTGGTTTTCGTAGCAATGAAATCATCTATGTAGTCTACAAACTTCTTTTCGGTTGCAGAGTTATTTTTAAGCGCCCTTTCGATTTGCTCTTTCAATGCCTTATCGCTTGTCCGCTTTAACTTCCCGCTTTCATCCAGAAGGATTATTAAAGTATCGACTTTGTTTTTTAGGTTCCTAATCGCTACGTTTCTAACTTTGTAGTTTTTGGCCTCTTTTGAGTACTCTGTTCCCGTCCATGTTTCAGGCGTAGCAGAAAACTCGGTACTAACAAGAAACTTGTTATTATGTCTCACATTAATCTTTATAGGGAATGTTCCGTCTTTCTTAGAACGACGGGTGTCGAGATAGAAACTAGCTGTTGCCATACTATAATATATTAGAAGTTTGGTGCAAATTAAGGTGCAAAATTTGCACCGGATTTGCACCACAAATATAATAAATACCTGTCAGAAGCCACCAGAAACGGTACAAGAAAAAGAGATTATGCAATAAAAAAGCCTTTTACGCTATCGTAAAAGGCTGATTACCAAATAGTAGTGGGTACGAGAATCGAACTCGTATTACATGCGTGAGAGGCATGTGTCCTAACCGTTAGACGAACCCACCCGATTGAAAATTAGATTCAAAAAAGAGCTAAGCAATAAACTCAGCTCTTCTTTGTCATCTTAAAGTTGAGATTTGGTGCGGAAGCTGGGGGATTCGAACCCCCGGTACGGTTACCCGTACGTCAGTTTAGCAAACTGGTGGTTTCAGCCACTCACCCAAACTTCCTTTTTAACCGCATTTCCTCTCAAATGCGATGCAAAGATAGAGGGAACTTTTGAACTACGCAAATCTTTCTGCAACATTTTTTTCAAGGATTTTATGCGAAATAAGTTAACCGGCTAAGTTTCAAATGTTAAAGGAGAGAACTTTTTTTTCATACACTTCTTCCTCCGGCCGGACATCGGAGTAAAACGAATCTTTTTACTTTGAAAAATTGATTTATATCAACCGATTTTCGTACTTTTGCCCCGCAATCTATAATAACTTATCAATATATAACATAATGGAAAACCTGAAAGAGACAGTGGATATTGTTGTAAACTCCAGATATCCGGAGATGAACAGAGAGGGACGAGAACTACTGGCACAGGTCTTGATACGCAAAGAGCTGGAAAAGGGTGAAATGTTGTTGAATGAAGGACAAATAAGCCGCCACATGGTTTTTGTCGGTAAAGGGATGTTGCGGCAATTTTATTATAAAAACGGAAAAGATGTCACCGAGCACTTCTCATACGAAGGATGTATCCTGATGTGCATCGAAAGCCTGTTAAAACAAGAACCTACCCACCTGATGGCTGAAGCATTGGAACCGGCGGTAGTATATATGCTCCCTTATGACGTCCTGCAAAAGTTGCTGGAACAATCCAAAGAAATCAATGCTTTCTATCGTAAGGTACTGGAATACTCACTCATCGTATCGCAAATAAAGGCCGATTCATGGCGTTTCGAAACGGCACGCGAACGCTACAACCTACTCTTGCACCATCATCCGGAGATCATCAAACGAGCTCCGTTATCACACATTGCATCCTACCTGCTGATGACCCCGGAAACACTCAGTCGTGTTCGTTCGGGAGTACTGTAAAAAACATTTTTTGATTTATATCAAAACGTAATTCAACTACATGCTGTATTTTTGCAGCAGTTAATAAATAGGTTGTTTTTTATAGGAATAAAGATTAGTTTTTAGGTAACAATTAAAAAAACAGGCAGCGTCAACTATTTGACGCTGCCTGTTTTTTATCAGACACTTTCCATCATTCATATAGATCATGCTGTGCCATTTCTTCAAAAAGTCCGGCGAGTTTCTCTACGATCGGTTTCACATAACGCTCTCCTTTTTCCGCTGTTGCTTTTTTCGGGTTTCCTACACCACTGTCTACTGTTGCTTTGTCCCAATGCCGAGGTACCCAAGCTACTTTTTCGTTTAGCGAAGCAATGGCAAACGGTTTCGATTCACCATCACCGGCCTCAGCCAGATTCACCAGTTCCGGATGATAATGCATCATCACGGAAGTTTCCGATTCTCCGGCATGGTCGTCAATCTCCGCTTCAAAATAGCCTTTGGGCGACACCACCTCAAACCAGTTTGCAGCAGCAATCAGAAAGTCGGGATATTCAAAAGCAAGGTCACGAATCATCCCTTTAAAATTATTCCCTCCGTGTCCACTCAAAATCAACAGCTTACGAAATCCTTGTACATGAAGGGACGATACGATATCTTCCAGAATAGCCTGCTGGGTGGCATATCGGGTATGGATACAGAACGGCAATTCACGCTGCCCGGGATTATGCGCTCCGAAAGGTACGGGCGGCATCACCATGCAACGGACACCCGAACGGCTAAGTGCCAGTTCGGCTGCCTCCACGGCAATATCATGGGGGAGAATGCAATCGGTGAGATACGGCAAATGTAAATTATGGGGTTCCGTAGCTCCCCACGGCAAAATAATAACATCATATTTCAGCTCTTTCACCTTACCAAGGCAGGATACTGAAAGATCTACTTCTTTATTCATGGTCTTCTGTTTTTAGAATTCAAATGTGATATCACAAAGATATGAATAAAATCAGAAACTTAGTTCATAATCTTTATCCCCACAAAATAAGTCCTCGGCTGAGTCGGTCCGTAGAAGTAACCTGCATCCCGGAATTCTCCCTTGTCCAGATCCTTCTGGAAGCTATTAAATATATTCTGTACTCCTCCGTTTATCTGCATTTTGATATGATCTTTCAGCACAAAAGTATAATTCAGTTTCAGGTTGAGATCCATGAATTGTGGAGTGTGCTCCATGCGTGACTTCTCGATGTATCCGGCCATGTGCGGCACAATCATCTTACCGGTATAAGTACCCGAAAGCGAGAAATCGAAATTCTTTAATGGTGCCGACGTAAAAGTGAAATAACCGTAGTAGTCCGGCGTACGGGGCATGCGTTTCGTAGTCTGCTCTTCTTCTCCTTCACTGGTCCATACTTCCGCCCGGTTATATCTGCTGCGCTGCACCGTAAATCCCAACTGCAACTGCGCTTCGCGTCCGTGGGCTACCTTTGCATCCAGATTGACACCATATACTTTGGCCCCGCTGCCGTTCCGGCGCTCTTTTATCTTATCTCCGTTTTGGTCCTCACCGATATCTTCGAGCACAAATACATGATGTAAATCCGTATAAAACCCTTCGAGAAGAATATTTGACTGCCAGTGCCCCATCGGGAACGACCAATCCACCGAACCGCTGAAACTGTTGGAGCGCTCTTCACGAAGTCCGTCGGCCAACCGGATCTGTACTCCTTCACCCCCCACAGCCGTTACGTGCAAGTCTTCATCGTATGCTTGTGGTGCCCGGAATCCGGTAGAGTATGTCAGACGTGCCTGCAAATTATCGCTCGGTTTATATAGGAAATTCACACGCGGGCTAAAAATCGGATGATCGATCAGGTTATGCTTGTCCAGACGTGCCCCTACAAGCATCGTCCAGCGGTTCAACCGCCATTCGTTCTGTACAAAGCCTCCGGCAATACGCACATCCTGCTGCATGTCGCGGTGATATCCCGTCATCACATCGTGTAGTGAGTTGCTCTGATACTCTACACCGCCGGTAAACGTAGCCGGAGCAAAAAGGCAGCGGTCCATGTTGCCCACATACATACCTCCCACTACCCAAGTCAGATCGTTTGTTTTACCATAGGCATTCATGTCTTTCTGTGCACCGTAATAGCTGTTGCGATCCGTATGCTGGATAGAACCGTATACGGACATTTTATGCTTCTCGCCCCAGTAACGATCGTAACTCACTCCTCCACTATTGATGATATGTTTCGTTTGTTCAGTAATATCCGCCTCGTGGGGTTGCAAATTGAACTTATTTCCTCCCCGCCGGAATTCGTTTGTCGTGTGATACTCCACATTGATACGGCTAAAATAGTTAGGACGATAATAAGCACGCATCCCGAATGTATTCATATTTAGCTTACCGAGTTCCGAAAAACCGTCTCCGTCGGCATCATAAGGATTCCGGTTACGATAGGTCTCGTACAGGGCGATGCCGTACGAATTGTCTTTTGCCACCAAAGAAACGTTTCCTCCCATATATTGCTCCCACGACTTGCCATTCATATTAGACATCGTGCTTGCCACCTGGAAAGAATTATTAATCGGGTCTTTCGTGATAATATTGATCGTTCCTCCTACGGCATTGGCACCGAACAGCGCCGAACCACCACCGCGTACCACTTCCACACGTTCGATCATGTTTACCGGAATCTGTTCCAGCCCGTACACTCCCGAGAGAGCGCTGATGATAGGACGGCTGTTAATCAGGATTTGCGAATAAGGACCTTCCAAGCCATTGATACGTACCTGTGGGAAACCGCAATTCTGGCAATTGTTCTCCACCCGAAGACCCGACTGGAAGTTCAACGATTTAGCCAGATCGGTAGAGTTCACCGTCTCAAACAGTTTAGCGCTCATCACGTTTACGACCACCGGTGCCGCCTTTCGGCTCACCTCGTTCCGGTTGGCCGAAACCACCACTTCATCTGTCGTAAAACTTACTTCTTCCATTTGGAAATGAACTACGGACGTAGCCTCTGCACTGACCGTAATTGTTTTTTCCTGTGTTTTATACCCCATCACCTGTACACGGAGCGTATATTTACCGGCAGCCAGTTTACGGAATTCAAATTGTCCTTCCTCATTGGACACCGCACCGCGGTTGGTTCCCAAAATCATCACTGTTGCGAATGGGATACTTTCTTCAGTGCCCTTCACAATAACGTGTCCGGCAATCATATTACCTTCTTTAATCGGATTGACCGCATACGAACTCATGCTTACACAAGCAAGCACAAACATAACTATATAATGTTTCATTCTTTTTTGTTAACCATAAAAGACGAATCAGCAGTACCACATGTAACACACTTACACGCAGTACCCACCTTTTGGAAGCATTACGTTCACTCCCAAATACTGATTCGCAGTTGTATATTTAAATGTAAATGAGTAAAAGAAAAGAGGGGAGCATAGCCCACCACCGATTATGTGGTGAATGCGAATTTTGACATATCCCCATTTTTAAGCTAACTCTGCCGGAGGAGCCCGCAGAGAAATCACCTGCAGATGTGTTCCGGCCGTCACCGGTATACTCTCCGGTATCTCTACGGTGAACAGAATCGGGCGTTCGGGTGTAAAATCATAATGCACATCGACTTCCAAAGAATGGAATGCGGCAAAATGTGCAATAACAATAATGTTGGAAGCAGTATGCGAGTGGGTACCTTTGTAGGGATGAGAGTGAGCTATCATCACACCGTTCACGTAATGCACATGAGTAAACATTGTAATGCTTACCTGGTACGTTACGAACAGCGTCAATAACAGAAACGATAATAGAATCTTTTTGATGTGTCCCACCTACTATACTCTTATTTTAAGGCGGCAAAGATAGTCATTATTTTGATAAATAGCCGCACATTTCTTCCAGATATTTCCGATCTGTTTCATCAAAGAAATTCAATAGATCGCTGTCTATGTCCAGCACTCCCCATACCTCACCGTCTTTTATCAGCGGAACCACTATTTCCGATCGGGATAACGAACTGCAAGCAATATGTCCCGGAAAAACTTCCACATCCGGCACCAACAGCGTGGCACCCTCCTGCCAGGCAGTACCGCAAACTCCTTTGCCTTTCCGGATACGTGTGCAAGCCACCGGACCTTGGAACGGGCCCAGTACCAACTGATCCTGCTTCACCAAATAAAAACCCACCCAGAAAAAGTCAAAAGCCTCCTTCAGGGCAGCAGCCACATTGGCCAAATTGGCCACTAAATCCACCTCGCCCTCTATCAGGGATCTCACCTGAGGTAGCAAAGAGAGATATTGCTCCTCTTTGCTACCCGATATAAATGTCAGTTCTTCAGCCATATTATTTTATTTTCCACCAAACAGATATTCATAATCTCTCTCTGCGGCAGGTTTCACCCACTCTTCCGGTACAAATTTCCATTGGTTCAGCGCACGCGGATCAAGCGTACCTTTCTTCTCGATATACTGCATCAGGTAGAAACGGAGGTCCTTGTCCGTAGAGAAGATAATACGCTCTTTCAGTTTCTCCTGCGGGATTCCCGATCCTTTTGTCAGCAGTTCTCCCCCGCCGTTGCCGCGATAAGAGTTCAGCGCCACTTTGTAGATATGATCCATCCGGAACGGAGAACCGTCCGCCATACTGACAATAGTCACTTTTTCTCCCTTCGGTCGGGTCACATCCACTGTGTAGATAATTCCCGCAGCCGAATCGAAATTAAAACTAAAATTCTGGAACGAAGCCCGGTCTTCGGCACCTGCCCTACGTTTTTCTTTCAGCCACAACAAGTGGTCTTCGGGAGATTTCATCCGGTTCGTCCACATATAATAGGACTCTTCCAGGAAGTCTTTAATCTCTTTTCCCGACAACTTCATCACATAAAGCATATTTTCATACTTATACAGATTGAACATGTCGCTCACACGAATATCTCCTTTCTTTATCTCTGCATCGAAAGATAACGGAGCGGCAAACGAAATATCCGCTCCCGAAATATCGAGTTGCAACGAATGGATAAAATCAATAAATGCCGACGAACCGAAATAGGCGGGACGGGTAGACAGATCTTCTGTAAATACCCCGATCTTCTTAGATACAAACTTCTCAACCGCCCCGTATTGCAATGCGAAATGTCTCATAAAGGACTCGCTGACTCCGTATTCTTTTGTATCCGTCAGCACACCGTCTATCTGTTTGCTCACCACTTTACCGTCTTTCAACTTTAAAGTCACGTCAATGTCCGACACTACGATTCCGTTGCTTGCCGGATCGATCACCAGTACGGAGTCGCCTGCCACATTCACCACCTTCTTGCACTCCCGCGCATGGTCGTGCCCCATCAGCACCATATCAAATCCCGGTACATTCTTCGCCACATTCAGCGAAGCATTCTCGTTATACTTGCCTGACATCACAAAAGCATCTTGTCCGGCATGAAACAACCCGATCACCAGGTCCGGATTTTCTTTCTCACGGATGACTTTCATCCACTTCCGTGCTGTCTCTTCCATATCGTCAAACCGCAGTCCCTGCCACAGATTCTCTGACAACCACGCGGGAATAGCCGGCGTAATCATTCCCAGCACCACAATCTTCACTCCGTCGCGCTCCAACACCCGATAAGGAGGAAGATGGGTCTCTCCCGTAGCCGTTTCAACGATGTTTGCCCCCAGCACCGGGAAATTGCACTCACCAATCCAGCGGTCGAATACAGCGCGTCCTGTTTCCACATCATGATTTCCCATGTTCCCGGCATCGTATCCCATAAAATTCATCATCTCGGCACATACGTGAGGTGCCACTGTATCTATATAATTATAATAGTATGCCGAAGGCTGTCCTTGCAGAATATCTCCGTTATCCAGCAATATAAGGTTTTCCTTATACACCTCCCGGTTCTTTTGCACCAATGCATATACACGTGCAAGACTTCCGCCCCACTCCTTTTGTGTAATGAAGTTATATGGAAAGTAATTACCATGTACATCACTGGTCTGCACAATTTTCAGTTTCACCTCTCTCTCTTGTGCCGGCAACACACATACCAGGCAGAGCAAGAAAGCATACATACAAATCAATCTTTTCATCATAATCATCTTTTAAATTTGATTTACCACCAAATAACACTGAGTCTCACCGGGAGAATTTAAATAGGGAATAAACTCTATGAGACTTTGTGTGACCCTGTGGTAGTCTCTTTTTCTTATAACGGGTGCGAAACCACAAATCTCGCCCCACCTTCATAATCCGGGTCGATCCAGATATCGCCACCCCATTTATCTACCGTGAGTTTACAGATTGAGAGTCCCAATCCGGTTCCCTGCGCATACTCGTTCAGCTTCTCGAACCGTTCGAATACCTGTTTTTGTTTCTCCTTCGGAATGCCGCATCCGGTATCCGCCACCGCAAACAACACCCGGTTCTTCTCCTTCTCAACCTCAAACTGCAATGTGATCGTACCATTCTTGGTGAACTTCGCCGCATTGGTCAGCAGATTGATAAGCACTTGCTGTAAGCGTTGAATATCTGTCTGCAGAACAAAGGAGTCGGTCTTTGTCTCAAAAACAAACCGGTTACCCGATTCCCTGCGGGACATCTCCACCGACGATAATGCCTGCCTGCACAGTTGAACCACATCGCAGTCTTCCGGTGTCAGTATCACCTTGTTCGCCTCCAACCTCGACAGATCGAGTATATCATTAATCAGTCGTAACAGCAGGTCGGAGTTCGACTGGATAATTCTGAAATAATTCCGCTGATCCTCTTCCGAGCTCCCACCCGAAGCCAGCACATCCGAGAATCCTACAATCGCATTCAGGGGTGTTCGTATCTCATGACTCATATTGGCAAGAAAAGCACTCTTCAGCCGGTTCGACTCCTCCGCCCGGTCCTTCGCTTCATACAAAGCAACTTGCGAACGCTCCAGATTGTCTTTCAGCCGCTTTGTCCGCAGATAGAAATAGATAGAAACCAGCAATCCTATCACCAGAATGCAGAGGACACCTACGCCCACCCAAATCTGATACCGGTACTGTTTATAGAAAGAGGGTGATTCATTGACCAACTTTACCTTCATCGGCAGAGCGGCCACGTCTATCTTCTGTTCCTTCACTTTCTTACTGTCCAGCAACGCTTCCGTACCCACTACTTCTACCCGCATATTCGGATCTTCAGGATTATCCAACAACTTGACCGCCTCCTCCGCCAATTCCTTACCGAACGTCCGGAAAACGGGAACCACTCCGCCTACGGCCCAATAACCCAGACCGATGGAAGTAGCCGTAAACGTCGGTACATCCGGAATCGCCTCCATCATCGAATACGTAGCATTGCGCATAAAATAGCCTTCGTTCTTGTCCACTCTCCAAGTGCCTAACAGAACGGCCGTATGCTTCGGCAATTTCCGAAGTTCATCCACAATAGTATAAATGGTATGTTCGCGCCCGTCCAACAAAATCAGGTTCATATCCGGAAACTGTTTCATTTCCTTTCGCACATGAGCTTGCAAAGTGACGCCACCGTAAGTATTGTCGGATATAAAAGCAATGTTCTTCGTATCGGGATAGATTGCCCGGATCATGCGGATGTTCGACGCGATGTCGTATTCGTACAGAAAACCGCCGCATACCTGGTGCTTCAGACTGTCTTCATAAAAATCGGAAGATTCCGGCATCCAGTGTGCCAGATCTTTCCCGTCGTCCGGCAAAAGCACCACGTTCCTGCTGGTCAGTGCGCACATTACCGGCACTTCTCCTGTCACCGAGTCATTCAGCGACAGATAAGACGCCCACGCCTCCTGTCCGAACAGAATGATCAGCGCCGGTTCCTGGCTTCCCCGATATTTATCCAGAATATTCTCCATCACTCCCTTCCAGCGGGGAAAGTCTGAGAAACTCTTACAGTTCATGTTTTCAATGACCACTCCCCGTTTGCCCCCCAACCTCTGATATTCGTCCATAAAGTCGGATACATTGGCAGAAGTCGGATACGCTCCCGGATTGTACGAACAGATCATCAGTATGGGTTTCTCACCGGTAGCAGCATGTCCTGCCATGGGAGGACAGCAACCGATAACTAACAGAAGTAAATAAAGAATATATTTGAACGATACCGGCATATTCATCTGTTTTAGAGTGTGTGTATCCGTTTTTTTATGCCCGCAAAGATAGTAAAAGTTGATGGTTATAGCAGATTTATTGCGTACATTTGTCGCTCAATGTCCTAAAAATAGTTTATGGAAATTTTTCACAAAATGATTTCGGCAGCACTCAACCTGTCGGAAAAGCAAATCAGTAATACTCTCGGGCTGTTAGCCGAGGGAGCCACTATCCCTTTCATCAGCCGTTACCGTAAAGAAATCACCGGCGGACTCGACGAAGTGCAGATAGAATCTATCAAAACGCAGTACGATAAACTCTCAGAACTCGCCAAACGCAAAGAGACCATTCTCGGCACCATCGGCGAGCAAGGCAAACTGACGCCTGAGTTGCGGCAACGCATCGATGCCACCTGGGATGCCACCGCTCTTGAAGATATCTACCTGCCCTACAAGCCCAAACGCAAGACCCGCGCCGAAGCCGCCCGCCAGAAAGGACTCGAACCGCTGGCTCTGCTACTGATGATGCAGCGCGAGAACAACCTGGGCTCCCGTATTCCTGCGTTCGTCAAAGGCGATGTCAAAGACGCAGAGGATGCTCTGAAAGGTGCCCGCGACATTATCGCCGAGCAGGTGAGCGAAGACGAACGTGCCCGTAATGCAGTGCGCAATCTCTTTGCCCGCCAGGCTGTCATCAGCGCTAAAGTAGTGAAGGGTAAAGACGAAGAGGCCGCCAAATACCGGGACTATTTCGACTTCTCTTCTCCCTTGAAACGCTGCACCTCCCATCGCCTGTTGGCCATCCGCCGTGCCGAGGCCGAAGGTTTGCTGAAGGTCAGCATTACCCCCGACGATGACGAATGCCTCGAACGGCTCGACCGCCAGTTTGTCCGTAGCAATAACGAATGTGGCCGCCAGGTGGCAGAAGCCGTACAGGATGCCTACCGCCGTCTGCTGAAACCTTCCATCGAAACCGAATTTGCCTCCCTCAGTAAAGAACAGGCCGATGACGAAGCGATCCGGGTCTTTGCCGAAAACCTGCGCCAACTGCTTCTTGCCCCACCCTTGGGACAAAAACGGGTAATGGGTATCGATCCCGGCTTTCGCACCGGTTGTAAGGTGGTCTGCCTCGATGCACAAGGCAATCTGGTACACAATGAAAACATCTATCCTCACCCGCCGGTAGACAAGAAAACCGAAGCGGCTTCGAAACTCCGCAAAATGATTGAAGCTTACAAGATAGAGGCCATCGCCATCGGTAACGGAACTGCCAGCCGCGAAACGGAAAACTTCGTCACGCACCAACAGTTCGACCGTCCCGTACAGGTGTTTGTTGTCAGCGAACAGGGTGCTTCCATCTACTCGGCCTCCAAAACGGCCCGTGACGAGTTTCCCGATTATGATGTCACCGTCCGTGGGGCCGTCTCCATCGCTCGCCGGCTGATGGATCCGCTGGCGGAACTGGTCAAGATCGATCCTAAGTCCATTGGTGTCGGCCAATACCAGCATGATGTAGACCAGACCAAATTGAAAAAATCACTCGACCAGACAGTGGAGAACTGTGTCAACCAGGTAGGTGTCAATCTCAACACAGCCAGCAGTCATCTGCTCACCTACATTTCCGGTCTGGGTCCGCAACTGGCACAGAACATTGTAGCCTACCGCGCTGCCAACGGTGCCTTTGCCTCACGTAAAGAGTTGATGAAAGTACCCCGCATGGGAGCTAAAGCTTTTGAACAATGCGCCGGATTCCTCCGTATCGCCGGAGGAGAAAATCCGTTGGACAACACCGCTGTGCATCCCGAAAGTTATGGGATCGTGCAACAGATGGCCAAAGATCTGTCATGTACTGTTCCTCAACTGATTGCCGACAAATCGTTGCGTACCCGTATCGAAATGGAAAAGTATATCACCCCCACCGTAGGACTCCCTACCTTGAAGGATATTCTGCAAGAACTCGACAAACCGGGACGCGACCCACGCGATACCATCCAGGTATTTGAGTTCGACCGTAACGTGCGTACCATCAACGACCTCCGCGAAGGGATGACTCTACCCGGTATTGTCAGCAACATCACCAACTTCGGAGCTTTTGTCGATATAGGCATCAAGGAGAACGGACTTGTCCATCTCTCCCAGCTTGCCAACCGATTCATCACCGATCCCACCGAAGTGGTCTCCATTCATCAGCACGTCACGGTGAAAGTACTGAGCATAGACCTCGAACGGAAACGGATACAGTTGACGATGAAGGAGGAGTAAACCGATTTAAAATAATCAAAAGCCCCGGTCTCCCTTCCGGTGATTCCTGACAAGAATAAACGACAACCACTGTTGTACATACTTTTATCGGAAGAGAGTACCGGGGCAATCTGCAAACTTGTGTTATCTAATATCACTCTCCGGCCTGTGTCGCCAGATAGTCTATCAACTGTTCCATCGAAGTATCTTTGAGTATCACCCGTTTCCGCCCGTCAAGCAGATAGATAGTCGGCGTAGCGCGGATATCGTAAAGTTGCCGGGTTCGGATATCGCCTGCTTTGTTCCAACCCACGATCCATCCCTGCGGCATATACACTGCCTTTGCCGCCCACTCTTCCCTGTTTTCGTCAGGATAGATAGCCAGCACCCGCAGTGTCCCGTTTTCCACCATCTCAACGAAAGCAGGTATTTCAGCAAATAACTTCTCAAACTTCCGGCAATTCGAACAGTCCGGATCGTAAAAGAACAACATCGTATATTGGGCTTTCAGCCTGCTCATCCGGCTATTGTCACCATGTACCGTGACATATGTAAAATCCGCCGCTTTCATTCCCGGGCGATTCTTGTGTGCCTGCTTCAATCGGTCTGCCGGACGGATCTTCTCCCATTCCTGCAATCTGTCCGATTGCAGCATCTGTTCCAGTACCGCAATGTAAAAGTCTTCGTTGCGCATCGGTGAATTCGGCTCGTTGAGATACTTTTCTCCCAGCAGGCAAAAGCGCCGGTATGCCGTACTGTCTGCCTCCATCCGTACCATCATGGTATGCAATGCCTTTCGCCCGATCTCAGGTTCGACATACTTCAGCGCATCGATAAAGTCAACATACAACTGCTCCGTGTCTCCACTATTCACCCATGCCGTATCACCTGTCAGATAACCATCCCAATAATGTTTCACGTAGTAGACCGCACGTTCCGCAGGATCGGTCATTATCTGTGGTAAATCCGGCCGTGTATAATGCACCACATGCAGCGTGTCTGCCGCCACCTTCTCTTTCCATTCGCTCCCGTCTCCTCCCGCACAGGCTTTCACCATCCCCAGGCCCAGACAAATCACCATCAACGCTATTGAGGATACCGTCAATATAAATGCCATTAAATTCTTCTTCGCATTCATTTTGCTTATGTTTATTTCTGCACCGCAGAATTACTCGTTCCTTATCTTCTCCACCTTCCTCGTACCACCCACCGCATAGGCAGTACATACACCTTTTTTTCATCTCCTTTCAGTATCACCGCAGGACGATACTCACCCGGCTTCAACTCCGGTAAAGCCACAACCACCTTCCCCTCAGAGTACCTATACACAAGCCTGATATCGATCACCTGTTCCGGTTTGGCATGTGTCACCAGGCACAATCTGATATTCTCCAACGCATAACGGTTCAGATTGTAACCCGAAACTACAATCGGTGCCTGCGATGTAATAGTCCCGTCTCTCAGCCCGCTCAGCGGATCGTATATTCCGGTTATCTCCGGAATGTCGACACCTCCCCACACCTCCTCGATCTTTCTTATCTCTACCATATCTTTCAAAGTTTATCGTTAACCATTTGTCGTTCATCGTTGAAAATGCTTCTCACCGGAAACCCATATTTTTTCATATCGTGCATCAGATACATCTGCCGGCTGGGTTCCACGCAGAGCGAATAACCATATACCGGGCTTTGGCTGCTCCCCGTCCAGTAGCGATGCCCATGCGGAATCACAATCCGGCAGCCGTTGATGTGACTCCGGTGTCCGCACAGCGGCAGATACACCGGTACTCCGTCGTCACTCAGAAGGCAGATATTCGTCCGGTCCTCCTCCCGTTGAAGCTCCATCGGAGCAGCGGGACTGTTCATCAGTGCCTCCATTTCGATACGCGATGGTAGCCGCCACCCCTCCGGCGAAGGGTCCAACTCATTAATCCGTGCAGGACTCTCTGCCGTACCATCGTACCAACTGCCGCGACAGGGCGTAAAGTTCTCCTCCCATCGATCAGTAGGACAGCCAAACTGAAAATACGTACCCTGATTAAGCGTGGTATCCACTTCCAACCCCAACGGGATGGCTACCTGTGCTAATTTCCCGCCTGCCGCCAGATTACGGTCCAGCCAATATTTACCCCGGATACGTACGTAACCACCTTGATAAATAAGGATATCGCGTACCACGCCCGTATCATTCACCAACGAGAGTACCGTGTGACGTGCTGCCGGAAATCCACCACGCACCCGGTATCCGGCATTAGAATGCACCTTCACCGTGAACCGTCCGTCATAATGTCCTTGCAACAGTTCGGGTTCGCTCACCTCCACCCAGTCCGCCGCCTTGTCACTCACGATGCGCCATGACTGATTACTGTCCACACACACGATGTACGTCCTCACTCCCTCCTCCTCCCGATAGTCCGGTGGTGTCTCTATCACCCTGCTATGGCGTGCGCAAGGATCCTCCGGCGGATATTCTATATAATAGTCAAAGCAGACACCCTGCATCAATAGCAGATCAGTTGTCTGGCTGAAAGGATATGTCCCCGTCTCGAGTGTCAGTACCAGCGAGCGCGAACGCACACTGGCAGGTTTCGCTTCAAGGTGCACTTTCAAGCTCTGGCTTCCTTTTTGTTGCAGGCCTACGGGCGGATAGACCGAATACCAACATCCGCCGTCGTTAGCGTTGGCGCTCCTCACACACCAGCATGCCTGTTCGTTGTCGGGGATAACGGTTAGCGTCACCGCCTCGTTCTTCCGCCCGGTACTGACGTAGAGCCGGCGACTGACCGTCAATGTGGGATGAATGCCCATCACTTGCTGACGCACCTTGAGCAAATGTACTCCCTCACCGTTCCCTATTTCAATGGTTGCCTCCCGTTCCACGGCAGAAAAATTGGTACGAAACTGCATCAACAACCGGTCCCCCTCACGGCGCACGGCAAGCCAGTTGTCCGGTTCACCTTCTGCATAATGCACACTTCCCGTATTCCATTGTTCGCTACACCCCTTCAACTCCACCGGAAGCTCCTTTGCCATTGCGTCCGTAATCACTTCTGTCGGAAGCAATGCATTCAGTGTGGCAGAATCGACCTTTTCATTTTCCTCGTCTGTTTCCGTACCGACCACTATCAACTCCAACGATGTGCCATGAATAATCTCCTGCAGTCCCGTTTCAGCAATACAGATGCCGGCATGACCGGCAAACAGGCGGGACACATCATCACGATGATGTATCCCGCTCAGGCAGAGCGCATGGGGTGTAAACAGCACACAGAAGTTCAACATTCCTTCTTGTACGGTACAACGCAGCCGCCATCTTTTTCTCCGTTTCAGTACATCCGCCTCAGGGTACTTGCGCACCAGATATCCTCGTCGGTCAAAGACCAACAAGACCGCTCTCCGGCACTCTTCCGACAAATCATCCGTTCGCTTCAGAATCAGATGCACCGGCCATTCACGGGCGAGATGCACTTTTCGGTTCACCCGCCAATACTTCACGGCATTGTATGTCATCCCCGAAGCGATAAACGCCATTGTTGCTATTTCCGCTATATCCATAACTTTCGTCAGTTTGTGTTTTCCATTTTTATTTTCACCACAGGTTACACCGATTCTTTATTATCCTTTATTTAGCGAAACCACACGGAGAGAAAAAAAACGAATCCATGTGAATCTGTGTATTCTGCGGTGAGCCTTTACTTACTTTGCAGGAAGCGCAGTGCCCTTCCTGCCGGCACACTTCCTCCTGCCTGTGCCAGGCTCAGGTAAACTTCCGCCTTTCCCCGGTCACCTTCAAGCAGGCAAAGAATACCCATGTTACACCCGGCTTCAGGCAGGGTGGCAAAGCGTTGCAGATATTTCCGGGCACGCTCCGTATCGCGGCGCAACAAGGCTACTCCGGCAGCGTTGATGCATGCCACCGGACTATCCGGATAAAGACGTCCCGCCAAGTCCATCAAGTCATTGAATTCAGCCGAACCTACGGCATGTGCTTCTGCCAAGCGGCAGAAGTCCGCCACCGAGAATGCTTCCGGTTTGCCCGAAGTAACAACCGACACCCCTTCTGTCATGCCTGTCGATGGCTGTGTCGCGAAGCTTCCGTCCACGTAGGTTACCTCGTACTCAATGCGACGTAACCTCCCGAAAAAAGCCGACGACAAATAGTGGTAGGCAGTCCCACCGGCCAAATCCATCAGCATTCGTTCACGACCATCCACCACATCCACTGTACGGATAATATCGAGTACGGACTCTTTGAATGCCATCTCCGACCCAACTATCAGATCGGTCAATCCTTTCCAATCCTCCGCTATCCAGTTCACCTCAAAAGGCACTGTGCCGAAGCTTTTTTCCCGCCGAATATAATCTTTCAATGCCAGTGCGCGTTGTAAACCCAGACGTTCGTTCGCCCGATAGTCACCGTCCGGAGCCGTATAACCTGTCAAACGAATACCTTCCAGACTCACACCCGGTGTTTCTCTAAGCGGACGTGTCACAGCCAAAAGTTTGTAAACAGCTTCTACAAAGTTACGCTCATCATACTTCGTCTTCTGCCCACGACTGTAATCCAGCACGATGCTGCCACTCACTGTCTGCCGCACCTCCTCAACCTTCGGTGCCTCCGTAGCCGAAGGCGACAAAAAGCCTACCCACGAGAGCAGCATGCTGTCCGTAGGCAGGTCAACTTTCACCTCGCATACGGACAAAGGGCGTACCGAGGTAGACTTTCGAGTACCCACCGGGGTTATTTTCTGTCGTACGTTTCGTTTGTTGTTCACTGCCGATGCCGCTTTTTTTTCCGGCGAGTCGGCACCGGTCCCCGCTCCTGCCATGCCCGGAAGCAGCAGCAGACACAAGACCATGCTCAGTTCTCTTTTCATTTTATCTATCTAAAATCAATTTATTAAAAGGTGTGGATAGCCCGTATAAACCTCACACTTAGCGAGCCTCTCCTATCATTTATTATCAGTCATTTTAAACCACACTTGGAGTATTATTCTGAATGGTAGTATTATCCGCCGCATACCCGTTGTCGGTTACATTCGCACTCGGAACAATCTGCACATCATTGATTGTCAATGTAACATGATAGTATCCTCCTGCATTCAAATTATTGCCAAACGCAGTAACCGTGACCGTACGGACTTCACCATCTACCGTTACCGAAATGGTCAATTTACTATCAGTCAAAGGTTGCGGAGGAAGTAAATATTCATAAACTTGGCTCCCGGATGCAATTTCTACATTCGGATTGTGTACATATCCCTCTGCCGCAGAGGTCCCTTCGGAAAGCGTGCCGGTAGTTATATCGACTTGCCGCTGAAGATAAAAGCCGGTTGGACCATTCTTCAACACTATGTTTTCAATTTTACATTTACGGCCTGACATCACATTCGTCCCCCGGACAAATGTAAGTTTCAATCGGGCATACGCATGTTTCATATCAATAAATCGCACTCCTTTATGATCATTATTTATCTTGTCTGATCCATCTGCAGACGTAGCGCTACCGTAACACATATCTTTAGCTGTATCATAAATCTGGGCAACCAAAATCGCCTCCGTAGTGTTATCGGCAAATGATACAGACTGGTAAGGATAATATGCGTACAGGCTCGCCGAACGGTGATCCACCAGTATTTCTGTAGAAGCCGTCCAACCGGCTGCTTTGTAACTATAGGGAGCATCATACTGAGGTGGATATCCATTAGCGTCCGTACGGAAAATACCCAATTTATAATCATCAGTATTGATGACTCCGCGTGTGGACACTCTCGTACTCAAAGAAGCTTCCATAACCCCGATAGGCACTTGTCTATCGGTTGGGATAGATCCTTCTTCTTCCTTCCCGCAAGAGAAAAAGAGGAATAGACTTAATGAAAGCAAACAACATTCTAATACCTGTTTCATAGAATATACCATTTATCGTTTAACACATCTTATCGTTCTGCCATCAGCCCGCGCCCAGCTGTTGTCTATACCGGCACTATTATTACCTTGCATAGCATTAAGCCCTTTCGCTGTTGTTCCTGAAGGGGTTCGAGACCAATAAAATGCCCAAGAACCGCTTCCTGATATAGGATTGTTTATTGCAGTAGAGGACTGATTCCGGCTTCCCAAAGCAAGCAGGAATACCCCATTGTTCCCTCCGAACCAAAAACCTTTAGGAGAGCTCCTATAGGTAACTCCCGCATTAATCAGATCTTGTAGTTGTCCATCAGAAGGTGTTTCCCAAGTACCTGGAGGGACTACTTGATAACAGGGATCACTGGCCGTAGAATAATTCCCACTATTATATGTACCTACACCGATATTAAGAGTATTCCATCCGATGAATCCTCCTTCTGTCGCACCACCATGATAATTTTCCTGAGCAGCCTCAAAATAAAAATTAGATCCGCTTTTATAAAGATTTCCCTTTGCCCATTTATAGCTCCTCACTGAAATATAATTTGGCACAATGCTAACCGTTATCTTATAATTACCGGCTGCACTGAATATACGGTTTGTAGCACTAACCGTAATAGCGTTATTCATTTGTCCGTTACCGATTTTTAAAGTAGTAAACTTAATCGTAAGCGTACGGCTGGTTTGAGGAAGTACCTTATACACATTACTATTCACCGTGGTAGCATTCGGATTAGTCCATGCCACGTTCAATGTCCCGCTTGTCCCCGTTACAGGAAGAGTTGTCTGGCTCGCATTCCAGGTCACAGGGCTGTTGCTAAGTCCCGAGATAGTTGCCGCACACTGCTGAACCGTATTATTATTAAACTCTTTAGCCACTACACACAACTGAAGTTGGGCACACTGCCTTGAAAAACTAATGCCGCTCAACAGGCATTGCCCGCTTGCATCGGCCTTTACATCTACCCCGGTCTTCTGACACAACATGAAATCCTGGTTATGCGTCACTGTCGTCGACCAATTACCGGACAAAGCAGCCGGAGCAGAATTGGTTCCGTATGAATAGAAGACAAACGCATACGTCCCGGGCCTTAACACCCACTGTCCGGAAACAGCTGCGGGAGTGGCTGTATTCGCTACAATCGAGGCAATACCGGAAGCATTGGTACTATAAACCGCTGTACCCGCATAATTAGCAGCCGTTATGGAATTGTTTTTATAGGCTACAACCCGAAACTGCATATTGGCCATATTGCCACGCGTCTGTACCGGATTAACGGGAAGTAAAGATTCAATTGTCGTTTCTACATCATAGCCCGAATCATAAGTACTGTCCAAAGGCTGCACTATCTTTGTCAAAATCTCTCCGGAACGGGTAACCGCACCACCCAGAAACTCATCTACCCCATCCACTTTTACGTTGATAGGCACCATCTTCCCATCTCCTTCTATCGGATCATGATGTCCCGAAGGAAATCTTTCATCTTCCTCCCTGTCACACCCTGTCACTGTAAGCAAAATCAAGAACAAAGAACATGAACAAGCCATTAGGCGAATCATACTTTTAAGTATTCCCGTTTGCGTCCTGTCAATTGTGCATCTCATATTTATAATCAAAATTAGTATTCCCTTGAGTCCCGTAATCATTCACTGTCAAAGCATTCGTAAGCACCATCTGTATATCTGTAATCGTCAGAGATACATTGTAGTACGACCCGGCATCCAACGAACTGCCCAATCCCGCAATATTCAAAAAACGCACTTCGTCGTCCACCGTCACAAGAACTGTTAATGTATTGCCGGCAAGTGGCTGCGGAGGCAACAAGAAGTCATAGCTCGATTGCTCCCCAATCGCTATATTCACATTCGGATTATAAACATAACCTGTTGTCACGGCAGTTCCTTCGGTTGCACCGGCTGCCGTGGTGATATCCAAATGACGTTGCGGATAAAAATCGGTATTATTAGATTTTAAAGTAATATTCTTTATATTACATGCCTTACTCTTATCATAATTCGCTCCACGCAGCAATGTCAGTTTGAGCCGGGCATAAGCGTGTTTCATAGCTGTAAACTCCACTTCCGGAGCATCATTATTAATCATGCTTGCACTCCCCACAGGTAGCCCCTTCCCATAGCACATATCTTTGTCCGCACTGTAAAGTTGCGCATTCAGGACGGCTGTTGTCGTATTGTCTACAAAGGAAACGGATTGATAAGGATAATAAGCATACAAACTCACCTCTCGATGATCCACCTTCACTTCTGTAGAAGCCGTCCATCCGGTTGCTGTATACGTATAAGGCGCATCATACTGAGGAGGGTAACCTTTGTCACCGGTACGAAACAGTCCCAATTGATAAGTGGCGTTAGCAATCAGCCCACGTGTAGTCTCCGCACCGTATTCAGGAACGGCAACAGTCGATATTCCTATAGGAATCTGCCTGTCGGATAATATTTCGGATGAAGTGTCCGTTGTAATCTCTGCCCCGCATGATATACACAATCCGCACATGGCAATAAAAAACATACTATTAATTTTCATGACCAAAAACAGTTTAAAACAGAATTTGTATGTATAGTAGCCTCACCTATCAAGTCTCCCGAAGCCTCATTGGGCGTAGGCCAGTCAATAGTAGAAACCCCATCCGGAGCAATGACGATTCCATGCGCTCCTTGTACGGTGATCTCAATGGAATATTTTGTTCCGGCTTTCAATTCAGGCAGTATAGAACGCGGAATCCCCAATGTATATACGTCACCATCCACTGTAAGGTCTACTTTCATGCCACAGTCAGCTACTCCCAGAATGGTTCCGTTCGATTTTAATGTGCAAGGTACGATAAGGAAGCCCACCTCTACATATTGCCCTTCATCTGCCGGAATCGTTCCGTCCACTTTCTCAGCGATTCCCGGCTCCAGAGTGGATTCATTGCCGGCATAAGTTCCGTTTGTAATATCCAGTGTTGTATATGTCAATACATTAGACACTTTTACTTTAGACAACTTAGCCTCTTTGGTATACAAATGCCTGTTTATCCGAAAAACGACCCAGCTATAAGCATGCTCCATATTTAAGAAAGAAATATTTACAGGATCTTTATCATTGTCAGGCTGAGCGAAACTGGTCACATCGGCATTGGTTGCCCCGGTTCCCTTCCCATAGCACAAATCTTTTGCAGCCGAATACAGTCTTGACTTTAGAGGGATGGCTGTCCGATCCGTATAATCCAATCCGTTTTCCTTATCGGCATGATAAGGATAGATTGCCCAAAGATTTGCAAAAACTCCTTCGGCCAGTGACACTGTGTTTTCATCGTTAATCGGTGTCCACTTTCCTGCCACCTTGGTATATTTACAGTTATTCCTATCCGAATATTTTCGGGTACTACCAACATTCGCCGCCACATCATCCGTCAAAAAGACACCGATAGAATCCCCGTCTATCGTATTAGCACGAGTATTGACCTTATGCGGTTCGATTACACTCACGCTATTGATGACACAAGGTACGGTGGCATCATCGGGTATACCATCCATATTGTCATCTTGGTTGCAGGCGACCAAAATCAGTAGCAAACACCAAATCCTGATCAGATCATTTAGATTATTCATTATTCTTTTTTTACGATATTAGACTTCACCATTTTCAAAATTTTCATCTTTTGACGCATCTTATCGGGAATCCGTCCCAATACCAATAATAGTTATTCTTAATAGCATAGCTCTGATTAAACTCCAGATAATAGCAACGCTTACCACTGGCACCCGTACTGCTTCTGTAAAACCCCGCTTCAGGCCAATAGTTTACATTATTCTTACCTCTGTTTCCCATTGTGGGCAGAAAAACCTTATTACCGCCAAAATATCCTCCCCTGACTCCGTCCATGGTTGTAAGCCTATATCCACTATTTCCCAGATTTTGTAACTGGTTGGCAGTCGGAGTACACCATGTTCCTCGGGGAGCAACCTGATAGCAAGGATCATTATCGGAAGAAAAAGAGCTTCCTCCATACGTGTTATTAGTGGCAGAGAGAGTATTCCAGCCGAAAAAAGATCCACTTTCTGTACCCCTGTGATAACTATTTTGTGAGGACTCAAAATAAAAATTACTCCCACTCTTGTAGACATTCCCTTTTGCCCACGTAGCTCCTCCCACAGTAATACCGTTTCCTGTTATCTTAACAGTTATCTTATAATTACCTCCTGCCAGAAATTGAAGCCCGGAGGTTGTCACCGTCACACGGTTATTATATTGTATATTACCAATTCGTAAAGTCGTGAGCTTAATGGTTAACGCACGGCTGCTCTGTGGCAGCACCTTATATTGATTACTATTAACCGTAGATGCATTCAAGCTGCTCCAGGAAAAGTTTACAGTTCCCCCTGTACCACCTGTTGAAAGGGCTGTCTGACTGGCATCCCAGGTTATGCTATTACTATTCAGGTAGGATACAGTGGCTGCACATTGTTGAACCGTATTATTAGTAAAATCATTGGCCGTGACAGCCAGTTGGAGCATAGCGCACTGACGCGTAAAGCTGATTCCTCCCAGTGTAAACTCTCCATTATTATCGGGAGCTACTACAACTCCTTCTTTCCGGCAAAGCATAAAATCCTGATTGTGCGAAACGGTTGTAGACCAATTACCGGTTAACATAACCGGTGCGCTATTCAGTCCATAAGAATAGCACACAAAAGTATATGTGCCCGGCCCCAATATCCATTGTCCGGCACTATTGACAGGAGTAGCTGTCTTGGCTACAATAGCTGCGACTCCCGAACCATTTGTCTTATAAACAGCTGTCCCCGCATAATTATCGGCAGACGAAGCATTTGTTCTGTAAGCCACCACACGAAACTGTACATTGCCCAAGTTGGCACGGGTCGACACAATATTCTCTAATGGAATTGATTCCACTGTTGTCTCCACATCATATCCGGTATCATAAGTAGAATCCAAAGGCTGTACCAGGCGGGTAACAGTTTCTCCTGAACGCGTCACTGCCCCTCCGTAAAATTGATCAACCCCGTCCACACTCAACTGTATCGGAATCATCCGGCTTTCATCCACGGCGGGATGTTCCTCCTCCGGAGACGATGGATAAAACGTATCACTGTCCTGAGTGCAACTCACTGCGAAAAGAGAAAATGCCAGGCTTAAACCAATCATTTCCATGTACCGTCTCGTTCCGCCATTTACTTTTAGTTTATCTTTCAGTTGTATCATCTTTATCCTCCGTTTATGTTATAATTCCGTATTTACCTGAGTATTTCCTTGTCCGCCAAAATCATTGACAGTAACCACCGCCGATGACAGGATGATTCCCACATCCGTAAATGTCAGTGATACTCCATAATATTTCCCCGAATCCAAAGAACTGCCTAACGTTGAAATGTCACAACTCCGAGTTACCCCGTCGACAGTGACAAGAATAGTCAGTTTACTACCGTCCAGTGGTTGCGGAGGAAACATATATTCGTATGTCACGCTTTTATTGGTGGCAATACTAACGTTAGGATCATGAACATATCCGGCAGCCACAGCGCTTCCTCCGGTAGCTCCGGCAGTGGAAACGATATCAAGGCTACGTTTCAGATAAAAATTGGCATTATTCGATTTGAAAGTAATATTCCGTATATTACATTTTTTAGTCTTATCAAATTTTTCCCCGCGGGTCAGTGTCAACCTCAACCGGGCATACGCATGTTTCATATTCAGAAACTCAACAAACGGATTGTATACACTAACCCAACCTCCACCCGGGGGTGCACCTGCTCCATAACAAATATCCTCTCCGGCATTGAATAGCTGTGCTTGCAGGGTCAAGGTAGTGCCACCTGCCAGTCCGGCATAATTTCCGGTCGCTGTATGATAAGGATAATAGGCAAAAAAAGAAGCATTCCGATAATCTACCTTGATTACATCATCGGCTCCCCACTCTCCTCCCGAATAAATATGCTTCACATTGTATAAAGGCTCATAAGTATTGGCAGTAGTCCGAAAGACCCCTAAAGCGTATGTATCATCGTTTATTATTCCACGTGTTGAGGGCCTATCGTCAGAAGAAGCGGACACTACAGCCAGTGCCTTTTCTCCGGATACCTTATCTTCTTGTTCACAAGAGACTAATGCAAATAGGATGCAAATAAAAAATAATAGGTTTGTCTTCATACGTTTAATATTAAATTACAGTGCTCCTGATCCATTTTTTGTAGGATCCGGCGTCCAATCTTCTGTTTCCACTTTACCACCATCAATAATGATCTCTGTTGTATCTTTAATAGTAGTGGCATCACCACCGTCAAGGGGGGGGAGCGATTGCCACTCTTTCGTGGTAACATCCACTATATTAATCGGTATTCCCCCTCTGATATCCAATCGGACTACGTGGCGTTTTCCTGCTATCAACTCGCCAAGATCCTCCTTTGGCACAATCACACTGAACTCACGTTCATCGATGGTCAAAGTCAGTTTCAACCCGAACACGAGAGTCTGAGGAATAAACAGATAGTTACAAGTGGTATCTCTCGCCGCTTCTCCTACCCCCAATCCCGTGTCATGCATAGGTCCGGAGGTTGGATATGAATAAGAAATAGCACTTGTTGTGTTTTGCAGGCTCCCGTCTTTTATATCGAACGTCCCGGTGTCAACCATCGATTCCCCACCTTCCAATTCTATACATACATTGGTTATTTTACATTGCAACGGATACCTTCCGTTACGAATCATCTCCAAAGAGAGCTGAGAATAAGGTTTCTCTAATAAAAATTTTATCTTAGGTGACAGATTAGTGACTGTGACAGCCGCATTGTCTTTAGCATACCACCAATCCGCATTCTCCGTGTAAGCTTGGTTTTTTAATGTGGTCTGTGTCGGTGTATCTGCAGAAAAAGCAACTTTACCATATGGATAATACGCACACAGCTTGGCTCTTTTCCCGCCCACCCAAACAGAGGTCTCTGACGTCCATTCGTCATCGGGCTGACAGGTGTATTCCACATCATTCTGAGCGGTATAGTTAGCATCCGCTATCAAAAAAACTCCGATACTGCTCCCCTCAGGCAATGGTTGAGCAGTAGCTCTTGTAGTCACATCCGCCTTGAACGAAGTGAATACGCTTAAAGGCACACTGTCCGTTTTTTCTGTCGGAAATAAAGTCCTTTCCTGCGAACAGGCAACCAATAATAACATCATTGCATATATGGCAGCCACAGAAGTATTTATATTCATATTGAGTTTCATAATCATGCTGTTCATTTTTGTATAATCATTAAGGTTGGGGAAGCGGTTCATAATCTGTACCTTCATTCAGTATTTTCTCATCCCAGTCAGTAGTGGTTACGTTCACTGATTTAATTGCGATCCCTCTCAATTTCAAAGAGACAACGTATTTTTTACCACTCTCGAAATCAGAGAGATCGTCTATCGGAATGATCACCGTTGCCGGAAATCCACTTACATTCACTATGACGCTAAGCCCTTTAGTGGGTTCAAAAGGGTCAGGCAATAATTTTGTAGGAATCATAAGCAGATCAGCCTGGTATTTATCCGTAGGACCGCTTAAAAGACAAGGAAGGTCTTTTGTAATGTTATATCCACCCCTGAATTGTTTCTCCGTATCATCCGGATGGATGCCAACAGTACCACTCGTAATATCTATCACCGCTTTTCGAAACAATGAGTCGTTTGCCAAAGCCACTGAATTAATACTACATGTAGCCGGATAATCATCTTCGACCCCTATATTCAATACTAAACGTGAATAAGCATGCTTAAAATGCATTTTTACAAAACACTCCTTAGCATCGACTTCCTGGTTAGCCACATAATACAGTTCTTTTGAAGGATCATAATCTTGCGTATCCATAGGAATGGTAGTACGGACATTATAAAGAGTATCAGCAGTCCCAACTGTCCCTTCCACATAGGGATAATACCCGCACAGATCCGCCTTCTCGCTACCTAAATAAATGGTAGTCGCCTCCGACTCGGCTGTCCACTTACTATCACCGGAATTTAGCGTATATTTTCTGTTATTCACAGGCGTATAGCTCGTTTCGGCTGCCTGCCCGTGGCAAAACAAAGCAATGGAACTTCCGGGTGTAAAAGGTACCTCGGCACGAGTCTGTGTATTGCCTTCCACAATGGAAGCAGACACTATTTCCAGCTCAGTACGGGCTGTTTTGTCTTTTTCCCCGTCCGGCAAGCCATCACTATCGCTGCACCCCAGCAATATGCAAACTAAAAAACTTATGTATAGTACTCCTTTCATAGCAGCTCAGTTTTAAATATGATTTTATTCAACAGGATATTTCTTCCCGCCATTAACCTCATCCTCTTCCCATTCCAATGCTTTGACGGTAGGCACGATTTCTGTTCCTTTGATCTTTAATCCGATAACATACTTCTCTCCCTGCCTGAACTCCCCAAGTTCGGAATGCGGGATCTCCACGAGCATCTGTTGATCATCTATCACAAGGCTGACAGACAGCCCGAATTCTCCCCCTTCCGCATCTCTCCGATCAACTTCAAGCGGAACCGGAATCATCAGTACACGGCATACATAAGATTCGTTACCACCCAATGTATGAGGTGAAGCTGCCGTTACTGTTGTCAAATCATAATTCCCTGTTTCCGAGGACTGTATACTTCCGTCAACAGCAATGTTAATAGTGCCTTTTTTTATTAGCTTGGAATTCTTCAAGGTTATTTTACTAATTTTACAAGGCATGAAGTACTTATCACGGCTGATCTTCAGCTCCACCAAAGAATAAGCATGCACCATCTCAAAAGTAATCGCAGGAGTAAAACCATTTATCATCGTATTCAATGCATAATAGATATCTTCAGTCTCCACATAATCCTGTGATTGTAATGGAATGACCGTCTTGTCCGTATACGAATCTTTATAAGGGTAGTAAGCGCAGACATCAGCATCGTTACCCACTAAATAAATTGTATCATTAACCGTCGGAGGCCCCCAATGACCTTCGCTGTAAACGTATTTACGGTTGTTAATAACTTTATATCCGCTATCCGCTTGTTCGTTTTCAGGTTTTGTACCCGACAGAAAAATCCCTATGGCCCCTTCTGTCAAGTCGTTAACTCCACGTGTAACCACCTCCTGCTTAATGACTGCCGAAGATACCTCGAGCGGTACTCGAAGTGCAGACGCTTTCCATCTCCCGTCATCCATCTCACGGTCATCAGAACAGGCATTCAATAAAATACCTCCCACCAGGATCAATAATAAATGTTTCATAATCTTCATATTCTAATTAAAACTGGTATCATAATCACTGCCTCCGGTCCCTGTCTGCACCTCTGTCCAATCCCTGTCAATCTGGATATTGTTACTCCTCAAAGTTAACTTTCCACCTTTGACAACCAATGACACAGTATATTTAGTACCTCTTACAAATGTGCTCAGTTTATCGGCCGGAATAGTGACGGAATAATCCATGCCATCCACCGTAAGTGTCAGAAGTACGCCTCCGGAAAAAGTTTGTTGGGGCAGCAGCCAGTCAAAACTCGTATCATCTGTGACCCCGATCTCAAATCCGTCTTTTAAACCGGTCGTCACAGTATGAGTATATTGAGGTGTTTGTGTTCCACTTCCTTCGGTTCCGGTACTGATGTCAACCGTATTGGCTGTGATAATATTTCCGGTAGAAGCCTTTATTTTTGCCTGCGTTATCTTACATGTGTTCGGATACGTGGCATCCCGTACCACAGACAATACCAAACGGGCATAAGCACGCTTCAATTCAAAATTTGCAGTAGGAGTCTTTTTCCAGACTTCATCTCCCCCACTGACAGCAAAACGCATATCTTTCTCCACCGCATAAGTCTGCATGGTCAGGCCGGCTTCTGTTTTCAACGAACTATTTTTAAACTCCACAGAGTTATAGGGAGCATAAGCACACAGCCTGGCATAGGTACCGCCCACATAGATCACTGTGGAAACCGGGTGCCAATTTCCCCCCGGCACACGGTCATAACGAATATTATCCAATGCCGTATAATCCGCTTCGGCTAAACGGAAAATTCCTAATTCCCCTTTGGTCATCTCTACAGCAGCGGGTGCACGGGTATCAACCTCCGCGCCGGTTACAGCCCGTACTTCAAGAGGTACCTCTCCATTCCCGCCTTCAATGGAGTCTGCAACCTCCGCTTGCGAACAGGAGCTCCAGGCTACCATTAAAAGGCACATCAGCCACAGACATCCTGCCAAACGAAAACCCGGATTATGCGTATAAATTCGTTTCATGATTCTTCCATTTTATGGTTCGGGATTATATTCACCATCCACCGGTTGATTATCCCACGGAGTATCTTTCACACTGATTTCAAGTGCAGTTCCTTTTAACTTCAAGCTGATCTGATGAATAACACCCGCAGTCAATGCCCCTAATTTATCATGCGCAATCGGAACTGTCATCAGCTTACCGTCCACCGTCAATTCAAGTGTTACCCCCGTACCTCCGGCATTCGCCAATGTGCAGGGAATCATCAATACATTACTTTTTACAGTCCCCGATTCAGGAACCGCAATACCATCTTCGTGTTTTGCCACATTTGTCCAGTAACTGACCTTCTCCACTGTTACCGGTGTATAGCCTCCCGTTGCCAAATTCAACGTAGCAGTCTTAATAATATTTGCATTCTTTACAGTAATCTCAGTCACCTTGCATGTATTGGGATAATCCTCTCTGCTAAAGACAAATTCGATCTGCGAATAGGCATGCCCCATAGTAAATTCAACGCTCTTACCGGCAGAAGTACCGTTCACTGTTTGATTGGTTGCATATACCAAATCGCTTTCAGCGTCGTAAATCTGAGAGACCAAGAGAACAGCCTCTTTACCGGATAAATCTAATTTCGTTGTTTTCTTATAAGCACATACATCGGCATCCTCCCCACCCAGGTAAATCGTTTCCGTTTTGGGTTTCCAGCCTACATTATAATCATACTGTATATTGTCTTTTTTGTCATAACCGGTTCCGGACCGGCCTTCCAAAAAAACTCCTATCGAACCTGATGTAAGCAATTCCGGCGTAACAGCACGCGTCTGCACATCCCCCGTTACAAACGCAGAAGTAATCTCCAGAGGAACTTTCGGTTCTTCTGCCGGAAAATCATCATTACCACAACCCACCAGCAAAGTCAGCGATAAAGCAGCTATTATAAATGGTTTCATATCAGACTTGGTTTTCATTACTATCCTTTTGTTACAATCAGTTATTAATCTAAAGTCGCATCGTTGTCACCTCCGGGTACAACAGAAGTATCCCACGGATATACTTTTACTCCCGAGACATCTACTCCCGTACCTTTGATCTCCAGAGAAATGGTAGATAAATATCCGGCTTTCAGAGCCTTCAAAACTTTATAGGGAATCGTCACGGAATATTCACTACCGTCAATGGTCAATATCAGCCGGGTATCATCCTCAAAATCTTGTGGAGGAAACAATTTGCTGATACTCTCATCCGTACTTCCTCGGGCGATACCCGTTGTCCCCACAGCAAGCGTAGATGTATCCAGACTCCAACCGGAAGCGGTACTCCCTCCCAACTGCCCCGCATCCGCAGCGGATTTACTGATATCCATGCTACGTTCCACATAAAACGTTTTTCCACTCGTTACAGGTTGCATCACTATTCTGGTCAACTTGCACTTCTTCAATGGATAAGTGGAATGGCAAGCAATACTGAACTTCAAACCGGCATAAGCATGCTTTAGCAAGAAGGAGGCAACCGGCGTACGGTTATTGACTGCCGTAAGAGGAGCGTCAGCATAACAAAAATCATTATCCGCTTTATGATCTTTCACTGTCAGAGCAGTCACCGTACTATTAGCGCCGAAAGTGACCTTACCATAGGGATAATAGGCATGCAAAGAAGCATCCGTGCTCCCGACATATATCTTGCTTGCCAAGCTCCATGCAATTCCGTCGTGAATGCACTCCACATCGTATTGTTGCGGAAACGTAGCGCTATAAGGTGCCGTACGGAATATTCCGATAGCGGCATTCGACAAAGTGACAGCACGTGTACCAATGCCGTTGTCCGTAACGGTTTCTACCCTGACGGGAACATACTCTTCTTCCCCGCCGGTATCCACCGGGTCCATCCCTCCGTTGCCACAGGCTGTCAGCAATATTCCCATCCCGATATTTGTCAGCATCTGTTTCATCTTTATCTGCTTTCTTAAAAACATAATTATTCCTTTCTGTCTTTTTATTGCGGCACAAACGGATCACCGGAGGGGTCTTTGACCACCTCCCCTATCCATTCTTCCACCTTCACAGTCCCTATCTCTACTTCAGTAGGACGAATAATGGCATTTATCTCATATTTTGTCCCTTCCGCCAATTTTCCACTCGTACCGCAAAGGTTCAAAGCGCTGATTTTACCTTTCATCTCCTTTCCGTCTACCATCAATGTAAAAGAAAGCTCCCCGGTAAAGTCAGAAGGTACCACCATATAATCCAGAACGGCAGGAGCCGCGGTGGTCCCGATACTGATCGGAACGTTATAATTGAACGTCACTTCCCGCGCTTCTCCTTCAACAGTTCCGGTAAACAGATCCAGAATTCCGGCAATCCGTAAGGTTGCCTTGAAGGTAAATGAGCTAATCTTCCCTTCCCCGGTATACTCTCCTTTGGCAGAAGTCGGAGTCCCATCTGCTATCCCCCTGATAAAATTGAATCTCAGCAGCGCATAGGCCCTGCGTAAATTCAGTGTAATGGGCCCGGTTGAATTTGAGGCCTTAAAAGGACAATAATAAATCTCTTTCGAAGCCACATAGAGCTCACTGCTCATCCCTACGCTACTCGCCCCATCTTCTCTATAAGGATAATAAGCCGTCAGTTCCGCCGGTTCATCGATCAACACCACCTCTTCCCCGTCTGTCTCCCAAAGTGGAGTTCCATACGTATACTTTCTGTTATGAACGGGCTCATAACCCTTTCCGGTATCTTCTTTTCGAAATATACCGATAGCATCAGTCGCATCAGTCAGTTCGGCAGTCACCGAACGCGTAAGTACCTCTAACCGCCCCGTTGAAACACCGCCTATACCTAAAGAAGCGCGCTCCCCTTCTCCTGTTTTTCCGTTATCCGGAACAACGCAATCATATTGCGAACAGGAGAAGAGCGCCATACACAGAAGAATGCAGGATTTCTGAAAACAATCTATTTTACACTTCTTTATTTTCATCGTTCTGATTATTTTTTATGAAACCATTCAATTCACTTCTACATCCGGTGGAGTCACTATCCCGTCAGGAACTTTCCAATCCGTAGGAACAGTAACAGTTTGTATGCCTCCAAAGCTGCCGGCTCCGTAAGCATCATCGGGAGTATCAGCCCCCTGGCTCAAAATATCCTTAATAATTACTGTATAAACATTGTTACGCCGTAAATACTGGACATCATCTGTATCGATATTAATATTCACCCGATACCATCCACTGCAAGAAGAAGAAGGCTTTTCACATTCCAAGAGCAAACATACTGCCTGTGTCTGTTTCAGATAAGGAGTATGCAGGGTGCGCAATACTTCGGTAGCATACAAACCGCCTATGATGCTGAATTGCTCCTGTGCACTTTTCGTAGTCGCATATGTCAACGGAGTAAAAGCCGCATCCTGCGGATCATTAAACACAGGTATGTCCGGTGAAACGTTACGAAGTACAGCCGATTTCAGGAGAACCGTCCCCTTTTTATCCTCAGCCACCCGTACATCTATGCGTACAGCAGCACGCAGCAATTGAACGCTCATATCTTTTCCCGCTTCTTTGAATGCAATTCCACTCATGGGCAAACAGTCGTCCGTAACCTTATAGGTCCTGTCCGTTGGTGAATACAACGGCATCTCTCCCCGGAGTCGTACCCGTACCGCATTTTCAGTCTGTCCGGCACAATAGGCATCCCAATCCATTCCGGAAAAATAGACCGAAGCATTGGCAAGTACCAATACATCGTAATCCGTGTGATTGTCAATGCTTCCGCTTCCCGGTATAGTCACCGATATTTTTCCTGTTTTAGCCAGATGATTGCCATCTACGGTTCCGTCTAACGAGCCGGCATACAAACCGTTACCATGCTCGTCATAAATGAAGAATAAAAGTTTCACATCCTTTATCGCACTTTCTTCCGGACGGGCCACAGATATTTTCCCTCCCGTATCGGACGCTCTGGTATCCGGTATTTCAGTATCGGGAATGGTATAGTTCAGCGTACAAATGACAGGATTAGGAATTTGTATATCATGTCCCTCTTCACCTGAACAGGCTATGATCCCTATCAAGCAAAATACGCTTAAAAGCATACATCCTTGCCGCATATTTTTTTTCAATCGTTTCATGAGTCAACTAATCTATGTTTATTTTTACAGTTCATCTTCCTGAGTCCCGCCGTTTCCCCAATCATCGGGTGAACGATCCACTTGAGTCAGTTTAAAATGCACCGTCAAATTCTTTACTTTTATATAGAAATCGTCATCATAAGCCTGCCCGGCAGGAAGATCTCCGTAAGACTTTTTGGCCTTTACGGTAAGAGTATTCCCTGTAACGGTTATTTCATAACGGTCATTGGAGATCATAGCCGATGCAGCACCTTCAGCCACCGTTACAGGCACAACCGAAGCATTACCGTTAACCGTACTCGACGTGTTAAAACTTAATTGCCAGAAAGGACCGAATGTGACATCACTGTCTATGGAAACCGACTTTTGTGAATCTGCATAGCCGGACAAAACAATCTTCTTTGTAGCCGAAGAGAACCAGTTCTCACGGTCAAAATCAATTTCGGTATTTACATCGATCCAGTCAATCACTTTTACATAGATATTCATCGGAACTCCTACAGCCGCATCGTCAGGATTGTCATAGCCCGATCCCGAGACATTCATGATTTGAAAGGTATACTTATGATTACGTAATATTTCAACCAATTTTTTCGGGTCGTCCGGATCTGTCAGGTCAATCCGGTAATAACTGACCTCCGTATCCTCTCCATACACTCCGCCTACCACCAGACGGGTAGTAGCCACTTGGGTATTGCCGGCAACAGATCCGGGCTGATCAAAACCGTTATCCGAATAATAAGTGTTTTCGTATAGATAGAGCGGTCCCGCAAGTGCCACGGGAGTCTCACTTTTCAGGAAAAGCTTATCCCCTATCGGACGGACACCCAATTTATCGGGTAAAGTTGTTTTAACGACGTTACGGGTCTTTTTCTCCTCTTCCGAACCGGCGACTGCCGTTTCATAAACCTCCTTCAACGGTGCCAGCCTACCGCTATCTGCCGGGAAATAAGCATAAAACTCACGCAACTTAAAAATCACTTTGCCCTCGCTATCCAACAACTCACCCGGATTTCCCGTATGCGCTTCATCCACTTTCGCCTGGACAGCAGCTACGGAACGCAACACCGGTACGCTAAGCGTTTTACCCACCGATTCTTTCGCTACAGTGACACCTGACAAAAAGCCGTGCATCGGCAAACAGTCAGTTCCTGTCGAATTATTTTCTACCTTAGATATCATCTTTTCCAGTAAAGCGTCCATCTTCATGCCCAGTCCTTTATAGGCACCGCTACGCACCAACTCTTCATGGCAATTCGTAAATACATGTACCTCCAATCCTTCCCCCACAGGCATAGTCACCTGAAACGTATTCTTACCGGTAACCGGTGTTCCTTCGGATACCGATTTCAGAAACAATCCGCTCTGGGAGGCTGTTCCCGGAGCAAATACCAATACGTCAATGCCATTAATCACCGTCTCTTTACTATCTGTCTCATCAGCTCCGGAAGCATAAGTGCGGGGAACATTCACACGGAGGTACATATCCTTATCCGGGTTCTGAGGGATACTTTCGGAAGTATCATCCGAACACGAAACCAAAGCCACGGTCAGAAACACCATCAATCGACATATCAGAATTCTTTTCATGCTATACTCTCCTTTTATCAACTTGCCTACATATTACTTTCTATTGTCGCCACTTTCCAGCCATTGACACGAACTTGCATAACGGGCTTCACATAATGTCCGTCAATCACCAGATCAATGAAATTGCCCGGAACAGAAGTCAGCTCGATAGGTGCGCAATCGAATGAAGCGACCTGTTCATCACGAATAAACACATTCACTTTCAGATACTTTCCTTCTGAAGAAAAAGAACCGAACCAGGGTGTGAGCACATTTCCGGTACTTTCTTCGTAATAGCACTGGGGCTCAAGTACTACCTCATCCGCATTTGCTTTATTATTATAATCGACACCGCTACGCGTACCGTAAAGGTGGAATTTAAAATCTTCGGGTGAAGGAATAATGCTGCTTGCAGCACGCGTCGTTCCTCCTTCTTCAACGACCTGATCCTCTACTGTCTGAGGAATCATCGTTATACGTGTACGGCACACAGCACGTACAAACGGAATGGTTACAATATTGCGATTTTCGCGCAAACCGGCATCTATGGCAATGCGTCCGTACAACAGGTCGTCAACAGGTCGGCAGATTCCGCTGCCATCGGTAATTTCTTTTAATTTCACATACCCCTCTCCTATGGGAGTATCAGGAGTATCCACATAATCAATCGCCTCATCCTGTGTCCAAGCTATCAGTTCCAAGCTATCCGTATCATCAAAGTTTTTCAAGAAGCGATAAGGTTCGGTCAGTCCTATTTCATCCACGGCTATTTCCAACTCCCGATATTTATGCTTCTGTTTATAAAAATGAAGTTGCGTAGGAGTAGAAACCGTCTCAAAAAAGCGGTTGGCTCCACCATAAATATAGCTGAAATAGATGTGCATATATCCGGCACAAGCATCCATATCATCTTTAATACATGAATTCAGCAGTAGGGTAACCCCTAAAAGTATCGGTAGCAATTTCTTCATTTTAGTTTCGTATTCTTCTCTTTCCGACAAGAAAAAGATATCAACCGGAGCGGACTTTCCATCCGCCCCGGATTATATAAAAAAGAGGTTCTGATTACATATTTATATTGTTAACAACATATTTCCATGGCTTAACAACTACCTGTACAAGCATGTCGATATTATCCGAATTGATAGCATCTTCAATGCTCTTGGCACCCAGTGTAGTGATGGTACCTGTTATATGATAGAATGTGTTGCGTTCGGTAATCTTCATTGAAGTTGTTTCGTCATCGCTATAGTTGGCAACATCAGCACGATAGTAACGTTTATCGTTAGGTTTAATCGTAATAGCAGCTTCTTTCTTACTTGGATCTGTTTCACCTCTCAACGCAAGTTTATATGTCGCATTCTTTTCCAGGAACGCAACCAATGCTGTTACATTCGCACCAGTATTCCAAAAATCAGCAGCCAATTTATCATACTTGACACTTCCGTCAGTAGAAGTAGCAGTTTGGAAATCAGAATCATCCAAAGCTTCGCTCAACATCTGTTCTGTAATAGTCGGTTCAAGCAGAGTATTAGCACCGATATAAGTAGCCTGAGTAACTACAACAGTAGCACAACCGGCATTGTCGGCATAGTTAGGAGTTACATAAAAATAAGGAGAATATAACTTGCCACTCTTAACGTATACCATCGAAGCAGCTGCAGGAGCAATTCCATCAGCCAATTCTTTTTCACCAACAACCCATGTCAGACGATATTCTTTCGCGTCTGCATTGTATTCTCCCTTATTCAATGCAGGAGCTCCGGAAGCTTCTGCAGTACCGGGTACAGATTCTTTCTCACCTGCAAATGCTTTCAACCAATCTTCCACATTCCAGTCTTTAGCAGTTGCATCCGCACTCTGCGGGAAATACCAGTCACGAGCCTGTGCCGTGAACGGAGAAACACGTCTCGGAATACGCACTACGACAATACCATCGGGGTCTTTAGTACCTGTCGGATTTTCCCATTCTGCATCTTTGATTGCCATCTTACCATAAGCCTCGTATACGGGGTTGGTAGTAACAGAAGCATTAAAGAATACTTTGGCTAATTCACGATTCAGAGGAATCGAAACTTTCACGGTAGATCCGTTCGGGATATTCGGGTTGGTAGGAATAGCCGATACACCTGCCATGATATACTTCTTATCCTGCGTCCCGTCTTTAGTAACGGTCAGCTCATTCAGATAACTTTTAGACAGATTAGAGATATAAGCACGGATAGCGGCTTCCGACTTGTCACCCTGATGCGCCAATGTCTGAGCGGTAGCAAGGGTCATCTGAGGATCATTCACAACCACATAAACACTATCTCCCTGGCGTACACCGTTGAACGTACACATATTTTTCTTCGTCCCGGGAGTTGCCACATCGCCCTCACCGATTGCAGCTGCAACATCCTTATCGTCTGTATTACTATCACCAGCTACACGCTTTACAGTCCAGTCACCCACTTTTGCACCTTCATGCTGGGGATCATTCTCTTTAGCAAAGAGGTAGGCTACATATACATTATTTTCAGTGCCCACTCCTTCTATCTCACCTTTGTCTGCACGGGTAGCAGGAGCTGAAGAACTGGTAAAAGCAATGCTGATAGCATCAATCAATTCACCTTTCTGACCACCTTTATCAATACCCGGTTCGTCATCATTACTACATGCAGCCATCGCAAGGGCTGCCAATGTAAACGTAAACAATTTGTTTAATTTCATGTTACTAAAAAATTTAATTATAGATATAAGTTCGAATTGTTTATACTTTTATCCGCTTTGGATATTCCTTTTTTCTCTTTCGAACTGTGAAAGGAAAAAAGCAGAGAGAAAAATGCGGATACTCCCTGTTCCATCGATCTGTCAACCGTCACTGTCTGTTTCGTTAATCAAATATTCCTTTCCATCAGTTTTTTTAATTTTATTATTACCATTCACTAATTAATTTGAACTATGTATACTATTGCATTAACTTCAGTTTCTTTCTTTCGGTCAATAATGTGGGAACAGTAGCATCGGGTATATACAACGTCATGCCACAATGTTCGTCAATGGTAAATCCCCCTACACTCTCCGGCATAAAGTTCTCCGTGGCTGCTTTATAAATGATAACTTGCTCCAGAGCCTCGTCAAAAGCAGCAGATTCTTCAACACTTCCAATCCGTTTTATATAGGCCGAAGCATCATAAAAGAGGTGCCGCCCGTCCGATAAGCGGTCAAAAGCCTGCAATCCGCTACGATCTATCCATTCCCAACGCTCCACACGACTCTCGGCCGCCCGAAGTTGAACTTTCAACATTTCCAGGCCGGACGTCTGAATCACACTGATGGTAGCCGAACGATTGTCTCCTTCCATACTGTTGTAATAATCGTAATAGGCAGCAGCCACTGCCGGAAGATCCGCTTCTTTTTTATAAAGCAACGGAAACATTTGTTGATAGACGGGAGTAAAACCCGGTGAAAGCATTTCGGCTGATGAACCCACAATATATTGCGTTTTATCTTTCAGTTCGTATGCCACCTCGAGTCCGGCCATAAAACACCCTTCAAAAAGGATAAAATTAAATTGCCCGTCCGGAATGGCTGAAGCAAAATCCTGTAAACTCATCTCGTAATGATTGTCCTTGATAACCGAGCGGGTAATACCGGCCGGAACCACTGCCGTCCCCGACGGTAACCATCCGCTGGTATGGGAGAATACGATCAATCCCGGATCAATAGAGGGATACCGGGCCATAGCCTCATTGACAACCCGTGCGAACACGGAGGCACCGGCTGAATTCTCCTGTTTATACTTAGCCAATATTTTTGTTACCTTTTCTCCCTGTTCATCCAAACAAACCTCTAACAAGCGGGTACTATCCGCTCCTTTTTTATCCTGATAAATCAATAGATGCCCCGGAAACCTGTCCCACGCCTCTGTTAACGCTGACAATTTTTCGTCGGTCTCGTCGGCTAAATCATTATCCCCTCCCATATAGACCAAAAGGGTACGATCAGACAGACGTTGCTCCAACAGGCCGTCCGCTTCCTCACCGACTACACAACCGGCAAGCAACAAGCAGAGCATATATCCTATGTAATACATTCTTTTCATATTCTTATTTTACGTATCTAATACGGCATGACACCCGACGGAGTTTCGGAAAATACTCCCGAAGCAGAATTTCGAATGTTTTCCCCTTATTCAGTGCCTTCAGCCTACTCTTCCGTTGATTGCTATCACTCACAGTACGCAGGATTGAAAGAATTTCATTACGTTCCGGAAGGTCAGAAACCTCTATATCTTTCTCAAACTGTTTCCAATCCTCACCGACCCACTCGACTGCCACCTCCATACGTTCACCATATTTATTTTCCAGGAACGCTTGAAGGGCCTTGGCACGTTTTTCAGCCAGACGTTCATTATTAGAAGTATATCCTTCGGGAGAAGAGTAACCGGTAACGGTAACTCCCGATATGGAATTCCGGTTATCCTGTTCAATAGAATCCACTTGGTTAACGAAATGCATCCATGAAGCACGGTTCAACTCATGATCGGGAAGAATACGCATTTCATTCGTAGGAAAATAAATATCAGCCTCATAACCGGCCTGAATACGGGTCACCTTCTTACGAAGGGGAATATCCGAAGCTACGGTCGACTGTCCGGATGCAACAGAAGCCAGGCGGATGGTGTCATGTATCACAATCGTATCCACCCGTTCCACAACCAACGGCGGTATATGCTCCGTATGCATGGCAAAAGGTACCAGACGGGCATCACAATTGCAATTCGTGTCGCGCATCCATACTTTAACATCGTCCATCCATGCCGCATAAGGCACCTCGGTTCGATAATGGATGCGAGGCAATGCATGGTCTCCCTCACGCAGCACGGTGTAGGGAGTAATCTTCTCCAATCCCGAAATTGTACCCAAAGCCCGACGCCGGCGATACATCAGATCGCTTTGGGGGCCGTTGAGCACAATGGGAGGAAGAGACAACGAATCACCGGTATTCTCCGAAGCGAGTAGCGGAAACAGATAGACCGTACAGTCCGGCGCCAGGTGCACCCCTGTCAGGTCGACAGCCAGATCGACCAGCAGAACGGAGTCAAGACGCTCCAAGCGATACACCTCAGTACGGACAGGCTGTGTAGGCCTATCTGCTGCTAACACTGTTAGAGAGATGAAAAATGAGATATTTATGAAAATTACCTGTTTGATATTCATAGCCTGTCCTCCCCTACTTTAACAGATAAATAATGGATACACCTACCTTGGTAGGCCCCAGATAATTGGTCCGGTAGTGATCGACACGTTCCCCACAAGTGGGACAATAGAATTTATCGTAATCAACATAGAGATATCCTAATCCGATATCGACACCAATGTTGACCCGGTTGCTGATGATCCACTGGTAACCGTAGGTGAGTCCGCCGCCATACAATTGCCCCTCGAGACGATAGTCTTTGAGGATACCCAAAGGGAGATTACCAAAATTAAAGATACCGCCCGTGGCATGCACACCCAGATAATGCCCCTTGAACACATCACTCAGCCAATAACGATACTCCAACTGCCCGGCAAGATGTTTCATTTTCCGGTTTTTAGCGTAAGTAAACGGATTATATTGAACAAGTCCTGCTATGCTCATCTTTGAATGGAAGGCATATTCCACACCTATATTCGGAGTAGCTGTCGCCCAATAAAGAGCATTGGCAGTCAATCCCCATTGCTGGGCGTCGGCCAAAGCAGGAAATGCCCCAAGGAAAGTAACGGTTAAGACCCATATGCATAGTATTTTTTTCATATTTGCCGTTTGTTTGATAATTATGCGGCTCTTTCTTATAATGAAAGGGAGAATGACTTCATAAATATTATAAGCATTTATAATACAGCAAGTTACTTCATATCCCATCTGAAAATGTTTCTGAGTTTTTTTATTTTCAGAAACAAAGAAAAAGTGTATGGATGTAACACATTGATCAATAATACGTTACTTAATATTGACTCAGAAACGCTTTCAGAAACATAAAAGAAAAAGGTTGTTAAAGAGCATCACAAAACGAAATATACGATCTGTTATCAATTGATTATTAACAGATTATTATTATTGTGAATAGGTGACGGCATGTGTTTGCAGCAGTGGAGGCAGACAGATGAAAAACCGTTGAAAAAGAAACAGTAGACATACATCGTATGCTTTCTTGAAGAGGTCGGGAGACAGAAAGAAGGTGTACCGGGGAGTTTTTTATCTAAGTGAAAGAAGAAAAATAAATATTTTACATTAGAAATAAAAAAAATTAAAATAATACTTGTTTAATTAATAATTTAATGCGTATCTTTGCGACATGTATCTGAGATAAGAAGAATCTCTTGAGTAGCTCTTTCATTATAAGAAAGAGTTTTTTTTATCCCTCTTTTCCACCTCTTTACCGCAGACTATTAATCACTAACCGGTTGGCCCGGTCAAGTCGCTTAGTGTCTATGCGATCCAGATAAATGCGGGTAGTCTTCTCCGATGTGTGCCCCATACAATCGCTGATCACCGAGACGGGCACATCATTTTCGTGAGCGAGTGTCGCCCATGAGTGGCGCGCCACATAAAATGTGAGTGGCATATCCAACTGTAACCGGTCGCCCAATTCACGAATCAGTTTATTAAGCCTCCGCTGCCTGCGCCGATAATCCTGATAACGGTCACCGTTTCGAAGCATTGGAAGCAGATAGTCCGACAAAGGGCTGGTGTATCTGTCGATTAACACACGCAAATCTTTTTCAATGCGTATCTGTAACTCCTGCCCTGTCTTCTGCCGTTTGTACCGAAGATAATTTCCCTGCAGGTTCTCCTTATTTAAATAGCACATATCTACAAAGGACATTCCGCGCGTATAGAAGCTAAACAGGAACAGGTCACGGGCAAGCTGCATATCAGCATGACAAGCAGTAAGGTCGACACATTCGATCTGCGCAATCTTCTCTCGGGAGATGGCGCGTTTGGATGTCACCTCCTCTTTGAGGTTCAGCCGTCGGAAAGGCTTTTGATCGGAAAAAACCACATGATCGGCGCAGGCACGATTGTAGATGGCACGCCACTGACGGAGATAGAACGAAACCGTATTGGGCCGGTTGCCCCGCTCACGGAGAAAGGTGACAAAGCGGTCCAGCACTTCGGGAGTCAACTCCTCAAACGAAAAAGGACTGCCATCCAAAAACATCTCAAACGCACGGCGGGCGCTACGATAATTGGCAGCCGTACCCTGACGTCCCTTATTCTCCAGCCCGGCAATCACCGAGTCGGCATATACCAACACCTGGCTCAGATCATTGTGGTAGTTATAAACGTTCACAATGTCGTCCACCGTATAAGCACTCCCCTTATCCGCTTCAAGCGATCTGCAAATAGCCTCCAACTCCTTCTTTATATATATAAGGTATTCATTGGCTTCGCGAACAATGAGCAGACGACGGCGATTGCCTCCGACGTTCTCCACCATTTCTAAACGGGTGTTAAACTCTGCCTCCCAGAAACGGTAAGGCGTATAAATCTCTCTCTTCTTTCGATGGCGAATAATTTGTATCACAAGCGGATAACTGCCATCACGCCCCTCGCGCGAGCGATTGAGCCGCGGTGTAATTGATGTCATCTTCTTCTTTACTTTTAACTGGTTTACAAAAGTAAAACAACACCTGCTATCAATATGTTGGCAGCTTCCCAATTTCACTATCTTAAATAATCTTATACATTTTGTTTGCATCTCCCTCCATAAAGGGTAGGACAAATGTAGCCTCCGCCCTGAAGATAACCTAAAAATCAGCGTTGCATTTTTGCAGCACCTCCCCTTTTCGGGGTGCTGCAAATGTGCAATACCGGTTTTTCACCGATGGAATGGACGATTCCTGAAGTATCACCTCTCTTTCTTTTTCTCCCGCCAAAGGTAAAAAACACCTTATCCGGCTTCCCCAGTAGGGCATGGAAACCACGGAATATCGCATAACCGGGTCTCTGAACAGCCCGGACAACGTGACAAACGACATCTCACGCCCCATGTGACAGATAAGAAAAGTATATACATTATAGAAAAACATGAAACGAATGCGGACTTATGCTTGCTTAGGAATATAAGGCAAGAATCTGACAATTGTCAAATTGTATATCTTACCTGCGATAGAATTTGTTTTTCCTGCCCGACTGACTGGGAAGCCGGAAAAAAGCCCGTAAATCAGCATTAGAAGAATACAGAAAGAAACAAAAACAAAGTACATATTACAATAAAGACAGCAAAAAGCACATAACACAGAGACAACATTAAAGAGATCGGCACAAAAGAGAAACATTTTCACAGATTTGCGCCAATCAAAATTGAGAAGTAACCAGAGAAAATCCGGTACTTTCAGCCGCTTTTCAAGGAGAAAAAAGACTACTGTCGATCATCTGCCGACTTGCCGCCGACAAGAAGTTAACTTCGTATAAACAAAGAATTAACTTTCTGCCGGCAAAGAACGAACTCTTTGCAACTACGTTATTCACTTCCTATGGGCAAAAAAGTGAATAACATATTATTCAGACTCTCAAAAACATTTTCCTTTTGCATATATATACAATAAGCAACTTCTATCACAAAAGAAAAAAATAGGGTATGCGTCACAAAAAAGAAAGATTTTTGAGCAAATAGAAAGCAATATTAAGTAGAGACTATCCATCCTGACCGTTACCTTTGTTCCGGATAAGAAACTTTTTTGTATTTATACTGAAATGGTGGTTCGGGACAGGGAAACAGCCATAGCCCCCCGATAGATAGAGGATATCGGGGGGCGGATTATAAGAGCCGGAACAAAACATTACCGGACCCTGCCTTTTCCGGATTTTAAGTCCCGTCTTTTTTCCTTGTCCGACAGGGCTTGTTGCACAGCAGGACATTTCCCCTTAAATGTGGTAAACGTATCCCTGGATACATTGAGCCGCTTGCAAATATCGGTAATAGACCAATCCTCGTCCAACATGCGGATTATTTCTTTTCTATTTTCCATCAGAATGCTCAATTTGGTATAGCTGCCTTTTTTTCGTCCGAGCACCACACCCTCGGACTTACGTAAAGCCAGTGCCTCCTTTGTGCGCATGGAGATCAGGTTGCGTTCGATTTCTGCCACCAACCCAAATGCAAAACAGAGAATTTTGCTGTTGATGCTGTTGTCGAAACAGTATTTCTCCTTGGTCGTGTAAAGGTTGATTTGCTTAGACAGGCATTTACCCATGATGGCCATCACGTCGGTCAGTGTGCGGCTCAATCGCGAAATTTCAGTCACGATGATCGTATCCCCACGTTTCATGCGTCGAAGCAACCCACCCAGCTTCCGGTCACGTTCGTGTTTCTTGCCGCTAGCGACTTCTGTAACCCAGTTATCTATCGTGAGTTGCCTACTCTCGGCGAAACGCCGAATTTCATCCTGTTGGTTAGCCAGATTCTGTTTACTCGTACTAACCCTTAAATAACCTGTTATCATTATTTTTACATGTTAAATGAGAGCGGAGTTGCCCTCGCGCGTGAAAAATAACCCGTTGATTCTGACAAGTAACGTATTGCACTATATTTTTTTCCGAAAAGTGGAAAGAACCATAACGAAGAAAGAGTCTTCCCACGATGGAGAATTCTCTGTCGGTTCTATGTACACATCGGTTAATAAGTCTTAGCGTACTTGCGGAAATGGAGATAACACGTATCAGTTCTTCCTTATTCATATTCCAGATGCTTGTTTGTTTGTTTGGCCCAAAACAGGGCAGTATGTTTTTCTATCGTTTCCGGGAAGTTACGTCGTATAAAACCGCCGCACGAACTGTATTGTAATCCCAAGCTCTTCGCTATGGATTTCAAATCTTTCAGGATTGTTTCGTACAAGCTGATGACCTCCCGGTATCATCTCACGGTTTGAGGACCCGCCCCTTTCTTCCGTATGACATTTGTTTTCTTGACGGACGATATCGTAACCTTCCCAGGGGATATTTCCGTCTCTTCCCGGATCAAGGGCCTGTTGCCATTGGTATGACTACCGTCTCATCTGTCAAATACCGGATTTCATTCATAAATATCTTCTATTCAAAGTTGGCAGGTCCGAGTTGTTTTCAAAAGACTACGGACCCGATTATCCTTTTATGTATCGTTATCACAGTGTGGGTCATTACTCTTTATCCGTCAGTTTGATGTTGAACCGGTAAACACTATTCCGGTTGAGCTGGTAATTACGATTCTCCACTCCCGGCTGGTCATTACACAAATAAATAGTTGTATATCCCATGTGCCGGGTCGTGATACTGTTCAAGTCCACCAAATCTTTAGGTCCATACCATACCTCCAGGTTCAATGCCCTGGTTGTATCCAATGCAGAATTGGGCGCTGCATAGAAATAAAGTGTATATCGCTTGTTATCCAAATTTGACACACGAGATATTCCCGTCAGAGCATATTTTCCGGGAGATTTTTCGATAGGGAACAGATGCGCATGACTTTCCAGATTATTCATGCGCATATAGAAAGTGTTCTCCGGATCGAGTTCTTTATCTATTGTAAAGGCTATCTCCAGACGGGAAATGATACGTCCCAAGCTAATCGAAATTTCCCCGTGTGCAGACACCTCTCCCCGGTAATACCCGAACATGTAGATCTCCCTGACATGTCCCGTTTCCAGCTGTCCATCGGCCTTATCGGGAGCGACATACGGAATCATCACGCTCACCTCCTGAAACTCATGGATAAATGCTGTACCGTCTGCCATCATGTCGTTAATGATCTTCTCGACCTGTTCCTCCGAAAGATTAGCTACCAGGCAAATCGTATACGTTTCATCAGGCTGGACAGGGAAGTCCTCGATCGGTAACTTAGTACTCAGCAGACCGTTTCCGTTCTCATCCTTCAGATCGATGTATTTATAATATTTGCCGCTCTTGTCAAACTTGTGCAACACTCCCTCGCTCTCATCAAAAACCAGCACGGCCAACGAATAGATCACATTTTCGTCTTCCGGATTAAGAGGTTTGGACGCCCTCGTATCGTAAGGTACCTGCTCCCCTACGATTGTCATAGGGACGGTAGTGACCCGGAGAGTGGTATGCCGGGCATCCGAATCAGCGGCAGTATCCGCTTTCTCGCAGCCTGCCAGCAGGAATATAGCGGACAAGGCTATCTGTAAAATATTATTATATCTGTTCATCATATCAGTGGCGAATAAAAATTAGTCGAAGAACGGAATATCCGCACTCCACGACACACTCTCCCAATCCATTACGGTAACGCCCTTGTCGATATATACTCTCCCCCGGTAATGATACGAGTAGCCGGCACGGAATATCTTGCGATTGAGCATCATGTCAAATTGTGTAGGGTTACCGTTCACCTCTATGTTGAACAGTGCCATCAGCGGGGTGGCCGTCGCATCGGTAGGCAGAATAGATGCCTCGATCACGAAACGGTCGTCAGTGGAGATAAGCGGTTTGTTGAGGTATATGACTACGTTCTTGGTGCCCGGAAAGGCTTTCAACGTATCTCCCGGTATGCAGAATTTCCAGTTCCACGGAGCGGTGTCGGGCCCATTATTTGAGTAATGCCGTTGCAACCCCGACAGCTCGACACCCACAGGATGCATCTTCAGCGAGTGCACAAAGGGGTCATCCTCCGCCGAGTAGAGCGTAAACTTCAATCGGGCAGTCTGGTTGATAAGCGGCTTGAGCTGTACCAGGCAATCCGGAGTCTCCGGAGTAAGCGTCACCGTGACATCGCCCGCCGTCTCCTCGTAGCGCTCGTCATTGGCTATCACCCAATCACCGTTGTCAATGTTCAGGGCATAGTGGCCGTCCGTGTCCATTACCAATTCGCGGGCAGGTCCCAAAGCGCGGAAAACATAAGTTCCCTCTGGCAGATAGAGCGGCGTATCATACTCACTTATCACATTCCCTTCGCCATCCACCTCGCAGGGAATTAGGCTTTGGCCACTTACACGGTAGGACTTCATCTCCACTATTTCACCATGCACCTCCTGTTCCTGTGCGCCCCTGTAAACAACGACCCAAAGCGTTGTTCCGTCCTCGATGGGTTTCGGTTCATATCCTACCGGCACACTGCCTCGTGTGAGATTCACGAACCCTTTTTCTGCTGTCAGATCGGAGAAGGGCGCTCCGAAAGTACCCTGCTGGCAAAAATTGACCTGCACCATTCCCTTAGGAACCGATACTTCATTCTTTTCTTTACCGCATCCTGCGGCTAACAGTAACACTACCGCTAACATGCAAGCCGGATATCTCTTTAGTTTATTCATCCTTTTCATTATTATCTGTCAGGTTGGTAAGTCGACTCTCTCACAAGGCGTATCTGTGCCCCCGAACCTCTTCGGTCTACAGCAGGATAGAGAAACTGGTTCAGTCGATCGGTACCATGAATCTTAATACGATAAGTTTTATAGGCGCTGAACGGATGACCACTATGTTGAATCTTCCCATCTATCCCTTCTGATGTAGCAAGGATTGTCTCCACCCCGAAATTACCCAACTGACCACTTCGCTGAGTCCATTTAGCATCGCCCACCATACCTACAAGAGGAATATAGAGTACGGCAGTGGGACGTTCCCAGTTATATTTGCGGTAATAATTGGAATCATTCTCCTTATAACTCAAACGGTCTTTGGCAGTAGCCGGATAACGTTCAATGACCAATACGTAAAAGTTTCCCGACGGATCGGAATTCTCAATACGCCACCGCATACGATAAGCTTCATCGGTCCCTACTTTCTTGATCGCGTAAATCACACCCCAATAATTACGACCGCTATTTAAAGGTTTTACAGGTGTGCTGAATTCATCCGTATATTTTTTACTAATAAGATATTCCGAGCTATACCCTTCATAAGGATCTCCCGCCGGCATATAGTTCACACCGTCATCCGGAGCACCTCCACCCAAATAACTACCCGGATCATCAATGGGAAGGCCTTTGGGGGGATAATTCGGATGATCCGAATCTGGCGGAATATTCAAGTAAAGAATATTATACTTGTCATCAAAAACCGCACTGTTGGCGCCTCCGGCTTCATCAGTAGCACTCGCCCATTTTATATTTCTCATAAACGTAATATTCCCGGCATAGGGTGTCGAGGGTAGAATACTGAACAACTCCTCCTGCATGGGAAGGCGCCACCCCGGAGGTGTTGGCTGCGTCAGCACATTGTCCCACAATTTGTTGTCAAATCCGTTGGGCCAGCAATTATAACTCAATAATTGGGTACTATCTGCTATTTGTTTAGGATCCATCTTCTCCAGTTCGGTTACGAACGGGATAGATGCCGGAGTGTCGTCAGAAGTATTATTTTTTTGATATGGTCCTTGCAATTTTCCCTTTGGATCGGAAACTACCGGATACATATCGGTACCATCTTGTAGCAGATCTGTTAGCACATTATCTTTGTTATCCATCGGAAAGTAAGGAATATTTCGTCCAAACTGATAAAAGAATCCTGTACACTTCTCAAAACTCGCCCGATCCCTCGGATAGAAATGATCGGCACCGAGATTACGGTCCGACCAGATCAGGTTATCGAACAGGAGGGTGTTTCCCAACGGTTGTTCTTCGTAGCCTTCACCATTTTCCCATGCATCGGTTTCGCCATCGAACCACGGATAGACCATCGGCCTGAAAGTGACCACCCCGTCGCCTGCGAAAATAACCCGCAACAGATAAGAGTGATTGGCTTTGAACACCAACGGAGTCCGGTAAGTACCGTCGTCCTCAACTTGGTAGCGATCATATAACCCCACCTCCACATAGTATCTCCCTTGCTCGTCCTTCTGTGTACTAAACTTGCCGGCATCCTCCCCGCTAATGGTCAACCGCAATTGCAGTACTTTGTCTTTATCCGCCTCCAGGGTCGGAAAGACGAGCGACTCGGAGAACGGGTTGACTGTAGTATTGGCTTCAGCCGGAATGATTGGCTCACCTACAGAAGAATCTTTCAGAACCCGGTTTGGGGAAGGTGTTTCCCCTGTGGAGGATAACGAAAACGTATTTTCAATGACATTGTACACTTGGGTATCGTACACCCCCGAAAGTGTAACGGTATGCAGGCGCAGATCTGCGTAAACTCCCTCCTTATCCTTCCCTTCTTTTCCATTATCCTGTTGGACAACTTGTACCCGTACCCGGGAAAGAATATGCGTGAATTCCATGATGGAGGACAGTTTCGATTCGTCTTCAGAATCATACGGCAAATAAGCCCGGTAATAATCCCGATAACCTTCCGGCAAATTTTTATCGTAAGTAATCGTATAGGTCGGGGCATCTACAGTACCCTCGGCCTTTAGTACGGCATCTCCGGAATCATCATTTAATTGCGATACATCATCCGTAAACCCGTATATATCGAAAGCTCCGCGCAACAATTTCGCATAATCCTGCGACATCTCTATATATTGCCCTTTGGACTCTTTGGCAAGGATACCGTTCGTCGGGCCGAACATATACCCGTCTTGTCCCTTCGCCGGGTCATACGCCCACAAGCGGTACGCCGTATTCTGCTTGAAATAGGCATTGGGAGGCACGCTACGCGTAATAAGGGTAGTTTTACGTGCCTTCAGCCTGCCGCTTCCTCCGTCCGGCATATCAGACAACGTCTCTCGCTGACAGGAGGTCATCACACACACACCTCCCCAAAGCAAAAAGGCGGTATACATCAATCGTCTTATCATGGTCATCATTATGGTCATTGTTTAACATTTATTTAGTTACCGGCTTTTGCGGGTGTACCGGATATTCGTGCAACTCTTCGCTGTTCCAGGGTGCAGCCTCGGCACGCAAGGCTATCCCCAGACGATTAAACAGTATCGTCACATTGTATTCATAGCCCGGCAAAAGCATGTTTCCGGTATAGACATCCGACCAGCTATCCACCTCCACATTCTTCCACTCTACCGGTATGAAAGACTCCAAACCACTGCCCGGTTCGGCATTGTATAGCTCAGCCTCTATATCGATTGTCAGTTTCGGATGTAGTCCCGACTGAAAAATTCCCTGCCATTCGCCTTTTATCGGATCGAACTGCCCCTCTCCTGTTCCATACCGGATACCTTCAGACAACACGTAACACCGCCCCAGCTCGGAGGTGTCATATGCGGGAATAATGGGTTGGTAATAGAACTGTGGCTGATCATCCGGGTAGGGCTCCATCTGCGATACTTTATAGGTAGAATAATCGTCTTGTCTGGGCTCCGGCTTTGTGCCATCATCCGGAGCATCATACGCGTACAAATCCAAGGCTGCCGGCACCATCAATCTACCATCTGCCCCAGAATTGTGAACTTTGATTTTAACCTTACGCACCCCCACCAGCCCGTACATTTCGGGATCACGTTTGCCGTAAAAGGTGAGTTTGGCGGTCAGGTGACGGAACTGGAGCTCCTTCTCACCACCTTCCTTAAGAAACGTATTGTCCGGATTCATACTGGCAGAATGTGCAATACACCCGTCACAAGTAAGGAAATCCACACTTCCGTCCTGATACTCTTCCTTTACCGTCAGTTTGCGGTAATCCTTTCTATCTCCGGTCTGTGCGGCACTCAGCGCATAATCCGGCGCATATCCCGTGGCATGTATCTTTTCATAATTATACGGATATGTGTACGGGGTCTGGTAATAGATCTTGCTTTCGTAAGTGTAATGATTGATCTCCTTGTCAAGCAATACCGTATAGTGGGGGCGTACTCCCTCTGTATTCCTGATCCATTTGTCATGAAAGTCATCGTCACCCCAAAAGAGCAGGCGGGCCGACTCTCCGGCGGACGGCCTCTCTTCCGAGACCACGTGCGTGTGAAATGCTATGGGCACCCCTTCTCCCTGCTCCGGTAGCGGAACCGTTTCTTTATCACACCCTCCGAAAAGCAGGACAAGAGTTCCTATAAGTGTATTTCGTGCTGTCTGTTTCATACTGCATTTATTATCAATTCAATTCTACAGAGGCATTTCCGCCCGACTTCCAATCTTTTATGTGGGTATGTACCTTCACGTACTCGGGTTCGGACCCTGTACGGCCGGGACTCGAAAAGGAGTTGATTGTGAGGATATAATACATATTGCGTTCTACCTGGCTATCGGCATAAGTCACCGGCTTGTTACGTTCCGACTCCTTACGGTTGTCGATATAGGTATAATAATAGCCTCTGCCGCGGGGCATGGCCTTGAACGATGCCAGCTGCTTATAGTTATCCTCATCATCCGGATCCTCTCTCCATCCTGCGGCTTCGGCAATGATCCTCGCTGCACCATAGGTATAGAACTCCGTGTATCCCTGCTCGTCGACAACGGACAGGTAGGTATTCGCCGGAAAACCTTTTTTTTGGTGGTCGTAAATACCGGATTCCTGTACCGCATAGTGTTTCCGAAGCGAAGCGGTGAGGATAGCCTGCGATTCTTTCTCCGAATCGGTGTTTATTATAACGATCGTCCTGCCGCCCTCCACAGTGAGGAACTCTCGGCCGTTCTCCACCTTTTGTTTGATTTTCCTGCGCATTTCGGATGGCACATTGTCATCCTCTTCGTTCATAATCCAGTTTGCCATCTCTTTCTCCACATACAACTCTCTCGGCGTGAACTTGGCCGTGATGCTGACATGTGTGATCATGGGCCACGGATAGTCATATTCCTCCAAAATCAACAGGTTTGCATCACTCACCTGATCAGTAGTGAACGTATTCTCAGGACAGTAAAGCCCTGCGTAATAGCTGCCGGAATTGTCTTTGCCCGCTTCCGGCAATCGGTTTTCATCATGCACCAGCGTCTCCGCATAATAGGCACTCTGCTGGTTGAGCATCTGTACGGCATTGTACAAGAACTCCCCCTTTAGCTGAGGAATAGGAACGCCACTTGAATTTATCGTAAAATACTGATCCAACCCTTCATAATTCGGGTCCATGTACTTCCACTTTTGCTTATCGAAATCCCACTCACTCTTCTCCATGATAAACGATTTCAGGTTGAGTGCATTGACCAGGAAACGAACGTCCGACTGCCGTATCCAACCGCGATCTTGACCACGTAAATCCGTCTCCATGTAATCCCCGGGATAACACAGGTCCCCTTGCAAAATGCAATACTTCACCCCCTGTTCACCATGCACGACCGGATCATCAGCTACCTTACAGGTGGTCAGCACCTTTGCCACATTTCTTTTCAAAACAAAAGGAACATCGCAACTGTACTCCATCGTGCCTTTTGCGAACACGAGTTTTTGTCCTTCCGTGCAGAACATGGCAATATCTTTCCGTGTATAAATTCCCGGATAACCGGTATTCAACCCGATACCTCCACCCGGGGCATAGACCTCCGAAAGACCGTAGTTCAAGTTCTGATATGCCGTTGGAATGGTATAAGGAGGGTTATCGCCGGTTGCAAAATGTTTGGCCTGCTCTTCCGTGAGGTTGACACCGACATATATTCTGTTAGGACCGACCTGGAGTTGAGAAGCATCGATCGGCACTTTAATTTGATTGACTGCCCCTTGCCAATTTGTAAAACGGATATATTTCTTCTTACCGTTGTCAGCTGAAGTGTCGTCGTCCTTCAATTTTTCAAAGAAAAGATATATGGTATGTATCTTGTTCTCATCAATCCCGGATTGATCGACACCGGGTCGGGTCACTTCCTGATCGTCCTCACCGGCACGAGTTGCGCTTCCGTTATCGTTTAACGACAGATTCAGCGTAAGACTAATTTCACCCGACATCATTTCGGGTGTGTCTACGGCTCCCTGCGTCCCGACAAGACCGTCATACCCGCAACCGACTACGGACATGACGAATGCTATCGTGAGCAACAAATTTCGTATATCATATATGTTAGTCTTTATCATCATCTGCCAAATTCACGGACATTAAAAACTCTACAGATCGGTACTCTGGTTGCGTATCTGCCAACTCAACACACCGACCGTCACGTTGATGTACTGCCACGTATCGCCCACGAGGAAAAAGTCGAGTTTATAGTTGTGTTCCCGGTCCAGATACTCCTGTGCGGAGAACCCCTGCTCGGCCGTGTTACGACCCGAAACAAGTATCTCGGGCAGGTTCACAAGGGCCACTGTCTCACCTGTCTCCTTATTCAGTATCGTGAGCAACGCATTCTCCGTTCCCTGTTTCGAGTATATCAGGCGTGCGAGGCTCAGGTCGGCATGTGCGGCACGCTGTATCCCGGCCTGTGTCCCGTTACTGTATTCCGAAGTCCACGTGTTGTGTGGCGTGTAAGTCAATAATTCATCATTCTCCCTGATCGAACTGTCGTGGCGCGCACATCCGTTGTCATCCGTGACGCTGATGTCGAAATCATTACAGTCGATATTGGCGGGATCGTCCACCTGCCGCAAGGTAACGGTCAGATGCTTGGTGTGACGCATCAGATCGACCGTCGTACGGGTAGTCTGCCGGAATTCCGTCTCGACAATATTCTCCGTGCGGTTCATCCACAGAGTGTCGAGCGGTGTGTTTTCGTGTACGACGTAGCTGCGCCCGTCACCCGTATTCTTTTCACGGTCGAGCGTCACCTCCAGTTTCCCGATGGGGTCACCCACCTGCATCTCCGGCATGCGGAACTTAGCGCCTTCGCATCCGTACATCTCTTCGCAGCTTTTTTGGAAAGCTACGGTAACCAACCGGTAACGGTCCGGTTCCAGGTCATTGAGAACCATCTCGTAACCGCGTTCACCCAGAACCTCGGAATCGGTCTCCGTGTATAGGGACAAGAACTTGTCGTCCCGGTCGAAAAGGTAGACATAAAGGGCGCCCACGTGTTCATAGAACACATCACCGCCGAACATATGATAATCGTATTTGAACCCGATGCGTAACTCCGTCGGGGGACATTCGGGCAGGTCGTCCTTTACCCACTCGCAGGAAGTCGCACCGAATGCCATTGCAGCCAATAACAAATTTCTGATCGTATGATGTAAAAAGACCTGCATAATTTATTGAATTTGAAAATGATTTACCTGGTGAATACTCTTCAGAGGAAAACGTATCCTCTGAAGAGTATATGACTCACCACATTAGAGGGTGACCTCTTGCGTTCTTACCTTCCAGGAGAGAACTTTAATGGAAACATTAATCCAGTAATTGGTTTCATCATCCTTATCGATAGACGGATCTACAGTCGGGTCCGTAATGGGCTCACCGGGCTGCGTAATGTCGTTGATCGTAATCTGGTAATAATTGTTGCGTACGATACCGTAACGACCCAGATGGTGAGGCTGATACTCTCCACCCGTGTAGTCAGCCACCTCATCCTTTGCGAAATGGCGGATAGGCACCACATAGTAACAGTAACCGTTGTAATATACAGTAGGGGGATTATCAGTCAATGCCTTTACGATAGCCTCGTTGATCTCTGCAGGTGCGGCTGTAACCTCTGACGCCTGACCGTCTGTGATGGTATAAAGCTTTATTTCCGAATCCTCCAGCGCGACCTGCAGTTCAGCATCCTTATAACCAATTCTTGTGTTCTCCTTACCAAATGTAATCTCTTCCTTCCCCTCAGTGGTATAAGTACATATGAAATCCTCTTCTGAGAGAGGGGAATATGTTTTACCGTCGCTATCCGTAATAGTACCATTCACATCTTCCTTGTAATACGTTGTAATCGCCTGATTATCACCGTTAACTTCTTTTACAACCGCCTCAACAAACGCTGCATAAGAGTTGTCACCCGAATAGGCAGCATCGTTCCACTTAATCCACGAATCATCCTTATCAGTCTCCTTGAAATCTTGAGGATAGAACTGGGCTACAATAACCGCCGAAGTAGTTGCGTTACGTTGTTGCATCGTTTCTACGGTTGTGTTCTCAAAACAATACAACGCCTCTTTTGCTTTTGCTGAAGATGGATCACTGAAAGAAAATTTATTAAAATCATTCGGCATATCTGTGATTGTTGCCTGCCCTGCAGCATAGTTCGGGTCTACGGCCCAGTGCGAACGCATGTCTGTCGAGTTATTCCACGGCCTATTGTCTGTATTCGGCAGCCAATTCTGATAGCTACTTGCCAGTAGGCCTAAGAATTGATTCCCTCCGAAATTTTTGACCGGATAGAACGTTTTGTTGGTGACATTCAGTCCCCAGCCGAGAATATTCAACAATTTGCCTTCTTTCTCTTGCACCATAACCTTTGCAACCACACGCTCCACGGCGATTGTTACAGTTCTGGGGGGAGTAGCCTTGTCGTCACTCTTAAGACCAACATACTCCTTCGTGATCGGAGTCAGTGCCATTTCCGTCTGCGTTCCGCTAATATCCTTCAGGTAATTGGAACTGGTCATCATAAAATTATCTGTTTTTGCGGCATCTGTGAGAGCTATCCGGCAAGCCTGGTTGAAATCTGCATAGCTCTTATTATCATCCGTAATTTGTGGTGTAAAAGTACCTTTGTTGAGCACGGCCACTACGTACATCTTAGCCTCCTCCTCCGAATTGTCGTATAACGTTTGTACGATATTTGTCGGAACATCGACAGTGATCGTTGACGTGACATTATCGTCTTTAGAATCATCCTGGCTCAGATCGGAAACATAACTTGATCCCAGATAGTTTTTATCGTCATCAAAAAAATAGATGGTGAGATCCTGAGCTCTTGACTCCGAATCCTCGCCGTCATCATACTCTTGATCAGCGCGTGTTTCGATAGCGTACTTCAAGGATACGTTCATCGTACCCGTGGTGCCGGCAGGAACAGTTGTCGTACCGCCCGTTCCCTCCTGCGGAGAGTCGTCTTCTTTGGCACATCCGGCCAACAATGCAGCTACTGAGGCTGCCAATAATAGACTTCTGATTGTCATAATACCAAATTATTAATTAGATTTTAGTTAATATATCCCTATCTGTTCTAGTATATTTAGTATACCGGACGGAAAAATGCGAGATTGGCATCCGCTTCGGTCACACCGACAGCCTTTGCCTGCTCGAAAAGCCTGCGTGCCGTCTCGCGGTCGCCTTCGTAAAACGCCAGCACACCTTCGGCCAACAGCTTTTCACCACAGTCAGGAGCCCGTTCAAGATAGCGGCGTGCCGCAGCCGTATCACGACGCATCAATGCAGTGTTCGCAGCATTGAGATTAGCAATCCCGTCGCCCGGGTACATACACACAGCGATATCAAACACTTCATTGAAGGCATCACTACCCGGTTCGTAGGTCTGGGCGATACGATACATTTCTTCAAGACTCAACTGTCGGGGATCGGTATGGAGCAGTTCTTTGGCTTCCTCTACAGTAAAATTGCGAATGGTATATCTTACCGTGTAATCAGAATGACGCAGTGCCGGAAACCACTCACGCAACATGAACCGATAGACTGTTCCGCCACTGAGCTCCATCAGTTTCTTTTCCCGACCATCAAAAATATCCACCCCGTCGATAATGGCTAGCACCTGCTCTTTCTCGGGCAGATCCGAAGCTTCCGTCATGCGGCGCAATCCTTCCCAATCCTCCGGCTCGGAAGCTACAGTGAACACCGTTCCACTGAAATCATACAACCTGCGCACATAATCCCGCAGAGCCTCGGCACGTTTCTGCGCCAGACGGGCATTGGTTTCGTACGTGCCCTCGGGTGAAGCGTATCCCTTGATGCCGACGGCTGTGATCGTAGCGAAACGATTGTCACGCACCGAATCGATAGTGGCCCGTATGCGCCCCAATTCGCGCGGATTATTACGGTAGATGGGATCAATTATCGTTTGATTTACCGGAAAATCAAGGAAAGCGCTGCCCTCCAGTTTACGCTGTTTCACCGCCTCGTACTCCGGAGCAATGTAAGCCATCCGCGGTTCGAAAACCCGCTCTCTGAAATCGAGTGACATAACAGGTACCATGTGTTTCTCCATCACCTCCCATCCGCAACCGCAAAGATCGAGTGCGAGAGACAAGGACGAGCGTTCCATCCACTGCTCGTAGGGAATGCGGGCCATATAATCGGCATATTGCTCCTCTTTATTATAGCGGCGCATCTCCCGCTGCCCGGCAGTTTCCGTTTCCGGCATGCGCTGAAAGACAATATGGCGGATACGCCCTGTGACCAGCAACTTGGGTAAACGCAGAGTCTGTGCATCCATCCCCGACAATACCGGAATAATATCTACCGCAAGATTCGACTTCACGGTAAGACCCGTCAAATCTATTTTAAGATTGATTTGCAATAAACTATCGACTTTCCGTACCGACTTCCCGGCGATCCGCACATCACCGGTATTTCCTTTCTGGGCGAGTACCTTGCCTGACATACCGAATAACAGCAGGCAAATCATTATCATATATTTATTTGCTTTCATATCGCGACCGGTTTAAAAAAGATAAATAAAACTGATGGCAGCCTTTGTTGGGCCGAAATAATGTTTGGCACCGGACTCTATCTTTTTGCCGCAGTCCGCACAGGGAAAGCGGTCGTATTCGCTATAGACATACCCCACACCGATTGCCATCTCCATCCCCCAATGTTTAGACAACAACCATTGATAACCGTAGGTGATACCGGCACCGACACCCCAACCCTGATAACGGGTCGTCTCGAGATTGGGATAAATGCCGAAGGGGAGCTTTATCTTCGCCATATTGTATTCGCCCCCGAGCAGATGGAAACCGAGAAAATGCCCGTTAAATTTTTCGCAAAACCAGTAACGGTATTCGGGTTGCACAAGCCAATGCTTCCACTGCTTGCCCTCGTTAAACTCAAACGGGTTGAACGAACCGGAAACGTTCAACGTGGATTTCCGGCCAAAGCCCCATTCCAGTCCCAGATTTGGACTGGCCGTTGCCCAACCCAACAAATTCGTTTTAATGCCTACCTGTGCCGTTGCCGTGGTGGATACACAGCATAGCAAAGACAAAAATGCGATAATGCAAATTTTCTTCATCAGTATTACATTTTATATTGTTCGATAAATACAACGCACTATAAATATTGTATTGCACGTAATTAGGAAGAGGAATCGCAATCGATGAAGGCAACTTGATAAGACACTGTCGTGCACCGTGCATTTCCGTATTCCTACTATACACTCCAACAGTCCGACGAAATACCGTGATAAAATCGTGGTTTAATCGTT
>OGXP01000291.1_pt1 | contig 59790 bp, 54 predicted proteins | sample 1576351 | NCBI WGS metagenome assembly OGXP01 (sample SAMEA3541517, study PRJEB24748) | human gut metagenome | biome: human gut; feature: human-associated habitat; material: faeces | place: China | collected 2012
AAACCCATTTCTTCATAGTCTTGATCTCCTTTATTATATAGTGTGTGGGAACCGGGGATGCCCCGGAACCCTGTTAACATTGCTGAATCAATAATAGTAATGATTACTGATATCAATATAAATGATTTATGCTGTTTTGTCAATAGTTTTTTGATCTTTTTTTGGATTTTCCATATCCATACAGGACTGGCACTGGCCAAAAAACAGGATGGAATGAGAATCAATATGTCCTGGCGCATGGCTCTGGACTGCTGCATTTAATTCATCCATTTCCTGAATATCCATATCATAGACATGACCGCATTCTCTGCATACAAAATGGTAGTGGGGCGATACATCGCCGTCATAGTGGTCTGCTCCGCTGCCGCAGCTTAATTTACGGATCTCGCCCGTCTCCACCAGCAGATTTAAGTTCCGATAAACGGTTCCCAGGCTGATATTGGGAAATTCCTCCCGAATGCTGGCGTATAGGGCGTCTGCCGTTGGATGATCGCACCGGTTCATCAAGCTGGCTTTGATGGCTTCCCTCTGACGGCTATACTTTAAAACTTTCATAGGCGTCTCCTTCTATAACAATAGTAATAGTTATTATTTTTTATCATTATATGCTTTCAATGTACCTGTGTCAAGGTTTATATATCGGAAAGAGTAAAAATTGATGTGTTTGAAAATGAATGTACAAAATCATCAAAAAACATGATACAAAATGAAAATAATATAAATATTGACATATAATAATATATAATGATATAATATAATTTATAAAAATAAACAAAGGAGGAGTGGGAGTGATACGATATATAGTAAAAAGACTGTTATATGCAATACCTGTTTTTTTAGGAATTACATTTGCGATTTATGCATTGATCAATCTCGCGCCGGGCGGACCGCTTTCGGTTCTTGCTGCTTCAGGAGAACTGTCATTAAGTGATTTGGAAGCGCTGAAAGTTTCTATGGGTCTGGATAAGCCGCTTGTTGTAAGGTATTTTATATGGCTGGGCGATCTTCTTCATGGAGATTTGGGCGTCTCTTATCGTACATCCCAGGAAGTGGGGATGATGATCGGCCAGAGGATTATTCCGTCCCTTATGCTTACCGGAACAGGAATTATCGGTGCGATTTTGATTGGCGTTCCCTTGGGGATTATTTCAGCCTATAAGCCTAATTCAGTATGGGATCATATCAGTACATTTATTTCTTTTATCGGTGCGTCTGTTCCTAACTTTTTCCTGAGTCTTCTTTTGATATATGTACTGGCAGTTAAGCTGAAGTTATTCCCTACCAGTGGGATGTATTCATCTGGTGCAGGAAATGATTTAGGAGACCTGCTTCATCATCTGGCGCTTCCGGCATTTGTCTGCGGTATACAGCCGATTGGAAACTACATTAAACAAACTAAGTCCAGTGTGCTTGAGGTATTAAACGAAGAATATATTAAGACAGCGCGTTCAAAAGGACTTACCAATCCAGTGATTGTATTAAAGCATGCATTCCGCAATGCAATGATTCCGGTTGTTACTACGATTAGTCTGACAATACCGTTTTTAATCGGCGGTGCAGTAGTAACAGAACAGATTTTTGCATGGCCTGGGATTGGAAGTCTTATGATTACTGCAATTACAAGCCGTGATTATCCGGTGATCATGGGAGTGGCTGTATTGATATGTGGGGTTGTGCTTGTAATGAATTTGATCCTTGACCTGATTTATGCGGCCCTTGATCCGAGAATTAAATTTAAGTAGGGAGGGTGAGAGGATGAAGAAGGCATTTCAAAGTCAGGCAATGAAAAAGATGATTCATAATAAAAAGGCAATGTTTGGTCTGTTTATTGTAATGTTTCTGATATTGTCTGTCACATTGATACCTGTTTTTATGGAGTTGGATCCGTACACTACAGACCGAGCGGCAGGATTTAACAAACCTCCTTCGGCAGAACATATTTTAGGTACGGATGATGTAGGACGGGATTTGTTTGCAAGACTGTTATATGGCGGAAGAATTTCTCTGTTTGTCGGAATTATGTCTACGATTATCTCTGTAATCATAGGGATTCCGCTTGGTTTGATTGCCGGATATTTTCGAGGAGCATCAGAATCGGTTATTATGCGAACAGCAGATGCATTCATGTCATTTCCGTCCATGGTTCTGATTCTTGTTTTAGTAGCGGTCTATGGACCTTCTGTTTTGACGGTAACAGTAGTGATCGGAGTACTTGGATGGACTGCGATTGCAAAGCTGATTTATGGAAATGTATTGTCAATTCGTGAGAGCGAATATATACAGGCATCGAAAGCAGTAGGAGTGAAAACATCAAAAATTTTGTTTTCAGAGGTGCTGCCTAATGCTATTCCGCCTGTCTGGGCTAATATTTCTTTTCGCATAGCAGGAGCGATTCTTACAGAATCATCATTAAGCTTTCTTGGAATGGGAGTTCAGACACCGCAGGCATCTTGGGGAAATATTATATTTGCAGCACAGAATCTGCTTGTTTTGACTGCAAGACCATGGGTATGGCTGCCTCCGGGAATTTGTATTATTTTAGTTGTTATTGGTTTTAATTTTATTGGAGAAGGCGTACGGGATGCGTTGGATCCGAAAACAAAAGTATAATTATACGAGGAGGAAACGAGATGAAAAAAGGTAAAAGTCAAATGGCAGCATTTTTAGTCGCATCGGTTTTGGCAGCAGGATTTCTTACAGGATGCGGCGGCAGTAATGCGGAAAGTGATTCGGTTTCTCAGCAGCAGGAGTCTGCTTCTGTCGGAGAAAAGGAAACAGGGGATGAAGATTATTCTCAGGATGTTATTACATATGGTATGACTCAGGCGTGGGACACGATTAATCCCTATGGATCATCCTCAGGATCTATGTATCAGAATCTTGTATGTGACAAATTGTATGACCGTCTTGCATTTATAGAGGAAGCAGGAACTGATGTGACCCCACGCGGCGCTAAGTCATGGGAATCTGTAGATGATGGGTATGGGGCAGTGTTTCATTTGGATGAAAAGGCAAAATGGCATGATGGAGAGCCGGTTACGGCACATGATTGGGTATTTACAGCTCAGCTGATCACAGATACGGAATTTGATTATGGTTTAAGAAGTGAGTTTAATACCTGGGCTGGAACAGATGATACTGGTACAGAAGAGAGCGACGGATCTGTTAAGGTTGAGGCTGTTGATGATTATACTTTAAAAATTACCTTTAAAAATGTAACTCCGGTAGAGGATTGGCTCATTCTTCATAACAAATATTACTATGTTCTTCCGCAACATCTTTTAAAAGATATGAAGCCATCAGAAATTAAAACAAGCGATTTCTGGAAGGCTCCTGTAGGTTCCGGACCATGTACGTTTATTTCAGAATTGTCAGGAAGTGAACTGCAGCTCGGATCATTTGCAGATTACCATATGGGTGCTCCTAAATTTGGAAAACTGGTTATGAAGGTGATTGCACCTACTAATACAATTACATCCATTGCAGCGGGAGAGATGGATGGATTTTTCCAGGCTCCTACTGTAGATGATGCGTTAGCAGCAAAGGATATGGGCTTGAGTGTAGAACGGTCAACAGAGCCTACTACTGCGGCTGTATTTCTGATCAACAATCAGAATGTGCAGGATAAGAGAATTCGTCAGGCAATGAGCTATGCGATTGATAAGGAATTGCTCATTGAGCAGACACTGCAGGGACAGGGAGTTGCTTCTACTACTTGTATTATTCCTGGTTCTCCATATGAGATTGATACAAAGTGGGAGAGAGATGTAGACAAGGCAAAAGAACTTTTGGCTGAGGCTGGATGGGATTCGAGCCGGGTTTTGAAAATGGTTGTTACATCAGCAAGAGAAAGTATGGCAGCAGTAATACAGCAGAATCTCGCAGAAGCCGGTATACAGATTGAGGTGCAGACGGTAGAGCTGGCTACCATGTTCTCAGGACTTCAGGATGGTACATATGATCTGGGAATCTGCGGTTCTACGGCAATGGATTATCCGTTATGGATGGCTGGTTATTATGATAATAAAAATGCTACATACTGTCAGATTACAGATCCAAAATATGCAGAAATTCAGGATGCGATTGCAGCAGAACTGGATGAGGAAAAAAGAATGGAACTGATCCATCAGTATCAGGAACTGCTTTATGATGAAATGCCTCTTGTTATGCTGTATCATGGTTATACCTTTAGTGTTAAGTCAGAACGCTTCCAGGGTTACAATGGATTTGAAAGCGGAGTAAACAATGAGAAAGTATGGGAGTGGTCTGTAGCAAAATAGGAAATATACGCTGAGAACGAGGAGGGGTATCAATGGAGGAACGGCTTCTGGACATCAAAAATCTGAAAGTTTCCTTCAATGTGGGGAAAAAGAAACTGACAGCGGTGGAAAATGTGGGATTCTCACTGAATAAGGGACAGGTTATAGGGATTGTTGGAGAGTCTGGATGCGGCAAGAGCGTAACGGCTACGTCTATTTTGAGGCTGGTTCCTCCCTCTGTCAGCGTGATTGGTGAAGAAAGCCAGATTCTGTTTCAGGGAGAAGATCTGACGAAAGTATCTGAGGCAAGGATGCGTGAAATTAGGGGAAATGAAATATCCATGATTTTCCAGGAGCCTATGTCCTCATTAAATCCGGTATACCGGATTGGGGATCAGATGATGGAAATGATACGGACCCATAATAAACAGATTTCTAAAAAGGCAGCATTAGATCAATGTGTAGAAATGTTAAAACGTGTAGGAATCCCCTCACCGGAACAGCGAATCAGAGAATTTCCTCATCAGCTCTCAGGCGGAATGAGGCAAAGAGTGATGATTGCAATGGCACTTCTCTGCAAGCCGAAGCTTTTGATTGCGGATGAGCCTACCACAGCTCTGGATGTGACGATTCAGGCTCAGATTTTACGAATTATCAAATCATTGACAAATGAGTATGGTACATCGGTGATTCTGATTACGCATGACATGGGAGTAGTGGCGGAGATGGCAGATCATGTTTTGGTTATGTACGCGGGAAAATCAGTTGAATATGGAACGGCAGAAGATATATTCGATCATCCGGCACATCCATACACAGTAGGTCTGCTGAACTCTATTCCAAGGCTTGGAAGTGGACAGAAAGAACATTTGTATACAATTGAAGGCACAGTTCCCGGTTTGGATGAAATGCCGAATGGATGCCGGTTTTGTACCAGGTGTAAATATGCTGATGACAGATGCAGAAAAGAGGATCCCGGGATGAGAACTGCCAACGGACATATGGTTCGGTGCTTCAGATATGGGAAGGAGGGGACTGTATGACAGATGCGCCATTACTGGAAATCCGCAATGTGAAAAAATATTATCCGATACGAAAAACCAGGAATGGGACAGATCTGGCTGTAAAAGCAGTAGATCAGGTCAGTCTGACCGTAAATCAGGGAGAGATTCTGGGACTCGTTGGAGAGTCGGGATGTGGAAAATCTACATTGGGAAAGGCAATCCTCAGACTGCATGAAGTTACAGATGGACAGATCTTCTTTCATGGACAGGATATCACCCATCTGACAGAAAAACAGATGCGGCCTTTCAGAGAGAAAATACAGATTATTTTTCAGGATCCATATGCTTCTTTAAATCCAAAGAAAAAGGTAGTTCAGTCTGTGATGACGCCTTTGGATGTATCAGGAAGATATACAAAAGAGGAGAAACTCAAAAAAGTAAAGGATATTTTAAACGAGGTCGGATTGAGTGAGAAATTTTTAGATAAGTATCCTCATGAAATGTCTGGTGGACAGAGACAAAGGGTGGTAATTGCCAGAGCGTTGATCAATGATCCGGAACTGGTAATCTGTGATGAACCTGTGTCTGCTTTGGATGTTTCCGTTCGTTCTCAGGTTTTAAATTTGCTGAAAGATCTGCAGAAGGAGAGAAAACTCACTTATATTTTTATTTCCCATGATTTAAGTGTGGTGGAATATCTTTGCGACAGAGTTGCAGTTATGTATTTAGGAAGAGTAATGGAACTGGCAGATAAAAAAAGTTTATACGCAGAACCTCTTCATCCATACACGAAGGCTTTGATATCAGCGATTCCGGTACCAGATCTTCATTCAAAGAAAGAGGAGGTCATTTTACAGGGAGAGGTTCCAAGTCCGTTAAATCCTCCTAAGGGATGTTTGTTTAGTACGCGGTGTATATATGCAGATGAACGTTGCCGGGAGGAAGCACCAAAGCTTATGACGGTTGAAACCATAGATAAAGAAGAACGAAGAGTGTGCTGTTTTCGGTATCAGCAGTCAGAAGATAGGGGGAAGACTCTATGAAAAAAATAATTCTTGTGACCGGTTTATTGGGCACAAACAGTCGAGGGGTACCCTCTTTTATAGTGAATACTTCTTATATGAACGCAATTGCGGCAGCCGGAGGAATTCCTGTAATGATGGGAAGCGGAGAATTGGCATCAGAATATGCGGAATTGGCAGATGGACTTCTGCTTACGGGAGGGGAGAGCGTACATCCGGCCCGTTTTGGAGAAACATTTAATCATCTTGCAGATGGAAACGCAGATGTGGCCCATAATCTGAAGGCAGGCTGCAACACTGCCCGCGATGAAATGGAGTTTGCTGTATTTGAGGAATTTTATAAACGAAAAAAACCTATTATGGGTATCTGCCGCGGACACCAACTGGTAAATGCTGCTCTGGGAGGGCACAATATGCTGAACTTTCCCAGAAAACATCCATTTGAACATTCAGAAGGAATTCAGCATGAAATTGAGGCCAGCAGCGGTTCGATTTTAGAAAAACTTTACGGACAGAGATTTCTGGTCAACAGTTTTCACCGGGATTGTGCAGACTGCGCAGGACCGGATGTAAATGTGACTGCCAGAGCAATGGATGGAACGATAGAAGCCATTGAACATAAAAGTCTTCCTGTTTTCAGTGTACAGTTTCATCCGGAGCGAATGCGGGGAGATGCCAAAAATCCAATGTTCGGCCCGGATGGGACACGGCTGTTTGAATATTTGATAAAACTTTGCTGACAGAATAATCTGCTGCATATTTCAGGAGGTAAAAATGGTTAAGACAGTAAAAGAAATTGTATCTGAGATTAAAGAAATAATGGCTCTGCGAGGCGGTTTAAAGCATGTATATTTTGTAGCCTGCGGAGGTTCTAAGGCAGCGATTTTTCCTGGGCTGTATCTTTTGCAGAGTGAAGCCAGATCGTTTGGAGCAACTACATATACAAGCAATGAGTTTGTGCATGCTGTTCCTAAGGAATTAGATGAACGGTGTCTGGCTGTAATCTGTTCTTTAAAGGCTACGCCTGAGACAGTAGAGGCAGTAAAAACGGCAAATAGAGCAGGGGCGATTACTATTGCCATGACAGGGAACATGGAAACAGGTATGGCCAAAGTGGGACAGTATGTAGTGACATACTCAAATGGTGACGAGCAGATATACAGTGACTCTAACCAGTCAAATTCCCTTCGCATCGGTTTTGAACTTCTGCATCAGCTGGAAGGCTGGGATAAGTATGAGAAAGCGATGGATGCATATAAATATATTGATGATATCATCTCTGAGGGAAAAGAACATTTGCTGGCAGATGCAAGGGAATGGGCGGAGAGAGAGAAGGATGAGCCAATATTTTATGTGCTTGCGTCCGGCCCTAATTATGGCGTAGCCTATTCCATGTGCTGCTGCCATTTTATGGAAATGCAGTGGAAGCATGCGGTATGCCTGCACACGGGAGAATATTTCCATGGGCCCTTTGAGACAACAGATAAAGAACTTCCGATGGTATTGCTGATGAGTGAGGGGCGAACAAGAGCATTGGATGAAAGATGTCTGCGGTTTTTAAATACATATGCCAAAAATTTTATTGTGATCGATTTTAAAGAACTTAATCAGGGAAGAATTGATGCAGATGTAGCTGAGTTTTTCAATCCAGTTGTTTTAATCCCCATAGAAAGATATTATGTGGCACAGATGGCTGAGATCAGAGGTCATTCTATGGATGACAGAAGATATATGTGGAAGGTTGAATACTGATGAAAAAAAGAGTAATTGGGATTGGAGATAATGTCTGCGATAAATATTATCCGTCAAAGATCATGTACCCTGGCGGTCAGGCAATGAACTTTTCTGTGTATGCAAAAAAACTGGGAGCAGATGCAGCTTACATGGGAGTATTTGGAACAGATTCGGTTGCGTCGCATATTATACATACGCTGGAGCAGTTTCAGATCGACTATTCCAGATGCAGGCAGTATAAAGGAGAAAATGGATATGCCAAAGTGCGCCTGGAAAACGGAGAACGGGAATTTATTATGAGCAATAAAGGTGGCATTGTTAATGAATATCCGTTAGACTTGAATAAAGAAGATCTGGAATATATCCGGGGATTTCATCTGGTTCATACGAGCTGCAATGGTCATTTTGACAGCCAGATTTTTAAGGTAAAGGAAGCTGGAGTTCCCATTTCCTATGATTTTTCTGGAAGATGGAAGCAAGAGGCGTATATAGATACGATCAGTTCTGTGATAGATTATGGTTTTTTCTCCTGTCCGGATGCATCGGAGGATGAAATCAGACAGTTATGCAGAAGGGTTGTATCCAACGGCTGTAGTTTGGCAATTGTTACAAGGGGTAAAAACGGATCGGTTGTTTATGATGGCATTCAGTTTTACAGCCATGTATCCAAGCCGGTGGATGCATTGGATACACTGGGGGCTGGTGATTCTTTTGCGGCAGCCTTTTTACTCTCACTTCTTGATACAGAAGATATTGAAACATCTATGGAGGCCGGGGCACAGTTTGCTGCTGATACATGTATGATTAACGGCGCATTTGGATGTGGGATTCCGTTTGAAGATTCCTAATGAAAAAATAAGAGGGGCATATGGCGTGACTGTGGTGCGGCTATGTCCCTTTTTCTTGCCATTTTCGTGTGCTCATATTAAAATATAAATCAAAAGAGAATATATTATACGCAGGAAGGGGGGCCAATATTTATGCTGAAACAGGATGTTGTTACGCCTTTATACGAACAGCTTATGGAGGAAATTGAAAAAAATATAAAGAGCGGCATCTATAAGCCAGGTGATAAAATAATGACGGAATCAGAGATGGCAGGTGCTTATGGAGTAAGCATTATTACTGTCCGCAAAGCTATGGGTGCTTTAATGGACAGAGGCCTTGTAGTGAGAAGGCAAGGAAAAGGAACATTTGTTACAAAACCAAAATTTTCCCGTAATATGAAAAAACTTCAAAGTTTTACGGAAATGTGTGAACAAATGGGTGTAAAACCTGGTGCAAAGATGCTGGAAAACTGTCTGGTTGACGCAGATTCTAAAACAGCGGTACGTCTTGGAATTGAAGCAGGAAGTAAGGTTGTTTATATTTCTAGACTGCGTTTGGCGGATGGAGAGCCTGTTCAAATTGAAAAGAGTTATTTTCCCATTCGGTATGCCTTTCTTTTGGATGCCAGATTTGACGATAATTCTCTGTTTGATTATCTTAGGGATAGAGCGGGAGTTCAGGTCCATAGTTCTGAGAAAGTGATTGAATTGTGTAAGGCGACCGCTGAGGAGGCAGGAATGTTATCTATAAAAAGAGCAGATCCCCTTCTGCTGGTGAGAAGCACTGCTTACGATGCAGAAGGGGCACCTTTGTATGCGGGTGTACAGTTGATCAATGGCGATCGTTTTTCATTATATGTGTATGAATCGGGAATGTAAATGGATTAATCAGATTCCATATCTTTTGCAACATAAGGAATCCTCTCCAACGCAATCCTGATAAACTCATGGGTTGCCCTGGACATATAGTGTCCCTTGTGGTAGCCCAGCCCCAGAGTGCCGTGGGCCCGGGAGTAGTTTAATGGATAGAGATTCAACCCCGTCTGATGGGTCAGGGGATTTTTGTTGGTATTTGCGGCATGATCCGGGGACATGAACATCCGGGGATAAAAGGTGATCCCCATTCCCTTGACGCTGAGTGCAAGTGCCGTTTCTATGTTTTCCGTCTCCAGAACGATATGGGGAGTTACCTGAGCATCTTCAAAAATTTCATCTGCAATGGTGCGCACCCGATTTCCCTTATTTAAAAGTACAAAGGGGCAGTTTTCAAGGAGACGTACATCGGCGCCCTGCTCCATCTTTTTGCGAAGCTCATCCCACCCATCGGGATGGGCTTTTTTCAGGACTTCATCCGGAACCACCAGAAGGATCTCCTCCTGGCAGATGGGTACGGTGTCTACATTTTCTGCCGTAAAGGGAAGCAGATCGATCATCAGGTCGATGGTTCCATGTAGGAGGTCATTTGCCAGTTCGCTTGAATTGCCTTCGATCAGATGAAGTTCGATGCCCGGAAATTCAGACTGGTAGGTAGGGAGGATTTCCGGCAGGATAAAACGGCCTCTTGTGTGCGAAACGCCGATGGAAAGCTGGCCGGTGGAGAAATCCTTGATATCAGCGATTTCCCGGTAGGTTTCATCCTTTAAATCCAAAAGTTCTCTGGCCCGAACCTTTAGGGCCTGCCCCGCATAGGTCAAAGTCAGCGGGGAGGTGCGGTTAAAAAGGACAACGTCAAATTCCTTTTCCATATTGGAAATGTGATTGCTTAAGGACTGCTGGGAAATATAGAGCCGTTTGGCGGCCCGCGTAAAATTCAGCTCTTCGGCAGCTGCCAGAAAGTATTCCAGATTTAAAAAGTTGATCATGTTCGGTTGTTTCCTCCCTGAGGATGAGATAATGCGTTATAAAAAAGCTCCGGTTCTTCCTTTAAAAGCCGGTCCAGAGACGGGATAAAGGCTGCGGCTTTTGAGAGAGAGGTATTTACTACCAGTTCCTCGGGAAAATGGAGATCAGCTAAAAGCCTGTGGGCCATTTCGTGGTTTCCCACATCATTTTCACAGTGTGCGTCGCTGTCTATAATGATAGAGGTCCCATAGCGCATACAGGCAGTCAGCAGCTGTTCATAATTTTCTCTGGCACCTTTTCTGGAAGAGTTGGGAGCAAGAGAGTGGCTGTTGAGTTCCAGGAGTTTATGATGCTTTGCAGCCGCAGCAGCTACTGCGGTCCAGTCGGCAGGCAGGCGGGAATCATCGGGATGGCCGATGATGTGGATCAGAGGGTTCTCCATGACGCCCAGATAGGCATTTGTATAGTCGGATACAGTGCCGTGATTGTCGATACAGGGGGTGTGGAGGCTGGCAATCGCGTAATCTATTTTTTGCAGGTAATGATCCTCTAAGTCTACTCGTCCTGTATGATCAAGAATGTTCAGCTCGGTTCCCATTAAAACCGGGATTCCACGGATCACTCTGGGGATCACGTCAAAATTACTGAAATAGAATTTGTGGCAGCTTCCGGGCATAGCGGGAGCGTGTTCGGAACAGCCGTAAAGAGCCAGTCCTTTTTCGGCAGCGGACTGGGCCATTTCATAAAGCGTGTTGTAGGCATGGCCGCTGGCGATGGTATGTGTATGAAGATCTAAAAGATCGATCATGAAAATATCCTCCTTATGAAATAAATGCAAGTGTTCTTCCTAAAATATAGCACAGGAAACTTTCCGGTACAAAGGAAAAAACAGCAAAAATAAAAAACAGGAATAATTTTTCTGAAAAAGTATAGAAATATCAGGTGGTTTGCTGATATAATGTAAAAAGCTGAATATCCAGACAGTCTGAAAGGATCAAAACAGACTGAGACAGGGAATGAAAAGCGGAAGGTGAGGAGAAGAACATGAGCGAAGACATGAATAAGGAATTGGAGACAGAGGTTAAGGCAGAGGAGCCTGTTGAAACCATGGAGGATTATGCGGCTGAACTGGAGGCTTCCTATGCGGCTCTGGATCAGAGAAGAGATATGCCGGAGGACGACAGCGCTGAAGGACAGAAGTGGGCTGAGTTTGCTCAGATGATGGAGGATAAGACCGTTCTCAAGGTAAAGATTTCCGAGGCTGTAAAGGGCGGGGTTGTTGCCTTTGTAGATGAGGTAAGAGCATTTATCCCGGCGTCTCAGCTGTCAGCGGATTATGTAGAAAAGCTGGAGGACTGGCAGGGCAAGCATGTGGAGGCTGTGATCATTACAGTAGATCCGGAAAAGAAGAGACTGGTTCTGTCTGGCCGTCAGGTGGAACGCCAGAAGCGGGAAGAGGCCCGCAAAGAGCGTCTGGCTCAGTTTAAGCCGGGTGATGTAGTAGAGGGCACCGTAGACAGCTTAAAGGATTACGGCGCTTTTGTGAAGCTGGCAGAGGGCGTAGACGGACTTGTGCATATTTCTCAGATCAGTACCCAGCGCATCAAGCATCCGGGAGCTGTTCTCAAGGAAGGACAGACCGTAAAGGTAAAGATCCTTTCCATTGCAGACGGAAAGATCAGCCTGAGCATGAAGGTTCTGGCCGAGCAGGAGACTGCGCGTGAAGAGCATGAAACCTTCAACTATAAAGAGACCGCTTCAGCCACCACAGGCCTGGGGGATCTGTTAAAGGGACTGAAGCTGTAGGAGAGGAAGGGATAGGAATGATCAATATCCCCAAAACGAACGAACAGATCGACCAGTGGCGTTCTGTGATGTTTCTCTATGATTCAGCCTTAAAAAAGATGAATACAAAGATTGAAATCCTAAATAATGAGTTCATAAACAGGTATGATTACAATCCGATTGAGCATATTAAATCAAGGCTGAAGACAGCGGACAGTATTGTAAATAAACTGAAAAAGGACGGGCGTGAGGTAAGCATTGAAAATATGCAGGAGTATCTGAGCGATATTGCGGGTATCCGCATTATCTGCTCCTTTACATCCGATATTTATCAGATCGCCCAGATTATTGCAGGGCAGAGAGATGTTACGGTTCTTCATGTAAAGGACTATATCAAATATCCAAAGCCCAACGGATATAAGAGCTACCATATGGTAGTAACTGTGCCGGTTTACCTTTCAGATGGAGCCGTGGAAACAAAGGTGGAGATCCAGATCCGCTCCGTTGCCATGGATTTCTGGGCCAGTTTAGAGCACAAAATTGCTTATAAATTTGAAGGAAACGCTCCGGAGAACCTTCTGATGGAATTAAAAGACTGTGCGGATATGGTAGATATGCTGGATAAAAAGATGTTTTCATTAAATGAGGCCATCATAGCTTTTGCGAAAAACCAGCAGGAAGAATAGCCCGGAGTTTCGGGAGAAAAAATAAAACCTGCGCCAGCCGGCGGCCTTATGGAACCGGCTGGCTCTTTCTTTTTTCGGTGCTTTGCAAAACGCGGGAGAAGTGCAGGAGAGGATGAGAATGTATCACACACAGGAGGACGAGAGAAAATGAGAGCAGTCGTTCAGAGAGTGACCCAGGCAAGTGTTACAGTAGACGGAGAACTTTTGGGAAGAATTGGAAAAGGCCTTCTGATTCTTCTGGGCGTGGCTGATGGGGATACCAGAGAGCTGACGGAAAAGATGGCAGACAAAATTTGCCGCCTGCGTATTTTTGAGGATGAGAATGGAAAAACCAATTTAAGTCTGGCGGATGTGGGCGGAGAGCTTCTTATAATCAGCCAGTTTACCCTTTATGCAGACTGCCGCAAGGGCAACCGCCCCAGCTTTGTAAAGGCAGGAGCACCTCAGATGGCGGAAAAGCTCTACGAGCACTTTCTGGCCCGGTGCCGGGAACAGGCGGACGTGGTGGAAAAAGGGCAGTTTGGCGCTGATATGAAGGTGGAGCTTTTAAATGACGGTCCCTTTACGCTGATGCTGGACAGTGAGGAGCTGTTTAAATAAATCGAAGGTTTGAGTTTCCTCATTTTACACCGTGCTCTGGAGTCTGGTGTTCCGGGCTCCGGTTTCCGGTCATAAGAAAAACTAAGAGGCTGAAATTTTTCTAATGACCTCCAAAGTCGCCCTGTACACCAACTGCCAGAGCACAGCGTAAAATGAGGAAACTCAGGAAAGGAGAAAGACAGTGGAGCTTGTATTATATTATGGGACGAATGATCCCGGAATGAAAAAGCATGAAATGATGATGAAGAGCGTTCTGGTGCGTATGGGTGTGAAAATCCGCAATGTAAAACCGGAACAGGTCATGGAAACCATAGGCTGTCTGGCCGGCATGCCGGGCTTTCAGGAGCGAAAGAACGTGGATGAGCCTCTTCCTGTGATCCCGGAACAGATGCTGGTGATGAAGGATTTTACCAGCAGCCGGATCGACACCCTGTTATACCAGTTAAGAAAAGCCGGGGTGCCTAAGATCGATTTAAAAGCCATTGTGACGGAGCACAACTGCGGATGGAGCTTTTATAAGCTGTATGAGGAGCTTAAGGAGGAGCACCGGCTGATGACAGAGCAGGCCCGGGCGTCGCAGATGGAGGCCGGAGCGTCTGATGGAGAAGGTTCTTTATGATTGATCCCGTAAGAGAGAGACAGCTTCAGGAACTGGATACGGTTGGAATCTGTACCCGGATCTTGTATCAGGCCAGAAGCGAGCTGTATGTAAATATGCACTTTCTGGATGTGTCCTTAAGCAGCTTGGGTTTTGAGGCAGATTGGGGCCGGAATGGTATATCCACAGATGGGGCGGTGATCTTTTATGATCCGGAATTTCTTTTAAACCTCTATAAAAAGGGCCGTGTATGCGTCAACCGTGCCTATCTGCATATGGTGTTTCACTGCCTGTTCTGCCATATGTATACAAGAAAGGGGCGAAAGAAGGAGCTGTGGGATCTGGCCTGCGATATTGCGATGGAAGCGGTGATCGACGGCCTGTACCAGAAATGCGTCCATGTGCCTCAAAGCCCTCTTCGTCGCGAAACCTACCTGCGCCTGAAACGTCAGATGGAGGAGCCGGAGGAGAAAAACAAAATTCAGACAGAAAGGCTGGATGGCAGAGATGGTATTCCCAAACAGGGAAGAACCGGCAGCAAGGTTCTTACGGCAGAGCGCATTTACCGGGCCTTAAGCCGGATGGAGCTTTCTGAACGGAGACTGGGACAGCTTCAGGCAGAATTTAAGGTGGACGACCATGATCTCTGGGAACAGGATGAGAATTCCCGTCAGGCCATTACACGCCAGAACCAGTGGAATGATAAACGGGAAAAAATGCAGACTCAGATGGAAACTATGGGTTCTCAGGATGAGTCACAGGAAAATGAAAGTCTTCAGGATATGCTTCGGGCAGAAAACAGGGAGCGGTACGATTACCGCCAGTTTCTCCGGCGTTTTTCTGTGCTTAAAGAGGAAATTGAGGTGGATCCGGACTCCTTTGATCCGGTTTTTTATTCCTATGGAATGTCCCTTTATGGAAATATGCCTTTGATCGAGCCTCTGGAAACAAAAGAGGTATTTCGGATCGAGGATTTTGTGATTGTTATTGACACCAGTATGTCCTGTTCCGGGGAACTGGTTCAGAGGTTTTTAGAGGAGACATATGATGTGCTTTCTGAGTCAGAGACTTATTTCAGAAAGATACGGATTCATATTTTGCAGTGTGACGATAAGGTGCAGTCGGATGTGCTGATTGAATGTGCAGAGGATCTAAAGGCTTATATGGAGCATTTTCAGATCACTGGCTTTGGAGGAACGGATTTCCGCCCGGCCTTTGAATATGTAAATGAGCTTCGGGCCAAAAGAGAGGTAGACAGGCTTCGGGGACTGATCTACTTTACGGATGGAAAAGGAATCTATCCGGTTCAGGCTCCGGTTTATGATGCTGCCTTTGTATTTATTGAACATTTATATTCCGATGAATCAGTGCCTGCCTGGGCAATGAAGGTGGTTCTGGAGGAGGAGCAGCTTATGGAGATTTCGGGGGGAGATTCGAAGAGAAAGAAGGACAGAGAGTGAATATTAAACGAGCCAAGGAAGAGATAAAGGATACCGCAGCAGCCTATCTTTTAAAGGATGACTGCGGAGAATATGTGATCCCCTCCATCCGCCAGCGGCCGGTGCTTTTGATCGGCCCGCCGGGAGTGGGAAAAACCCAGATTATGGAGCAGATTGCCAGAGAATGCGGTTTGGGTCTGGTTGCCTATACCATTACCCACCATACAAGGCAGAGCGCCGTGGGTCTTCCGTTTATTGAACATAAGGTTTACGGAGGAAAGGAATATGCGGTGACGGAGTACACAATGAGCGAAATTGTGGCTTCAGTGTATGATAGGATCCGCGATACAGGGCTTAAGGAAGGAATCCTTTTTATCGACGAGATCAACTGCGTATCGGAGACATTGGCTCCTGCCATGCTGCAGTTTCTTCAGTGCAAAACCTTCGGAACCCATAAGATACCGGAGGGATGGATCATCGTGGCAGCGGGAAACCCGCCGGAGTACAATAAATCTGTCCGGGAATTTGACGTGGTAACACTGGATCGAATCAAAAAAATTACCGTAGAGCCGGATCTGAAGGTATGGAAGGAATATGCCTATGCGCAGAATATCCATCCGGCCGTTTTATCCTATCTGGACATCCGTCCCCAGTATTTCTGCCAGGTAGAGACCACCGTGGATGGAAAGCGGTTTGTTACGCCCAGAGGCTGGGAAGATCTGTCACAGCTCATTACAGTCTATGAACATCTGGATAAAAGGGCAGATCGGGAAGTGGCAGGGCAGTATCTCCAGCATCCGGCGGTTGCAAAGGATTTTGCCAATTACCTGGAACTGTATTATAAATATCAGAATGAGTATCAGGTAGAGGAAATCTTAAAAGGAGTGATCCGGGAAGAGGTATGTACAAGGCTGGAGCGGGCGCCTTTTGATGAGCGCCTCAGCGTTGTGGATCTGCTCCTTGCAAAGCTGACGGACGGTTTCCGGGAGCTTTATGAAAATAAGGCGGAAATGGAACTTTTGATGGCCCGTTTAAAGGAATTTAAACGGGAGTTGGATTGTTCTCAGGATGTAGTCCCGGCTGTGCGTCTGGCCAGTGTGGCGGAAGAGACAGAGCTTACCAGAATCCACAGAAAGGACAGCGGGCTGTCAGACCGGAGAGAGGACAGGCGGTACCGCAGAGTGGCTGCCCGGTTAGAAAGCTGGGTTCAGGAGATGAAGGGAGCTTCTTTAAATGAGGCAGAAGCGGCCTGGCAGTGGACCAGAGAGCAGTTTATGGAGTGCAGCGACAGCTATGAGAATCAGAAGGAGGCCTGCGCGAAAGCATTGGAACACGCATTTGACTTTATGGAAACGGCCTTTGGAAATGGTCAGGAGATGGTTATTTTTATTACCTCATTAAATACAGGTCCTTGCAGCATAGAGTTTTTAAAGGAATATGAGTGCGAGCGGTATTACCATTATAATAAAGAACTGTTGTTTGATGAACAGGAGGCAGACGTGAGACGGCTTTTGGAGAAAAAATAAAAAAGGAGGTATTCTATATGAAGGTATTGATCGTAGGAGGCGTGGCAGGAGGAGCAGGCACAGCAGCCAGACTTCGCAGAAATGATGAAAACGCACAGATTATCATGTTTGAACGGGGGCAGTATATTTCCTATGCAAACTGTGGCCTTCCTTACTATGTGGGAGGAGTGATCACAGATAAGGGGGCTTTGCAGCTGCAGACACCGGAGCGTTTTCATCAGAGATTTAATGTGGACGTGAGGACAGAGAGTGAGGTTACAGCGGTAGATACAGCAGGTAAGACGGTAACAGTACGTCATGGGGAGGAAACCTATAAGGAAAGCTATGACCGTCTGGTGCTGTCTCCCGGTGCAGCTCCCATCCGTCCTGCAATTCCCGGAATCGAGGAAAATAAGGTATTTACCCTGAGAAATATTCCCGATACCTATCGTATCTACGACCACATAAAGGAAACTGCGCCCAGAAGCTGTGCGGTGATCGGAGCAGGCTTTATCGGTCTGGAAATGGCAGAAAATCTTGCAGAACGAGGTGTGCATGTAACAGTTGTAGAGGGTGCTTCTCATGTGATGCCCCCCATTGATATGGATATGGCTCATCAGGTGCATAATTATATCCGCGCGCAGGGAATTGACCTCTATCTGGGCCAGACCTGTACTGCTATGGACAAGGATGGAGTAATCTTAAAGGACGGAAGGAAAATCCCGGCTGATATGGTTATCTTAAGTATAGGAGTACGTCCTGATACCGGATTTTTAAAGGACAGCGGAATTGAATTGGGAGCCAGAGGGGAAATCCTGGTAAATTCCTACATGGAAACCAGTGCGCCTGATGTCTATGCTCTGGGTGATGCAGCCAGTGTACGTCATATCGTAAGCGAAAAACAGGTCCTGATTCCTCTGGCTTCCCCGGCCAATAAGCAGGGGCGTATTGTTGGAGATAATCTCTGTGGAAGAAAAACGGCTTATAGGGGCAGTCAGGGTACCTCCATCATGAAATTTTTCGGTCTTACGGTGGCTGTGACAGGTGAAAAGGAAGAAAACCTGCAGGCTCAGGGACGTGCTTTCTGTAAGGTAATCACCACTTCTGCTTCTCAGGCTGGATATTATCCCGGCGGTGAGATGATGACAGTAAAGACCTTGTTTGAGCCGGATACAGGCCGTATTCTGGGTGCACAGATTGTAGGCGGAAAGGGTGTAGACAAACGTATTGATGATATGGCAAATGCAGTTCGCTTTGGCCTTACAGGCTTTGATCTGCAGGAGATGGAGTTAGCGTATGCTCCGCCATTCTCATCAGCAAAGGATCCGGTAAATATGGCTGGATATGTAATTGGAAACGTAATAGAGAGCCTTATGAAACCGTTCTATGTGGAAGATCTGGATCAGATCCCGGAAGATGCAGTGCGCCTGGATGTGCGTACCCCGGAAGAGTGCCAGAGAGGTATGATACCAGGGTTTATCAATATTCCTCTGGATTCCTTAAGAGAACGCATGGGTGAGCTTGATCGGGAAAAGGATATATATATCACCTGCCAGATCGGCTTAAGAGGTTATCTGGCCCAGAGAATTCTGGATCAGGCTGGGTTTAAGACCTGGAATTTAAGCGGCGGTTACCGGCTTTATGAAATGGTAAAGAAGGATGAGGCAGCTATGGCGGCAGTAGCCGGCATGTGTACGGAGTGCGGAAAGGAACTGTAATAAAGTATTGACGCGGAATGTGTGTTGCGGTAGGCTTGTAATGAGACACATTCCGCGTTTTTATGTGAAATAATCCGAAAGGAGAAGGCAGAATATGAAGATTACCTATATCCACCACAGCAGTTTTCTGGTGGAAATGGAGCAGATTGCGTTGCTCTTTGATTATTTTGAGGGAGAGATCCCTGAAATCCGACAAGATCAGCTGCTGATTGTGTTTGCCAGCCATCGTCATGGAGATCATTTCTCGCCTGGAATTTTTGATCTGGCAGAGAATCATCCCAAAATCTGGTTTGTCCTTTCGGACGATATCTGGAGAAAAAGAGTTCCGGAGGAATTTTTGTGTCGGACCAGTTTTTTGGGGCCGGGAGAGGAATTTTCTTTTCAGAAGGAGACAGGAGAAAAGGTGCCTGTAACGGTCAAAGCATTTAAATCTACAGATGAGGGAGTAGCCTTTCTGATTGAAGCAGAGGGAAAGGTTCTTTATCACGCAGGAGATCTGAATAACTGGGTCTGGGAGGGTGAACCGGAGGAATATAACTTCCGAATGAGCGAAGCATTTCACAGTGAACTTCTGAAAATAGCTGGAAATCATATTGATGTGGCTTTTATGCTGCTGGATCCCCGGCAGGGAAAGGACTTTTATCTGGGAATGGATGATTTTATGCATATGGTGGGAGCTGATATTGTGTTTCCCATGCATTTCTGGGGAGATTTTGGCGTGACAGAGCGTTTTAAGACTCTGCCCTGTGCAGCTGACTATGCAGAAAAGATTATGGAAATTCGTTGTCAGGGGGAAAGCTTTCAGTTATAGTATAAATTGCGGAAAAGAAAGGAAGAAACAGTTATATGATACTTATCAAGGGAAGCCGGGTACTGGATCCGGCGGGAAAGACAGACAGCAGAGCAGATCTTGTGATTGAGGATGGAATCATCAGAGAAATCTGCCCTCCGGATACGCTGGGAGGAAGAACAGAAGCGGAATATGAACAGATAATCGATGGAACGGGTCTGGTGACGGCTCCGGGTCTGGTGGATGTTCATGTCCATTTCAGAGATCCGGGCCTGACCTATAAAGAGGATATTCATACAGGAGCGGCTGCAGCTGCCAAAGGAGGCTTTACTACTGTAGTATGTATGGCAAATACAAAGCCGTTAGTTGATAATGAGGAAACGCTGCGCTATGTTCTTGAAGAGGGGAAAAAGACAGGAATCCATGTACTCAGCTGTGCCGCTGTGTCAAAGGGATTTAAGGGCGAAGAACTGACCGATATGGAGGGCCTGCTGGCTGCAGGAGCCGCCGGCTTTACCGATGACGGAATCCCCTTAATGGACGGCCCCTTTGTGCTTAAGGCTATGGAGGAGGCCGCCAGACTGGATACAGTAATCAGCTTCCATGAGGAAGATAAATCATTTATCCGTGAAAACGGCATCAACCATGGCGCTGTATCCGATCAGCTTGGGATTTATGGTTCCCCTTCTCTGGCAGAGGATTCCCTGGTAGCAAGAGACTGTATGATCGCTCTGGAAACAGGAGCCAGGATCGATGTTCAGCATATCAGCTCTGGCTATTCCGTAGAGCTGGTGCGTCTGGCAAAGAAGCTGGGGGCAGATGTGTGGGCTGAGGTAACGCCTCATCACTTTACGCTTACCGAGGAAGCAGTGCTGGAACACGGAACTCTTGCGAAGATGAATCCTCCTCTGCGTACGGAATTGGATCGCCAGATGCTGATTGCCGGCTTAAAGGACGGAACCATTGACCTGATCGCTACAGACCATGCGCCTCACAGTAAGGAGGAGAAGGATAAGCCCCTTACAGAAGCTCCCAGCGGCATTATCGGGCTGGAAACAGCCCTTTCTCTGGGAATTGAACAACTGGTGAAGCCTGGCCATTTGAACCTGCTGGACCTGATGGAAAAGATGAGCTTAAACCCGGCCAGATTATACAAGCTGGACTGTGGCCGGATCTGCGAGGGCGCACCTGCGGATCTTGTTATTTTTGATGAAAATGAAACATGGACGGCAGATCAGTTTGCATCAAAGGCATCCAACACCCCATTTTTGGGCCGGACTATGACAGGAAAGGTGAAGTATACCATCTGTGAGGGAAAGGTAGTATATCAGGATTAGCATAAATACCACTATATAAGAAAAAGAGGATGCCGCCCGGACTTTGCGGCATCCATTTTTCTATGTATATTCCATAGATTTTAGCAGACTGCTTTTCCCATTTCATAGGCCTTTTCAAGAACTGGATTTCCTGCAATTTCACCAACTGCACCAACGCCGCCGCCGAATACGACTCCTGCCAGACGGGATTTGGGGAAGCAGGCAATCCAACCGGAAAGTCCGTGTACGGCTCCCTCAACTGCGGTATCCTCATCCTCCGCGGCCGCTGCCAAAAGATAAACATCCCGGAACTGATAATCAGAATCATACAGCGGATTTGCGCGGTCCAGCATGGTCTTCATCTGTCCGCTCATTTCATAATAGTAAACCGGAGTGGCAAATACCAGCACATCTGCTGTTTTCATTTTCTGTGCAATGATTTCTGCATCATCATGGATAATACATGTTCTGGTTTTCAGGCAGGTCAGACAGCCTTTGCAGAAGCTGATGGTTTTATCGTATAAACATATCTTTTCTACCTGATTTCCTGACTCCTCTGCTCCTCGGATAAATTCATTTGCAAGAGTCTCTGAGTTGCCGCCTTTTCTTGGGCTTGTAGAGATTACTAAAATGTGTTTGGGCATACGGTTTTCTCCTTTGATTGATTATTTGATAAGCTGGAATATGATGTCCTCTTGTATCATCTGTCCCTTATTATTTTAATCAACTATATTAAAATCTCTACGCCACATCACAGTTTCTCCAAGGTCACATACGCTTCCTGCAATGCTTCATGGAATCTCGATTCTTTTATTTCTGGAGTAAGCCCAGGCTCATCAATATAAAGCAAACAAGCGTCTGGAACTTTATCCATAAAGCACTTGTGAAACAGTGGATTTTCATAAGTATTTGCGTATTCAGTATAAAAGGGTTCTGCTTGATTGTAATATTCTTCTTTCGTGATTCTTCCATCCAGATAGTCCTTCATTTGACTTAATAAAGTCTCTCTAAACTTTATGCCACTTATTCTCATTTTGTCCACTCCCATTTTATATGTGAAAATTCCAATTTGTTGTTTTTTACTTATAAATCATACCACATAATAACATCAAGAAACGCTAAGATATTACAGACTATACTGCACCCAAAAGGCAGCTTCAAAAACGGAAGCTATTTGAATGTAACTTCTTCCTGTTTGGAATGTCTGATTGAACATTCATTTAACTCAACAATATACCCTGTTGCTCTCATATCTTCGATTTTCTTTTCAAAGCCTTTCGAACAAATAATTTTTCCCAATTTTCATCATGAGCTTCATAACAATAGTCAATCGTTCCGAGGTCTACAGGGGCAAGTATCTGTTCACGTTCTATTTTATAAACGAACCACTTCACTATATCACCTATAGAAAAAGCTTTACCACAGCATTCCAGCTGCCAACTCTCATAAAATACTGTACATTTCATTTTCACTGTCACCTTACAACTTTCGACTTTCCTGTTTCTATTTTAGCTTTCAGCCCAGTCAATTCCCAATTCCGTAAACCAGAAAATTCGCTATATTTCTATATACTCTGGATATTTTTGCTTGTCTTTCTCCGTTATTCTGCGAATTACCCTGCAGGGAACGCCTGCGGCAATTACTCCATCAGGTATATCTTTATTAACAACGCTTCCAGCACCTATTATTGTATTGCTTCCGATCGAAACTCCCGGCAGCACAGATACATTTGCACCAATCCATACATTGTCACCGACAGTAATTGGAAGTGCGATTTCCAGTCCCTTTGCTCTTTGCCCTGCATCTATGGCATGACCAGCTGTTGAAAAAACAACATTAGGAGCAATAAATACGTTATCGCCAAAGGTAACCTTAGCCCCATCCAATATTGTGCAGTTGTGATTTGTGTAGAAATTATTCCCAATCGTTATATTGCTCCCATAGTCGCAGTAAAAGGGCGCTGTAATTACAAAGTCTCCTTTAATACATCCAATTATTTTCTTTATAATTTCCGCCTGTTTTTTTGTATCCGATGGTTTGCACTGATTAAATTCATAGCACAGATCAGCGCATTTCGTTCTGTTTTCCACAACTTCCCTGTCATAGTTGGCGTCATATAAATAGCCTGCCTGAGCTTTATTCCATTCGTTCATTTCATTCCCTCATCCTTAAATTTTTACCACGGTTCATACGCAGCGGATCCCCTCTAAATATCCGGTTTAGCAGCTGTCAGATTAACAATTCCATCTTCCAGGGTTACTTCAAACTCGATTAAATCTCCATAATCTATCCTTGAATAGTTATCATATTGATCAAAATCAGAAGCAGCATTAACAGCAAGATTTAATGAATACCCTGTAGACGAAGGATATCTGCATACACTGGAAACGACTCTGCTGTGATTCATAAATATCAGGCTTACCATTCCTTCACTAATGCTGTCATCAAGCGCAGGGCTTTTTGATCTGGTAATTCGTTCGATATCCTTTAAAGGGAAATAGGGTCCAAAGGAGTATACTCTGGTCCATTGAAATGGTACGGTTTCTTCCAGTGTAACCCGGTCATTCTGTATCTTTGTCATTGCTGTCCTCAGCCTGTAATTATTTATATAAATCATCGGATCCCCGAAAATAAAATAAAAGATCAGAAACACAGCGGCAATAAAATATATAACATTATGACAAAGATCTGAGAGCTTCCATGCCCGTTCATTATCGGCATTTAATTTTCCAGTTTCCCAACTTCCGGTTTCAACCGCTTTTTTCTTATGCTTTGAAATATACAGAGCAATCCACACTGCATAGCCCGCTGCAAAGATTAAAACAGCCGACTCCTGTGAAAATGCAACCCGCATTCCCCTTATGGTCCAATATCCCATCAGACTAATCCACAGTATGTCGGTAAATCCATCAATGGACAACACTTTATAGAGAACAAGTATTCCAAGCAATAATGAAACGATAAATGTTTTAGGACTTACTATTTTCATTACGTTCACTCCATTCTTCTAAAAACCATGATACCACACTTCCACCACCATGGAAAGGCTGCGGGAAAATAACTTCGGAAGTACGGAAGAGGAAATAATTTTCATTTTCCCCTTTACAAAAACACTTTAGTATGCTAATATGATAACACATTAGCAAATAAGAGCCGACACGATTTATGGAGATTAAAAGCAGGAAGCCAAAGGCTCGCCATCGAGGAGGAAACGATTATGAAAAAAAGAGTTGTATGTGCCGCACTTGTATCTATAATGACCATGTCACTGGCAGCCTGCTCCGGTGGAGCCGCATCTGCACCGGCTGAGACAAAGGCTGAATCCACAGAAGCAAAAACAGAGGCAGCAGAGACCACAGAAAAAGCCGCTGAAGCAGAAGGAGAAACAAAGGCAGAAGGCGGTACCCTGATCGTGGGATTTGATCAGGATTTCCCGCCGATGGGATTTATGGGAGATGATGGCGAGTATACAGGCTTTGACCTGGAGCTGGCACAGGAGGCTGCAAAGCGCCTGGGTCTGGAGTATAAGCCCCAGCCTATCGCATGGGATGCAAAGGATATGGAACTGGAGTCGGGAAATATTGACTGTATCTGGAATGGCTTTACCATGACCGGCCGGGAGGACGGATATACATGGAGCGAGCCCTACATGGAAAATTCTCAGGTGTTTGTAGTGGCAGGGGATTCCGGAATTAAAAGCCAGGCAGACCTTGCAGGAAAGGTAGTGGAGTGTCAGGTGGATTCCTCCGCGGAAGCAGCCTTAAAGGAGGTTCCTGATCTGACAGCCACCTTTGCACAGCTTCTTACTACCGCAGATTACAACACAGCCTTTATGGATCTGGAGCAGGGCGCAGTAGACGCCATTGCCATGGATGTAGTTGTGGCCGGATATCAGATCAGCCAGAGAAACGCAGATTTTGTTATACTGGAGGATTCGCTGGCGGCAGAGGAGTATGCGATCGGCTTTAAGAAGGGAAACACAGAGTTAAAGGATAAAGTCCAGGGCGCATTGGAGGAGATGGCTGCGGACGGCACCTTAAAGACCATCTCTGAAAAATGGTTTGGCAAGGACATTACGACAATTGGAAAATGAAAGCAGGTAGTTTAAAATGGGTAAAATGACACTTTCCCAGATGGTTGCACAGTTAGCAGGAGGCATGGGAACCAGCATACAGATATTTGTGGTTACGCTTGTATTTTCTCTGCCTTTGGGTCTCATAGTGGCTTTTGGCCGTATGACGAAAAACGGTTTCCTTAGAAATCTGGTTAAGGTTTACATTTCTATTATGAGGGGAACGCCCCTGATGCTGCAGCTCATGGTAGTTTATTTTGGCCCTTACTATCTTTTCGGCATCCGTGTAGGAAGCGGCTACCGTCTCTGGGCTACCCTTATCGGGTTTGTGATTAACTATGCCGCCTATTTTGCGGAAATTTACCGCAGCGGCATTCAGTCTATGCCTCAGGGACAGTATGAGGCGGCCTATATCCTGGGCTACAGCCGGTTCCAGACCTTTTTTAAGATCATTCTGCCTCAGGTGATCAAGCGGATCCTCCCCTCGATTACCAATGAGGTGATTACCTTGGTAAAAGACACGTCGCTGGCGTTTACCCTAAGCGTAGTGGAGATGTTTTCAGTTGCAAAGGCGCTGGCATCCTCTCAGACCAGTATGATTCCCTTTGTGGCAGCCGGCCTTTTCTATTACATCTTCAATCTGATTGTGGCCTGCACCATGGAATGGATGGAAAAAAAGCTGGAGTATTACCGTTAGAAACAGGAGGATGTGGAAAATGAAGCTTTTGGAATTGAATCATGTGGAAAAGTCCTTCGGCGATCTGAAGGTATTAAAGGATATATCAATGAGCGTGGAGGACGGGGAGATCGTTTCCATCATCGGCCCTTCAGGCTCCGGCAAATCAACCCTCCTGCGCTGTGCCACCATGCTGGAAACCATGGATCGGGGCGAGGTGGTTTATCTGGGAAAAAAGGCGGTATGGGGAAATGATTCCGGTTCCATTCAGTATGCATCTCCTGCAGAATTAAAGGAAATCCGCAGCCAGTATGGTCTGGTATTTCAGAATTTTAATCTGTTTCCTCATTTTTCGGTGATGAAAAATATCACAGATGCGCCGATCCATGTACAGAAGCGCAATAAGGAGGAGGTCTATTCAGAAGCCAGAGAGCTGTTAAAAAAGATGGGACTTGAAGATAAAGAAGACGCCTATCCATACCAGCTTTCCGGCGGTCAGTGCCAGAGGGTTGCTATCGCAAGAGCCCTGGCCTTAAAGCCCAGGATCCTGTTTTTTGATGAGCCTACCTCAGCTCTCGATCCGGAGCTTACGGGAGAGGTGTTGAAGGTGATCCGCTCCCTGGCAGATCTCCATATTGCCATGGTGATCGTAACACATGAGATGGCCTTTGCCAGAGATATTTCCCACAGGGTCGTCTTTATGGCCGGAGGGGTGATCGTGGAAGAGGGAACACCAGAGGAGGTATTTTCCTCAGATAATGAGCGGACGCAGAGCTTTCTGGGGAGATATGGAACGATTTGATAGAGAAAATAAATGGCAGGCAGTGCCTGAGGAGAAAAGCATCCTCCGGCGCTGTCTGTTTTTGTTGAGGAATAGGCGCGTTCCGTGCATAATATTAAGAAACTGTAAGGGAAAACTTCTTGTATTTTTCAGACAGGGATGGTAACATCTGGGTAAAAGTATGGAAATTCTGTTTTTTGACGGAAGATCGGAGGTAAAAATATGAGAAAACAGGTATATATGACAGCTGTGGCAGTGATGGCAGGAGTTCTTCTTGCTTCGGGATGCAGCAAAAATCAGGATGAGATGCCGTCTTCATCGGTTCCGCAGACAGAGACAGCCACAGAATCGGAGGCATCCTCTGAGACAGAGACAACCCCGGCACAGACAGAGGAACCAGCAGAAGCCGGGCGCTATCATATGCTTCAGGGAACAGTGATTGAGGAAAAAGAAGATGGTTCTGCCTTTACGCTTCTGGCAGATGATGGGAAAGAGTATGAGATTTCCCTAAGCGATATCCGGGATGTAGAGACGGAGATTGCAGAGGATGTCCAGATTGCCATTGCCTATATCGGCGAGCCGCTTGGAAAACTGGAGGATGTGGATCTGGTAGTGGCCCTGCCGGAGCAGGAAGAGTGGACGATTTCCACAGAGGAAGGAACCACCACGGCTAATGCCATGAGTTCCTTTGCGATGAAAACAGCGGACGGAAGAGAACTGAGCTTTTTAAAGGATAACTGCCCCATAGAGGACGGTGCGCTGTCAGAGGACAGCGGAGATTCGATCTGGGTGACGTATGTGACCTCTGAGGGGATGAATTTTCCAGTGGAGATTGTGAAGGGACAGTAGGGAGATGCAAAATGTCCTATTTTTTCCGAAAATCCCCTTGCAAAAACCCTGTTTTCCCTGTACAATCTGATATTGAGAGAAACATAAAAAGAGGGGCCAGATTCTGACCCCTCTTTTGACGAGGAACGATAAAAATAAGATTCCAAAGAAAGGTAAGAGACATGATTAGTGCAAATAATATCTCCCTTCGCGTAGGCAAGAAGGCATTGTTTGAGGAAGTGAATATCAAATTCACCGAGGGTAACTGCTATGGACTGATCGGTGCAAACGGTGCGGGAAAGTCTACATTTTTAAAGATTCTGTCCGGCCAGTTAGAGCCGACCAGCGGTGAGATTGCCATTACACCGGGACAGAGACTTTCCTTCTTACAGCAGGATCATTTCAAATATGACGAGTATACAGTGCTTGATACGGTTATCATGGGAAATGCCAGACTGTACCAGATTATGAAGGAAAAAGAAGCCATCTACATGAAGGAGGACTTCACAGACGAGGACGGCATCAAGGCGGCAGAGCTGGAAGGCGAGTTTGCCACCATGAATGGATGGGAAGCAGAGTCTGATGCAGAGAGCCTGTTAAACGGCCTTGGCATCGGCCCTGAGTTCCACTATTCTCAGATGGGAAATCTTCTGGGCGCACAGAAGGTAAAGGTGCTTCTTGCACAGGCATTATTCGGAAATCCTGACATCCTGCTTCTGGACGAGCCTACCAACCACCTGGATCTGGACGCCATTGCATGGCTGGAAGAGTTTCTGATTAACTTTGAAAATACCGTTATCGTGGTATCCCATGACCGTTATTTCTTAAATAAGGTCTGCACACAGATTGCAGATATCGACTATGGCAAGATTCAGCTGTATGCCGGAAACTACGATTTCTGGGTAGAGTCCAGCCAGCTGATCATCAAGCAGATGAAGGAAGCCAACCGGAAGAAGGAAGAGAAAATTAAGGAGCTGCAGGAGTTCATCCAGCGTTTCTCTGCAAATGCTTCCAAGTCCAAGCAGGCAACCTCCCGTAAGCGCGCCCTGGAAAAGATCGAGCTGGACGATATTAAGCCATCCAGCAGAAAGTATCCTTACATTGACTTCCGTCCCTCCCGTGAGATCGGAAATGAGGTTCTGACCGTAGAGCATTTAAGCAAGACCATTGACGGCGAGAAGATTCTTGACGACATTTCCTTTATTCTGGGAAGAGAGGACAAGGTTGCTCTGGTAGGGCCAAACGAGCGTGCAAAGACCGTTCTCTTTAAGATTCTTGCAGGTGAGATGGAACCCGACGAGGGAAGCTATAAGTGGGGTCTGACAACTACCCAGTCTTATTTTCCCAAGGACAACTCCGCTGAGTTTGCAAATGACGATACTATCGTAGAGTGGCTGACCCAGTATTCTCCTGAAAAGGATGTAACATATGTGCGTGGTTTCCTGGGCCGTATGCTTTTTGCGGGCGAGGATGGTGTAAAGAAGGTAAAGGTTCTTTCTGGAGGCGAAAAGGTTCGCTGTATGCTGTCCAAGCTGATGATTTCCGGTGCAAATGTACTGATGCTTGACGAGCCTACAGACCACCTGGATATGGAGTCTATTGATGCGTTAAACCGTGGTATGATCAAGTTCCCGGGTGTGATGATCTTCTCCTCCCGTGACCATCAGATCGTACAGACAACAGCCAACCGCATCATGGAAATCATCAATGGAAAGCTCATTGACAAGATCACCACATATGATGAGTATCTGGAAAGCGATGAGATGGCTAGAAAGAGATTTACATTTACCGTTGCTGAAAGCGACGAGCAGGATGATTGATTATAAGGTGCGTTTTGGCACAAGATGGAGGCAGGATCTGGACAAAGGGTCCTGCCTTTTCGGATGGAAGAAGAGGCGGTTTGTGGTGTGCAGTGCACACCGCAGGCAGCGAGATAATGAAGAAAAGGAGAAGATTCAAAATGGAAAAAATTGCAAGTTTTACCATCGACCATATCCGGCTTCAGCCGGGGGTATATGTTTCAAGAAAGGATCAGGTAGGGGATCAGGTGATTACGACTTTTGACCTGCGTATGACCTCTCCCAATGAGGAACCGGTGATGAATACGGCGGAGATGCATACCATTGAGCATCTGGCAGCTACCTTTTTAAGAAACCATAAGGAGTATGGAAGCCGTACCATTTACTTTGGTCCTATGGGCTGCCGTACCGGTTTTTATCTGCTTCTGGCAGGCAATCTGGCTTCAAGGGAGATTCTGCCTCTGATGGTGGAGCTATTTGCCTTTATCCGGGATTTTGAGGGTGAGGTGCCTGGGGCTTCTGCAAGGGACTGCGGCAATTATCTGGATATGAATCTGGGGATGGCAAAGTATCTGGCTGCAAGATACTTAAAGGTGCTGGAACAGATTGACAGCTATCCGGAATCCAGACTGGAGTATCCGCAGTAGGGCTTTTTGGATCAGGAAAGGAGTTCTGTATGAAAAAACTGATTTCATGGAATGTAAACGGCCTGCGGGCCTGTGTGGGAAAAGGGTTCCTGGACTTTTTTAAGGAGGCGGATGCAGATGTATTCTGTATTCAGGAGAGCAAGCTTCAGGAGGGACAGATTGACCTTGAGCTTCCGGGGTATTTTCAGTATTGGAATTATGCAGAGAAGAAGGGGTATTCCGGAACGGCTTTATTCTGTAAGGAGGAGCCGGTTTCTGTATCATACGGACTGGGGATTGAGGAGCATGACCATGAGGGCCGTGTGATCACGGCTGAATTTGGCGATTATTACGTTGTCACCTGCTATACTCCCAATTCTCAGGACGGCCTTGCAAGGCTGGATTACCGCATGGAATGGGAAGCAGCATTTTTAGCCTATCTGAAGCAGCTGGAGGAGAAAAAGCCGGTGATTTTCTGCGGGGATCTGAATGTGGCCCACAAAGAGATTGACCTGAAAAATCCCAAAACTAACCGGAAAAATGCCGGTTTTACCGATGAGGAGCGGGGAAAATTTACAGAGCTTCTGGATGCCGGCTTTATTGATACCTGGCGTTATTTTAATCCGGATACAGAGGGCGTGTATTCCTGGTGGTCCTACCGTTTTAAGGCCAGAGAGAAGAATGCCGGGTGGCGCATCGACTATTTCTGTACCAGCGAGGCCTTAAAGGACCGTCTGGTAAGCGCAGGAATCCATACAGAGGTATTTGGCTCGGACCATTGTCCGGTAGAACTGGTGATTGAATAGCAAATGAGGGAAAGGAAACGGATCCATGAATCTTCTTACCATTGAGCATTTAACGAAATCATATACCGAACGTCTGCTGTTTGACGATACGGCATTTTCCATCAATGAGGGGGAAAAGGTCGGCCTGATCGGAATCAACGGAACCGGAAAGTCCACGCTCCTTCGGATCGCGGCAGGCTTGGAGGAGCCGGATGAGGGTTCGGTGGTGAAGGGACGCAGCCTGTATATCCGGTATCTGCCCCAGATCCCGGAATTTCAGGATGGAGAAACCGTGCTGGAGGCCATTGTGCGTGAAAATGAAAATGAGCCTCATTTTTCCTCAAAGGAGGAGTTAAAGGCAGCGGCCCGCTCTATGTTAAACCGTCTGGAGGTGCCGGACTGCGAGGCAAAGATAGATACTCTTTCCGGCGGACAGAGAAAGAGGGTAGCTTTAGCCAGTGTTCTTTTAAGTACGGCAGATCTGCTGATTCTGGACGAGCCGACCAACCATCTGGACAGCGGCATGGCAGAGTGGCTGGAGGCATATTTAAAGGCCTTTAAGGGCGCTCTTTTGATGATCACCCATGACCGGTATTTTCTGGACAGTGTAACCAGCCGGATCGTGGAGCTGGACAAGGGAAAGCTCTACAGCTATCAGGGAGGATACGAAAAATACCTGGAACTTAAAGCAGAGCGGATAGAGATGGCAGAGGCCACAGAGCGCAAGCGCCAGTCCATTTTAAGGACAGAGATTGCCTGGATGCAGAGAGGGGCCAGAGCCCGTTCAACCAAGCAGAAGGCCCATATCCAGCGCTATGAGGCGTTGCGTGACCAGGAGGGGCCCCAGTATGACAGAAATGTACAGTTAGAGTCCATTGCCAGCCGTCTGGGGCGGACTACGGTAGAGCTGAAGGACATTTCCAAGTCCTACGGAGATAAGGTGCTCTTAAAGGATTTCACCTATATTTTCCTGAAAAATGACCGTGTGGGTATTATCGGCCCCAACGGAAGCGGAAAGTCTACTCTGATGAAGATCATTGCAGGCTGGGTACAGCCGGATTCCGGTACAACAGAAATCGGACAGACGGTAAAGCTGGGTTATTTTTCCCAGGAAAATGAAGCCATGGACGAGAGCCTGCGCGTCATTGATTATATTAAAAACGCTGCAGAATATGTGAAAACAAAAGATGGAAGCATCAGCGCCAGCCAGATGCTGGAGCGGTTTTTATTTCCGTCCAGTGTTCAGTATACGGTGATCGGGAAGCTTTCCGGAGGAGAGAAGCGCAGGCTGTACCTGCTCCGTATCCTGATGGAAGCGCCCAATGTGATCCTTCTGGACGAGCCTACCAATGACCTGGACATTCAGACGCTGGTGATCCTGGAGGATTATCTGGACACCTTCCCGGGGATTGTGATTACCGTATCCCATGACCGGTATTTCCTGGACCGCGTTGTAAACAGGATATTTGCCTTTGAGGGCGATGGAAGGGTACAGCAGTATGAAGGCGGGTATACGGATTATCAGAATGCCTGCCTTAAAAGGGCAGAAGCAGAAGGAGGACAGCCGGGAGGCGGACAGGAAGGGAAAACCGAAGTCCGTACAAACGGAAAAACCCAGCGTACCCGCGGCCCCCAGAAGCTGAAATTCAGCTATAAGGAGCAGAGGGACTATGAAACCATCGAAGGTGAGATGGCAGACCTGGAGGAGAGGATTTCCTCTCTGGAACAGGAAATCCAGGCTTCAGCCCATGATTTTGTAAAATTGAACCAGCTCATGGCAGAGAAGGAGGAGGCGGAAGCCGCTTTAGAGGAGAAGATGGAGCGGTGGATGTATCTGGAAGAGCTGGCTGCAAAGATTGCAGAGCAGTAGAGTATGAATTCAGTGAAAGGCGGTATATAGATGAAACAGGATTATATTGCGGTGGCAGACAAAAGCCGGATCTATCCGCCTGGTGTGGCGGCGAATGGGGATGGCTTTGATGTGTGTTTTATTTCGGAGGCAGAAAGCTGCGGGCTGCTTCTCTTCAAAAAAGGGAGCAGGCAGTCTGTCGCCAGAATCCCCTTCCCCCATGAGGGACGGATGGGAAATGTACACTTTATGACCGTAAAGGGAGAGTTTGAGGGTCTGGAATACGCCTTTGAGGAGGATGGAAAGGAGGCAGCAGATCCGTTTGGACGGCAGTTTGCAGGCTGCGGACGCTGGGGCCATAAAGAACGGGGAACAGGCGGGATCCATACAGTATTTCCGAAAAAAGGTGCGGATTTTGACTGGGAAGATGACCGTCTTCCGGCTGTTCCTGCTCAGGACTGCATCATTTACAAGATCCATCCCAGAGGTTTTACAAAGCATGCTTCTTCTGGTTTGAGTCCGGAAAAGAGGGGAACCTTTGAAGGAGTAATTGAAAAGATTTCCTATCTTAAAGAGCTGGGGATTACCACGTTGGAAATGATGCCTCCGGTGGAATTTAATGAGATTATCCTTCCGGAAAAGTCCGAAATTTTCGGTCTTCCCCAGGGAATGCGGAGGGAAGAACAGGAAGAAAGGCCTTCTCATACAGAGCCTGTAAAGCTCAATTACTGGGGCTACTGCAGCGGCTTTTATTTTGCTCCCAAGGCCTCCTATTGTTCATCCGGGAACCCGTCTGCAGAGTTTAAACGGATGGTAAAGGCTCTTCACCATGCAGGGATTGAACTGGTGATCGAACTGTATTTTGACGGAAGTGAAGCGCCGGGATATGTGCTGGATGTGGTGCGCTTCTGGGCGATGGAATACCATGTAGACGGCGTTCATCTGGTAGGTTTTGCACCTCTTTCCCTGTTGGCGGAAGACCCTTATTTAAAGGATTTAAAGCTGTGGGGAGAAGGCTGGAAGGAGGGGGATTCCCGCCGCATCTGTGAGTATAATTCTGGCTTTATGATGGATATGAGACGCTTTTTAAAGGGCGATGAGGGGATGTTAAGTGCGCTGTCCTACCATATCCGCCACAATCCGGATCATATGGGAGTCATCAATTACATGGCAAATGTAAACGGCTTTACCATGATGGACATGGTTTCCTATAACGAAAAGCATAATGAGGACAATGGGGAAGATAATCAGGACGGCTCAGACCAGAATCAGTCCTGGAACTGCGGGGCAGAGGGGCCGGTGAGAAAGAAAAAAGTTCTCAGTCTGCGGCTTCGTCAGTTAAAGAATGCCCTGCTTCTTCTGTTTTTAAGCCAGGGAACGCCCCTTCTTCTATCTGGTGATGAGTTTGGGCAGACCAAACAGGGAAATAACAATTCCTACTGTCAGGACAATGAAATTTCCTGGCTGAACTGGGGGCTTATACGGCGTAATAAGGATCTATTTGCCTTTGTAAAACAGGTGATCTCATTCAGAAAGTCCCATGATTTGTTCCATATGGCGAAAGAACCCAGACTGATGGATTACCGGGGGCTGGGACTGCCGGATCTGTCCTATCACGGAGAGAAGGCATGGCAGCCGGAATTTGACCGGTGCAGCCGTCAGTTCGGCGCATTTTACTGCGGAGATTATTCAGAGGATACAGAAAAAACCAGCTTTTATACAGCCTATAATATGCACTGGGAGCCACATGAATTTGCACTGCCGAATCTCCCCAAAGGAAGGGCATGGCAGATGGTTTTCAATACAGCCGAGGACAGTGTAAACGGTTTCTGGCCGGAGGGAAAAGGCCCTGTATTAAAGGATCAGAAAAAGGTTATGATCGGAGCGCGGGCAGTCTGTGTATTTATGGAGAACCCGGAGGTTCTGCCTGAAAAAACGGTCCGGGAGAAAGAAGGAAAAAAAGATGCTCAGTGAGTCAATGGAAGTGTTTATCAGAGAACATGAGGAGGAGGCTCTGGAACTTTTAAGAACTATTGCCAGGATTCCTGCGCCTTCAAACCATGAGGAAAAACGGGCGGAATTCTGTTCCCGGTGGTTAAAAGAGCAGGGAGCAGAAGGGGTATATATAGATGAGGCATTAAATGTTGTCTGGCCGGCCGTGATCCGTGAAAAAAATGGCCTGGAGGTCTATATGGCCCATACGGATGTGGTATTTCCTGATGAGGAGGAGCTGCCTTTAAAGGAGGAAGGAGACCGTATCTTCTGTCCGGGCATTGGGGATGATACAGCCTGTCTTGTCTGCCTGCTCCTTGGGGCAAAGTATCTGGCAGAGGCCATCCGGGAAGGGCGCCTTGAGGAGGTGTATCCCTCTGACCGCCCGGGGCTTTTGTTTGTATGCAATTCCGGGGAAGAAGGGCTGGGAAATCTAAAGGGCGTCCGGAACATATGCGAGGATTATGCCGGTCGGGTCACAGCTTTTTGTACCTTTGACAGCCAGCTGGATAAGATCGTAGACCAGGCTGTGGGATCTAAGCGATTTAAGGTCACAGTGCGCACGAAAGGAGGCCACTCCTTTAATGATTTCGGCCGGGAAAATGCCATTGAAAGGCTGGCAGGCATCATTGGAGCGCTGTACCGGATCCAGATTCCTAAGCAGGGAAAAACGACTTTTAATGTAGGCCAGATCCAGGGCGGAACATCGGTTAATACCATTGCTCAGGAGGCTCATATGCTTTATGAGTTCCGTTCAGACCGGAGGGAACATCTGGACTATATGCAGGATCAGTTTGATAAAGTGATCGAACAGGCCAGAGCGCAGGGGATGGAGATCGAAACGGAGGTTTTAGGGATTCGTCCCTGCTCCGGCAGCATTGACCCGGAGCGCCAGAGGACTCTTTTAGAGCGGGCCTGCATGGCTGCAGCGCAGGTTACAGGGCAGCGCCCCCAGACAGGCTCCGGTTCCACAGACTGCAATATCCCCATGTCGTTGGGAATCCCCAGCGTCTGCGCGGGCTGCTACCGGGGCAAAGGCGCTCATACCAGAGAGGAATACATTGAAAAATCCTCCATATCCGAGGGGATGAAGGTCGTATTTGGCATGATATTTGGCTGATGTCATAACAGACCTCCCTTTTTCATAAATTAAACAGAGTGTACAGACCGGATGCTTCCGGGGCCGCTCAAGGATGGTCCCGGGAGCATTTTTCGTTGCGGTTTTTACAGATCCAGAGTATAAAAGGGGGAGCCGGAATGACAGAATGGTACAGCAGATCAGAGGAAGAGGTTTTAAGGGAGCTTTCCTCCTGCCGCCGGGGGCTGACCGATGCAGAGGCCCATTCCAGGCTGGAAAAATATGGGGAAAATGTTCTATATGAGCGGGAGGCTGTACCCTGGTGGCAGATTTTTCTAAGTCAGTTTAAGGATCTTCTGGTAGTGATCTTAATGATCGCTGCCGGGATATCCATGGCTACAGGAGATCCGGAGAGCGCTCTGGTTATTTTTACGGTTTTGTTTTTAAATGCCCTGTTGGGAACGATCCAGCACAGGAAGGCGGAAAAATCCCTGGAAAGCCTTCAAAAGCTGTCCTCTCCTGAGGCCAGGGTAGTGAGAGAGGGACAGTCGGTTACCATTCCTTCCTCGAACGTAGTGCCGGGAGACCTGATGATTTTAGAGGCCGGAAGCCTGGTACCGGCAGATGGCCGGCTGCTGGAAGTTTATGGACTTACGGTGAATGAAAGCTCTCTTACCGGAGAATCGCTCAGCGCAGAAAAACATACCGGGTGTCTGAGAACGGAAGGGGAGCGGCTGTCTCCCGGAGATCAGGTCAATATGGTATTTTCCGGTTCTCTGGTTACCTCCGGGCGGGCTGCCGCAGTAGTTACAGCCACAGGAATGAATACGGAGATCGGTTCGATCGCTTCTTTGATGAACCGGGCAGAGGTACAGAAAACACCCCTGCAGATTAGCCTGGACCATTTTTCCGGTCATCTGGCGCTTGGCATCATGGGAATCTGTGTTTTGGTTTTTGGACTCAGTGTTTACCGGAAGGAACCTGTACTGGACGCGTTGATGTTTGCCGTGGCTCTGGCTGTGGCGGCAATCCCGGAAGCATTAAGCTCCATTGTCACCATTGTCCAGGCCATGGGAACCCAGAAAATGGCAAGGGAGCACGCGATCATCAAGGATTTAAAGGCAGTGGAAAGCCTTGGCTGCGTATCTGTGATCTGCTCTGATAAGACGGGAACGCTGACTCAGAACCGTATGGAAACAGAGGCGGTCTACATCAATGGAAGAGAAATGGAGACGGATCAGCTGAAAGAGTATGCGGGATCAGGAAAAAAGGATGCGAAGCTCTTTTTAATGGCAGCCGCTTTAAATAATAATACATCTCCATCTGCCAGGGATAAGGAGGGGGATCCGGTGGAGCTGGCCCTGTTTCATATGGTTCAGGCTGCCGGAGCAGTCCCGGAACAGCTGCGCCTGTGCTGTCCAAGAAAAGGGGAGATTCCCTTTGATTCTGCAAGAAAGAGAATGACGACCATCCATGAGGTGCAGGGGGAAGAAATCATGTTTGTTAAGGGTGCTCCGGATGTGCTGCTGGAGCGTTGCACACGGATCATAAATCCTGCCGGAGCAGATCTTGTTCCGTCACGACAGCTTTCTGCTTCCGACCGGGCGGCGATTTTAAATCAGAATCAGGAATGGTCCTTACGGGGGCTCAGAATTTTGGCATTTGCTTGCCGGTCCGGAGCCAAATGGCAGGAGGATCCGGAAACAGACCTTGTGTTTCTGGGGCTTGCGGCAATGATGGATCCGCCCCGGCCGGAGTCACGCCCGGCAGTGGCTGCGGCCCGTCAGGCCGGAATACGCACGGTGATGATCACAGGAGATCACCGGACAACGGCAATGGCTGTAGCAGGCCGGATCGGCATTTTTTTGCCCGGAGATCTGGCGCTTACAGGAGCCCGGCTGGATCAGATGACAGAAGAAGAACTGGAAAAAAAGCTGCCGCAGATTTCTGTTTATGCCCGCGTATCTCCGGAGCATAAAATACGCATTGTAAAAGCATGGCAGAACCGGGGGCATATCGTAGCCATGACGGGCGACGGGGTAAATGATGCTCCCGCCCTGAAAAAAGCAGATATCGGCATTGCTATGGGTATGGGAGGAACAGAGGTGTCAAAGGATGCCGCCTCCATGATTCTGGCGGATGACAATTTTGCTACGATTATCAAGGCTGCTGCCAATGGAAGAAACGTATACCGCAATATTAAAAATGCCATCCAGTTTCTTTTGTCCGGAAATATGGCAGGGATTCTGTGCGTCCTTTACACTTCGCTTTTGGGGCTTCCCCTTCCCTTTGCTCCGGTTCATCTGCTGTTTATCAACCTGATCACCGATTCTCTCCCGGCAATCGCCATTGGGATGGAGCCGGCAGAGGATGGACTGCTTAAGAAACCGCCCAGAGACCCGAAGGAAGGGATTTTGACTCCCGGCTTTGTCGGACAGATCTTTTTTCAGGGCGGCCTGATGGCGGGAGCAACCATGTGGGCCTGGAGCCTGGGAATGAGACAGGGGGGAGAAGCTCTGGCCTGTACCATGGCATTTTCTGCGCTTACACTGGCGCGTCTGTTTCACGGCTTTAACTGCCGCAGCAGCTATTCGATCATACAGCTTGGCCTTCTCAGCAATCCGGGCAGTCTGGCGGCATTTATGCTTGGGAGCATTCTTTTGGCAGCGGTTCTTTTTGTGCCGGGGCTGCAGATGTTTTTTGCCGCATCCGATCTCATGCCGGTTCAGGCGGCGGCTGTAGGAATGGCTGCATTTCTTCCTACAGTGGTGATACAGCTGGGAAGGATTTTCAGGGATGCGCAGCAGTAAGAGACTGAAAAAATAGAAATCAGAGCCGAAAAGTAGAAAAAATCGGAAAAATGTGGTACAGTAGACAATAAGTGAGTGCAGAATACAGGAGGCCGTCAATGAAATTTGTTACATATGAGATTGAACATAAGAGAAGACTGGGCGTTATAAACAGGGATGGAACATGGATCTATCCGTTGCGCTCTCTGGATATGGATTATAAAACCATGCAGGAGCTGATCGAGGGCATCAGTGAGTCTGAAAAGCAGCTTCTGGAGTATGTGTCAGGACAGGATCCTTATAAGATCAAAGGGGCAGTTCCCGCAGAGGAGGCTATCCTTCTTGCGCCTATTCCTCATCCTGTGCAGGATGTAATCTGCCTGGGCATCAATTATATGGCCCATGCAGAGGAATCGGCCCGCTATAAGAAAGAGGCCTTTGGCGGAGAGCGCCCCTTTGCCGTATATTTCTCAAAACGGGTCAGCGAAGCTACGGGTACAGGCGCTGAAATCCCCAGTCATAAGGAGTTAGTGCAGGATTTGGATTACGAAGCTGAACTGGCGGTTATTATTGGAAAGGACGCAAAAAATGTGCCTGTCTTCGAGGTGAAAAATTATATTTTCGGTTATACGGTGATCAATGATGTGAGCGCCAGAACCCTTCAGACCCGTCATAAGCAGTGGTATTTCGGCAAAAGCCTGGATGGATTTCTTCCCATGGGGCCTTGTATTGTTACCGCGGAGGAATTTCCCTATCCGCCCAGGCTTTCCATTCAGTCCAGGGTAAACGGAGAGCTTCGCCAGGACAGCAGTACAGAGCTTATGATATTTGGCATTGACCATGTGGTAAGCGAGCTTTCTGCCGGAATGACCCTGAAGGCAGGCACCATTATCGCTACAGGAACGCCGGCCGGTGTGGGAATGGGCTTTGATCCGCCCCGTTTTTTAAAGCCCGGGGATGTGGTGGAGTGCTCCATTGAGGGAATAGGAACCCTGGTAAACCGGGTTTCAGAGTAGAAAAGAAACAGGCACAGCATAAAAGGAGGCCGGGAAAATGGATTACTTATCAATGACCATTGGAAAACAGAAAAACATTGCGTTGATTGCACACGACCAGAAAAAGCATGAACTGATGGACTGGTGTCTGGAGCATAAGGAAGCACTGTCAAAGCATTTTCTGTGCGGGACAGGCACCACAGCCAGGATGATTACAGAGTATACGGGCCTTTCGGTAAAGGGATACAACAGCGGGCCCTTAGGCGGCGACCAACAGATCGGAGCCAAGATTGTGGAAGGAAAGATTGATTTTGTGATTTTCTTTTCCGATCCTCTCACGGCCCAGCCTCACGATCCGGATGTGAAGGCGCTTCTTCGGATCGCACAGGTTTATGACATTCCCATTGCAAACAATAAAGCAAGCGCGGATTTTATGATTGCTTCTCCTCTGATGGAAGAGGAGTATGAGCATGATGTGATCAATTTCAGGCAAAATATTTCAGAACGGGCTCAGACATTGTAGCCGGCAGAAGGGGGAAGCTGTATTTATGGAACAGGTATTATACGATTTGATGGATTGGGCGGGAATTGAGGAGCTGACTTATTCGGAGTCTGCAGATCCTCACAGACTTCTGGGATCTCACATAACAGAAAAGGGGCTTTTGATCCAGGCTCTGTTTCCTACGGCTTCGGCTGTAAAGGTAAAACTTTCCAATACGGGAAAGACATATGATATGGAGCTGGCAGATGAAGCAGGCTTTTTTGCAGTCCTCATTCCCAGAAAGACGAAAACAGCCTATACGCTTTTAGTGACCTATGATAATGGGGCGGAGGAAGAAGTTACAGATCCTTACGCCTTTGGCCCTCAGTATACGGAGCGGGAGCTCAAGAAGTTTGAAGCGGGAATTTTCTATAACATCTATGAGAAAATGGGTGCTCATCCCATGACAATAGACGGTGTGGAGGGTGTATATTTTTCCGTATGGGCCCCTTGTGCCATGAGAGTCAGCGTGGTAGGAGATTTTAACCTCTGGGACGGCAGACGCCATCAGATGAGGAAGCTGGGGGAGGGAGATGCAAGTGTATTTGAGCTGTTCATTCCCGGCTTAAAACCAGGCTGCCTTTATAAGTATGAGGTGAAAACGCGGGCCGGGGAACCCATGTTAAAATGTGATCCCTATGCCAACTATGCAGAGCTGCGCCCCAATAATGCCTCCATTGTGTGGGATATTGGAAACTATCAGTGGAAGGATCAGGAGTGGATGAAAAAAAGGGCCGCTTCTGATACAAAGGACAAGCCGTTTAATATCTACGAAGTTCATCTGGGCTCCTGGATCCGCAAGGCGTTTGCAGAGGATGAAAATGGAAATGTGATTGCCGGGTCTGAGTTCTATAATTACCGGGAATTGGCTGTAAAGCTGGCTGATTATGTAAAGGATATGGGATATACCCATGTGGAACTGATGCCGGTGATGGAGCATCCCTTAGACGCTTCCTGGGGATATCAGGTGACAGGGTATTATGCGCCCACCAGCCGATACGGAACCCCGGATGATTTCATGTATTTTATGGATTATATGCATGAAAACGGCATCGGGGTGATCCTTGACTGGGTACCGGCTCATTTCCCCAGAGATGCCTATGGCATGGCCTGCTTTGACGGTACCTGTGTATATGAACACGCAGATCCCAGACAGGGTTCTCACCCCCACTGGGGAACTCTGATTTACAATTACGGCCGTCCCGGCGTATCCAATTTCCTGATCGCAAACGCCTTATTCTGGGCTGAAAAATATCACGCAGACGGTATCCGAATGGATGCAGTTGCTTCCATGCTGTATCTGGACTACGGCAAAAATGACGGCGAGTGGGTAGCCAATATGTACGGCGGAAATGAAAATCTGGAAGCCGTAGAATTCTTAAAGCATTTAAACAGCGTATTTAAGGGACGCAAAGACGGCGCTGTGCTGATCGCAGAGGAGTCCACAGCATGGCCCATGATCACCGGCAATCCAAAGGACGGCGGTCTTGGCTTTGACTACAAGTGGAATATGGGCTGGATGAATGACTTCACCAACTATATGCGCTGCGATCCCTATTTCCGGAAAAATAATTACGGCGGGCTTACCTTTTCCATGCTCTATGCCTACAGTGAAAACTTTGTCCTGGTATTTTCCCATGACGAGGTGGTTCACGGAAAAGGCTCCATGATGGGGAAAATGCCAGGAGAAACTCTGGAAAAGAAAGCAGAAAATCTGCGCGCTGCGTACGGCTTTATGATGTCCCATCCGGGCAAGAAGCTGCTCTTTATGGGACAGGACTTTGGCCAGATTGACGAGTGGAATGAAAATGCTTCTCTGGAATGGGAACTTTTGCAGTATCCTCTTCACAAAAATATGCAGAGCTATGTAAGGGCATTAAACCACATGGTTCTGGAGCATCCGGCTCTTTACGAGGAGGACTTTGACCCCAGTGGATTTGAGTGGATCAACTGCAGCTATCATGAAGAAAGCATGGTTTTATATGTACGCAGAAGCAAAGACGGAAAGGAAACGCTGCTCTTTATCTGCAACTTTGATAATGTGGAGCATGAGAAATTCCGTCTGGGAGTACCGTTTGCAGGCAAATATAAGGAAATCTTCAACAGTGACGCCAGGGAATTCGGCGGTCAGGGCAGGATCAACGCCCGCGCAAAGAGCTCGAAGAAGATTCCATGGGATGACAGAGAGAACTCCATCGAATGCAATATCCCGCCAATGAGCTTTCTGGTATTTTCCTGTACGCCGGAAGCTGGCAAAAAGAAGGCCGGGAGGGCTGCAAAAAGCTCTGTTAAGGAGGCTGCCGCAAAGAAGGAGCCAGAGACCGGCGGAAGAAAGACAGCCGTGGTGAAAGAGGAGCCGAAGAAGCTGTCTACAGCCAGGGAAGAACCTAAAAAACTTTCTACTACAAAAGAGGAACCTAAAAAGATAGTGGAGGCAAAGAGCCGGGAAAGAACCCAAAAGACGGCTCAATCTTTCAAACGCACTGAGTCGTAAAACACAGGAGGGGCCGAGGATACAGACAGAAAGGAAACGCAGATTATAATACAGATCTATGCTTCGTAATATATGGTTAACGATTTCCATCAAAAAGAAGATCGGTATTTTTGCAGCCATGGTCATTTTGATCATGGCTCTTTCGGCTACGTTCAGTATTTGTATTATGAACTTCTCGCTGGGAGGCTTCAATACCATTTTAAATGACAATTCCCGCTGCCATGATTTTCAGGAGGCACTGGATCTTGAGATTGAGTCCTTTGCGGATTATATCCGCGATGCCACACCTGATACGAGAGATCAGTATGTTCTGTCCTGCGTCCGTACAGAGCGCTGTCTCCGCTCCCTTCCCTTTGACTATGCCCGGATTGGCACAGAGCGCTACGCCCGCACCTGGAGTATTTTAAATGGTTATGAAACCTATCAGGCCTATCGGGATGAGCTTGCTGAGACACAGGTAAGGGAAAGCGATTTTGTGGAACGGCTGTACCGGGTGTACAAGATGCAGGAATATCTTCAGACCTATGCCAGACGTCTGGTGCAGGTCACTTTAAAAGAAGGAAATGACAGTTATCAGGAAAAAGTACCTGTATTTTATAACATGCCCTATCTGATTCTGGCTATTTCCGCCGTCTTTATGGGTTTTGTGATGTTTTTAACCAAAATCCTCTCCAACGCGCTGGTATCTCCGGCAGTCCTTCTGGCCCAGTGCGCCAGAAAAATCGCCAAAAATGATTTTACCGGAGAAGATCCCTCTGTAGAAAACCGGGATGAAATGGGCGAACTGGTGCGGGCATTTAACAAAATGAAACGGTCTACAAAGGGGTATATTGATACATTAAAGGAGAATCACCGTATGTCCGAACTGCTCCACAGGGAAGAGATCGAAAGGGTAGAGATGGAAAAGCAGCTTAGCGGAGCCAGGCTGGAGCTGCTGAAAAGTCAGATCAATCCCCATTTCCTCTTTAATACTCTGAATATGATCGCATGCATGGCAAAGCTGGAGGAGGCGGTTACGACAGAGCGGATGATCAGCAGCATGGGCAGCCTGTTCCGGTATAACTTAAAGACCTCAGAGCAGATCGTAACCCTTGCCAGGGAACTGAAGGTGGTGCAGGATTATATGTATATTCAGCAGATGCGTTTTGGAAGCCGTATTCTCTACAGCTGTGATCTTAAGGTTGATGCAGAGCAGGCTATGATTCCGGCCTTTACGCTGCAGCCTGTGGTGGAAAATGCCATGGTTCATGGTTTGTCAAAGAAGGAACAGGGCGGAAGAGTTCACGTAAGGATTTGGGAACAGGGAAACAGGCTTGTTATTTCTGTAGCCGATACGGGGCTCGGAATGTCTGAGGAGCGTCTGGCAGAGGTCACGGAGGCCATGAAGGAGCGCCGGACCTCCAGGATTGGAATAGGACTGGGAAATATTTACAAGCGTATCCACATGATGTACAAACAGGGAGAATTCCGGATCGCCAGCATAGAAGGACGGGGCACGGTGATTCAGATGTTCATTCCTCAGGAAAAGCATAACAGGGGGGATAAATAATGTACCGAATGTTGATAGCGGATGATGAAATGATAGAGCGGGCTGTACTGTATAAAATGCTCAATAAAAATCTGGAAGGCCAGTGTGAGATCTATCAGGCAGAAAACGGCAGACAGGCACTGGAGCTGTATGAAAAGGAGAAGATCCAGATTGCTGTTTTAGATATAGAGATGCCGGGGATCAACGGGATCCAGGCAGCAGAGAAGATCAGGGAAAAAGATAAGGATTGTGTGATCATTTTCCTTACAGCTTTTGATGAATTTTCCTATGCAAAGAAAGCTATTTCTGTAAGGGCCATTGATTATGTGCTTAAGCCATATGATGAAAATGAGCTTATGCTTGTGATCGAGGAGGCCATGCGCATGGTAGAAGAGCAGGGGCAGAGGAAGGAGATGGAACAGTTCTTTCAAAATGAATCGGAGGAAGCTGATTTTGAAGAAGATCCGGTTCAGCCGGAGGATGATAATGATCACATGAGCCGTGTAGGGGCCATGATCCGCTCGTTTATTGAAGAAAATTATATGTATGACATTTCCATGCAGGAGCTGGCACGGAGGATGAACTACTCAGAGCCCTATTTCTGCAAGCTTTTTAAACAGTACTTTGACCAGAATTTTACTGCTTATCTCACCGAGTACCGCATTGCTGAGGCAAAAAAGCTTTTGGAGCAGCCCACTTTTAATATAAAGGATGTGGGAAAAGCGGTAGGCTACAGTGATTCCAATTACTTTACAAAGGTATTTAAGAGGATCACCGGACAGAGTCCGACGGAGTATCGGAATGGGTGATAAGGAAAAATATAAAGAAAATATAAAGAAAGTTAAAATTATACTACGATTCGCAAAAATTTACCATGTTCATTGTGCGCTTTTCCTTATATAATGAAATCAACATAAATAAAGCGTTAAGATATATATCAAAAACGTGAATGATGTATTAAGAGGAGGATGTGTAACATGAAGAAAAGATGGTTAAGCACAGCACTTTGCGCAGCAATGGCTGCAGGTACTCTGGCAGGCTGCGGTCTGAAGACACCAGAGACTACGACAGCTGCTCCGGCTGCAACTGAGGCTGCAAAGGAGGAGACCAAGGCAGAAGAGAAGACTGAGGCGGCAGAGGGTGAGACCAAGGCAGAGGCAGCAGCTTCCGGCAAGTATGACACTGCAAATATGCCTGAGGTAACTCTGGTATACGCAGAGGTTAACCCACTGGATACGATCGTTGGCCAGATGGCTACCGATTTCAAGGAAAAGGTTGAAGAGCTTTCCGATGGAAAGATGACAATCGACGTACAGGCCAGCGGCGTTCTGGGTTCTGAGAATGACGTTCTGGATACCATGTTAGGCGGCGGCGGTACCATTGATATGTCCCGTATTTCCGCATTCGCATTAAACGGCTACGGCGCAAAGAAGTCTCTGCTTCTTTCCATTCCTTATACATTTGCTGACCGTGAGCATTTCTGGAACTTCGCAACCAGCGATCTGGCTGATGAGTTCTTAGCAGAGCCGGTTGAGCAGGGCCTGGGCGTAAGAGGTCTGTTCTACGGTGAGGAAGGCTTCCGTCACTTCTTCTTTAAGGAAGAGGCTAACACACTTGAAGACTTAAAGGGCTTAAAGATCCGTGTTTCCAATGATCCTGTTATGACAGGTATGGTAGCCGGACTGGGCGCTAACGCAACTGTTGTTTCCATGAACGAGCTGTACTCCGCACTGCAGACAGGTGTTGTTGACGCTGCTGAGCAGCCGATCGCAAACTATGCTTCCAATGCATTCCCTGAGGTTGCACCTTACCTGATGCTGGATGGACATACTCTGGGCGCTGTTCAGGTTGTTATCACAGACGAGGCATGGAACGGACTGACCGAGGATCAGCAGGCTATCCTTATGGAGGCAGGCGAGTACGCTTCTGCTAACAACCGTGCAAACTCCGAGAACAAGGAGAACGAGGTTTTAGAGCAGCTTAAGGCTGACGGCGTAACCGTTGTTGAGGTTGAGGATAAGGCTCCATGGAAAGAGGCTTGTAAAGATGTAATCGAGTCCAATACTTCCGATCAGGCTGAACTGTATCAGCAGCTCCTTGATATGGAGTAATCTTGCAGTAAATTTGTAACTGACAGGACACAGAGAGTTTTGGATATTTTCTGTGTCCTGTTTTGGTATCACGGAACCTGTTAAAATGTTGTTAACAGACATCCGAATACACAATAAAGAAAAGGGGGAAAATCTGAAATGCCAGAGATTTTCAACAAAATCGACAAGATCAAACCGGCGTATGACCTGGTATACAAGGTTGTACTGCTGATCTGCAAGCTGCTTCTGGTTGCGGATATTGTGATCACATCCATGTCTGTTGTGGGCCGTTACGTTTCCTTTATTCCCGACCCGGCCTGGAGTGAAGAAGTAGTTCTTACCTGTATGTCCTATATGGCAGTGCTTTCTGCAGCACTGGCGATCCGCAGGGGCGCTCATATCCGTATGACCGCATTTGACAATTACTTACCGGAAAAGGTCGTAACTTTCCTTGATATCCTTGCTGATGTTGCCGTACTGGTACTGGCTGTGATCATGATTACAGTGGGCTGGAAATATGCAACCGGCATTGGTTCCAAGGGTACTTATGTAAGTATGCCAAAGGTATCCAGATTCTGGATGTACTTCCCGGTTCCTTTAGCCGGAGTGGCTATGGTTGTGTTTGAGATTGAGGCTCTTTACAATCATGTGAAAAAGATCTTTGTAAAGGAGGAAGCAAAATAATGGATGCGAATACATTTGCAATTTTAGTTTTACTTGGAAGCTTTTTCCTGATGATCTTCCTGCGTTTCCCCATCGCTTATGCGGTTGCTCTTTCTTCCGTATTCTGTCTGGTAGCTCAGGGACATAACCTGACTACGATCTGCCAGCAGATGGTAAAGGGAATCAGTTCCTTCAGCCTGATGGCTGTTCCGTTCTTTATCACCATGGGATGCCTTATGGGCTCCGGCGGTATTTCCGAAAAGCTGATCGCTCTGGCAAATGCCTGCGTGGGCTGGATGCGCGGCGGTATGGCAATGGTAAACATCGTTGCTTCCTATTTCTTCGGCGGTATTTCCGGTTCTGCATCTGCAGATACAGCTTCCTTAGGTTCCATCCTGATCCCTATGATGGTTGACCAGGGCTATGACGGAGATTTCTCCACTGCAGTTACGATTACATCTTCCTGTGAGGGACTGTTAGTACCTCCAAGCCACAACATGGTTATCTACGCTACCACAGCCGGCGGTATTTCCGTAGGAAGCCTGTTCTTAGCAGGATATATTCCAGGCGCTCTGTTAGCTGCTTCCCTGATGATCGGCTCTTACATTATTTCTGTAAAGCGCAATTATCCAAAGGGCGACAAGTTCAGCATGAAGGTGTTGTTAAAGCAGTTCAGCGTTTCCTTTTGGGCTCTGGCAGCCGTTCTGATCGTTGTAGTAGGCGTAGTAGGCGGTGTGTTCACAGCTACTGAGTCCGCAGCGATCGCTGTTATCTACAGTCTTCTTGTAAGTGTATTTATCTACAAGGGACTTGACTGGAAGGGCGTATGGAGAGTTTTAGGCGACTGCATCGACACACTGTCTATCGTACTGATCCTGATCGCAACCTCCAGTATTTTCGGTTACTGCCTGACACAGCTCCATGTGCCGGATCTGGCAGCAACTGCTATTACAAACTTTACCAACAACCCAATCGTACTGGCACTGCTGTTAAACCTGATCCTTCTGGTTTTAGGCTGTATCATGGATATGGCTCCGATCATCCTGATCGCAACTCCTATCCTTCTGCCGATCGCAACCTCTATCGGTATCGATCCCATTCAGTTCGGTATCATGGTAGTATTAAACTGCGGTATCGGCCTTCTGACTCCTCCGGTTGGTTCCGTTCTTTTCATCGGTTCCGCCATTGCAAAGCTGCCAATGGAGAAGGTTGTAAAAGCTACCCTTCCATTCTACCTGTGCATGATCATTACGCTGCTTCTGATCACATTTGTACCGGCAATCAGCCTGTGGCTGCCTCAGGTATTGGCATAACAGCAGAAATCATTTATAATTAACAATCATGAAGCCGTTCTGATGCTTTATCAGGACGGCTTTAAAAATCACTTCGGAGGAAGGCTTATGTATCAATATACCTATCGTCTCAGCAATGGAGAATACTGGCGTCTGTCTATGTACTATACGTATGGATCTATGGTAGGCGTGTGCAATCTGATATTTACAGCGGCTTTATTTATCCTTACCTATGTAAAATGGGGAGGAGCAGGATGGGGCTACCGGGCCATGCTGATCTTAGGCTGCAGTCTGTTTACCGTGCTTCAGCCCCTGGCGATCTGGAGACGTTCCAAAAAGATTGCTTCAGCGATTAAAGAGGATACTCATATCATGATTGACGGCAAGGGGATCCATGTGACTGTGGGAACGGCTCATACGGATATTGTATGGGACAAGATCCGCCGTATTTCAAAGAAACCGGATATGCTGGTGATCTTTTCCGATACGACCCATGGATATGTGCTTACGGACCGGGTGCTGGGAGGAGACCGTGAAGCGGTCTATTCGTTTATCACTGCCCGTATGAATCATGGAAAAAAGTAAGGAGGAAGCAGTGAAAGGGAAGAGAAACATCCTGGCTGCCGGCCTGATCCTGGCGTTGTCCGCCTCGGTATGGGGGTGCCAAAGCAGAGAGAAGGGGGCTGGGGAAGAAAATGTACCAGAGTTTGTGCTGACCTATGCGGAAAATCAGGCAGAGGACTATCCTACTACTCAGGGAGCTTACAGATTTGCAGAACTGGTAAAGCAGAGAACCGGAGGAAAGGTGGAAATCCTGATCAATGCCGAGGGGATTCTGGGGGATGAGAGAACGGTGATCGAGCAGCTTCAGTTCGGCGGCGTTGATTTTGCCCGTGTGTCTCTGTCGCCTTTATCGGAATTTGTGCCGGAATTGAATGTCCTTCAGCTTCCCTATCTGTATACAGGTGCGGAGCATATGTGGAAGGTGCTGGAAGGGGAAATCGGGGACAGCTTTTTAGGTTCCTTTGAGGGCTCCAGTCTGGTAGCTCTTTCCTGGTATGACGCAGGAGCCAGAAATTTTTACAATTCGGTCCGTCCCATAGAGAAGCTGGAGGATATGAAGGGGCTTACCATCCGTGTTCAGGAGTCGGAGCTTATGAGCGACAGCATCCGCGTGCTGGGAGCTGTGCCGAAGCAGATGGCTTACGGGGAAGTTTATTCCGGTCTTCAGACCGGGGAAATCGACGGAGCGGAAAATAACTGGCCCTCTTATGAGTCCACAAGGCATTATGAGGTAGCCAGGTATTACACCATCGATGAGCATACCCGAGTGCCGGAGCTGCAGCTGGCGGCCCAGTCCACCTGGGATAAGCTGCCTGAGGAGTACAGGACCATTATTACCCAGTGTGCCAAAGAATCCGCAAGGTATGAGCGTTCTCTGTGGAAGGAGCGCGAAGCACAGTCTGAGCAGAATATCCGTGAAGCAGGCTGTATCATAACAGAGCTTTCCAAAGAAGAAAAGTCCCGCTTTCAGGCTGCGGTTATGCCTATGTACGGAAAATACTGCAGCGATTATGTGGATATGATCGACCGGATTGTGGCTGAGGGGAGATAAGGAAAAATCACGTCCGGTTCATCCTTGTGGAATGACGGTAAGGTATGCTATAATAGCCCCATAACCGGATGGCTCTTATGGATCCATACAGGCACAGACAAAGGAGAAGGGACGGTGGACGTTATGAATAAAGTAATTACAGTAAGCCGTGAATTTGGAAGCGGTGGACGCGAGCTGGGAGTAAAGCTGGCAGATGCGCTGGGGATTCCTTTTTATGATAAGGAACTGATTTCCATGGCTGCCGACGATATTAATATTGCGGAAGAAGCATTTCGCAGGTATGACGAGCATATTGTGGTGGAAGATCCCCTGGATCGGAATTTTTATCATGCATTTTCTGACATTTACCAGGTTCCCATGTCGGATCAGATTTTCGTGGCGCAGTCGAATGTGATCCGCCGTCTGGCATCCCATGGCCCCTGTATCATTGTCGGCCGGTGTGCCGATATGGTATTGGAGGACAGCATCAATATTTTTGTTTATGCAAAGATGAAAAACAGGATCCGCCGTATGATGGAGCTGGAGCCGGGATCGGATGAAAAGGAAATGGAGCGCCGGATCCGTGAGGTAGACCGGAAGCGGAAGGATTATTATCAGTATTATACTGGAAATACCTGGGGAAAGGCGCAGAATTATCATCTGTGCGTAGACAGCGGACTCGTAGGAGTGGACGGCTGTCTCAGAGCAGTGACGGCATATCTGGGAGAGTTGTGCCGGGATCTGTCTTAAAAAAAGAAAATATATGTTTTATGAATATTATTTTTCCAAAGGCTCATACTAGGAGTGTACAAAGGAAGTACAAATCAAAAAACAGGTGAGTCCATGGAAAAGCCCGGTAAAAAACTGAAGAAATTTTTAATCATAACAGGAACCACAGGATTGGTCTATGCAGGTTTAAAGTACCTGCTGCCTCTTGTGGCTCCTTTTTTCATTGGCTATACGCTGGCCTTGATCCTGCGCCCTTCGGTCCGTTTTATCCGGTATCGTTTTCAGTTTTCTGCATTTGGAAAAACATGGAAAATTCCCTCTGGATTGATCGGAGCAGCAGAAATAGGGATTATATTTGGCGGTCTGGGGATTTTGGTCTGGCAGGGAATCCTGCGCCTGTGCCGGGAACTGCAGCTTCTGGCAGTCCGTCTGCCTCTGTGGATCATGGATTTTGACAGCCGGATGGCGGAATACTGTATGAAAATGGAACGGGCAGCAGGCTTAAAGTCCGGCTGTCTGTTTGAAACAGCAGCTGAAATGACAGCCACATTGGGGGAGAAGGCGAAAGAAAGCCTGATGCCTTTTCTTATGACAAATTCCCTGCCTGCAGCGGCTTTTTTTATACGTCTGACTCTCGTTTGCCTGGTTTCCTTTCTGGCGGCCGTCTTGAGTCTTCAGGAGATGGAAGAGCTTCGGCACAGGCGGGATCAGTCCTTGTTTCGCAGAGAGTTTAATCTTATTGGGAGCCGCCTGGTACAGACCGGGAAGGCATGGTTTAAAAGCCAGGGCATCATCCTTCTTTTAACCTGTGGTTTGAGTATAGGAGCCATGATCTGGATGGGAAATCCATATGCTGTTTTGGCAGGCACAGCCATAGCTCTTCTGGACGCCCTGCCTCTTTTGGGAGCAGGGGCTGTCCTTCTGCCCTGGGCTTTTTTGTGCGTGATGGGAGGACAGTGGAAGGATGCTTTGATCCTTTCGGCCCTCTATCTGGCCTGTTACTTTGCGCGCCAGTATCTGGAAGCGAAGTATATGGGCAGTGAGGTTGGCTTATCTCCTCTGGAAACACTGGCGGCAGTGTATGTGGGAATGGAATTATTTGGTTTTTTGGGATTTATTTTAGGGCCTCTGGGACTGCTTTTGATCGAGGATCTGACAGAGATATGGGAAGAAGGAGCAGACAGAGGGAAACTTACTTGACAGGCAGAAGCTTTGGCTGATAGACTGGTATTAGAAATGATGGGAGAGGACATGAAAATGTTTGATGTGGAGCAGGTAAAAGCCTTAAATGATCTGGAGAGAATGGTCTATGAATATGTTGTAAAAGATCCTGAAAAGGTGAAATATATGAGGATTCGGGAGCTGGCTGATGAGGTACATGTTTCAACGTCTACCATTCTGCGGTTTTGTAAAAAAATGGGATGTAGCGGCTATTCAGAATTTAAGCTGCAGCTTCGGGATTATCAGACCAGGAAGGATCAGGCAAACGTAAGGGATGATATTTCAGAAGTCGTTGACTTTCTTAAAAAAACCGCAGCGCAGGAGTTTGAAGATAAGCTGGAAATGCTGGCAGAGGTTATTTTTCATGCAAACCATGTTTTTCTGGTAGGCAGCGGTATGTCGGGGATCGTGGCAAAATATGGAGCGCGGTATTTTTCAAGTATGGGCAAATTCTGCCTGTATATTGATGAACCGCACTATCCTACAGAGAGCAGTTTTTTAAAGGACAGTCTTGTGATCGTATTTTCTGTATCGGGGGAATCCGGAGATACCATCCGGCATGTTATGCGGTTTAAGGAGCAGAACTGCCGGATCCTCAGCATCACGAATACGGAAAACTGCACCATAGCAAAGCTGTCTGATCATAATATTGCATATTATGTCAGCTATATGCGGCTGGGTGATTATGATGTTACAACCCAGATCCCGGCGGTGAGTATTGTGGAACGTCTGGGCAAGAAGCTGTACCGCTATACCTCTAAAGGGCCAGGAGCTATTTGATAAAACATCCTGTTACATATAAAAAACAAGTGATTAAAGGTGTCACTTGTTTTTTTAGGCCCTGAAAGCGATGACAGTAGATGATTCCCTTCGTATAATGTATCTATCAAAATCCTTAAGGGGGAAAAGAAAATGGCAAAAGATTATACGGTTATTTCCAGAAAAATCGTAGAGCAGATTGGTGGGATCGACAACATTGCAAACGTTACTTACTGTATGACCCGTCTCCGCTTTGTGTTAAAGGATGAAACACTGGCAGATGATGAGGCAGTAAAAGCAATTGACGGTGTTATGGGTCTGGTAAAACAGGGAGGACAGTACCAGATTATCATCGGCAACCATGTAGGAACCGCTTATCAGGAGGTTTTAAAACTGGGAAATTTTGGCGAGCAGAGTGAAATTGCCAAAGGTGAGAAGAAAGAACCTCTGACACTGAAAAAAGTGGGAAATAACATTCTGGATGCGATTGTGGGAACCATGTCCCCGCTGATTCCGGCTATCATCGGCGGCTCCATGGTAAAGCTTCTGGTTATGCTCCTTGGAATGGCAGGTATCCTGTCTGCTGATTCAGAAACCTATAAGCTGATCAATACCATTGGCGACGGAGCATTCTACTTCCTTCCGATGCTGGTAGCAGCGTCCGCAGCAAAGAAATTTAAGACGGATATGTTTCTGGCAATTTCCATTGCAGGAGTTCTGATCCATCCGGATTTCAGAAGCATGATGGAGGCAGTTACAGTAGGCGATACAGCGGCTCATTTTATGGGAATCCCCATTGCTTCCGTAAAGTATACCTATACCGTTATCCCGTCAATCTGTATGACATGGATTCTGTCCTATATTGAGCGGGGCGTTGATAAGATCACTCCGGCTGTGACAAAGAACTTCTTAAAGCCCATGCTGATTCTTCTGATTGCGGCTCCCATTGCTATTTTAATCATTGGGCCGGCAGGTATATATGTAGGAGAAGGCATTTCCTCATTCGTTTTCGCAGTTCAGGACAAGCTTGGCTTTGTGGCAGTAGGAATCATGGGCGCGATCTGGCCGCTCCTTGTAATTACCGGTATGCACCGTGTATTTACGCCAACTATTTTACAGACTATTTCCGAGACGGGAATGGAGGGTACAGTAATGCCCTCTGAGATCGGAGCAAATCTTTCACTGGGCGGCGTATCTCTTGCAGTTGCATTAAAAACAAAGAACAGTGAGCTTCGACAGACGGCTCTTGCGGCAGCATCTTCTGCTCTGATCGCAGGAACTACAGAGCCTGCTCTCTATGGCGTTGCAGTGCGCTTAAAGCGTCCTCTTCTGGCTTCTCTGATCACAGGCTTTGTTTGTGGCTGTCTGGCCGGAATCGGAGGGCTTGCCAGTCGTTCCATGGTATCGCCCAGCGTTCTCACCGGAGTACAGTTTATCGATCCGGCGAATCCGGGAAGAAGTATTGCGTGGATTGCAGGCATCACCATTTTATCCATTGTCCTGTCCTTTGTGCTGACACTGGTGATCGGTTTTGAGGATATTCCAGAAGAGGAGAAATAACATTGAGTGATTTCAGAGTACCGGAGAATTTTTTATGGGGAGGAGCCATTTCTGCCAATCAGGCAGAAGGAGCTTATCGGGAAGGAGGCCGTGGGATCAGCAATATCGACCTGATCCCCCACGGTTCCAGTCGTATGGATGTGAAGCTGGGAAAGGTTTCTGATCCTGAGCTGCAGACAGATGCCTTTTATCCCAGCCATGAGGCGATTGATTTTTATCATCATTATAAAGAGGATCTGGCCTTAATGGGGGAATTGGGACTTAAGGTATTCCGCACCTCTATTTCCTGGTCCAGACTGTTTCCTGAGGGAGATGAGGCATTCCCCAATCCGGAAGGAATCGCTTTTTATAAAGACCTGTTTAAGGAATGCCGCAGATATGGGATGGAGCCTCTGGTTACGCTGTGCCATTTTGATGTGCCGTATGGCCTGATCCGGAAATATGGCTCCTGGAGAAGCAGAGAGGTGATCGGCTGCTTTGTACGGTATGCAAAAACATGCTTCAGGGAATTAAAGGGACTGGTAAAATACTGGCTTACATTTAATGAAATCAATATTGTGCTGCACAGTCCGTTTTCAGGGGCAGGAATTGCCTTTGCAGAGGGAGAAAACAGAAATCAGGTTATTTATCAGGCGGCTCACCATATGCTTGTAGCAAGCGCTCTTGTCACAAAAGCAGCCCATGAAACAGATCCAGAAAATAAAGTGGGCTGTATGCTGGCCGGAGGAAGCTTTTATCCGTATTCCTGTAATCCGGAGGATGTATGGGAGTCTGTAAAAAAAGAACAGGAAAATCTGTTTTTCATTGATGTACAGGTTCGCGGACATTATCCCAGCTATGCCAAAAAGCTTTTCAGGGAAAAGGGTATCTGTCTGAATATGGAGCCGGAAGATTCGGATATCTTAAAAAATACAGTTGATTTTATGTCCTTCAGCTATTATTCCAGCCGCTGTGTGGCTGCGGATATGGCGGATAAGATGTCAAATGAGGGAAATGTGGTGAAATCCGTGAAAAACCCCTGGCTGAAAACAAGCCAGTGGGGATGGGCCATTGACCCTCTTGGTCTTCGGATCACAATGAATCAGCTTTATGACCGCTATCAGAAACCGCTTTTTATTGTAGAAAATGGTCTTGGCGCAAGAGATGTGCTCACACCGGAAGGAACGGTTGAGGATGATTACCGGATCGACTATCTGAAAAAGCACATTGAGGCGATGAAGCTGGCAATGGAAGACGGAGTAGAGCTTATGGGCTATATTGTCTGGAGCTGTATTGACCTGGTGTCTGCATCTACAGGGGAGATGAGCAAACGATATGGGTTTGTTTATGTAGACAGAGATGATGAAGGAAAAGGAAGTCTTAAGAGACAGAAAAAGAAATCCTTTTACTGGTATCAGGATGTAATCCGAAGCAATGGGGAGTATTTATAAACACTTAGAAAATACAAAAAATAAAAGGTACCACAAAAGTTTTTGTATAAAGTACCTATAAAAGAGCTTGGTTTTTCGATACTTTTTAGGATAGACAAATAAAATGGGAATGCTTATAATGGAAGTAACTTCATAAAAGCAGATTTTTTATGTATATCCTGGAGATTGGTCCAGAGTTTCTACCAACTGCCGTAAATAGTTGACTACATAGTTTCATGGGGCTGGTTTTGGGCGGCCGCCATGCAGCTGTGCGCGGTCTTTGGGGCAGATATGAGCAGATTTAGGTTCCGCGTTGGCGGAACCTTTTTTAGTTCATAGGAAAGAGCATCCTATGAAATTCAGTGGGTTACACAAGCAGAGATTATCTGTAGAGAAAGGAGGGATGAGGCAGAACGCACGCAGACTGGCTGCTGATGAAGAAAAATGTGAAAGAGAGGACATAACATTGGAAAAAAGGGAAGGTTTTTTCGAACGGTTTTTTGGGATTTCACAAAGCGGCTCTAATATGCGCACAGAGGTTTTGGCAGGGATCACCACCTTTATCACGGTGGCGTATATCCTGATCTTGAATCCTCAGATCCTGGCTGATCCATTTGTCATCGGGGGAGACATGGATATGGCCTCTAAAATCTCCAACGGCGTATTTATTGGAACCTGCATCGGCGCTTTTATTGGTACGATTCTGTGTGCGGTATATGCCAAGGTGCCTTTAGCTCAGGCTCCCGGTATGGGGCTGAATGCATTTTTTGCCTATACGGTTGTGCTGGGAATGGGGTATACTTATCATCAGACATTGACAATTGTATTTATTTCAGGCGTACTGTTTATCGTAATCACGGCAGTGGGACTGCGCCAGGCGATTATCCGGGCCATACCGGAGCCGATTAAAATGGCGATCACGCCGGGAATCGGCCTGTTTATCACCATTGTGGGCTTAAAGAATGCGGGGCTGGTTGTAAGCAATCCCTCTACGCTTGTAAGCATGGTTGATTTTGCCCAGTGGAGAAATGGCGTGGATACACAGCTGATCTGCGGCGCTCTGGTGGCTTTGATCGGACTGATTGTCATAGGAGTTCTTCACACAAAGAATGTAAAGGGTTCGATTCTCTGGGGAATTGTAGCAGCCACAGTGGTAGGAATCCCTCTGGGAGTGACAAAGCTGTCTGCCTTTGACCTGAATCTGGCTGCAAAATTCAGAGATTTTGGTGAGGTTTCTCTGTTTAAAATGGATGTGGCAGGCCTGTTTGAGGGAAAGAGTGTTACAGATGCCATATTTACTATTATTATGCTGGTACTCAGTTTTTCACTGGTAAATATGTTTGACTCAATGGGAACACTTATGGGAGCAGGACGCCAGTCCGGCCTGATCGACGAGAACGGAGAAGTGATTCATATGCAGGAAGCACTGATGGCGGACGCGATTTCCACAGCAGCAGGAGCACTAGTGGGTACTTCTACCGTAACGACTGTAGTGGAATCCAGCGCAGGCATTGCAGCAGGAGGACGGACTGGAATGACCAGCCTGGTAACAGCAGCTCTTTTCCTTGGAGCCATTATTTTTGCCCCGGTTGTAAGCATTGTGCCGGCAGCGGCAACTGCACCGGCTCTGATCTTTGTGGGCGTTCTGATGCTGAGCAATATCAAGGATGTTGATTTTTCGGATATGACAAACGGACTTCCGGCTTTCTGTACCGTTGTATTTATGCCTTTTACCTATTCAATTGCAAACGGGATTGCAATGGGGCTTATTACATACTGCCTTCTGAAGATCCTTGCAAGAAGACCGAAGGAGGTAGAAGTACTGACAGGACTGATCGCTGTGGTATTTGTGTTCCGCTATGCATTTATGACCCTTGGATAAAAGGGAATTGTAAGGAGGATGGAATCTATGGAACAGAAAACATTTGCACTGAAGGGAAATATCATTTATACAAAGGAGCGGACCCGATTTGAAGTGATGGAACAGGGCTGGCTGGTATGTGAAGAAGGCCGGGTTCGGGATGTGTATTCGGTGCTTCCGGAGGAATTAAAGGGCATACCCGTGGAGGATATGGGAGACCGCCTCATTATCCCCGGACTGACGGATCTCCATATCCATGCTCCTCAGTATACATTCCGCAGCCTTGGAATGGACATGGAGCTGTTGGAGTGGCTGGAAACAAATACATTTCCGGAGGAGTCCAAATATAAGGATGCGGAGTATGCCAAAAAGGCCTATGGAATGTTTGCAGAGCAGTTAAAAAAGAGCGCCACCGTGCGGGCCTGCATCTTCGGGACCATTCACAATGAGGCCACGCTGATTCTGATGGATCTTTTAGAGGAGGCTGGGCTTCACACCATGGTTGGAAAGGTAAATATGGACCGCAACAGCCCGGATTATCTGTGTGAGCCATCGGCTGAGGCTTCCGCTCAGGCTACCAGGGAGTGGCTGAAGGCCGTGGCTGACCGGAAGTATAAGCACACCAGACCGATTCTGACTCCGCGCTTTACTCCCAGCTGTACAGATGAGTTGATGGAGCTTTTAAAGGGGATTCAGACGGAAACCCATCTTCCGGTGCAGTCTCATTTATCAGAAAATCCAGGGGAAATTGCCTGGGTGAAGGAGCTTTGTCCCTGGTCTGAATTTTATGGCGATGCTTATGATAAATTTGGACTGTTCGGAGGAGACTGCCCTACCGTAATGGCTCACTGCGTTTATTCTGGAAAAGAGGAAATGGCTCTTATGAAGGAGAAAGGCGTATTTGTGGCCCACTGTCCGGAATCCAATACCAATCTCTCTTCCGGCGTCGCACCGGTGCGGCGGTATCTGGAGGAGGGCCTTCATGTGGGGCTTGGAAGCGACGTGGCAGGAGGTTCTACAGAAAATCTCTTTACCGCCATGTCTCAGGCTATCCAGGCATCCAAATTAAGATGGAGGCTGCAGGATGATTCCTTAAAGCCTCTTACCGCAGAGGAGGTCTTTTATATGGCCTCCAAGGGCGGCGGAGCGTTCTTTGGAAAGACAGGAAGCTTTGAGCCGGGATATGAATTTGATGCGGTTATCATTGACGACAGCCGCCTGATCCATCCCCAGCCGCTGACGGTGAAGCAGCGTCTGGAGCGCGTGATCTATCTGGGCGACGAACGGGAGGTATACGGAAAATATGCCTGCGGTGAAAAGATTCTGTAATTATTCTGTGAAAATAAAGGTGAAATGATGAGAGGAAAATGCACTCCCGGAAACCCTGTATGGGGCTTTCGGGAGCATTTTCTGTTATAGAGGAGGAAGACAGGGTGGAATGGAAGGATGGAAAATGCAGGTGCTGCTGGGCCAATCCAAAGAATGAGCGGTATATCCGCTACCATGATGAGGAATGGGGACGCCCGGTTCATGATGACAGAAAGCTGTTTGAAATGCTGGTGTTGGAGTGTTTTCAGGCAGGGCTTTCCTGGGAATGTATTTTAAATAAGAGAGAGGCCTTCAAACAGGCATTTGATGAGTTTGAGCTGGAAACGGTCTGCGGGTATGGGGAGGGGAAGCTTCAGGAACTGAAAGAAAATGCGGGAATTGTGCGTAATTCTCTGAAAATAAGTGCTGCTGTCACCAATGCCCGTATATTTAGAAAGATTCAGGCAGAGTACGGAAGCTTTGACTGTTATCTGTGGCACTGGACAGAGGGAAAGGTGATCCGCGAGACCGGTAAGACAAACTCTGCCCTGTCTGATCGGATTTCGGCAGATCTTAAAAAGCGCGGAATGAAGTTTGTGGGAACTACAGTTGTATATGCCTATCTGCAGGCGGTTGGCGTTGTATGGGGGCATGAAGAAAACTGCTTTCTGTCACTGCATCAGGGAAAGGACATGCAGAAAAAGTAACAGTTTCATAACGGTTTCTTACATTTTTCTGTCTTGTTTACATTTCCTATACGTTTTCTTACTTTTTTTAAAATCTATTGATTCATGGTGAAAAATTAGCTATAATCTGCTCATAAAAAACAGATAAAATAAACAATATGTATAAAAGGAGGTTTCCTATATGAGAAAACGTAATTTAACCGGTTTATTATTTGCAGCAGCATTCGTGATGGCAGGAACCCAGTTCGGCAGTGTAGAAGCTCAGGCAAGACCTCACCATGGAGAGGACTGGGAGGATCGATGGGAAGATCGTTGGGATGACGATCGCTGGGACGATGATGACGACGATGATTGCTGGGACGATGACGACGATGATCGCTGGGATGATGACCGTTGGGACGATGATGATGACGATCGTTGGGAAGGCGGACACGGTCATGGAAATGGGAATCATGGAGGCGGTAATAACGGCGAGCACCGTCCGGCAACAGGAGGAGCAGTAAATGTAGTTTACTTCTGTGAGGAGGATAATACCGTCTGGGCCAATGGCGTTATCTGGGCAGCGGGCCTTGTAGACGGAAAGGGAAATGTAAACTCCAGCGAGCTGACCAATGTACCGGAAGGCTATAAGTTAAAGGAAGTAGGAGATTTCTACTATGA